>Ga0209191_1000014_pt1 | contig 162760 bp, 244 predicted proteins | sample S_130626_EF_Meta_FD_187320 | JGI IMG/M metagenome (GOLD analysis project Ga0209191, IMG submission 187320) | Freshwater microbial communities from Lake Simoncouche, Canada to study carbon cycling - S_130626_EF_MetaG (SPAdes) (version 2) | ecosystem: Environmental > Aquatic > Freshwater > Lake ...
AACCTGACACGGAAGCACCAATCAGGACCAGAACAGTAAAAACACAGAGAGCGATAAACATTTTTTTTCCTTTTCAATCTCAACTAACTTAACTACAGTATAGCGCAAATCGGTAGAAATGTCAAGCACTTTTAGTTGTTATTTTACTACGCAAATTCGTAAAACTTAACGGAGGGGTCAAGTTTTTGCAGTTCTTTAGCGGCTTTAGTCAAAGTCTTATAACGAGCCTGTACTTGGCTACGGCTCAGTTCACCGTCACAAGTCAGGTTTTCGGGACTCAAATCCGAATCAATGCTATCAGCAATGGATTGACGGTCAGCGGCATTTTGCAAACTTAGTTGTCGGCTACCGAAGATTTTAGCAAATGCATTTTTTCGGTCAACATAGGCAGTGAGGGACATTTTGTTTCCTTTTCGATTAATCAGACTACAGTATACAACAGATTGGTAGAAATGTCAAGTGTTTTTTACGCACTAATTTCAAAAAGTTTGCCTTCGCAACCTGATGTTACAGTGAATTTTTTGCCACCGATTGTGATGTAGCCGTAGCAACCATCATCATAGATGCCAAAAGGGCAGGGTTCGATTGTCACGGACCGAACAATCTCGCAAAATCCCCACCGCTTTGTGGGCAGGGTGCCACCAAAATGCCTCATATTTTCTATGGAGGTGATTAGGACTTTTGCTTTCATCGGTGACCTTTCTTACTAACTTAACTACAGTATAGCGCAGTTCTACCGATTTGTCAAGTGTTTTTAATGTATACGAAAGTGTATACGGGAAGCATCATTGTTCCATCGGGTCGCCAAGTGTGTACTCAGTGATAAACTCAATGGTAAATTTTTCATTTTTATGATCCTTGATATAACGAATCATTGTCTCAAGGTCACGGAAAATCAGGCTTCCGAGTTCATTTGTAATTCTAAACATTATTTTCTTTCAAAGTAGCGGTATGGGAGACCGTTCAGGAAACAGAAGTATTCCCAGTCACCGTTGGCGGTGCTAGCCTCCATAATCCAGCGAAGTGCAGTTTCACGGTCACGAGCACCCATGCAAATGGTGTTGATAACATGCTGTTCGAAGTTCTTCACAGCGGTGGCTTCAGCGGCTTCACGAGCGATAGCCTCAGCATTGATAACCGTAGCCAGTAAGTCAAACTCAGCCATGAAGTCAGCTTCGGTCCAGCTAGAGGTGTCGATACCACGAGGGCGAACACCATAGGCGTCCTTGTACATGTCCCAGTACTGGCACTGCATTTGTTCGAGTTCGGTCATTTCTTCCCAGCTTGTAAAAACTTCATTCATATCAATTCCTTAGTTCGACCAAAAAGATTCGGAACGGGGTGAGCAATGGTACGGTGTATCGTATCGTTCTTGAAATTCTTTACCAGTCATCAGATTACGAGTAGTCACAAAGGTTGCGAACACTTCAACGACAAAACCATTCTCACGGATGCTATCAGCAACAGACTTGATAGCGGCATCGGTGGAAGGTGCAAAATCACGCACTTCAACCAAACGGCGACCTTCTTTGGTACGCTTATCGGTCTTGTAAATTTCGAGGGTGTATTCTTTCATTGCAGACATTTGGTTTCCTTTTCTTACTAACTTAACTACAGTATACAACAGATTGGCACACTTGTCAAGCAATAAAAGTTGTTATTTTACAACAGAAATTGTCGGCTTTCGCCTTCCACTGCTCACGACTGCTTCCCAATTTCAGCGTCCATTGGCACCCGTGGTAGGGCTACAATGCTCATCGGCCGCACCTTCGAGGGTGCGTGATCCTTGGGATAGGACTTCCATGCCTTGACCTGCATGGACTCAGGATGTTCATTTGCCAGTAATTTTTCAACTGGCGACCTCGGGGATCCGATCCCTCTGTCTTAATCGTACAAGCACTCAAAGGCGTATTGTTCATCACTCATGGCCTGAGCCGCAAGCAAATCAACAGAAATCACTTCAAGAAAGGACTCAACCTGTTCAACAGGAAACTTCACAATCTCAGCAATCTCAGCACTATCGTAACCAGCACAGGCTAGTTCTTCGATACTAAGGGCTAGGTTGGACATTTTGCTCATTTTTTCAACTCACTTTTTTGCTAACTTGAATACAGTATACTGCAATTCGGCACATTTGTCAAGCACTATTTGTTGTTATTTTGCTCAAGCGCCAGCGACTTTGAAAGTTGCAACTCCTCTTGCAGTTCTCGCTGATTCAACTGTTCGCCAATCTCAATCAGCATATCGTGCAAGGCTTCGGTTTTGAGGTACAGGTTGTCGATTTGTGGGTCATACAACCTAGTGAATTCTCTCAACTTCCAATCTACAGCATCCACCGCTTGGCAGAGTTCATTGTACTTGGCGTTAATTTCATCAATGTTTTTCATAAGTTCTCTCCAGTTTCATCATCAATCATACCAGTGTAGACAGCAATCTGTCCATCTCCGCACAATTCATTGAAGCCAGCAACCCACCCAATGGCTTCTTGCTTGTTATCAAACTCACGCTCCATCAGAACCTTGTGGTCATTGATATGACCTGCATATATGGGGTAGACTTGAACATTGTGTACAATACGGCGTTGGATAGTATTGTGAGGGTGTTTCGTTTTCATAGGTGTATTATATCGCAACTCTACCGATTAGTCACACACTATAGTTGCGATTTACTTGCTACGGCGATATTCTTTTCCGTCTATGATAAGCACATGGTTATAGGAATCAGCATCGGCTTCGTTCACTTTAGTTTGCAACTGTTGCAAACCTTGATGCGCTAGGTCTATGCACTTTGTAGGTCCGAGAGTAGCAATTACCAGACCCAATATGATACCAACAATAAAATGCATGTTAACGACCTCCGTTGGATGCTTTGCAATAGCCAAGATTTTTCAGTTCAGCAACTTTGTGCCCATTGTAGGAAATGCTTCCCCGTTTCATTGGCCAAGTTCGTTCAGTGGGTCGAGCCTTGCGAGTAGCGAGGACTGACACATAGACACCAAGTTCTTCGTTGAAATATTTGTTAACAACTTTCATGGTACTTCCTTAGAATGTATTCAGTGAGGGATTCAGTTCAGAAATCAATTGGCGCTCTCGCTGGTGCGCTGGCTTGCGACCACGGACAACTTCAATCACTTCATATGTCCATGTACAGTCACTCAGTTCACGGAGAGCAGTACACATAGCCCATGCTTTATTCTCGCATCTGGCTCGGCTCATATGCTTTTGCCAACGGACTTTGACAGAGCGGAGATATGCTTGTCCCTGCGCTACAGTCAGACCGATGTAGCTATCGCCAGTGTCTATGCACTCTACACGATACAGCACATGGTTTCTGTCTTGGCGGGGTTTTCTTTTCAGCATATGCATATAATAGCACAAACTGGCAGTAATGTCAAGTACTATTGTTGCGATTTTGTTGCGTAGAAACAACAAGATTTATGTTGATTATCATTTTTCCGTGTTGATACATTGTGAGTTAAACTCTACCAGCTTAACAGACAATATAGTAGCTTTAGGTAAAAAGTCTACTGTAAAAAATTCTATGGCTCGGCTTATAGACGGACTATAATAGTTAATAGTTTGCTTCACGGCCGCAGGATTTAATGGATAACCTCTAATGTATTCAATAGTATATGCGTTCATTTCTTACTTTCTCAATCTATGGATAGAGTATATCACTAAATGTCACACTTGTCAAGTACTATAGTTGCGTAGAAACAACAAGATTTATGTTGACAGGCTCGGATTTCTGTGATATAATAGAGGGTTAGTCACCACTTGCCGCTTACATCCCAGCCTTCGTAGCCATCCATGTCTGGTATGTCTGGCACACCCACTGCGAATTCATCGATACTCACTGAGTCACTCTGTTCGCCACTGTTTATTCTTCGTATCTTCTCTAGTGTAGCGACACCCTCTGGTGTTTGCTGATACTCAAGCATGGCGATTCTGCGATTCTCATTCGTTTCTGCGCTGTGTTCTCGCACATTACCACACGATGCAGAGCAATATGGTCCTCTTTTGCGGTGTTTTATCCCACACCTCGGGCATTCTTTCTCTCTGAAGATTCCTGGCATATTTAATAATACCGTTTACACCCCACATTTTTACACATTATTGCACTGCCGTTTCACTCTTTCTTCTTTCTTTTTTAATCTTCTTAGAGTCTTAGCATCTCTGAGTCTTTTCTGAAATTCTCTGTGTGCTTCTAATGCTTTAATCTCTTCTCTGACCATCATAGCGATTAGTTGCACCTGTGTGTCTTTCAGTGGCAAATTGTGTTTAATGAAGAATTGAATTATCTCATTATATGTAAATGTCTTTGGTTTCATACTCTATAAAATTCTAATAGTTTCGCTTGTTCTTCTACTCTATCCTCAAGGTCTTTTACTCTTTTTCTTTCAGCAACTCTTTCAGCATATGATTCATATCTTCTCTCAAGGTGTGGTTGCATGGAAATAACTTTGGTATAGTGTTCCAGTTCTTTTCTTGCTTTATCTCTTTGGTCTCTCATCTTGTTCAGCTTTTTGTTCAGCCGACCAATCTGAATCTCATGCTTAGTTAGTGTCTGTTCCATATGTCATCTTATAGCCTTCTGGCCATGGTGTGGGTTGAATATAGGGTGTCGGTGGCACATATGGTGATGGTCTTGATGCTAGATGATGCACCAGTTCTCTCAGTACTTTGTTCTCTGTGCCTAGTTCATCCAGCTTTTTATGTGCTAATTTAAGAGATTCTTCGCACTGTTTTAGTACTTCAATTATTTGTTCTTTATTCATATCTTGATTCTCGCCAGTCATTTCTTAATTTAAGAAGTATTTTAGTTGATTCGCCAGCATCTGATGAATAAAGCAAAACATCAAATATGCATTCTAATTCTTGGTTAGGTCGGTTGTACCATGTGCCGATGAATCTACCATGCGGGTTTCTTATACCGGCTAATATATTTGGTTCTGAGACATATACATGAGCCGATGGTGTCAATATCTTTCTTTTAATCCAATCACCATACTCGGCCCAGTTGCCTGCGATAATATAGTTTTTCATTGTGTCATCAGTGCAATTGTTAATAGAAACCACCAGCCAGACCAGTTATAAGTTACCATGAGGAATACTGTTCCGGCTACTAGTGCAAGATTGTATAGTAGTTTCATTGCTACTGTCATTTAGTTTGCTCTGCAAGTTTTTTATAACCTGCCCAACTCGGATGCACTTTGTCTGCTTGTAGGTTTGGTATGGGTAACACCGTATCACCATAATCTTTCGCTATCAACTGAACCATCTGTTGTATATCAGGTTTGATTGCTGGCAATATCCAAAATACTCTAGAGGATTCAACTCTTGCTCTCAACTGTTGCAGTTCCCATAGTGTACGAACACCTGCATGGTCGTTTGAGCCTAGGCTGATAATCACTGTGTTTGCATTCAGTTTTTTATTTGCATTCTGTTTGTTCCATTGCCAGCTATTGATACCGCCTTTGGCATAAGCAACACACTCAGGTTTGAATTGGTGTGTGCCCACTGCAATACTATCACCTACAATTAAACAATCAATCATTCTTAGCCTCCGTAATACCTAATAACAGTATCTAATGCTTTAACAAGTAATGTATTGCCAACCACATCTTCTGAATGTAACCAGTACCCAGTAGGATTAGAATCTGTTCTTGGGTTGTCTGTCCACTTTTGCAATTCATCAGAAATATACTTTCGATGTTCTTTTAGATTACTCAAGGTAATACCATCAGCAACTTCTGCACTCAATTCAATATTCTTCATCTTGATACCCTCAGTTCTGCATCTGGATTGTCCCAACATGCATTGCGATATTTGTATACAAAATCAACCAGACCTTCATAACTACCCCAACCATTCTCTGGATCCCATTGCTTGAAATGTTCAGGATCAGACAATAAAGTGTTCCAACCTTCGTTAAGCAACTCTGAAATGTTTCTAGCAAAGACTAAACCTTCTTGCTCATCAGGTCGCCACAGCACATCATACAATGTCATACCATTAGACAATTTGACTTCGCCAGCCATTTTGCCTAAGTTATGTGTGATGTTTCCATCGTAAACTGAAGTAGGTTTCGTAATCATCAAATCAACATCAAGACTCATCTTCATAATCCTCTATAAAATAATTAATGTACTTCAGAGCCTCTTCAGCCTCAGATTCTGTACATTTGTATCGTTCAATCAAAACTGTCTTCATCTCAGCATGTTCCACACATTCAATCAGGTCATCATAATCCCAATCGAATGTGTGGTCCATGTCATACCACAGAGACAGTTTGTCGTTTACATTATGAAATGCATACCAGCAACTATTACTCCATCTAGCGTAACTCATCAGAATGCATCAAAGTTAAAATATTTTGGCGTTTCTTTGACTAGAATCAAAGTCATACCATCTTTCTCAAAGATGAATTGATTTGTCTTGTTATTGAATTGAACCAAATCATCAGTGGTAAAAGATTTCTCACCCCAACCATTCTCATCATCTGGATCATCATCAATACCAATAGTACCAATAGCAACTGGAGCATCACTTTCTGCTTTCTTTTTAGACTTGAACCAATAACTTAAATCGATTTCTTTTGTTGATAGTGGTGTACCATTCCAAGTAGCAGGACTCACTCTATCAGCCTTGCGGTCACCTTTGTATAATTCAACATTATATGGTGAACCACTGTCAAACTCAGCCCTAACATTTAGAATACGCATAGCTTGTTGCGGTGTCTCATTGTACCGATTCATCTCTTCGACAACTGCTTTCAACATGTCAAAATTGAATGCTGAAAATACAGATGCAATGTTGACAATGCTGTCGGTGTGTGATTTGTTTGCTAAGTTATCAGCACAGTATTCACGAATGAAACTCTCATCCAAGCCTTTGAATTCTACCATATAGAAGATACGACCGGGACGATTTCTCATGTGGTCATCTACACGCCATTTGTCGTTGCTGGTTAGCATAAACAATTTTTTAGATGTGAAGATACCATCCAGTAATGTCAACAGTTTTTCTTGGTCATCTCTATCATAGACCTTTTCAAACTCATCAAAGAAAACAATGCATGGCTGTTCAATAGACTGAATCAGTGTATTGAATTTGTCACCACTGAAGTCAGCGTTCACTACAATGGTGGGTACACCTTGCTTAGCCAACTCAACTGAGATGTTTTTGCTCAATAGTGTTTTACCAGAACCTTTCTCACCAACAAGCATAACACCTGTGCTTTGGTCACGATTCCAGAAACTATTGATAATCCTATCAGTATTGCGAGCAGTGTCGCCATACAACTTTGTAGGCATAGTGAAATCTTCAATGTGTTCAATGAAGAAGTTTTCGAATGGGTCTTGCTTTACAACATAGTTACCAGCTGGCAACTGCTCATGCAAGTCCATCGATTCTTTTGTTGCAATACGAAATGTATTGCCTGATTTCATGTAGTAACTCATAATAAATCCTTTGTTTACATACCGTCTTCAAATTCTCTCATCGACCCACGGAGCCTAGCCCATTTCTCCGATTCTTCTTTTGCTTTTGCTTGCTCTTTTTCTTCAAGAGTTTTCTCAATCAATTCCTTAACTTCATCTTCACTCATCTTGATTCCCTTTGTTTTCTAATCACCATACGATAACACTCAACTCTTTTTTCGTATCCTGTCATTTTATCACAAAATGTAGCAGAACCTGAATATTTTGCTAGGCAATAATATCTTTCGTTGTTTTTATGTCTCATGCAGTCATTCATACCTTCCGCATGAGCGTTTATTGTAAATAATAACAGTAGACTAAAATACTTCAGGATATACTCCTGATGCTAACACACATGCCCAAGCGCCATCATATTCTACAATAGTCCATGACCTTGTTTTAGCATTCTCAAGTACTGCCACGAATGTTGGTTTACCATCTATTGCCAAATCATTCTCACCAACACGGTGAGCCTTCTCACCATACATTTTTTCTATACCGAGTAAAAGCTGTTTAGTGTCTGCACACTTGATTGGCTTTCTTGCATCTATAAATTTGATGTTGTTCAAATCCTGTGCGTCACTCAACCCAAAAAATGCAATCAATGCGGTTGTAATTATTATTTTACGCATATCGTTCTCCTTATAGGAATAGTTTTGCTGTCTCAACAATCCCACCGTACATTAAAGCAACCATCAGCATTAAAAATACAAGAGTGACAAAAAAATAAACACCTATCAGAATCCATTTAAAAATTCTAATGAACCATGCGCCCAGTGGTATCTTCATTTCTCAATCTTTTCTCAGATATGTTTGCTATCAAATTGCGAAACTCAACACCTGAACCTACAAAATCATTGGCAAGAACAAGTCTGGCGAGTATGATTGAAGTCAATGTCAATGGGTCTAATTTGTATTCGGTGATTAATCCCATGATTATATCATCGACCTTGAATGCAATCTCTTCTAGCTTGTCATCGGATTGTACCATCATATACCTTATATATTTGGTGTCATCTGACGCAAAATTCTAACATTATCGTCTGGTGCTAGATAGCATCTCGCATTGATTATGGTTGAATTTTCAAGTAGATTCTCCTGCTTTGTGAATTCGATTAATTTATTCTCAATCATGTATTTGACCAAGTGGTCAGCAACTCTCCATTTGATGGCATCTGGATTCAAACCGATGATATCAAAATTTGATAATTTTATGTTCACATTAACAAGTTTACCACCAATAGCAATATCGGTGTACTTACCAACATAATTGTTGTCCCAAACATCATCAATGACTGATTTTGTGAATTTACCGTAGGCAGAATTAGTATTCGCAATCGGCAACATGTAAGTGCCATCTCCTGTAATTTTTGTAGTTCCATAACCAGTACCACCAATAGCGGCTGGCAGTGCTGTAGAATTAGAAAAAGACATAATGATTACAGGTCAGTTTTGTATGTGACTTCATAACCACCTTTGCGGTCAGTCCACAAATCATCTTCATCTAACCAATCCCAGTCAAAGTCGATATTGTTTTCTCGACCGTCTTCAAGAAAAGTTTCAATCTCTCGCTCACCAGAAACTAATTCAGCATAAATTTCATCGGCCACATCTTCATCACAATCATAGACTGCCATAACATCATCAATTGAAATTTCGCAATCATATCGTTTCTCGACCTGATGCCATTCTGATTTAATCACTCTCATAACTAACTCCTTCATAAAAAACTGGTGCGAGTGGCGGGACTCGAACCCGCATGCCTTATTCTGGCGGCAGATTTTAAGTCTGCTGTGTATACCATTCCACCACACTCGCTTGATTGGTCCGGCGTGAGAGAATCGAACTCCCATCAGAAGGGTAGAAGCCTACTGTACTATCCATTGTACTAACGCCAGAATATTTTATTTGAATATTGCAGACCACTTCTGCAATTTTTGTCGTTTAAGACCTGATGCATTGAGTAATTCTTCTCGGTTAATCATACCTGATTCAACCATCAATTCAATCATGCAATGCAAGTCACCCAACTCTTCAGTTAATCGTTGCTTATTTGTACGCTCATTGTACATTTCATTTAGACCAAATCGGAAACACTTGCTAATAGCCTGTGTGACCTCTGCACATTCTTCCTGTGCAATCAACATAATTTCTCTATCAACATCATTCATTGTGCTTTCTCCTAATGAATGCATTATAACACAACCACACAGATTTGTGTGGCAATAATGGTGCCCCAAGGGAGACTCGAACTCCCACGCACTAGGCACTGGTTTCTAAGACCAGCGTGTCTACCATTCCACCATCGGGGCATAAATTTGCATTGCTTTTAAAAATTGGTGCTACCTAGAGGAATCGAACCTCTTTCAATGGTTCTTCAGACCACCGCTATGACCACATCAGCTAAAGTAGCATGGTGCTCTCACCGAGAATTGAACTCAGAATTCATCCTTACCAAGGATGTGTTATACCACTTAACTATGAGAGCAATTGTTGGTACCTTGTGACGGGATCGAACCGCCGACCTTCTCCGTGTAAAAGAGTTACTCTACCGCTGAGTTAACAAGGCAAATTACATAGTGGGACCGTTGCCGTTTTTAAAGCCAACGGAACCACCTTCTTCTTCGATTCTCTTAATCACATCTTCAAAGAGAATGGGTCTAAAGTCTGTTTGTTCTACACAAACACAATGGTATCTAGCATCAACACCCATAGGTTTACCATTGAAGCCACGAATCATCACACGATTTGCATGTAGATGACCATGAATGTTTGTGCCAAAACGACCTAGACTGTCACTATGAATTGGGATATGACTAAGAATCATTCCATTCATTACATGATATGCTCTCAATTCACGAAAATGAATTCTGTATTCATCATCACGAAAGATATCATGGTTACCACGAATCAGAACTTTATCACCGTTTAGCCTGTGCATGATGCTAAGTGCCTTTCGGTTGATTACAACATCACCGAGGTGGTACACTTTATCATTTGGTCGAACAGTTTCGTTCCATCGCTTGACCATTTCTTCATCCATATCTTCTGGATTGTCCCATGGTCTTAATTTCGTTACTCCGTCATCACGAAGAAACTTACACACTCCAGCATGACCGAAATGTGTGTCACTTGTCAAAAATACTGAAGGCATAATTTTCTCCTATTAATTCGCTTTGGGTTGTGCTATGAGGATTGAACTCATACTATCTCGGTCACAGCGAGAGGTGCAGACCACTACACTAAGCACAACCCAAAGCAAATTGGTATCATAAATATAAGGATGTTTTGGACTATCGTCATCATAAGTGTTGGTATTATATCACCAAACATTCAATATGTGGGGCAATTTACAGAAGAATCCCAATGTATGAATGCTTTAACAACTCTGAAGAATCAAACTTATCCACCACAATTAAAACTAACATGTGTTCAGTTTCCTGAGCCACCGCCACCGCCTGCGCCACCACCAGCACCACCTAAAGTCATACCTAAAGAATCGATATCTTCAAAAGATGCTAAGAAATGATAGACCCATTTACCGCATTTGTATTGGCACAAACTGCTGTTGCTGGCATTAAAAAAGCTGTTGCACTAGGCAAAGACATCAATGGCCTGATAAAAGAATTCAGCGCATTCTACAAAGCCGCTGATGATGTACATCACTCGGCAGTAAAAGCTAAAATCGATTCTATTCGTATGAGTAATGCAGAGATAAATGCCAGAGCATTAGAAATTGCTATGGCATCAAGAGCATTACGAATACATGAGAAAGAACTCAAAGACATTCTATTCTGGTCTGGCAATGCTGACACCTACTATGAAATGCAAGCAGAACGCAAAAGAATGATGGAAGAGCGTCAAGCAGAAGAAAAAAGAGTAGAAGAGCAAAAACAAAAAGACCGTGAAGCCAAAGCAAGGGCTATGATGGGCACTCTTTGGATTATGGGTTCTCTTTGCATTGTCATACCAATGTGTACAATTCTCTTTCAACTGATAACAGTCAAACATTTATAATGGAGCGGAGTGAGAGAATCGAACTCTCAACGGAAGATTGGAAATCTACAGTTTTACCATTAAACTAACCCCGCAAATGCACCGATGCTTATTCAAGCAGAAGCAATGTTCGGTGCCACACAAAGGCAAGATTTAAAAAGAGCCTGCACTCTATACTGGAGCGGGTAGAGGGAATCGAACCCTCAACTAAACCTTGGCAAGGTCTTGTGTTACCACTAGCACCATACCCGCATACTACGCCTCAGCTAATTCTTGTTCAGCCAAGATTCTTTTCAGTCTATCAGCACAGAAACTTGCGGCTGGCGCATCTGGCTTGACCATTGGTGTCACATTACATGTACCTTTGATATAACCAATTGCTTGTTGCACTACGCAAGAACTTCCGTGTTCATCAGATTTGTTCAAGTCCAAATGAACTTCAACATGTCTATCTTCAAGCACATCGGCTAACGATTGAAACAATTCTGAAACCTTGTAGACTTCAGTCATCAATCTCATAGCAGGTTTGCTTTTCTTGTGGTCATAATCTAATTCACGATTTAGAAAACCGAAAATCTTACAGCCATGGCGTCCATCAATGTGAACTACAACAGCCAATGCATAATCTGCATACCACACGCCGTCAACTCTAACTCTTTCTGAATCAGCACCGAGATACACTTTCGTATCAGGTCCTTGATTCACAATGAATTGTTTCACTTTTTCGATTTCAAAATTTTTCATAGATACTTCTTTCTTATGGCACCCCGCCAGGGATTCGAACCCCGTCCCACGGTTTTGGAGACCGTCATGCTGCCGTTAACACCAGCGAGATGTATGGTCCTCTCGAAAGGAATCGAACCTTAGGTCTTTCGGTTATCAGCCGAATGCTCTACCATTAAGCTACAAGAGGAAACTTGGCGGGTCCTGAGAGAATCGAACTCCCACTCGTAGGTTCGTAGCCTACTGTAATATCCATTTTACTAAAGACCCATATTGGTGGTGATAGTTGGATTCGAGCCAACGACCTCCTGCGTATGAAGCAGATGCACTACCGCTGTGCTATATCACCATATTGGTTGCAGAGGCAGGATTCGAACCTGCGGTTCTTGGCTTATGAGACCAAGCGGATGACCACTTCCATACTCTGCGACAATTGGTCCGTGTAGAGAGATTCGAACTCCCGACCCTCTGGTCCCAAACCAGATGCGCTACCAGACTGCGCTATACACGGATAAAACTTGGTGCCCCATGACAGAATCGAACTGCCGTAACCTGATTACAAAACAGGTGTAATACCATTATACTAATAGGGCGAAAACATGGTCTGTGTGGTTGGATTCGAACCAACGGCTCCTCACTTCCAAGGCGAGATGTCTGACCTGACTGACATACACACAGATAAAACTTGGTGGACCGTAAGAGAATCGAACTCTTAATTTCTGGTTGCAAACCAGATGTGTTACCATTAGCACTAACAGCCCGAAATATGTGATTGACTACTTATCTCATTATACGCCATCAATCAAGGCGAGTACTGGCTCCTCAGGATGGGATCGAACCACCGACATTCTGGTTAACAGCCAGACGCAACTACCGCTGTGCTACTGAGGAATATTCTTATACTAACTCGTATTCTAAACTCACGGATTCAGAATAGTAGCCGTTTGATTCTCCCAACCAACGAACATCAACATAACCTTTGCGGGTAGCAAATTTGTAGAATGTCCATGTGTAAGAATCATGGTACCCATCTTCCCAACCAGCAGGAGCCTCACCTGATACCTCTTCAGCCATCAACAGTGGTTCACCTTCTAAGTCTGACAAGTCACCAACGATATCTTCTATCGAAACGGACTCACAACAATCTTGGTAATGGAAGAAACTGAATCTTTCTTTATCATTAGCAAATGTCATTGTTTCGCCATCTTGTGTCACCGATGTGAACACTTTACCAACCATATCATTTATATTCATTTTCAACTCCTTACAAAAAAACTTGGCGGTTCGTAGGGGTAACGATCCCCTTCTTTATGCGTGACAGGCATATGTGCGTCCATGAACACTTACGAACCAAATTAGTACAAGCTACTGGTTTCCACACCAGCCCTTGATTGAGCGGTTACTCTGTCCATCTTTTTTATCTGGTACCTGTGTGCAGAAAGATAACTGCCTATCAGAGCCTGAGTATTTCTCTCGCTAACGGTCTTCTGCCACCGGATCTCTATCGCTAATCAAACGCTACTTTAAGGGAAGTAGTAACCGGATTGGTGGAGACAGATGGATTCGAACCACCGTGCTTTTTACAGAACAGATTTACAGTCTGCCGCCTTCAGCCACTCGGCCATATCTCCAAAACTTTTGGTAGGGGTACAGAGAATCGAACTCTGATTAATAGGTTAAAAGCCTACTACTTTAGCCGTTAAGTTATACCCCCAAAATCTACCATAGAAAAACACATTCAACATTACACCCTTGATTCGCTACTGCTACTAGGGGCGGGTTTTAATGTGTTTATCTATGGTACTCAGTACGGGAATCGAACCCGTCTTTCCAGATTGAAAGTCTAGCGACCTAACCGATAGTCGAACTGAGCATAAGCAATGCAAATTTTTAAAGAACTTATCGATTTCTCAACCGATGCATGTAGTATAACAGAACTGTAGGTTTTGTCAACATCTTTTTTTCATACTGTTGCAAAAATACAACAGTGACTGGAAGTGCGAGTGAGATTCGAACTCACGATTGTACTGGTTTGCAATCAGTTGCCTTTGACCACTCGGCCACCGCACTATAATTGGTACCCTTACTCAGATTCGAACTGAGAGAACTCTTCCTTTTGAGAGAAGCGACTTTACCAGATTTGTCCACAAGGGCATGGTAGACTGAAAGAGAATTGAACTCTTACTCGACCGATTATGAGTCGGCTGCTTTACCATTAAGCTATCAGTCTTCTTTTTCTAAATCTTGTTCGAGTCTTTGTTCTTGTATCGTTTTCTCTTTGAAAACTTTTCTAGGATTACTGCACATCACACATCTAGGATTACCACAATTCATAGCATGATGTTTTGCGAACTTGTGAGGCTCATCAACAACAATACCGAACTCTTTAGCAATCTTAACTTGTTTCTTCACTGCATTGTCTGTTTCGAAAATGCGTTTAGAATGCTTGATTTTCTCTTCTTCATGCGACATACCAACTCCTTTAAGAAATGGCAGAGAGTAAGGGATTCGAACCCTTGGTCCACTTTTCAATGAACGACAGTTTAGCAAACTGTTGATTTAAGCCACTCATCCAACTCTCTATAAACTTGGCGGAAGAACTGAGATTCGAACTCAGGGACCTTTTAAAGTCGGCAGTTTTCAAGACTGCTGGTTTAAACCACTCACCCACTCTTCCAAATACCATAGAAAAACACACTTCGAATGTTGTACAACAGAAATTATTCAACACGGCAACCACCGCTGAAGTGTGTTTATCTATGGCAGGGACACTAGGAATCGAACCTAGACTAACAGAGTCAAAGTCTGTTGTGCTACCACTACACAATGTCCCAACAAAGCAATGCAAATTTTTAAAGAACTGTAGTCAGTGTAACAGAAGTCGATGCATCTGTCAAGCAACCTAAGTTGCTATTTTTTACAACTACAAACCAAAATCCCCTAGTTTTTTAGGCTAGGGGATTTTGGTTTATTTTGTATTGGTTACAAAGTTAGCAAAATCCCCATCGTGTTCCATAATCCGCATTCATATTAATTGAGCATGGGCGTGACTCAACCTGCCAGAGTGCGGCGGGGCTTAACTTAAAGAAATGGGAGATTGTTTGCATCATAGTATTATATATGTTTTTTTATTGCTTGTCAAGTGTTTTCTTCGGAAATATTTGGATTAATTTGTAAATTTTCTACAACATGATTCCAAACTTCTTCTGACTGTTCATCTTCTAAATCTTTCTTCTGTTCATCTTCTAATTCTTCCATTTGTTCATCCCATAAATCTTCACGAACATCACTCCACAGTGTTTGAAATGCATCATCTAGTTTTGTTTGAATATCTTCTAACGAACCTTCAAGATAAAACAATGCCTCATTGATATCTTCAGATGTTGATTGTTCAACACCATTAGCGATTACTCGAAATGTTGAATAGAAAGATTTAAGGCGAATTACTTCTTGTTCTAATTGGCTTAATTGATAATAATATTTCATAACGATTCCTTTTAATTTTGCGGGCTAACATAAACATTCACATTCAGCGTTGAGCCGATTTGTAAAAAATGACTTGTACGAATTGTCAATTGTCTTCCATGATAATCTAAAGTCGTATTGTATCCTTCAGGTGCAGATACTGTTTGATATGTGGTAAAGCATTGTGTCTGGACTTGTGATTGTTGCGACATTGATTTATCAATCTTACTACCAACTATAGCACCAGTCACGGCACCAATTGCTGTTGATATGCCTTGCCCAATACCACCACCTACTTGATGACCAATGATGCCACCAGCAACACCACCAATCACTGTTCCTGTAGTGCCATCACTACTAGGTCCAACTACAGTCACTTGCCTACATGATTGTGATGGAACATTCTGCATTGAAAATACAGGCTCAACATCCACAACTCTAGCAACATCACGAAACTGCAATTGATTGTTAGGTGTTATTTGATTTTGTGCAAAGGCAATGCTAGGTGCAATCAACAATGCAAGGACTGTCTTTCTCATACTTCTTCTCCGATAGAAAAATTGAAACCCTTAATAGAATCCCAGCGAAATGAACGCCATTCATCTTTCTCAACATCAAACACCGATTGTGATTCTTCACTCTTCTTGCGAGTAGAGGTTCCTTTTGGAATCATATCGAAAGGAATCAAATCTTCTTTCAGTGTAGCCTTAATCACTCGCTCACTTAAATCTTTTTTAGTGAATGTGATTGTCACAACACCTTCTTGCAATATGGCTCGAAGCCAATTCTTTTCTTTTTCACTCTTAAACACAATTTCAGTACTCATAAACATCTCCATTACGATTCAGATAGATACATCTTAACACGATCCGCATAGTTTGTCAAGTAATCTTTTATCCAATTGGGCGAAGTATTGGTCTTTCTTAGAATGCAACCATAGATGCTCATGTCAGATAAATTTTTGGCATAGACAATTGGGTCACTGAAGACTGCCTCAAAGTTTTCATCAAGAATCGGCACATTGTCATCATTGGTCTTGAACAGGATTACATGGTACAAGTCACCAAAATCATTGCCCTTAACTTTCAGTCCTCTAGTCTCGGCATTGTTGAATGTGAAATACTGAAACTGTGTGCTATCATCATCCTCCGGGTCTGGTACGAAATAGAAGCCATCGTAATCGGCAGGTTTAGGATGTAATGACATGCAGTTCCTTTTGATAGTTTTGTTTGTTCTTTGGGCGTGAATACACTTTTACACTCAACTCTACCCGTTGGCGATATTTAGGTGTGCGTAAATCTTTTGCAACTGGATTGCGAGGTTTTAGTGAAGGTTTCATAATGTGTGCCATGGCTCACCTAATGCAGTGAAATGTGTCAATATGTGTACTATAACACACATTGTGCCATTTGTCAAGCACAAAAAAAGTGTTGTTTTTACGCAACACTTTTCTGAATGACAACTAAGATTGTACTATTTTGAATTTTCGAAATGAACCCTATTCGAATCTAACACATCACACACAAAATTGATAAAAGTGACTGCATCATTTTCTTCATTGAAGTACCTGATGAAGGTCTGCCCTGTGTGTTTAGATGTAAACAACAATAAAATGTTCTCATCTCTGTAGATAGAGAACTTGATGACCCAACCGTTTCTAAGGATTGGGTTCCAAGTTTTCATTGTCTTACGAATATCCTGTTGAAGGATTTTTCGATAGATGAGAGATAGAGGTTCTTTCTGCATACTATTATGTATGTAAAAGCAATCCTCTACTAGCCTTTACACCTTTGCTGGTTTTGCGAACTTCTCTAGGGTTGCTTGCATTTGCTCAGCCAACTCTTGATTAGTCTTCACAATTTGCTTAACAAAAGCGGTTTGTGTATCAACGAAAGCATTTAGAGGTTTTTGAATTTCTTTGTCTGTGATGTAAGTATTGACAAAGTATTTTTTTGCACCTTGAACGGTGTCGATGAATGTATCTACTGCGAACATATTTTATCTCCTAAGACGATTAATTAATGGGCCTCACAATTGAGCGCCCATATCATTATATAGTAATCCATTGTGCGGTGCAACATAAAATCAGTTAATATTGTCCTCATATTGCATCTTCGCCAAGATGTAGTCTTTCACCAATGATGAACGAACAATGTCATCTGCGGTAAACTCAATTCTAGTGAATGCTTTCATGTGCATGGCAATATCAAAGAATTTAAGAATACCAGACACATCATTTTTCTTCTTGTTCAAGTCTGTTTGACGATAGTCACCACACCAGATGATTTTTGAACGATAACCTACCCGTGTCATAACGGTATCGATTTCTTCAAAAGTCATGTTCTGCATCTCATCTACAATAATGATAGCGTCATCGAATGACATACCACGAATGAATGAAGTGCTGATAAACTCTATGTGATGTTGTTCTTCTAGTCTGTCCCATGCATCACGGCGACCGAATAGTGTCTCGCAAATTTGCCTGTATGGTTGCTGATAGATTTCCATCTTTTCGTTTACATCACCCGGAAGGTGACCTATCTCACGGCTTTGCACCGCTGAACGAACTACAATGATTTTGTTGAATGGATTAGATTTGTCTAGAACTTCTTCAATTGCTTTATACAATGCACAGAATGTTTTACCTGTACCTGCAACACCGTGTAGTGCTACGAAATAATCACCTCTACGATATGCATCAAAAAATATCTTTTGGTTCTCTGTTAATGGGGTAAATGTTTTTAAGTCATCAATTCTAATTTTTAGTTGATTAGTTGTTTTGAATTGATTGGTTGTTTTGGCTACTGTTGATTCAGTGTTTGCTGTTGGTTTTCGTGCCATCGATTTTTCCTATTACATGAGATTTGTGGATTTTACAAGTGACCCATGAGTTATAGTAAGACTCACTCAAAAGAGCGGAACGATTGAAGATTTCAAAAGTCTCCATATAACTGCATTCGGACCTTGATTTGCATAGATGTAGAATTTCCCTCCTGTATTTTTCTTTACCATGAACTGCAACCTCTTCAACTAAAACTTTATTAGAACCCCAATAGTCTTCCCATCCAGAGCCGACTCTTGACCTTTTCTTTTTGCCTTTTAGCTGAGTTGTTTTTGCTTTTGTGAAATACTTTCGACCTATATACTTTCGATTATTATCAGTGTTCGTAATGAGGTATACGAACCCATAGAAACCTTCAGTTTGTTCTGATGTAAATAGATTGCCATTATATGTCCACTCATTCGTTATCATCATCGTCTGTTAAAGTATCATCATCCTCAATAATGTATTCGCCGCAAAATGGGCAGTAATGAGGGTCATCCTCAGTTTCTGTCTCAACATATGAAATTCTAAAACTGGAATTGCAGTTTTCGCAAGTGTGTTTTAACTGCATACTTTCTCCTTATAAATATACTTATATCTCTTAATTAAAGGACTCTTCATGGACCTAGTTGAACTTCTCAAGCGTGTGCAAGCAAATACCTTTGCTATGTATCTTAAATCTCATAACTTCCACTGGAATGTTGAGGGAATGTTCTTTGCACAATTTCACGACTTCTTTGCTGATTTATACAACGAACTTTTTCTCGCTGTAGACTTAATCGCTGAATTGATTCGCACTCAAGATGCATATGCTCCTGGTTCGCTTAGTAGATTCGCAGAACTTTCATCTGTCCAAGATGAAAATGCAGTACCATCAGCCCGTGACATGGTTATGAAATTAGTTGCTGATAATGACATCGTGAGAGCATCTTTATATGATGCATACAATGCCGCTAATGCCGCTAATGAACAAGGTGTTGCTAATGCTTTGCAAGATAGAATCACTGCACATGATAAGCATGGATGGATGCTTCGCTCATTCTTGAAACAATTGTAATTATCAGTTGCACCACGACTGTTTGGCTTCACCGTAATACTCACGGGCAAAGCCTTGATGAATGAGCATTTCTCGAAGCGATTTGCCATCTAAAATAACATCACCCAATACACGACCACCATACTTGTCCCAGTCCATGAGTATGACTTGTCGTTTAGTTGATGCATTAACTTGAGTCTTTGTAAATAATGTTGCGGCTTCTCCTTTAGAAGCCTCTAAAGGGCATTGTGCCCTGTGACCTTTTTCTGGTGTATCAACACCAAACACTCTTATTGACAATTCCTTTTTAAGGGGTTCTGGCAAAAAATTTGCTTGAAATGCTACTGTATCGCCATCAATCACACGGGTTATAACCGCATCATATGTAACGCCTACCTTCTGCTTACCTTGAGCAATTGCATTAGTGTTTAAGCCACACACTAATAAACTGAAGGCGAAGTATAATGTTATTTTTTTCATTTGTTATTTCCAATATTTTGAATAGTCTATGTTGTTCCAATATTTCTCATTGTTTCTGTTCCAAAAGTTTTTTATGAGATACCATACCATACCAAAGTATCCCATTCTCTGAAATCTTCTGCTGTCTTGACCAAAGTAGTGTTTGACTAACTTGAATTTCTTTACATCATATTTTTTTGATAGAAAGAAATCTTCACTGGTGCCATACTTTTCTGCAAACCCACCATACTGCTCGAATTTATCTCGGCGAGTTAGCATGAATGCACCAACAGCAAAAGGAACTTTTCGGCTCATAATTTTATTCACACCATTGAACAGCATGAATCCAATCTGAGCCCTTTTATCACCATCGTAACACTTTATGTATGTGCCAATCAAATCTAAGTTATTTGTCTCTAACTCTTGCACACAATCAGATATAATTGTATCTGAGAAGAATCTCACATCACTATCAATGAATAGAATGTATGGTGTGGTAGCAAGTTTAGCACCATTGTTCTTTGCAATAGAAACTGGTCCACCATCAATAACCTCTACATTCAATTTCAAATCTTCTTTGTAGAAATCGATGACTTCTCTTGTATCATCAGTAGAGCAATCGGCAATGATAATTTTTGTGTTGCCAATGTTTTGTTTCTTCAGATGATACAATAGATGAAAAATATATGTTTCTTCATTTTTACATGGAACAACGATTGTAATTTTATCCTGTAACACTATCGGTCTCCTGTGTCCATATAATTATCTCCCAACGGCCATCGTGATGTTCTACAAGTGCTGTACAACTTTCAACCCAATCACCATCATTCATATACATCACACCATTAATCTCCTTTATCTCTGCATGATGTATGTGACCACATATCACACCATCATAACCTTTTTTCTTGCAATAGTTTGCTAAGTTTTCTTCAAACTTAAAAATAAAATCGATTGCTCGTTTTACTCTTGTTTTGAGATATTTGCTAAGACTAAAATACCGAAGACCAAAGCGGTGCAGTAGCCAATTGAATTTGCTATTAAGCGATAAAATAAAATCATATGCCCTATCTCCTAAAAATGAAAGCCATGGTGCCAGTCTTGTGATGCCATCGAAGAGGTCACCATGTGTGACCAGATAGTGTTTACCATCAGCACCGATATGTTCTATTTGATTGTGTATTTCGACTAGACCGAAACTGAAACCATAAGGTATCATTGGTCTTAAAAATTCATCGTGGTTGCCAGCAACATAGATTACTCGTGTGCCTCGTTTAGCATGACCAAGCACACGGCGAACAACATTTGTGTGACTCTGTTTCCAACGCCACTTGTTCTGTTGAATTCGCCATGCATCAATGATATCACCCACAAGATATAATGTCTCGCAGGTGTTATTCTTTAAAAAATTGTTGAGTTGCTCTGCTTTGCAATCTCTTGTTCCCAAATGTACATCACTAATAAAAATACTGCGATATTTTTTTATCATTTTGAGTGTTCGTACATGACCGTATCTGTATCACCCAATGCCCATTTTGAATCGGTTTCAACTGACCATTTTTTTGTTGCAACTTTAAAATCTGGCTTTTTTAATTCTCCTGGATTACTACTAGGTTCCAAAATAATTAATCGATTATTTGGCTGAGCACCAAACTGACCATTATCACACATGATGAAATTATAAGACTTGTGGTCTTCGATATCTTCAGAAAACCCTGTATCAAGTATGTTAAAATCAGGATGAGCAGAATCAACTGTAAACATATAAACACCATATTGCCAATCTCCATTTTTTAACTTAAACTTACATTTCATTGATTGCAACTGCGCTTTTTTAATGACAGTTATATCATATGAAAGGCAGTCCCACAATTGCAAATAGTCTAATGGCAATTCGTTTTGAATTGGTTTCCAACAAAATGCGTGTAATGGTAGTTTGTCATATAATGCGCCATAGTTGTTTAGATATGCTTCAATACGAAATGCTTGACCTCTTAGTGACTTGATGCTAACCCACCAACACGGCTCAAGTTCTCCATGACCTTTCTCAAAGTCATAGAGAAACTCTTTACGAACAAAACATTTTACTGGTGGTAAATTAGCAACGATATGTGACATTATGCCTTCTTAATATTTTCTATACTGAAAAGCTACTGCCGCAACCACATGTTGATTTTGCATTCGGGTTTGATATCACAAATTGTGATCCCTTTAGTTTGTCTGTCGTGTAGTCGATTGTAGCAGTATCAAAATACTGCATACTCATGGCATCAACTAAAAGATTGTCGAAAACAAAGTCATCTTCTTCTTTGTTTTCTTCAAGTGTAAATCCATAATTGAATCCTGAGCAACCACCACCAGTGATAAATGCTCTCACATATTTCATGGCAGGCTCATCCAAAAGAATCTCAGTTAGTTGAGTTTTTGCGTTTTCTGTTAGAGTAATCATACACACTCACATTTTAGTTGATAGTCATGTATTGCCGCTTTAATTGCATCTTCTGCAAGTATAGAGCAATGAATCTTAACTGGTGGTAAGGCCAGTTCATTAGCAATCTCACTGTTTTTGATTTGCCATGCTTGGTCAAGTGTCTTTCCTTTGACCCATTCGGTAACAAGTGAACTTGATGCGATAGCTGAACCACATCCATATGTTTTAAATTTAGCATCAGTAATAATTCCATCTTCAACTTTAATTTGAAGTTTCATTACATCACCACAAGCTGGCGCACCTACCATACCAGTGCCAACTGTTGGATCGTTTTTATCTAGAGAACCAACATTTCGTGGATTCTCGTAGTGTTCAATAACCAGATTAGAATATGACATTATGCCGCCTTAGCCCAAACATCTTCTCCCCAACTACCAGACAAAGCGCCTTTAGCATAGTCAGTCACTCTGTTCTCAAAGAAGTTTCCGTGAATAGGTGCATTAATCATTTCTTCGACCCATGGTAGTGGATTTCTTTTTACTTTAAAAATACCTTTAAGACCAAGAGATATCAATCGTCTATCAGCAATATAACGAATATACTTCTTAACATCTTCACTAGAAAGACCTTCCATAGCACCCATAGAAAAAGCAAGGTCAATAAACTTATCTTCTAACTCGACCATTCTTTCTGCAATAGAATAGATGCGCCCTTTGAGGTCATCGTTCCATATCTCTTTATTCTCTTCTATGTATGTGCGAAAAACTTTAATCATGTTCTCAGCATGTAGAGTTTCATCTACAATAGACCATGTAACGATTTGACCCATACCTTTCATCTTACCTGTTCTTGGAAAATTCAACAACATGATAAAAGATGAGAACAACTGCATCCCTTCAGTGAAAGCACTGAACACGGCGATATGGGTTGCAGTGTTCTCTTTTGTTGTATTCTGTGCAGATAAGTCCATGACATAATCATGCTTGGCTCTCATTGCCTCATACTCAAGAAACTGATTGTATGTTGTTTCAGGAAGACCGAGTGTCTCAATCAAATGTGAATATGCGGCAATGTGCAATGCTTCACGGGCCGCAAAACCTAACAACATCATACGAACTTCTGGTTGTGGAAAGTATGGTAGATAGTTTGTTACATAGCCACCAGCAACATCAATGTCACCTTGCGTAAAGAATCTGAAGATGTGTGTTAGAAATTGTTTCTCTTCTTTTGATAACTTATTCTTCCAATCTTTAACATCTTCTGCCATTGGCACTTCTGTATGTAACCAATGTGATTGCTCATGTTTCAACCATGCATCATATGCCCATGGATAGTTGAAAGGTTTAAAACTTGTTCTCTCTTCTGATAGATTACTTTTTCTTTTGCTCATTGTGCCCACTCTTGTAATTCTTTTACTGTTTTCGATCCAACCATTCTTTTCACTTCAATATTCTCATCAAGCATCACTAATGTAGGCACACTGCGAATACCATATTCTTTTGACAAATCATCATGCACATCGATATCAACAACTTCGATAGGTAATTTGATGTCTGCGCTTTCTAAATTCATTGACAATGCTTTGCATGGTTCACACCATGATGCAGTAAATCTTAAAATTCTTTTCATTTATCTCTCCATTAATTCGTTTACAAAATTTAATAATAGTGTGTGTTGAGTTCCATTATGATACTTACCCCTCATCCAACTATAACTATCATACCAAAACTGTCCACTCTCTGGATGACAACCAATTAAACCTATACGATTTTGAATAATGGCCATGTTGTCACCATTGCTATATGTTGCTATGGTTTCATACGGAGAGTTTTCACCACCAACTAAAGCACAACCATCATAGAAGAACATGTCGTATGGTTGATTTCTCCACATAACACGCATATTTTTTGCATGTGGTCTTCTTGTGCAAGTACCAGGTCTCTTAATATACTGTACCGCATCTACTTTGTCAAGTATGTTGAAGTAATCTTTACCTGCCCAATATGCACCCATGCAAATGCCAAGATACTTACCACCTCTTGCTACAAAATTGACTACAACATCTTTGTTGTTTTTCAGTATGATATCATATGAATCTGAATCACCGATACCACCTGGAAATGCAACCATATCAACATCATCAAAGAAACCCTCTTCAACTTCATTCTTTGAAAATAGTTTGAAGTCATAACTACCTGATAATGCTTTCATTACACCATTAGATGATTGTACTGAACACTTCGGATCACATACAAACAATGCTATAGTAGGTTTCATTTAGCCCTCGCAAGCTAAACAAACTTCTTCAGTTGAAGCGAGTGCCTTCATATCAATTTCTTCAATTACATTTCTTTCGATTCTCTTCGATACTTTATCTGCTTTAGCTAATTTCTCAGAGCGGCAGTAGTACATAGTCTTCAATCCTTGTTTCCATGCTTGAAAGTGTACTGCATGAAGATACTTCACATTTACATCTGGTCTAAAGAAAACATTCAATGATTGTGCTTGGTCGATAAATTCTTGTCTATCAGCCGCATGTTGAATAACCCATCGTTGGTCAATCTCCATACCTGTTTTGAATACATCTTTCTGCCATTCATCAAGTATATCTAGATGTTGGCATGAACCATCGTTAGCAATGATTGATGACCATACATCATTATATTCGTTTTCAGTTTGTACAAGGCCTTTGATAATTCTATCTAGCCATTTGTTTTTATTCAATGATGCACCACTCAAGGTGTCTTGTCTGTAAGCATTCGCTCTGTAAGGTTCAATGGAAGGAGAAGTATTGCCCATGATAATAGAGGAAGATGCGTTAGGAGCAATGGCCAGCATATGACTAAAACGCTTCCCAGTACCAACGGCGTCAGGTGCTTCACCCCTTTCAGAACCCAATTGAAAATTTGCTTCATCTAGTTTACCTCTGATGTGTTTGAAGATTTGTTTGTTTCTTCCGACTGCTTGCGCTGATTCCCATGGGAAGCTGTTTCGTTGTAGATAAGCATGGAAACCCAAAGCACCGATGCCAATGCTCCGCTCACGAATGGCAGAATACTTTGCACGGCTAATGGCTTCAGGAGCATTAGAAATGAAATACTCCAAAACATTATCCAACATTTCAGCAATATCACGAAGAAAATTAGCATCCGTTCTCCACTCATCATAGTACTCCAAGTTAACAGAAGACAAACAACAAACAGCAGTGCGGTCTTTGTCTGTTGGTAAAATAATTTCAGAACATAGATTTGATTGTTTGATTGATAGACCTAGTTTCTTTTGAAACTCTGGCATCATGCGATTGCTTGTGTCAATGAAATGTAGATATGGCTCACCTGTCATCATACGCATCTCAAGAATTCTCTGCCACAATTCTCTTGCAGGTATCGTGTCTCTTACTTCATTATTGTGTGGGTCTTTTAGTTCCCATGTATCATCAAACTCAGGGTCAAGCATACACTGTTCAATGATACGCATGAAGTCATCGGTGATGTTGATACCGTGATGTAGATTCAGGCAACGCATGTTTTGGTCGCCAGTAGGCTTTCTCATTTCAAGAAAGATAAGAATGTCTGGATGAGAAATATCAAGATAAGCGGCATAAGAACCACGGCGTGTACGGCCCTGGCGGTAGGCGAGGCTTGACGCATCATAAGTCCTAAGGTGAGGCATAACACCAACAGACTTATCGTCAGTACTACGGATTCCAACGCCAATTCCTACTCCACCACCTAGCATCGATAGCCAGTTAACTTCTGCCAAGCAATCAACCAAACCTTCGGCAGAATCGTGAAGATAAGGTAAGAAACATGAAATAGGAAGGCCACGCTTAGAACGCCCAAAACTAAGAATGGGAGTAGAATAAGATAACCAATGTTTACTGCTATACTCATATAGTCTCTGCGAATGTTCCTGATTAGAGCCGAACGCTTTTGATACATATGCAAACCTTTCCTGAGGAGAAGATTCTTCTTCTCGCATATATGATTCTTTTAATCTCTTTAAACCTAACTCATCAAATAAATTATCACGAGAAAAATCTACTACAATACCATTAACGGTGTCTACCATCTTAACTCCAATTTTAATTAATTACTGCTATCTAATGCTTTTACAACATTAGGAAATTTCTGACCAATAATGTCCCAACAAGCACTTGCAATTTCTGCATGTTCTTTTTGAGTGCCGTTAGACATTCTTAATTGACAATAGTGAATCCATGAACGAAGAGTGCCGTTCATGTACATTTTTGAGTGTGTGTTTCCTTCAGGAAGAACTGCTCTCGCTTGTTCTTTAGCAATACCTTTTTCAATAGCCCACTGATATGTTTCTAATGAGTGAGCAATCAATTCTTGTTGTTTCTGAATCCATTCATCACTCAACAATGCACTACCCAATGTACCATCTAACTCAACACTGTTTTGACGATTCTTTGGGTCTTGCTTTCTAGCTGACCTTAAACCAAAAGTCAATTCAGTTGTTGGGTCAGCATATCTTTGTGAAAATTCTTGAAACGAAAAAGAACGATGTCTTAAAATCTGTCTTGCTATATCCCGTGTAGTATTTATTTCTATCACGACTGACACCATTTCAAATGGCGACCAGTGTTCATTGCGAATCAAATAACCAATGAGTTTGTCTTTACCTGTTGTGCTTTGTTGATTGCTTGGGTTAGAAACTCTAGCCATGTAAACAATCAAATCTTCTGCACTACCATGTCCGTCTATTCCGGCTGTCAATCCTATCAATTTAACTCTCATAATTTCTTCCAATATGTAAACTCAGTCAACGCTCTCAAACCAGAGAATGTATTAGTATCTATGATTTCTTTGATTTCACTTTCTGTCATACCATTCATTATCATCTCATTTATGTCTTTACCTTCAACATTATTTGGCCAAATGACAACTCTGTAGTTATTTTTTACAGCCCTCTCGACCATATTGACAATCTCTTTATTTCGAGGTTCGTTGTCATATATCAGAACTGTATTGTGAATACCTAGTTTATCTGCAACAGCAGTCAGATTAGCATCGCCTGCGGCTACAGCATTATCGATAAAGAATGAATCGATTGGACCTTCTACGACATATATGGGTTTGCTTGTATCTACAGTGTCCATTCCGTAAATCAATTTATCAGTACTATCCGTGGTTCGAATAGTTATATATCTGAGTGTTTTATCGGAAGTTTCTAGCGCACGACCAGAGACCGCTATAAGGTTATTATACTCATCGTAAAATGGTATAACAAGCCTTGCATCATCAATTAGTTTTTTTTCGTGATTCGGAACAAGCGCATCAATGAACTGTCTGTAGTTACTAGTGAATAGCAATCTGTCTGCTATTCTAGACAAAAAGCCTCTATTTGTACAGTATACTAGACAAAAATGTCCACTCGGGAGTTTGCTGAGCCATTCAGCATTTTCGAAGATTTTTTCTTTTTCGACTTTTCCGAATCTTGGTGATGGGATGTTGAATGAGGGCTTTTTGAAGTTGGAGTTACCACTTTCTCCATTCTTGAATCTCTCAAGTATGTATTCCTTATAGAGATTTGGGTCGATATACTTGATAAGGTTACCAAGGCTCAGTCCTTGACCACAGTTGTGGCATTTGTAAAACATATCATTTTCTTTGCGAAAGATGAACCCTCGCATCTTTGATAGGTTTTTCTTTGAGTCGCCGCAGATGGGGCAACGAACATTGAATAGGTAATCATTTTTTCGAGAAAACTTCTCAAATCGATGCGCTATTTGATTTGTGTATTTAAGGTCGATGTAAAGGCTCATAGTCTCATAATTATACACGAGACCATGAGGTTTGTCAACTACTTTTTAATTTCCACCAACAATTTTTAGTAGAGTTTCGGCATGCCCTGATACAAATCCGCCAGCGGCAACTATACCAGCGAATGTCCATACCCACTTATCTCTTTGATTTTTTAAGTATGATATCTCTTTAGCTAATTCAGAATGTTGTTTGCATGATGCAGTATACATCTCTTCTAACTTCTCTGTCAATCCTTGTCTTGTATTATCAAGGCAATCATGCATATCTTTCACATCGACTTTCAAATCATCCATCTTCTCATTGAGATTTTCTACTTTGGTCTCTACGATACCAATTCGTTCAACTGTGGTTGCCATTTTCTTTTCCTAGTTATTAGTTGTTTTGTTCCATTGCTGTTGTCTTTTCTTTAGTACGACCATAAGCGGCAATACCAAGAACAGCACCCATAGCAAGGTGAAACAATCCAGCGCCTTGCAATGTAATTGGTTGCCATTGCATATCAACTTTACCCGAACCTATTACTTGCACCAATGACCAAAGAATTGGTGCAATAATAAAGTCAAATATACATGTCGCCATGTAAGTCCATCCCATAGCTGGTCTCCATTTTTTAGTCATCCAATCTTCATCTTTTCCGTTAACGGAAACTTCTGTTGATATTTCTGGCATTTTTTGTTCCTCTTATTGTTATTTTGAATTAACAAAAATCGCCGTATCAATAATATTTTTCAAACCTTCATCGTCAGTCTCTAACACACTCAGTAGAGCCAAGTACTCTTCTTTCGAAATTTCTTCAGCTTCAAAAAGTCTTGTATACTCATTATAAAAAACTTCTGTTGATTGTGTATCCATTTATATCTTCTTGTTTTGTATTTTTTTTACCGGCACTTTTTTAGCAACTGTTCTAGTGCGTCTGATAGGTTTTTTAACAATCACTTCTTTATGTGAGATAACCATTACCAACAAAAGTAAACTTAAATTTATGATAATAATCAATGTCCATGCGGCTGTCATATAAAACAAATATTCAGATTGCAGTCTATTCACTACCATTACATAAAATTCATCAGTAGTGTTTAAAATTTCTTTCTTATATTTTTTATAGTCATCACCAAACATTAACATCTGTGCCTGTGTATAGTGATGCATTTGAACTTCAAAGTTTAATTCTGGAATTCCTTTATCAACCCAAGCAAATGCTTCGACCTCTAGTTTAGCAAGGTTGTTACTTAACTGCTCTGCCTTTAGCAATTTATCTAATTCAGATTGTGTGAAAGGAACTTCTTTTACTCTATCTTTGAATGATTTACTAACACCCTTTTCATCTGTTATTTCGCCATTGCGAACTTTAAGTATGTTGTTGAACTCTGTTCTCCATTGTTCATTCTTTGTTGTTACGAAATATCTGGCATAGTTAGTTAAATCATCAGAGGACTTTGCCATGGTACGACTAAGTGAAGAAGCATGGTTTAGAATATTCAATTGAGTTTCTGCACTTTTGAAACAACTAAGAACAGCTAGACTGCTTATGAATATAACTCCCGCAATAATATACGGAGTTTTCTTAAATTCTAAAATTTTATCTAATATTTTCATGTTATTGTTTTCAGTATTAATCCTAGTACTTGTTTTACTTCTGCTTGATAATTGGTAAGTATAACCATACCAATGCCCAGTGCGGCGGTTGGAAAACTTTTCACTGATGGCGCTGACGGTTCAACTACTTTTCGTTTAGTAGTAACCTTTTTTGATACCATTTTATTCTACCTTATCGAATGTTTCTTTTTGTTTATTGTACCATTCAATCCATGTATCATTTCTATCTGAACATCCATGATATTTCGCATAGTTGTCTGAAATAGTTTTTGTCACTTCAGACATTTTCATTGTGTTATTTAACGCATCTAAATTTGGGCATCTTTCCATCATAAGTTCTGGAGCATCAGGAAACTTGCGTGTCAAAGGAACATCAGTAGAACATCCTACTAATATAGTAAGCAATAAACATGCAAGGTATTTCATTTTCCAACTCCTGCGGCTTGATTCAACGCATCAAAAAATTCATTAGGCAATTCACAATCGCCTCCTTGAATGAATTTAGTATCGTACTTGACAACTTCTCTATCGATGTACTTGATTACTTCTTCGCCTCTTTCTTTGACTATTTGTTTCTTTACAATAATTTTCTCAACAATCTTTATATTCTCTTCAGCAGATTGTGTTTCTGATTGTGATATCTTCAACTCAAGGTCTTTAATTTTCAATTGCCATTTGTCTTCATTTGATATAGCGCCCGACATGTATGTGCCAATGACAATAGCAACAATAGATGTTGCTTGAATAAGATTTCTATACATCGAAACAAACGGAATGAAACTCATCAAATAACTTACAAATATGCCCGCTAGACCTAAAGCCAACAGAGCATAGAACCACCAATCAGGCAGAAAACTTAATAGCCACATCATATTGATTTTCCATATCTTAGATACATCATCGCACCAGTAGTTTCATCTTGTACAATAATAGGTTTACCATAATTTGAATTGCCGTATTCACGAATTTGTTGACCGACTTCATCTGCACCAACATACTCTTCATACTTTGCATACTTTCTTTTCATCATTCTTGCATTGAGAAAGAACTTTGTAGGCACTTTGAATACACGAGAACCAGCAAATTTCTTAATGCCAGGTTCACCTTGTGAGCCGACACCAGCGCCAGCAATGTTACCTGAACTAACATTGTTAACTGCCATATCTTCGTTTATATCATTCATTTCTTGACCTGCTGTATTGTTCTTTTAATTTTCGTTCTCTCTCATCTAATTCTCTTCTCTTCTGAGCAATCTCTTTCAATCTCCAATCTGGTTGAAGAGTTGGTATGAAATTGTCTCCATATTCAGGATGGTCTATTTTTCTCATTTCGACAATCCAAAATATTGAACCTAACCAAGACAAAAACACAAGAAAACCTACACCAGCCCATATGATTACATCTCTATGCTTTCTCATCAACTCTTGGCGTGCCCTGAGTTTTCTAGCTTCTTCAAGTTTTTCTTGTGCTTCTTGCTTTTCTTGTAATTCTCTTAGTCTCTTTCTTTCAGCTTCAAACTCTGTCCACACAGCACCAAGTTCTGGCGGACTTTGATACACTAACATCTCTCTCAACTCTTCTTCTGCCATCTGGACTTGTTTGGCTCTAAGAACATTATCTAATGCCTTTGAGTTTAAACCTTGTCCTCTTTTCGGAACAACTTTTCTCTGTTCTTCTGCCGCAGTCTTTACAACATCTGCGGCATCCATAAATCTACCTATGTGCCCGCCTACTTCATGGGCAACATCCATGACTTCTTTACCGGCTTGTTTCGCCTCCTTGTAGAAGGCTACACCTTTCCTGATAGCACCTATGGCAGCCTGTGCCATCGCAAATGCAGTGATTGGATCCATTACCTCTTTCGGTCATTTTATTATTCTTCTCAATAAGTCAACAGTCGGCGAATCTAACTGAATGTCTGATGAAATTATATCATCATTATCAATACCTTTCACTTTCTCTGGCATATAACTTAAAAAAACTAAAAATGTCTTTAGTACTGGCCAATCTTCCTTTCGAATTTCGTGAAACAACATTCGAGTGGTAGGCTCAACACCAAAAACATTGTATAGCACGACAAGATGGTTGAGAACAAGTCTCTCACGCATCTCCCTATATTTACTATATCTACGAAAAAGTCGTTTCAAATAATTGAATCGCTTCATGTCCTCCTGAAATTCACTCTGTATTACATTCGGTCTATCGTATGCCTTAGCCGCATATAATATAAAATTATCTTTATTCAGATTTTTAAAAGACATTATTCTTCTTCGTAGTCCTCCCCACCAATTGACATAATTTCTTCCAATTCATCTTCATCAATAATTTCAGAATAGAATTCATAATAACCGTCATCAGTGAGGCCATAGTTAATATACAAAAAGTAATCCGTTCCTTCGATTGAAACTACTTCTTCAAATTCATAATCCTCGTCAGGCATTTCAGCTTCTATTGAAAAAGAGAAGTCTGCACCATATCGTGATAGAATGCTTCGAAGCATTTCAAGTCCAGCTTCGGCAGATAAAAATTGTTTATCTAAGTCCATAAGACCTTGATTGATATCTGCACGAACCATAGGATCGTTTACATCGACTGAGACTTGAAGACTAGCGTCATTCAACTCTTCAGCCAAATAGTCAGCAAACTTTTTCATTAGCCTGCTGTATCTTGGAAGATTACATCATCGTTAGCAGATGCGGAACCGTCACCAGTCATCGAACCCATCGCTACCAAAACTTCAGTTTGGACACGACCAACACGATTGCCAGTACCAGCTTTACGCAAAACCCAACCAGCGTGAGCAGGTTTACTCGCTTTACTTGCGGCTGATGTATTTGCTACCTCATTTGTATCGACACCAAATATTCCAACATTAGCACCAGTTACGAATGCGCTTGTTTGAGTATTAGCATACAATGTTCTTCCGTTTGCGGAAACGCCTAAACCACCTGCTCCACCCCATTTTGGTGCGCTTGTGTTTGCGTCTGTATTTGACCATAAAGCCATTTTTTTCTCCTTAGTGAAAACCTAGTTCTCTTAATTTTAATAATGAAACCCTTGCGCTAACATGGTGAATGCCGATACCATCAGCACTGTCAAATTCTTTGATGTTCTTGATATAATCGTCAATCAAAATATTCTTCTTGTCACCATCTTTAGTGTAATCTTGTTTTTCTTCTCTTTTAACTGCATGAAAACGATCCATCGGAAGATTTAAGTATTTCTTTACCCACAACTTTTTACCTTCAATCGATGATTGATCCCATTCAGCATATGCAGTTAGAATGTGTGCATCATATTTATCTATAACTTTCCACAATGTTTTAAAATCTTTCATTGGTGGCAAGTCAGCCCAGAAATTATCATGGCTCGCTATTTTTGCTTTACGAGCAATCTTATCTTTTTTATCATTGTATGGTGCATCGAAATGGTGTCCTAGAACTTTCTCAGCGCCTGCCAAGAAGTCAACTAAGACACCATCCATATCACAATATATGATACCTATATCTTCTTTGTTTTTCATTGTTTATCATTAACTAATGATGTCATTTGAGGTTCGGCTTCGAATTTGTCACCTTTACCACCTATAGCATCTTTTTTCTCTTCTTTTTTACCTTTTTTTTCCATACGGTCTTTTGCATCTTTCAATGCTTCACGAACAATAGCCTTCTTGCGAGATTCTTGAATGTTATCGATTGCTTCGGATGCTTGCACTTCTTCGCCATCAAGAACTTCTACAGATTCTTTGACATGACCATATTTCTTTTTGTACCAATCAGGCATACCATTCTTCTGACGGAAGTAACGAACAGTTGCAGAATCATTTGCTTGGTCACGATACTTATTCTCAGCATCTGTATTGTGTGACTTCATTGCATCGGCTGCCTTGTGTGCATCTTTTGCAATGTAAACTAATTCAGCATCAGTCTTTTTATGATAATCATGTCCTTCTAAAGGATGTCTTTGTGATGGGCGACCTTCTTCAAGAGTTTCATTCATATTCTTTTTTGTATTATTATTCGACACAGCTTGTGGGCGTGACAATGATTTTTGAATAATTTTTAATGCATCACTGGATACTTTTTTAGCAGTTGTTGGTTTTGCTATTTTTTCTGGTCCGGGCATTGGTGGACCATCACGGCCACCACTAGGTTCACTTTTGTCCATTTCCATCACCCCTTCTTTTTTCATTGCAGGTACACCTTCTCCAGGAACACAATTTGGTACTTTTTTACCATTCTTGTCTTTCATACCAACCATTTTGTAACCTGTCCAGCATGGGTCAGCATCTTCTTTTTTCAAGTCATTTGCAAATTGTTTCTTTGTTGCTTTTACAATACCAGAAAAACGACTATCTGCTTTTTTATAGTTACCTGCTTTATCTAACTCAGATGCTTGTTTGCTTGCACCAGTCTTGTAGCGACCAAGTAAATCGGTAGACAATTCATCAACTTGTTCAACTTCTTCTTTTCTCAATTCGCTTGCAGTTTTCTTGTGAGTAATCACACCATACTTATCTTTAACTTTAACATGTATAGTATCGCCTTCAACTTTGTGTACTGTTCCAACTTTTTTCATAGTCTTTCCAGGAATTGCTTTCATCGGATGGTCAAAGTTAACTTTGTCTCCAACTTGCATTTCTTCATCCATACGACCATTTGATGATAATCTTTCCTTGCGTCTTTGAGCGGCAAAGTCTGCACCTTGTGGTAGTTTCTTTTTAGTTTGAGCATCATCATAAGCCTTATCAGTCTTCACATTGTGTTCTTTGCCACCAGCACCAATATCAGCAACACGGAAGCCAATTGGTTTATTGGTTTTAATCACAACAGCCTCATCAACTTCACTCAGCATATAATTAGCGACTGTTGAAATATAATCTTCTGCAAGAGTAATTTTTGACTGTACCCATTCAGGAAGATTATCATTATCTTCTAACATATCATGCACTCTTTGAGCATTACTAATGACGCTTTGTAATTGACCACGAGCCATGTCACCTTCGTAATCATACTCAGTCTTTTCTTTAGCTTCGGCAGTAATTTCTACAGATTCTTCAGTGGTCTGCATGGCTCTTTTCTTAGCATGGTCAATTTGCTGTTGCCATTCTATTTCTCCAACAGCACCATGCTCTTCATCATCAGTTGAGCCTTTAGGACCCTTATCATGTTTAGGGTCTAACTTTGCAAACTTTATAGATGAAATGAATGATGATAATTTCTTAGCCATGATTAATCCTTCATTGCTTGCTTGGTTGCTGTTGCATACATCACTGATTTAGCACGGTCACCATAACGCTCTTTGAAACCTGCCATACCTTTTTTCATGCCTTTTACAATGTCTTCACGCTTGTTCTTTTCATCATCAGTCATTTCGGCTTCACCGATAGTAGACATTTTTACACCATTGATAGCATTGATATCCATGTCTTCTTTTTTCATTGTAGGCTTTGTCATCTTAGCATGTTTACGAACAGCGTGTTCTGGACCATCTGCCCAAACATGATGAGGTTCATCTTTCTCACCTCTTTCTGGATTATGTTTAACTGCTTTGCCATTCTTAACAGCATAACGGTCTTGATAACCAGTATCATCTTCTGCAATCGCTTCAACTTCTTCTTGCTGTACTGCATCGACTTTAGCTTTAGCAACTTCAGCTTTTTTCTTACCTGTAGATTTAGATTGTGTGTCATCTAATTCTGCTTTGAATTCATCATTGGTAGATTCTTCAGCAATTGCTTTCTCTTCAATAGCTTCAAACAATGATTTTAGACCAGCAGACTTATATGTCTCAAGCATTTCGGAGAAAGGCTTTTTCTTTGTTTTTGCCATTGGCTTTTCTTTAACTTCTGGCTCATCTTTTTGATTACTACCACCATAGCGAGTACCTTTTTTGACACCGCTACCGCCACTTGGCTGTGGACCAGACTTAGCTTTAACAGCCTTCATCATATCATCCCAACCTTCTTCAACTTCATTGTCTTCTTTACGAAGTTTGGCTAAATCTTCACCATCAATTTTATTGTTCTTGTTGAGGTCTATCTTTTTTTGTTTTGCTGTCAATTCTTCAGCCTTCATTTTTATGTAAGCATTAGAAACGCTCTTTGTGATTGGATCATTCGTATGCATTTGGGGTTCTCCTATTTAATTTTTATAAGCTATTGAAACTGCTCTAACATCTGTACCTGCATTAACTAATAATGCGTGGTCTCTATCTTTTTCTATAATCATTTCTGAATTGTTCAGAATTGTTATATTTGCAATATTGGCACCAGTACTATCTTGAATTGTAATCACATGTTCTTGTGAGCCAATATGAACAAGTCTAACCACAACTGCATTGTTAACTGTTGTATTTGCAGTTGATGATAGAACAACTTCAGTTCCTAATGTTCTGATTAACAATTCCATCTCCTCAGGGCTTTGTTAATTGGTGAATCGGGGTCTCTCGCATTCTCAGGATTAGTCAATCTCTTTTTCATGCCACCCATTCTACGACAAAACGCTAGACGGCGGTCTGCTCTTTTACCTTTTGGGTCTTTTTCAGTCACAGCAGTTTTTAATTTTGAACCAGGATTTTCACTACGATATGCGTTGACTGCTTTCTGAGAAAGCCCATCAGTCTTATCTTTACGATTGACATCCTGCCAATCTTCTGTAAATGTTTTAAATGATTTCATTTTGGTATCAACTCAGGATATTTTTTATACATGTCTTCTTTTGATAACTCATGCATATCAGCCCACACCTTAGCTTCTTTTTTTGTTTTTGTGGTTCTGATATGATTACCTTTTTCATCATGCACATTATATTCAACATCAGCAGTTGTTCTACCTCTAAAACTTTCTTTCTTAGTTATAGAGGCTTTCTTTTCTTCTGTCACCCTACCCAATGAATCGTATTTACTACTAGCAGTTCCTAATGGTGGCGTGATTAATTCTTTACCTTCAAACTCATCGTCAATATTGATTGGAGAGTTATGAAGTTTTTTCTTTATTTCTTTGAGCGAGAGGGTGCCGGCTTTGCGATTACTTTTTTCGCCGCTGGCTTCTTTGGCGTAGATTGTTGTTTCTTCGCTGGCGCTTTCTTCGGCGTGGTTGGCTTCGCAACCACAGTGTTCTCTAAGTTCACGGGTAGTTCTTGGACCGGTGCTGGTTCGACTGCTGGTGTCTGTACTACTTCCGGCTCTGGTTTCTTCTTGAATAAGGCGGCTATTGCTTTGAACATGTGGATTCTCCTCTTTTATTTTTTGTGTCAACTTCTCTTTGATTGATGATAGCATCAATGGCTCTGCACTGCTACCATAAATTTCAATTTGTTTACCAAGCATCAACATTTTGGTTGATGAGTTATCTGAAAATTCAAAACTCTCACCAATAAGTTCACTGAAACTTGTATCGATATCTTCTTTTCTGATACCTTTTTCTGCCGCTTTCAATTTATTGAGCGTAGATGATTTCTTTGCTTTGTCTAAACGACCTTTGAGTTCTGGACTCATTTCAGGTTTTGTAATATCTGCAACTGATTTTAATTTTGGTGCCGTAGGTTGTTTAGCATGTGCCGGTTTAGATGCACCTAAAGAACCTGACTGAGTTGGTATATTTGGTGATGGTGTTGGTTGATTTTTATCGATAGCAACCAATTCATCATTAACTGAATGATGTGTTATTTGCCTATCTTTACCATAACGACCAAATCCATAGTAAGTCAGACCAAGTTTAGATGCTTGCTCACCTGCACCAGAACCTTTACGAACAGGTTTAGCTTCAAGATTTTTATCGACCGTCTTATCTTTACGAACAAGTTCAGTTGAAATCCATGACTTAGCAATATCTGATTTAGGTGCGGCCGATGTAAATTTTCTTACATTCTTGAAGATACCATCAAGTTCTTGTGTTTTCTTATGAACAACTTCGGGTGATGCATTTCGTAAATCTTCTGAGTTATCATAGTGAAAGAAATTGTTTTGACCAAATAGTTTTTGTAATTCGGGTCTTGCTTTCTGTGCAGACATCCATTTATCTTTACGAATGTCTTCTGGTACTTCACGACCACCTCTTTGACCTCTTTCAATATTTCTTTGACGAGACACTTCATCAGCAGTATCAACAAAAACCATTTGAGTCTCATAACCCAAATCTTCAAGTTCTTTTTTGATACGCTTTGTCTTTTCAATATCGTCAGCAGTACCATTGATGATTAGACCATTGCGACCATTGAGTGCAAGGCGCTGTCTTAATTCTGTAACTGACTTAGCAGTACCACGAATCTCATCTCTCTGTGCTTTTTCTGAATCAGGCATCTTTTTATTCAGACGCTTTTTGTCCATCAAGAATTCAAAAGCATTGTCAGAATTGATTTCAGTTAGACCATTCCCAGCAAGAGTTTTACCCATCACAAAATCTTTGCCTGAACCAGGACCACCTGCTAAGAAAATTGCTTTGAAGATACCTGAATCGTGAACACCTTCAACAAGAAGATTCTCAAAAAGAATGTCCATTGTAATCTCAACAGATTCTTTCACTTCACCGATGTACTTGTCTAAAAGACTCTTCACTTTCTCAGGACTTTTTGCATGTGGATATAATTGACTTATCATTTGTCTCTTTGCCTTATCATCCGCTTTGGCATACATCTCTCTGACTTGTGAACCTGAGTAGACTTCTTTGCCATTTAATTGGAATACTTTTTTCTTTGTAACGAATATGTATCCATGCCCAGTCTTCTCATCAAAAGGCTTGCATTCTTTAATTGATTTGTATGGTTGATAGTATGCCTTTGAACCATCTTTCTTTGTGTAGTTCACAGGGTCTCGCTCACTACGAACCAAGATAAGAATATCTTTCTTTGGGTTGTACTGCGCTAGAATTTCTTTGGGATTGACAGGTTGAATAACCTGCACGAATTTATCTGTAACGCCTGCTTGTTGCGCTAAGAATTGTTTGTCTTTGAATGGAATAGGTCTTTGCTTTGTGTCGTTACTTGAGGCGACATAGAAATCAGCACTTGGGAAAGCACTTTTCGCTTGTTCGTAACTGCTCATATGACCTGCATGGAAAGGCTGAAAGCCTCCACCATACACGACAATGACCTTGGATTGACTTTTGGCTTCCGCCAAAAACTTGCTAAATTTCATTTTGCCTCTACAGCAAACAGTTAAAGAATACTGTTATTTATAATTCTGCCATAGTGGGGTCTTTCAGCAACTCAGGAAAATCAGTACAAATGCCTAAGAAACTCATTTTAAGAACTTCATCAGGTAAGAAATGATGTTCTGGCATCACACCTATAGACAATGGTCCTACTGGCATTTGACCTGGATAAGCCCACACATATCCCCATGAAGTCATGGTGTAATCATCTTTATCATGGAAGAATGTGTGTAGGTTATGTTTCAGACAATATTCAAACGCTTCTCTATTTTTAGCATGAATCCAAAGAAGAGTTCTTCTACTCTGAAGCCAATCTAAATCGATATCATATTGTGGACCATCGTGGCCGAGATAGATTACATCTCCAACAAGTCTCAAATCTATCTCAACAGAAAAACCTTTTGCTATCGCCTCATCAATGAATGATGGAGAATTCTCTCTGGTCTCATCAGGACCAAAGCGATTGCCACGATGGGAGATAAACATCATTTTTGCACCTGAACCCAAATCCATTGTGGATGCTCATCATGGCAAGTACCAGTCAATGTGTGTGAGAAGTTTTTGAATCCTACACTACAAACATCAGTCTGTAATGCATTTACATCTTCAACTCTTGTATCTTTGTTATGTACTTCACTAAACGAACCATAGTCGCTTTGAAAGTAATCAACAGACCTTGGATGTCCTGAACCAAATCCCATTTGAAAACAGAAACTACCGCCTGGTTTCAATGCACGGAAAAACTCTTTGTAGAGATTGATACGAACATTTCGTGATGTGATATGTTGCATACAGATAACACTGAAGATAACATCATATGTTTCATCTGCAATCATTGGAATAGATTTACCATCATTAGCCCAAAGATTTGGGATTGCAATACCAGCATCTTCAAGATTGATTTTTGCTTTATCAATACAGTCAGGTGCAATGTCGCAACCATCAACTCTATCAAACCAATCTTTAAAACGAATCATGTTACGACCAGGACCGCAACCATATTCAAATGCTAACTTGCCTTTTGTATCAAGACCTCTGAACAACTCAGTCTCATATTCTTTGAATGCTTGATGTTCGTGATACCATCCAACTACAGGATTCTTATTCTGTAATGACCAACCACCAGAAATGTGATTCCAAAAGTTGGATTGATTTTGTAAAAACTCTTCTTCTTTCATATTAACCTCTCAAATATTTTGTTGTGAACCATGGATACCAATCAATCTCAGGGAATGCTGGCGGTGTCATATAATTGATAATCGGACCGATACCATTTATTCCGTTGCCAGGAGTCTGCCACTTTGCTTTAAAGTGTGCTTGAGAATGATTGAGAATATAATTTGTATTAACGCCAGTAATGTTTTCAATTTCGTGATGTTGATTTACATATGTTTCATCGATTGCTTTAGAACCAATGTCAGTAGCGATTAGACTTCTGATACCAATATCATTGTGAACAAAACCCCAATCGTGAGTTTCTGCAATAGACAATTTAGATTTATCATAGAACATGAAACATCTTTTTAGAAAGTCTGCATCGCCACAGTAGCAACCAAGATATCTTTCATCGAACCAACCCACTGTAGCCAAGACTTTCTTCTTCATGTAAAAGAATGTATCACCAGCAGGTCCCCAAATCAAATCATACTTATCACAATCTCTGCGAATCAGGTTTGAAATGTTAGGATGAATAGCAGTATCATCTTGAACAAACATTGCATCATCATTATTTTTGAATGCTTTAATGAAGATGTTGTTCCAAGACCTAGCACAATATGAATTAGCCTCAGGGTCTGATAGAGTGTTGTAAGTGACACTCTTAACACGCTTTGCATTTTCTTCGGTCAACCTAACTTCAGGATGATTAGAAAATATATGAATGTCGTGAGCAGTAGATGCACCGAAAGTGTTAATCTGTCTGTTCAGTGCCTGTGGTCTATTAAATGTCAAAATCCAAACTTGCATAATTATCTCCAAAATTTCAAATCTACTTCTGTGTCGTGGGCATGCCAATAATCTTCTTCGACTTGAAATCCTTTATCTTGTAACCAAGACTTCACATCTTCATAGTGATTATTAATACCTTCGTAAAGAGGTACTTTATTCGTACACTCACAACGACCTGCTTGCACAATACTTATCTTATCTCCAAATGACTTCAGAACATTAAAGTCATTTCCTTGTGCATCAATCCATAACATATCTATCTTCTCAATACTTTCTTGTTTGATGAATGTATCCATACGAATGCATTTGACTTCGTAAGTATTGTGAAATCCTTCTCTGTAGCATTGATAGATACCAGCATCACTGTTAATCAATTCAGGATGCAAATCATAGAGACTACCAATACCATTCTCAATATTAGATGAATGAAATGTTCTATTCTCTTCGCTAACATCTACAGCATACTCATACAATTTGACATTCGAATTACTGCCAAACTTTGCTCTCAATTTTTGAAATAGATTAGGTTCAGGTTCAAATGCGTAGACGATACCTTGTCCTGCAAATCCTTCTGTGTCTGAACCAATGTTCGCACCAACTTCAATAGTGATATGCATTACTTGTAATTATCTAAAAAGTAATTCAAGTCCTCTGGTGTACCAATACCCCACATTTTTTGAATTTGTTTAACACGAATCTTCTTACCATCACCAATAGCCTCATTGAATACTGGGCAGACATAGAACTCACCATTTGTTCTAATGTCTTTATGAATCATTTGTCTAGCATACTTGACATAATCAGAACCTTTGTTCCAGTAGTAAACACCAACTGTTGCTTGATTAGAAATTACTTTCTTCTCTGCAACTTCTGAAACAAATCCATTGTCATCTAGTTTAGCATATGACCATTTAGGATGTGTAGCTTCGAATGTCAGAATGCCACCATCGATGTTATCTGCTTTGAAAGCATACATGCATTCGTTTGAATTCCATTCGACAAACTGGTCAGAGTTTGCCATGATAAGTGGTTCATCATTGTTGATAAATTCTTGTGCAAGTAATGTAGTGCAAGCGGCACCTTCTGTCATACCATCAACTTGAACGATTGTGCAGTTTGGTGCAATCAAGTTAAGCATGTATTTAAGATTGTATTTCTCATAGTGTTCTTTCTGAACTAGAAAGATGTAGTTGGCTTCAATGTTCAAATTCTCAACAACAACTTGAATCATTGGTTTACCACGAACTTCAATCAGTGGTTTAGGGAATGTATATCCTGCTTGTGCAAATCTTGAACCTGCGCCAGCCATTGGGATTAAGACATTCAGTTTTTTGTCACGCCAAGGAATGTTTGTCTTCTGTTGTTCGTTTTCAAACTCTTCAACTCTTTGCATGAATTTCAATGCATTCAAGTCACTGGCATTCTCAACTGGATATAAAATTGCACCAGAGTCAATTGCACCTTGGCGCCCTATGTGGCTGTCTTCAATGATGATTGTATTCTTAGGTAATGCATTCAACCCAATCATACAGCGCCAATACATTTCTGGAAATGGTTTTGCAAATCGAACATCTTGATTGCTGACAATGTAATCAATTTCACCTAAGATACCGATTGTATCAAGTGCAATGCGAACAGTTTCACGAATGCTGTTAGATGCAACTGCAATCTTCCAGCCTTTCATTTTCAACTGAGCAATTAGATATCTAGCCGTATGATTCTTTGGAAGTTTTCTGAGCAAATCAAATGTTGCTGTCTGTTTATCTTCCCAAATTTGATTGAAGTATTTTCTATCTAAACCTTTTCGTTCAGACAACATCTCAAGTTTTCTTGTAGTGTTCAATCCATCGTATGTGCTTAGATGTTCTTCACGAGTAATTACAAACTCTTGACCAATCTTAGCAAGTGCATCATTCAATGCATCATAGTGTAACTCTCTCGAATCAATTAACACACCATCCAAATCAAAAATTACAAGTTTATTCTGCATCACGATGAACCTTATTATGTTTTACTATACTTGCACCATTACACTTCCAATTAGCAATCTCTCTCATACGAAGAGACCACTCAACATCTTCAGCACTGCCCCATGTCATTTCTTCATTCATTGGACACTTCTTCATAAAATCTTTTTTCACAATCATGTAACCACCTGACTGATACATGAATTTAGTATGACCCCAATCATCATATCTCAATGATGTGTAACGAGGAAAGATACGAGAGTCCCAACAAACCCAATCAGTGAAATGTCTCTTACCAGTAATCAACTGTTGTGCATTAGAACACACATCCCAATCTTCACCGAATGCTACAAAGTTTGTATACCAGTCTTTGTCGAAAGTGTAGTAGTCGTGAAAAATTACAACATTGTCGTACTTAGCTTCCTGTGCAAGAATGTTTTTCTTACGAGTGACCCATTTATCTTTTACAGTCTCATCAAAGAAAATGTGTTTGGCATTAGCGGTGTCGTTAAGAAAACCTTGTCCGATGACTAGAATTTCATGGTTAGGTATATTGAGTGCGGTAATAGAATCACAGACTTCATTTAGTCTCTGTTCATTTTTGTAGTCTGTTGTTATGCCGAAAGTAAAATTCATACGCACCTCAAAATATCATCGACTGTGTTCCCAATCAATCTATTGAGTGTAACATATTCATAGGATTTGTCAATCAATTCTTTGTCGCTTTTGAATGTTTTGAGAATGTTTACCAATTGTTCATCAGTATCATACACCATACCAAAGTCTTTCATTGTCTCAGCGCCAGCAATGTTACGAGCAACCCATTGTGTTTTATTCAACATCGATTCAAGAAGAACTAAACCAAAGCCTTCTGAGTGTGAATGTAGAATATACAAGTCTGCTTCACGAATTGCAGACATAACATCTGCACGAGAATCGATTAAAAATGGTTTGACAAACTCAGATTCATTTGGCATCATACCATGGCGATTATCATAACCAGTTAGCACGAGAGTTGTATCAGGAACTTGTGCATTGTTGAACACTTTAACTAATTCATGCATTGCTTTGTTTGGCCAGTAACCACCGCATGATAGAAACATATTCTTAGTTTTGATACCATACTTCTCACGAAAGCCTTGCATACCGATAGAAATCTTCTCATCAATGCCATGTCGAACAGCAACACCTTTTCTGAGTATATTGTGTTTTCTAATGTGTTTCCAATCTGCTGTAGTTGAGCATCCAAGATATTTACAATCTTGTAATGCTTTCAAACATGTTGGCGATTCAGATGGCAGAATCAATTGATAGAGAATAGGTGATTTTATTTTTGATGCATTCGATAAAACAAAATTCTGAACATTCACATCACCACCATGAACAACAATCAAATCCCATGTTTCATTTAGAATTTGTGCATCACTGCTAACTTTAACACCATTCAAGTCGCCTTGATGTTCGCCTGCTAGAACCCACACTTCATGCCCACGAGATAGGGTTTCTTCTGCCATGTCTCGAACATAGTTTTCTGAGCCACCAGGAAAAGGTGCATAACGATGCACAACATATAATAACTTAGCCATATTTCTTCTCAATAATTTTTCGCCATTCGGGAACACGGTCATACTGATGCACAAGATAGAATGGTTCACCTGTGCTGGTACACACTACATCATCTTTCATAATTGGTGTAGGCTCAAAGAGATGTGGTCTGAATTCTTCAATCTTACTTGGGTCAGCAGTTGTTCCTAATTGGGCTGCCCAACCTTCTTCAGAATTTGTGAATCTAGTCGTATCACGATATGTTTTTGTTTGTAACAAAACATTCAGTGCGGCTTGGTCTGGACCACCACCGCCAGGAACATTCTGTGGTGAACCTGAGCATGACATGAACAGATTCAAAAACAAATCAATCATTGTATCAAATCTACCTGATACAGTTCCTGCATTGTAGATGAGATTGTTTTTGTTTGCTTCGTAGATTAATGGACCAAAAGATTGAATGAGGTTATTCTTACCCCATGCCTCATCTCTGTAACGAATAGATTCACAAGCGACATTGATAGTCTTGTCGCCCATATTCTTTTCTAACCACTCTGATGGATTTCTTTGAAAGACAACATCACGAACATCGGTTGCTATTAGATAGCGATATTCTGCACGGTCTTCTAGTTGACTCATAAAGTACCATAGATGCATGAATCGTTCAAGCATGATGTTGAACTCTTCACGGTACTCGAATCTTTTCAATTCATCATTGCGAGTGAAAGCAATGATTATATAGCCTCTTTTGGTTAACTCTTCTACAACATCAAAAGAGATATTGTAGCAAAGCATAACTTTCTTGCCTGTGAACCCACAAGTGTCAAGAGAGTTTACCCAATACTTTATTTTGTCGAAATCATAATTGGTGATAGCACCAACAACCACATCTTGCATAACAACCTCACTTAATTAATTACTTATCTATAAATCCTAAAAATGACTCTACAGCAATTTTATCATCACTTGTTTTGAAATCTTTCTTTCGCATGATAGTCTTCATTCTAACTTCAAACGAATCACCCATTATATCAATAACTACAGGAAGATTCAAGTCTTTTTGCAAGTCTACCAGTACTGCTTGCCCATCACCATGTGCTTTAATCTTAGCCGCTTTGTTCTTCTCAATCTTTTTGAAGAACTGTTGCAACTCGGTAATCTTAATACAAGGAACATTTCTCGAATCGCTCATTCTTTCAGCAAAGTGTTTTGTGAATTGAATGTCTACTTGATATTTTTTAAGAAGTCTATCGGCAAATGTTTCTAAGTCTTTCAATTGCTGTGATGTATATAGAGTACATTGTTCAGCATCTTCTTTGACTGTTTGACCAGGAGTCTCTTTTTTATATTTCTTCACTAACTCTGGTCTACCTTCTTCACCAGCACCAGCTTTAGAGACAAACTCTTGTTCAGCAATATGTTCGGAAAACTTTAACATTTAACCTCTTGTAAGTGTTAGAATCTTTTGAATCTGCGCTTCAAGAATTGGTCTACGATTAGGCCAATTGATATATGGTTTGTCAGCAGTCTTTAGAAGATTCGATAAGAACGGCATAATAAGTTTTTCTACTTGCGTCAATCGTGCTTTGTATTCTTCAACAGTTTCATCTTTCTCTGCAATTACAGCATTGTATTCTTCTTCAGATACAGCAGAGAATCCAAAATCATTATCACTGTATTCATTTAGAATAGCATTAATATCATATTTCGTTGCCATTATTTGCTCCATGCCTTTTGTGCAGTGAAGTTTAGATGACTGAACTCAAGCCTATCAACTAACTTCACAGCGTTGCCTTTTAGTTTATCTACTGCAACAAAGCCTTCTGGATTTGTCACTTTGAAACCATCTTCAGTTTGTACAAATGTACTTGTGACTTGTCTCATCTGTTGCAACTTCTTAATTGTCATGTTCTTTGCTTCAACAAGTAAATTCTGCAAATCAAAAATGAGTTTTAAGTTACTTGCATTTGAACGATAGAATCGCATGATTTCATTCTTCTCTGTGATTCTTTTCTTTATGGTCTCTGCCATCTTAACTTCTTTGATAGCCTTGTTCAATTTATCTTCAACATAACGAATCAATTCAGCAGTGTGTGCAGTAGTGTTCTTAATAGCTTCACCTGAACGAACTTTTGTATTGTTGAATGTTTTGATTTGAACTTTTATAGTTTCACTTGTAGCAATCTCATTCAATGTTTTTGCATTGATTTGATTGAAGAGTCTTCCTGCATCAGCAAGAATGCCGGTGATTTGTATTGTCTCTTCTTTTGTGAATGTTGCAGTGCCTGATGCATCAGTGAAATATGCATCACGGAACCAAACATCTTTTGTTGTTGTCAGATTCTTGATATCGATATTGAATGATGCCTTCATATCTGAGAAAGTTTTACCAGTGTATGAAGTGTGAAATACAATACCCATCTGTGCGGCAAGCATTGTCTTTGCTAACTTTGATTCTGATGGAACTGCATAGATTAGTGTGTTTGGTTGAAATGTAATATACTCAACACCATCAATTGTCTGAGTTTTCACATCACCTTTAGAGAACATCATGTCACCTTGCAAGACACCTTTGATGCCAAGTTTTGGAAGATATCTTAGTGCAACTTTCAACTTTGCATTAAGACCTTCACCACTATGGTTAGTATCGATATCGGCATCAGTGTAATTCAACTTTGCATTTGCATTGAAGACACCTTTAGTACCAACAAAGAATTTACCATTGTCTGGATTGATACCGCAGAACACTGCTGGTGAACCATCCCATTTTGTTGTGGTATTGATTTTTGATTCTGAATGACCAGCAAGCATATCACGCAGTGAACGAAGAAAGTTAATCGCATCTCTAGTACCAGCGACACCACGATTCAGAACTTCATCTTCAAGATGTTCAAGGTGAAGGTTTGCACCCTCTTTCTTTGCTTCGTTTAAAAATTGTGCGAATTTCATTTGCTGTAAATACCTCTACCAACTTCTAAGTAGAATTTTGCTTCATTCGCTGGCGGTGGTCTTAGTTTTGTTCTAATCTGAAAAATTGGAAGATTGAAAGTAAATTTATCAAATTTATAGAGACCTTCAAAAATTAAATTATTTCCTCTAACTTTCACAATCAATTTTGTCTTTTTTTCAAGTTCATCAAAATGCTCTACAGTAATTTCCTTCACGGTGCTACTTTGCACATCAACAACATTTGCTAAGTCAGAACCAAAAATACTTTTTCTTAAAAAAGCATACGCCGTTTTTGAAAAATTTGCGTCTTTTGATTTTTTAACTATCTCATCTTTTAACTCAGTATACATTTCAGTTATCAATTCAAATTTTGCTTTTTGTTCAATAGGACCATTAAAAGGTTTACTTAGTCTAATATACTTTTCTTTCGCATCCCAATCAATACCCATAGCTTTTGCAAAATCTAACATACCATGATAAGGTGATAAATTTGCAACTGTAACGCTTTCTGATTTAAGAGAAAATGGTAAACTACCAGATATTATTTTTTTATTAGAATTTTTAGCTGTGGCATAAACTTCTAATGTAACATCACCTTTCAATTCTCCTCCACTCGATTCTCCTGCAATCCCATCGGCAATAACTGTAAATGTCACATTATCCGATGCATTATTATCTAAAAAATAATTCACAGCATCATTAGCTTTTTTTGCAAAACTTGCCGACTTAAACGATGTGATTAATTGATTAATTTTCATATCAATATTACCAACATCTTTAGATGATTTATATAACAACTCATATTCTTTATCAAAAGCACCTTGAACGGATTGTGGTTTTAGACGCATTTCAAATCCAACATTAAATAAATCCGCAGGATTTTTATCTTTTTGTCTTTTCAGTTTTGAAGCTACAGTATATTTAAATCTTCCTGTATTAAACATTTTTGTGTCAATTTGTGTGCGAATTTTATTTAATGCACTCTTATCTACTTTTCCATAAGCCAAATGCAAAGCTAGAGCAATCGTGAAAAGACCTTCAACTATGTCTCCTTCATTTAATTTTGCCATTGTAACTCCATGAAGTTGTTATTGTAATGACCTATTTATATCAATCGGGTCCTAACATCTTCTCCATGAGCATGTTATGTTTAGCGGTCTCAAGCATTCCAATTGTACCGACAAAATCATTTGTGTGTCCATATAGAGTAATCTCAGCATCTGAATCCATAGTTGCTACAAGATATTCTTTAATCGTACCATCTTCAATATTTTTTCTCACTTCTTCTAAAATGTCAAGCATGTGTTGTTTTGTCTTTTTTTCATTTTTACTCGAATCAAATTCTACGACTTTCATATGTTTCCTAAGTGTAATGCAAATAACCGCCAATGATATATTTAGGTCCGCTTATAGGTTTCAGACCTGCGTGAGGATATGTCCACATAGGCGGAAACATGAGTAGTCTGCCTGTGACTGGTTTAACTACGGATGTCGTTTCAGAATCACTATTCCACTGAAAAGCAGTCTCACCACCAACTTCAACATCATTCAAGTACCAGAAGTAAACAAGAAATCTACGAGCCGAATCGTGATTACCCACATCAACATGAAGTTTGAATTCATCTTTATCATTGGGCATGTATCTTTTCATTCGAAAATGTTCACATGCAAGTTCATCTGGCCAGACTTTATCATCAAGGCTCAAGTCATGCTTGTAATATTTCAGAAACTTCTGCATCTCATCCACAAGCATATTGTGAATGTCTTTCCAATCAGGATATGCTGATATGTTTAATTCGGTAAAATATCTATGACCTTCCAATTCTGTTTGTATATGTCTATCGGTGTCATACTCAAATCTCTTTATGATTTCATCACACTTATTTTTATCAAGTGCATTATCATAATATCTCACACAGTTTATCATACTTTAAAACCCTCAAACTTTTTATTGAATTTACCTTCACGATTACCGAATGTGTTCAGTGGTCTGTCAGGTGCGTTCTGACCTGAGTCAGAGATATCATCTTGTGCAGACTGTTCAACATCATACAATCTCATCTTTGATTTGTCAATACCAACAACGAATCTTTTGTTTGTAGTTGGGTCTGCATATCTATTCTTCAATTGCTTTACCATAATCTGATTCAAGGCTTCAAGTTCTTCAGTTGAAATCAAAGCAAACATAAAGTCAGCAGTCGCTGGTAGACCAAACGATTCAGAAGTATCTTCAAGCCCTGGATCGGTATTTGAGAAACCACTTCTTGTTGTTTGTGTAGCTGATACAATTGGTAGATTCTCTTCAACAGCAAGCCCACGCAACTCTTCTGCAATTGCTTTGATGTATGAGTAACTATTCACATTTGCGCCATGTTTCAATCGTGCAGAACAGCAAATGTTCAGATAGTCAATGAAGATAATATCAGGGCTGAAATTTCTTTTCAATCTCAATTCATTCAACAATGCTTTGAAGTGTAGAACAGATGCACCAGCGGTTGGATATTCTTTGATGATTAACTTACCTTGAGTCTTTGACTTCAGTGCAGAGAATCGTCTATCATAATCAGACTTTGAAATCAAGGCCAAGTCACTGATAGGCACATTCAAAAGATTTGCATCAATCCTCTCAGCAATCTTTTCTTCAGCCATTTCCATTGTGATATAGAGAACATTCTGACCAGCAGAGATACAACCAGATGCAACATGACACATGAACAAACTCTTACCAACACCAGTACCAGCAAGTGCAATGTTAAGAGTCTTGTTAGGTAGACCACCTTTTGTAATCTTGTTGAAGAAGTCTAAATCAAAACCAATTCGTTCTTCTTTACGATGATAGAATTCGAATCGTTCATTAGAGTTTTCAAGATAATCATGCCCAACATTTGGGTCAAACGAAACACCAAGTGCTGTAGAAAGCATCTCTGGAATAGCACCTTTGTTCTTTGCGCCACTCTTATCATCAAGAACAGAAACTGCCTCTAGGACTGCATTGTAGATTGCTTTATCTTGACAGAACTTTTCTGTAGTCTTTACCAACCATTCTTTTTCAGTTGGCTCATCTTTGTTTGTTTTGATTGTTTCAAGAATACCAATCGCAGAACGAACCTCTTCCTCTTTGAGTTTCTTAGACTCAGTTAAGTTTATTACAAGAGATTCGTGAGTTGGTAGATTATTGTATTCATTAACGAAGTCAGATATTTCTTTGAATACAACTCTCTCATTAGTGTCGCCAAAGTATTCTGGCTTTAGGAATGGCAGAACTTTTCGTGTAAATTCTTCACTATAGATTAGATTCTTCAGAATCGTAAGTTCCAACCGATGCATTTTCTTCCTTTAAAATATATTGTTCAAGCAACAGCACAAGGATGTCACCCATCATTGTAGCAAATTTTTCATTTGATTGCAATGATTCGTATGAATGTTCACCTAGATAATCCACAGTATATTCATACGATAATTTTGCCTGAACATCTTGGTCGGTTATCCATGTCTTTCCGTAGTGATACTTTACACCTTTGAAGTCACCCTGTAGGATTGTAACACCAGTCCATTCAGGTGCTTCAAAGAATTTAAAGTCTACGCCTTCTTCAAGCGTCTTCAGCTTCGGCATGAACAAGTTCTTCAGTTTGGAGAATACTTCCATAAGATATCTCATATTTTTTACTCACATATTCTTTGAAAGATTCACTTGATAAAATGTCTTTCCAAAATGCTTCGGTTTGAGTTGCATCGAATCTAACTTTGTCACCAATCTCACCAGTTGATTGATTGACTTTTGCATACCAACCAGGACTTGGTTTGGCAACAAACTTACCTTCCATTGCGACATCAAGTAGACCAGAGAATTTCTGAATACCACCTTCAAATGAAACTGCAATTGGTATCTTTGATTTCTCTCTCACATAACGAGACTTCTCAACATTGATGATGAAGTTATAACCTGTGACTTCTGTACCATCTTTTTCTTGTTGGCGACCAATGATGAAGATGTTATCAGCAGAGTAGTAAGAGCCTGTACCACCACCAACGATATCTTTAGGATACAAACCAATCTCTTTGTATGTGTGATTCACAACAATCATTGGAATGTCTTTTAGATTCAAGTGTGGAGTAATCATACGAAACAAACTCTTCACTTGTTTTGCACGAGACATGTCTGCAACAGACTTACCTTCAAGTGCATCATCAACTTCTTTCTTTGATGCCAAGTTACCGATTGAGTCAAGAATAACAATCAGTTTGTCACCACGGTCAACACCTTGAAATTGTTGCATGATGTCAAACTTCAATTGTTCAATGTCAGTCAATGGTGTGTGTAGAACACGGTCCATGTCAATGCCAAATGTCTCAAAGTATTTGATGGGTGTGCCAAACTCTGAGTCATAGAACAAAAGAACTGCATCTTGATACTTGTCCATGTAAGACTTTGCCATGAGTAAAGAGAATGCAGTTTTAAAGTGTTTAGATGGTCCTGCCCACATTGTAAGACCTGGAGTCAATCCACCATCTAGCTTACCAGACAATGCCACATTGACCATTGGCACTCCAGTAGTAATCATATCTTTATTGTTAAAGAATTTTGATTTCGAAAGAATCGCCGTCTCTTTGATAGAGGAATTCTTTTTCAATTTTTCAAGTATGCTCATTTAAAATCTCCAGTCATATTAGTAATTTGTGTTTTCGGTATAACTTCTGAGTTTTCATCAACAAAGAAGTTGTCAATCGTATTTGTAGGTTTAGTTTCAGTTTTCTTTTTCTTATTCTTGTTCACTATTATATCAGGTGTCTTCTCAGATTGCAAGTTCTTTAGTGTCATATTAGCGGCAATCAATAACAAAACTGCTAATGGGTCAAAGACAAAAATGATGATGAAGATAACCACTCTCACAGCTTTATCTATGAATTGGGCATCGTTTTTATCATACAACAACTCGGCGACATAGCGAATAGGACCAACATCTGCCATCAATTTATTTTCTTCAGTCATCAATGGCAATTTGTCTTTTGTTATCTGAGTCAACTCAACCTGAGTCTCTTGTATTTGCTTATCGATTTTTCGACTTGCTGTTGCAGGGTCACCTGCCCTCTTCATCAAATATTCAAGTCTTTCTCTTGTCATCTTTTCTTGTGATTCAAGAGTCTTCAACTGAACCGTATTGGCACCAACTGATACAGTAGATTCAATGTGTGCTTTTGAAAGATAACCAAAGATACCCATCGATGTAATCAACATCAATAAGGCAACTGCAACTGTGAAATATGATTTCATCAAGATGGGTGCAGTCTTCCAGTTACGATACAACCATGATACAGTAACTAACTTAGATAACTCTAATGCACCGCCCATCACAATGATTGGCCAATACGAACCAGGAAAGATTAAAGCAAGCCCCACTACCGAATAGTAACCTGCAATTGCTGATAGAATAATTGCTGTAATGAATGGTAGTAGAACTTGTATCATCCGAAGAAGTCTTCTAAAGAACTTTCTTTTACTGCTCTCCAACCAATGCAGTCAAGAACAATCTTCAAAGGCTCAATGAATGATTTCTCAAACTGCATATCATAATCGATAACAGTAGTCATGTTCCATTCGGATGGCATACGACTTGCGAAAGAAAGTATGTTGGATTGAAATGTATTTGGTTCACGAAGAAAAATAAACTTAATCTTTTCACCTTCACGAATCAATTCATATCTCTTAGTCAACTTGTCAGCACGAAGTCTGTTATTGTGAATCAATGCACCACGAACATGAATCGGTGTGCCTTTTGAAAAGATTGTCTTTTCATTAGCATACTCTTTCAAGCCATTCACTGTTCTTGGAAAAGAAATGTCTTCAATCGGAACTGACTTGAATTCTTTTCTAAACTTCTCAATGAAAGTATGTAACTCTTCTTCAGTACCACCAATGATAATCTTCAAGGCTTCTTTAATCTTATCACGACATGCACTTGGTGTTGATGATTTGATTGCCTCAAGACCTTGAATCTTGATTTGTGGTTCTGCATACTGAACACCTTCAGAATTATGTACATGAAGAATGTATCTCTTCTTAGCAGTCCAGATTGCTTTGTCTGCCAAGACCTCTCTCTTCATTTGCATTTTTTGCTGGTATGCGTGAACATAGTCAGCAAGCGTCTGATAACTTTCATCAATAAAAGGTTGAAGTTTATCTTCACAGACACGGTCCATGAAGGAGATGAGATTGTTAACATCTGTTGTTTTTGAATAGACCTTATCAACAAGCGGACCAAGATTAAGATAAATCGAATCTGTGTCTGAGGCGAGAACATAATCAACTTCATTTGTTTTCAATAAATTATTCATGTATTGATTGATACGATTTTCAATCCATCTAATACTTAGTTGACCTGCTAAGGTAATACCTTCTGCTTGTCTCACATCAAAGAATCTGAAGTATTGATTACCCAAAGCACCATAAGCAGAATTCAGACCAACTTTCTTAGCCAACTGAAGATTCTTGTATCTTGAAATGTGATTACTCAATTCTCTTTTCGTTACAAGATTCGTTTCAACTTCATACTTCTGCTGTGCCTCAATCATGCTCTTCTTATAAACTACACGACCATCATACATTCTTTCCATAATGTCTGGAAGAAAGCCTTTGATATCTGTGCGAAAGAATTGTCCGTTTGGAGTCAGAGTCACATTTTTCAATCTTGATGTGTCAATTTGACATGTCAAGAGTTTATCAACTGTAACACCTTGGGCAATGATTTCACGCATCTCTGGTGTATAATCACGAGGCTCAACCAATGTCTCTGGTGAGATATTGTATTGCATAATCAAATGCGGATACAAACTGTTCAAGTCAAACGATGCAACAAAATCATGCTTACCTACTTGTGGGTCTTTAACATATGCACCTTCATAGGCAGTGTCTTTAGCAGTAGTTCTCTTTGGTGGAACAATGATGTTCTTTGAACGAAGGTGATTGAATGTGATTGCATCCCACATACGGACTTGCGTAAACACATCATCATAATTCACTTTGTTGTCGTAAGCCAAAGTCAATGCCATGTCAATCAAACGACCTTTGGCATTCAGTTTTTCTACAAGTTCTACATCTCGAATGTTGTACTCAATGAATAACTGAAAGTTCTCACGATACAGTGCTTGCAAGCTATCATACTCATCATATGAAATCTTTTCACCGACTTTTTCTACCTGTGCAATATGGTCAAGACGATATGATTCTTGCGAATAGTTTGGCGCATATTTGCGAAACAATTGCATATAGTCTAGTGTTGGCACACCAACTAAGTCATAGATTTTATTTGTCTTACCATAGAAGGTTTCTTCACGAACAGATATTAGACCCCAAGGAGAAAGTTTCTTAACTTCTTTCTCATCATAAAGTCTTTCGATTCGATTGTGTAGATATGGTACATCGAAGCCTTTGACATTCCAACCAGTCAATGCATCAGGATAATGTTTCTGCCAGAATTCTAAAAATCTTGCAAGCAAAGACAATTCATCTTTACATTGTGTATAGATGATATCATCACGATGCGGTTTGAAGTCACCACATGCGAACACATGAAATTTTGAATCTGTAGAAAGTTTAACTGTGATTGCAGTCACAGGTTCAGATGCTAATGATGGTTCAGGAAAACCATTCTCAGAACCAACCTCAATATCAAGATAAGCTACACAAACATCTTGAACATTCCAGTCAATAGTTTCTTCTGGATGCTCATCTGAAATGTAAACATATTCGTAACGATTGTTACCATAGATTTCAAAGTTATCGACACCTTCATATCTTTTCACAAAGTCACGGGCATCACGAATACTCTCAAACTTCATCGGTTCAAGATAGTCACCTTTGAGGGTTTTGAATTTTGTTTGTTTTTTAGCAGGTAAAAACAAAGTCGGCGTATAAGGAACTTTCTCTTTTATACGCCGACCGTTCTCTACACCACGATAGAGAATGTTGTTACCTACACAGTTTACGCTGGTGTAGAATTTACTCATTCAGTTATTGTATCATTATTTAGGGATAGATGTGGCAATTTGAATACCGCTACCAAACACAGAATTGTATTGATTCTCAAGTTCAACCACTGGTGTTGTGATGCAAAGAATGTCGTTACGGTGAAACGATATTCCTGTTTTGAATTCAGCACAGTAGTCTAAGAAAGGAGAGAAAGCCATGCCGCCTTGGTCTTGGGCACTCTTTGGAGGAATCACAACAACTTGAACAGGTTGTTTGATTTTGATTGTTTCATTACTAACATCAACATCACCTAAGATGGTGTGGTTTGTTTTGAAAGTGATTAGCAATATCTTGTTCATGCAAGACTCACTTTCGTGCTTGCATCAAGCACGGCTAAGGTTACCCAACGCTTGGGTACGAGCATTTCTCTACCAGAGAAATCATTCATGTTCACTGTTGGGTCAGGAACTCGACCAATCAACTCGACCATATTGTCGAAGTCACGAAGAACCAAATCGTACCGGTCTGCACGAGGAAGTTTCTTTTCGATTGCAATTTTCTTAGCAATTTCAAAAATATTCATATTCTCTTTCATTAACATTAAAAAAACATTATAACATAGTTCATGTTAGAATGCAATAGCTATGTTAGATTATTACCTAACATATTCCTTCAAGTCAGGAGGTTTCCATCCCTCTGGCTTCAAGATTTTACCGTCTGCACGGCGTATTACTTTACCAGTTGCTTTATCAACTTTGGCAAAATTAGATTTGGCAACTTCATCCCAAGCCAATGACACTTTGAATTTTTTCATGTGACAGTAGCCTAGAATGACCCAAATCATATCTACACATGCATCTAGTTGTTCAACATTATCTTCATCAAGAAGTGCTTCCTTAAACTCATTAAACTCTTCTTCAATTAATTTTGCATAAAGTTCAGCATTTTCTTCTGAAGAATGTTGTTCACATGCAAGTTGAAATGCGTGAACATCAAGTGGCATGTTAGTCATATTAAAGTACCTGTAAATTATTGTTCCAATGTTTTGTTCGGTCTTCTAATCCAATTGTACCACCATTGATTCGTTTAGTCATCAAGGTAATATCTTTCTTATCTGCAATCTCATTCAATCCATTCTTCTTCCAGAACCAACATGCAGATTCAATTGCACCTTCTAGTGTTTCAAGATATATGATAGTCTCATCAATAGTCTTGCCAATATCTTTTGCAAATGCAGTGTAGTTGCTACATCCAGTCAATTGTATTGCACCACGACCACGATACTTGTAGCCATCACCAGATGCCTCATTACCATTACCCATACGAGATGCATAAACACGATTAGCAATCATCTCTGGCTTGCGTTCATATTTTGCGGCAGTCGCATCATCAGGAAAATACTTACCAAATGTTCCACGAAGACCTTTAGCACCATAATTCAAATTCTCTTTTAGAACAGTGAAGTCTAAAGATTCATGCCCACATTGTGCTAGAAAACCAGCAACTCTTTCTTTAGTGTTTATCTGATACTTCTCAAACACTTTATTGAATGCGTTCAACAGACCTGCATGGTCTTTGTTATTTGGTACGCACTTTTTTAGTTTTTCCAGATTTAGTTCGACCATCTCTTTTGTCCTTTGTTAGATTTTTTATGAATACTTTTCCATCTTTCAATTTATAATCTAAAGTATCACCAATCTCCCATCCTAATTGTGTTACCAATTCATCTGGCAGTTCGACAATAGCGTCACCGTTATCGCATATTTCAACGACCTTTGTAGTATATATCTTGCTCATACTTGTTCCACCTCAATACCGGAATTTTTGAGAAATACGACACCAGCAATATCCCTATAAGTGTTACGATATAGAACACTGCTAATACCACTTTGGTATATAAGTTTGGCGCAGTCCAAACATGGAGCATGGGTAATGAACATAGTAGCACCCATACCAGATTCGGTAGATTTAGCAAGTTTTGCAATTGCATTCGTTTCAGCATGTAACACCTCTGGTTTGGTTCTTAATCGATGGGATATGATAGAACCTTCAAATCCTGCGTAGCCATCTACAACTTCATATTCACATTCGTTTGTCCATCCAGAAGGCATGCCATTGTAACCGATTGATATGATGCGGTCATCTTTCACAACAATGGCACCAACATGAAGTCTTGTTGCAGTAGAGCATTCAGCAAATATTTCTGCTGTCTTCATGTATGCATCAATTAGTTTAGGCTTCATTCTTATCTTTGCGAGATTTACCAGATTCACGCTTTGCTTTTTCACCAGCAAGTTGTGATTGAATCATCATTCTTTTGAATTCATTGCGTTCACTGTCATTCACAATTGAACACATCATTCTCTTAGTTGTTTTCGATAGTCGAAAATTCTTATCAGGTTTTAACATCAGTCCCATAGCCCTTCATAATATTTACCAAACAAACGAAAGCCGTTTGTAATTCTTTCCTGAACCACTTTCATACCATCATAGTCACATTTATATGTGTGATTTGGTCCATCAGCCATTTGGTACATTGTGGCTTTGCCGTTTTCATCCCATTGACAAGCAACTGATTTGTGGTCGATATGACCATATCGAAATTTTTCTTGCCATGAATCATCAATTTTACATTCGAAAGAAAAAATCATCTCATCAAGTACCCAATCCCAGCGTTTGAAATGATTGTTATCAGTGTCCCATTCATTTTCTTTTGCTGGCGCTGAAGTAGATTTCAATTCTTCTGGAACATCTTCATCATCAACATAAGGTGCACCATGTTTACTTTCTTTCAACTGTTTCAACATTGGCAGAATGATATCTGCTAATGTGTGGTCCATTGACCAAGTATCGTATCTGTCAATCTTCACATAGTTGATTTGCGGATGAACAAAATTGAGAAACTTAGTCCACGCACCACAAATTGGATTTAGAAAATTAATCCACTTATCATATTTGTGACCAGGAACTTCTTCGTGGTTGTAAAACACATCATCATCTTTCTCCCAAAAACAAACAGTCTTCAGAATAGTATATGGTGATACCCAATGATTACGATAACCGCTTTTGTAGATTTTCATTCTTTATAATCAATCTTGTTAATAAAACTCAACTTCTTTTCTTCAGACCAAGAAGCCATGTACTGATTGTCCTTATCGAACAATGTCAGGTATTCTTCTTTTGAAATTTCACGAGAACTAAAAATCGATTCATCGATATGTTCTTGTGAAAATTCTTTGAAAGAATCATTACCTCTTTCCATAATGACTTCATCATGTGAATGAGACTCTTCTTTAGCCTCAACAACATAACGCATACGAAACATCGAAACAGTCTCAACAATATATAACGGCATTATAACATCCTTATTAAACCAACAAAATCAATACTCACTAACAGAAGGTAGTTGGCTAACATACCAAATGATTTTCTAGAATAAGCAGCCCAAGCATACAAGGCACAACCAGCAATCCACACAGGATATAAAGCAAGAAGAGGAGGGGTTGGGACTGTGAGTGCCATGGTAATTGAACAGCCAATACTAATAGCCCAAGCCAACAACTCAATAGCAAACCGTATGCGATTAGAAGAGTAATCATCTTTTATCCATTGCAAAGTAGGGCGAAACAATTCTATCATATTTCAACACTCACCAATTTAAATGAATCAGCACGACTTTCGTAATTGATATAACCACGAGGGTTACAAACAATGCGAGTCGAACCTAGCATGTAGTCAAAGTCTTCATGCGTATGCCCATGAGTCCACAATTTGATTTGTGGATGTGCTAAGATGAATTCATTTAAGTCAGTAGAGTAACCACCATTCATCACTGTATCATGTTGATAGCGAGGATGAGTAGATGCTTTGCTTGGTGCGTGATGACCAACAACTACAAACTTCTGGTCGAACTTACCTTCAATCACAGTCTGAATATATTGCATAAATTTCTTGTGGTCTTCAACTGCATCTTCTGGAGAAAATGTTGAAGGCTCAGATTTTCTTTTATACCCAATCTCAATGTAATCGCCACCCTCTTTCGTAAGGTACATGCCGCCATTCTTACCATCTTCAGTGTACAATGGATTCTCTTCATAGATTGGAACTTTACGCTCAAGCATACGATTAGAATTTTTCACACAACGAAAGTCATTCATCATTACACGAATGTGACTCAGTGTCATCTCATCACTGTTGTTCATATCAGTCCACAGTGTACCACCAACAAATGTCACTTCATCAATTGTCTTAACTTCTTTGTCAAGCAAGTAAACATTGCTCAACATGTTAGACTCTAACATTGATTTGATTTTGTTTCCACTTGTTGCAAAGTCACCATTGTAATGTTCATGGTTACCCATGATGTACACTACATGTGGAAATTGAAACGAACATCTTTTGAAGAAGTCGGTAACACGATTGCTACGAGCACCTTCTAAGAGGTTGTTTGGGTCAGGTCGACCAATGTCTGCGGCAACGCAAATGTCACCACTGAGGATAAGAACATCGGCATTGTTATCATTGTTGATAAACAAGTCACCGAATTCTAAGTGTATATCTGATGCGATTGAAATTTTCATAATGTAAGTATAACATAAAAAAATAAGTTGTGGGGCAAAGATGGGAGCCAAAAGGCTCCCAACAATCAACTCACTGTTTCAGAAAGTAATTGTTTTTTGGTAAAATTGAGTTCTTTGCTCAACTCAATTTTTCTTGGTTTCTTATGCTCAGGAATTACATTCTCTAAAGCAATTTTAAGAATACCATCTTTGAATTGGGCACCACGAACCTCAATACTTTCACTCAGTCTAATTGACTTGGTAAAAGAACGAGTAGCAATGCCACGATACAAATATTCCACTTCTGTTTGGTCTCTCTTTTCACCCTTAACGACTAGTGTGCCGTCTTGAAGTTCAACATCAATTTCATCTTGACTGAAACCAGCAACAGCCATTTCAACGACATACTTGCTGTCATCGATTTTGATGATGTTGTGTGGGGGAAAAGATGTATTGCGTTGTGGTGCAGTACCTTCAACAAGTTTTTCCAACTCATTGAACAGGTGGTCGAAACCAACAAATTGTGGATATAGTGCTGTTAAGCGTGTCATAGTTTTCTCCTTTTAAGCGAGTTACAAAATTAGTGACCCCGAAGGCATCACATTTCTATTTATCCTGGACCTCGAAGGCATTCAGGTTAACTAGAAATTCTCTCTGAGGGTTCTCTTCTTTGAAAACCTTCACAAATGTTATGTTCTCTGACGATACAGTCTCTTTGATATTTCTTGCATAGACAATATCACCAGAGTATCTGTTCTTTAACTTCACAATTTTTTCTTTCACATTTTTCATAATAAAATCTCATATCAGTAATCGGTTTTCTTTTTACCGATGTTGTATTTAGTGACCAACTGCCATTCATCTTTCTCTTTGAAAGAGATAATTTTTATCTGATGCAGAGGTGCAATGTTGTCTGTCATTACTTGTCGATTGACAATCTTAACGAGACCCCACTCTTCTAACAAATTGGCGATAGCATTTCTACGAGAAATATCATTATCATCAATAGTAGCCTCTTTACCATCTAAGGCAAAAAGTTCTTTAAAGTGGACAATGTAATATTGTCCCTGTTTGTGTAGAATATGACAAGATTGATACAAGACTTTTTCTTTGCGTGAAGATACCCCAATACGGGTTAGTGTTTCTCTTACTTTTAAAAAATCATCCTGCTCTTTCAATGTCACTTCAATGAAGCTATTCAAATCATTCATTTTCCGCCAATATCCGTTTTTGTTTTTAGTTCTTGGATTTGTTCATCACTAAGAAGGCGAAGTGCCTCACGGGCTTTGGAATTTGAATAGCCGAAGATTATCTTGATGCATTCTATATCTTCACTTTTTTCAGATTTAGCCCACTTGGTGAAAGGTCTTTTGCGAGACCTAACGGTATTTAGTAAAAAATCATTTTGCATTTTGGCATCTACATGATGCCTTGTGTTCATCTCATTAGCAAACAGAATGCAATCTTTATGGTACGAAAGCGACCGATTAGTCAGAAACGGAACATACTCTTTCTCTGTAAGGTCATCAACAATTAACTGTTGTTTACCTTGCAAAATTTGGTTTACAAAGTCAAATGGTGTCATGGTCAGTACTTTGAAATAGTGTACTTACGCATCTCATCCATGTACTCATCTGAGACTCTCTCGACTGGGACAACAGCATCTTGTACGATGTTAACCAAAAGCATTTCACGACCATCTTTAGTATTGTATTTTCTAATCAAAAACTCTTGTGGGTTCACTTTGAAAATCCAACCTTCCCACTTGTATGAATGTGAAGGAGCAGGCACTGCTACAAAATACAACTCATCTACACCACGACACTTCTTCAGTTGATTGGGTTTGAATGTGAAAGCATTCTGCATGATAAAAGGAACTTGAGTCTTCACCTCAATCTTCTTACCATCACACACCAAATCTTTTTCTCTATCATACGGGTCGATTGATTCTTCAACAACAAGACCTTGTCTACTGAAATAGTTGACAACAATCTTTTCACCCATACGACCTAACCAATCCATCTTCTGTTCGTTGTTCATACAAACTCACAATCTGCCATGATTTCAATTAGACATGCCACCACATTAATTTCAGTGTCGGCAACGAATGCATTCTTGTATTGATAGTCAGCGAGAATCAATACTGCACGAGGAATGCTTTGTGGTTTTATCGAATCATAAAGCGAGTCATAGATTTTACGAAAGAAAGTTGTTGGGTCAATGTCATTGCTACCAACCCATTTACGAATTGATGTGAAGTCTTTCTCTTTCATAAACTTGATGATTTCAGAAATTGAAACATCTTGAATCTGAGCCAGAAGACCTGTATCAATCTTTCCAAATTTAGAATATCGCTGTAGTTCATTTAGCACACGGCGAAAGTCTGGAAAGTGTTTCTTGATGATTTCAACAACCACCTTGTCTTCATATTCGATGTGTTCTTTCTCACCAAGAATGTTTTGAATTCTCTTAAAGAAAGCACCAGCCATCTTAGCCCGTTCACCATTCTTCAAAACAAATTCAACCACTGCACAGCGAGAGTGCAATGGCTCAATGATTTTGTTTTTGTAGTTACATGTAAAGATGAATGAACAATTAGAAGAATACTCTTCAATTGCATTACGCAAAATTGCTTGTGCGTTTGGTGTCAGATAATCAGCCTCATCGATAATGACAACTTTACGACCACCTGCCATCGACATTGATGATGCATAGTTTCTGATTTTGTAACGAATAGTGTCAACACCATTCTCATCAGAGCCATTGATAATCATGTAGTCACAACCAATCTCTTCACACATGGCTCTTGCAATTGTAGTTTTACCTACGCCTGCACCACCAGTCAAAAGAAGATTAGGTATGCTACTCTGATTAACATATTCCTGAAATGGTTGTTTCAACCTATCAGGAAGGATACACTCTTCAACCGTCTTAGGGCGATACTTCTCCACCCATAACATATGTTCTGACATTCAAATTCTCCATAATAAAATAAGTCATATTAAGATTCAATAGCAACTCGGTGCCACTCATCTCCAATTTTCATCCACAAGCGATTGTCTTTACCAACAGTCATAGAAACCTTGTGAGTAACCTCTTGGTTCCAACCATTGACATAAAATGTTTGTTGACCCATAGTTGGTTCTGGTGCTTTAGGTTTCTCACCATATGCACCCGTAAACTGAATTGTTATTGCTTCTTTTGGTGGTGCAAGATGACTAATGTCTTTATGCTCATTAGCCATCTCTTTCACTTGTCTATAAGATGCAACACCTACAGCAAATGCACCAATGATACCAGCACCTTTTAAAAAATTACGCCTCTGTTCCATTGCGAATTTCCTCAATGCGTTTTTCTAAGACTGAGATTGCGGTATTGAAATGTCCAGTACCTTCTGTCTCTGGATTGAAGTAATATCTACGAAGTGTCTCAACTTCAGTTTCTAATACTGCAATGTATTCTTCACGAGTGGTATTAAAGACTTGCATGATTAAGCACCTTCAAACTTTGAACCGTTTTCAGTTGCAAGCCAGTATTCGAGTTTACGATTCTTGTTCTTAAAGTGTGCAAGACCTTTAGATGAAATCTGCAAATCATAAGCACCAGTGATAACTTTAGAGAGATTCTCTGTCTTGAAGAGGATACGATAAACATCACCATTACCAGTAGCAACAGTTAAGGAGTCGCTGTGTGCTGAATCGTTTTGTAAATCTAGTGTAGAGATACAAACATCAGTGCCATCACTCTCAATAGCAATATGTGGAGAACTCAAAACAGATGCTACACGATTAACCCATGTGAAATCTTCTTCAGACAATGCTAATGTGATTTCTGGTGTTGGAAGAACAATGTTCTTCTCTGGTGGTACCTTAATCATTGTAGGGTCACAGTAGCGATACTTGATTTTGCTACGACCTTTGTTAGAAACAATCTTGACCAACTTATCTTCAAATTCAATCGCAGGTGTTTCTTTACTCAGAGACATTACAGAAAGAAAAGTGTTCAAGTCATAGATACCAAACTCTTGAGGAAATGAATCATCAATAGTCGCCTCAGCAAGAATTGTTTTCTGTGAAGAAACGGTTCTCAGTACATTACCTTTTTTGAAGAAAAGACCCGAATTGATATTCGCATAATTCTTCAATACATCCATCGTGTTAGTGGACAATTTCATATTTAACTCCATTCAAAAATAACATTATAACAAACTATCTAAAAAATTGCAACATGCTTTTGACTTCATTGCCTAAGTCTTGCACGGTACCATTGTTGTCAATCACATAATTGAATTCAGAACCAATCCAGTCCCATTCCGATTTGTGAATACCTTTATCTGCCATACCCATGATTGCAGATGAGAAACCTTGATTGGCATCTTCTGCAAGATAATACCAAACAGGCTCTGGTCCTCTTTTTACTCGAACAACAACTCCATTATTGTCTTGAATGTATTTGATTTCGTTTTGAAACCTAACATCAGTCACTACAACATCTTTGTTTTTTGCACGATTAAGAAGAGATATTACCCACAGGTCTTGGTGAAAGACATTTCTACCAGCCTCAGTTCCCATCAGTTGCAATGCTAGTCTTGGTGTGAATTCATATCCAAATTTTTCACTCCAATATGAATCAGGTTTCTCACGCCAAGAACGGGAGACCTCGGTGTCACCTTCCAGTAACTCCCGAGGCCAACCGAACATGACAGCGACAGCATCTTTTAAAGGTTTTGCAAAAGAATCTTTTATAAAACCTTGTTCAACTAATAAGTCACCGACTGTACCTTTACCTGAACCTATGAAACCGACTAACCCAATAATCATAGTTTGCCGGTAAGTTCAGCTACTTTAGGCATGTCACCAGTGAAAGCATATGTTCCAATGTGCTGAGTTTTCATCCATGGACACAACCAAATCTCACCACCCATCTTACGCCACATTTGACAGAACATGTAATCTTCTGAAAGATATCTGTCTGTACCACCACCAGTGATTGACTCTTTTGAATCGATTACTGTATCGAAGTAAGCATGAATGTATCTTGAACCATCAAAGTTTGATTGCCCAACATGGTCTGGTTTGTATCTGATGTTTGGATATTCAACAGCCATCTTATCGAACACATGGCGTTTAACTAACATGTAGCCAGTACCAATCTCCATCACCTCAAGTGGTTCTGTTACTTGAAACTGTGAAGTTCCTTTCACGACATTGAAAACATATTCACCAACAAGTTTCTCTAGTTCACGAGGATTCATGTTAGGATGTTTACGAGCCGCCTCTGCAACATTACCCCAATTGATAGATTTCTTTGGGTATGGTCCACCAATAACATCTTTATCTAATGCTAACAGTGCAACCACATCTTCTGGATTGTAGTGTACATCAGAATCGATAAAAAGTAAGTGTGTGTAACCTGAGCGAAGAAATTCATCTACCAAATAATTTCTTGCACGAGTGATTAGTGATTCATTGAACAGAAAAGAAAACTTAGTTTCGATTCCATATTTACCTAATGTAGATTGTAAGTCTAAACAGGATTTAATATACATCCCATGAGCCATACCTCCATACATTGGTGTCGCAATGAACACTTTGTGATTTTTCAAATCTTCAACTTTAACTTGTATTTCCATAATGTTCCTATGATAAAAAGAGGTGTCACTTTTATGTATGTGACACCTCTTTTATTTTCAGGCTTTTTTAGGCAAAAGCACTAGAACCCATAACTGCATATGCAGTTGCAACCATAGCACGAGTTGGATTACCCAAACGGTATGCGGTACCGTTTTTAGTTTTGTTGGTATAGATGCTGTAACCTTCTGCACGGAGTTCTTGAACACGAGCAGGCAATCTAGCAACACCAAAGCGGCTTTGAGCCTCTGATTCAGTCAGTGATTTTCCTGTGCTGAAAAACTGTACCAATTTTTCGTTTTGTGATTTAGTCATAATTAACCTCATTAATGTAAGTCGCACTTTTCAAAGTATAACCTGAGAGGCGACATATCTCTCAAGATGTTAGTATTATAATAGAAAAAGACCCTTTGGTCAAGGGTCTTTTCGGTTAAGGTGTATTGTTTACCTTAGAAAGGAACTTCATCGCCTTTGTATGAAGGTGCAGTTGCCGTCACTTCAGGCACGGTGTTAGCCATGCTCACGCTTGCATCTACTTTGGTATACAAGTCAAGGAAGGATGCTTTCGTATCTTCATCGAAACGATTCAGGCAATACTGAATTGCTTTGAGTCGGTCACCAAAGATGCCATATGCTTTCGCAATATGCACAAGACGGCGAGTAGAAATCACTTCATCACAGCCACCATCTTCAAAGGTTTTACGAACCGCATCAGCCCACACAACAAGGTTGTCAGCAAATTCATCATCGGCACGACCTTCACTCGCCAATTCTTTCTTAACGATTTTCTTTTCTACAGTGTTAGGAGCCCAACCTTGTTCGAAGGTAATTGGGAATCGTTCAAGGAAGGCTTCGTTCAGAACATTGGTGAACATGAAACGACCATCATCTGAACCTTTACCTTTTGTATTTGCAGTAGCAATGATAGTGAAACCTGCGGCAGGCGCAATCACTTCATTTTTCTTCTTCAAAAGAAACGGCTTACCTTCAAGGACACGCTGAAGGCATGAAAGGTTCTGAGCACCATAGTCAATTTCATCGATACACAAAACGGCACCTTGGCGAGCCGCAACAGTCACAGGACCATCACGCCATACCATCTCACCATTCATAAGAACATAGTTACCGAGCAAATCACTTTCATCGGTTTCAGGCGTCATTGAAATACAAACGAATTTGCGTTTCAGTTTAGCACACACTTGTTCAACGGACATGGTCTTGCCGTTACCAGATTGACCAGTGATAAACACAGGATAGAATTTATTCGAACCGATGATACGATTCAAATCTTCAAAGTTACCAAAGGGAACATAATTTGAATACAGAGTAGGAACCAGATTCATCTGTTCCATGTCAGTGACAAGGTTTGTAATTTTTTGCATTGTACTAGGTGCAGGTGATTGTACTGGCATCTGCAAAACTTGTGCAGTGAGATTCACTTTGGCAGTGGATGCTGGAGCCACAATCGTATTAGGAACTTTATACAAACCACGACCAAGGCGGTTCTCTTCTTCTTTTGTAAACCACTGAGGAACTTTCATTCCGTTGGCATCACAAATGGTTTGAATTTCTTTAATTGTGATACTGGCTTGACCAGTAGCGGCAATCAAACTGAAAAACTTATCACGGTTATCACTTCTAGACATAATAAAAACCTTTCAACATCAACTAATCAAACTACAGTATACCTCAAAACCTACCTTTTGTCAAGTCTTTTTTTGTTGTATTTTTACAACACTGCAACTTGGTCGATAAATTTTGAGACTAGAACACGGCTCACTTGTTTCTTTTTAGAAAATTTCATAAAAGCGGTAGCAAGTTTATTGGAAGTAACTTTGCCTTCAACTTCAATAGAATTTTCTTCAACAGCCAATTCAGAGCCACCAGGAATCAAATAGAAACGGTTATAGCCTTTTGTATATGATTCAATAAACTTTTGCTTACGCATCAGTTTACCCAATTCACTAGCCTTCTCTTGTCTTTGTTGATACTCATGTTCTGGAACATAACCATCTTTAAACAAGGTCTCACCTTTTTCATTGGCATAGTATCTGTACACTGCATTTTTAATGCCGCTAGTTTTTGGTGATGTTATGTAGAAACCAACAACTTTTGAATTGGTAGTCACTTGCAACATTTCCATAAGGCTAGCAGTCATGCCACGATAATCACGATTGTCAACTTTAATCTGCATTTTGCTTTTTGGCTCACGCAAAATAACATTGTCACTTGACCTGAAGTTTTTCAAATGAGAACCATCGTGAACATGGTTGCATGAATCAGAATCACCATCATGCAAAATAACAATGTTTGAAATTTCAATATTGTTCACTTTGTTGAAATTCTCAACAACAGGTTTCAATGCAACCAAAGCGGCATTCAAAGGAGTATTCGACAATGATTCACTGTCTGGTATACGAAGACTATTACGATAACCATTCGACTTTGTATATGAATGCATCAACATTACCAGAGCCATCATTGCTTTGTTAAACTCAGTGGAACTCATGCGAGAATTAATCATCTCACGCAGGAACACTTTGCTAAAATGCAAGTCACCATTATTCTCAGAAAATTGTTTGAATGCATAAGTATCCCAAACATTTACTTTATCATTTGGAAAATCTAAATTACGAACACCAACTTCATCACCGAAGCCATATGCAACAAAAGGAATGTTCACTTTGCGGCAGAAGGAAACTAGAATCAATAACTGTTCAATAGTACCAGCCATGTTATCATGCATGGAGCCAGACTTGTCGAGCAACATCACTAGACCATGAGACTTGCCTTTTGGCACTCGCATAACCTTGCGGAAGATTTGGTCATCGATTTTGTAATTGTAGATTTTGCTAATATCAATATCACCAGTGTTCGACAATTTAGATTTAGAAAACGATTTTGCGGCTTTACGCATTTCGAATTCTTTAGCTAACAAACCAATGTAACGGTCATTCTTAGAACGGAATTCATTCAACAATTTTTGACCACTCAGATTAGGATAGAAATCTGAGTAGTGATTCAAAATCTGTTCATTAACTCGCTTGGCAGGTGTAACAATCTTATCCAAGTTTGCAGTTGGAACATTTGCATACACATATTGTTTAGATTTTTCATCTAACAGAGAAGATTCATTACGGCGAAACTCTTCATCGGTTTTGCAAACTGGTTGCTTATACGATTCGGCAGATTCTTTATAACGATTGATGGCTGAACCAACATCGGACTCTTCAGATTCAGAATCATTTTCTTCATCGGAATCATCGAAGTCATAATCACCTTCACCAGAAGTTTCGGCTTCTGATTTATCTTCACCATCTTCATCACCGTAGTCGGAATCACCTTCATCGGAACCACCGAAGTCATCTTCCATTTCTTCAGAATCAAAATCATCTTCACTAGATTGTGATTCAGATTTTTCTTCATCGGCTTCTTCAGCCGCTTGTTTTTTTAATTTCTTAGCGGCTTCTTCATTAGCCTTGTTTTGCTCATCTTGAGAATAGCCGAAGATTTTTGTAGTAACCCGTTCAACATCTTCCCATGTTTCGCATGATTCTACTTCCTTGACCAACAAGGTTTCTTCATCATTGAATTTGACAGGCAGAGTGTAACTAGATTTTGTATAGAGGTTCAGACGGTCGATAAAAAACAGACCATCGATTTCGTTTTCTTTAACACCAAAGAAACCTTTTTTGAAAAGACCATGGTATGCATTGACAAACGATTTACGAAGACCAGGATAACGGCGTTTGATTTTCTTTTCGATACGGGCATCTTCAATCACATTCAGGAAGTGTCGAAAGTTTTTACCTTTTTTCGAAGTGGCAGTGTGCCAACCTTTTTCAGGTGTCTCTAATGCGTGACCAACTTCATGGCCCATCAAAAGGTCGTACAACTCGCCAGTCATTTCTTGCCAGATAGGGCAGGTCAATGTGCGAGATTTTAAATCAAAGGATGCGGTTTTTACAGGCGCATGTACAATTTGAATGTCTTCATTAGCCATCAACTTGGCTAGTTGGGACTTAGACTCAACAGAAAAATTTGTCATAGTGTATTTATCTCAATCAATCAAACTACAGTATAGCACATTCGGCGGTGCTTGTCAAGTAGTCAGAAAGTTGTTGTCTCAACTCAGGTTTCTGAGACAGAAGTTCACAAAGAAAAGTTTGAATACCTTGGCTTTCAATCAATTCTACTACATCCATAGTTACAAACGATAGTTGCATTTCATCAACATCTATCAAGTCATTGAGGGAAGTAATCGGCATACAGTGTCCTTTTCGATTAATCAGACTACAGTATACAACAGAACCGAGGTCCTGTCAAGTGTTTTTTTGTTGTATTTTTACAACATCATGGCTTGTAAAATATGAAAATTGGTTCGTATTTCAGCCACATATCACCTTTAATCTTACAGAAGTTTTTCGCTTTTGGCAAGCCAGTCTCTGTATCGATTCGATTACCACCTGGCATTTGTGCGAGTGCCATTTTCAACTTACCTTGATACTGCATACCAAGACTTGTCAGAATGTCCATTGAGTCTTGCTCAAGTGGTAACATGTCACCATCGAAGACTGCATCTGCAATGTTCCATAAAAGATATCTATCATTCTTCAAGTACTCTACACATGTTTCAAGTGTCTTACGAAGAAAACCTTCTCGCCACAAATCGTATTGAGAGAACTTTTTGTATGACTGTTCTTCATCTTCAGAGTAAGCCTCTTTCGCAAAGTATGGTGGTGAAGTAAAGATTAAGTCTAGCTTACCTTTGTACTTTTGAAACTTAGGGTCTTTGCTAATCTCTTCAGAGCCATGTTGAAAGATTTCGTATGTGTGTGTTTTTGGGTACAGTGTTCCTATTGCTCTTGTAGTTTTTGTATTAAAGAAGTCGGCGAACTCGTGATACTTTGTACGACCGATTGAGGTATCATGGTCTCTATTAGGGTCTGTTCCGATATAATGTATATTACGCTCATCGTCAATAGACATAGCGCCAAGCAAGCGCCCACCCCAACCAGAAGATGGGTCGTAAATATTGATTTGGTCTTGGTCTTTAAATTCATTAGTGTATCGTTCATAGAGATATTTCGCAGTCAATGGTGGAAAGTTTACAGCATATTGACAGAAAGAAACACGAAAGGCTTTCAATCCAACAGGAAAAAGTTTTTGTCCTTTTTCAAACATTCTAATTCTAAACATTTTTGCGTTTTTGTATTCGATGTTTGTAATGCAGTGTGCAGGTATTGGAAGAGTATCAATCTCATCACGGGTGAGTGTGATGTATTTGTTGTTCTTCAACTCTTCATTGTAACCAGTGTATTCTTTATCTTCTTCAGTCGATTCAAGCCAATAGTCATGCGTATCATATCCACGCCATTGAGTCTCAAAATGTTCAATGAATTCTTTTGCAGATTTTATTTGATTTGTGATTGAGCCAATTTTAATTATTGCACCAATCTGAACTGGTGTAGAGTAATGATAGAATGAATCTCTCTTGAAGTGTCTGCTTGCATAAGTGACAAAAGTGTCAAGCAATTCATCTTTAGCAAAGTAATCGTAAATCGATTTACCTTTGTTCACATCTTTGGTATAGTTGATGCGAGTCTTCATCATTGTTGGGAACCACTGATTAACAGCATTGCCAATTACACTTGTGTTTCGAATCACATCTTCTTCACCTGTCAATACATCTTTTACAAGAAATTCATTCACACGAAATGAAGTCATTTTATTGAATTGATTTACAATCTCATGCTCATCATAACCAACTCTAGGCGGTTGACCTTTCTCATCCCACAACTCAACAACAGTTTTACGAAGGTCGATTACCCATTGGCGAAATTCATCTTTGGTCATCCAAAGAACTTCTTCAAATGTCTTATTGACATTCGATTCTATTAATTCTCGATTCTTCTCATAAAAATAATTCATGCAACATTCCATATTAGGGCACCAGCAGTGCCATGTTCTTTAACGAAGGACCACACTTTTGCATCATAACACACTTCCGATGGGTATGGGGGCAAATGTTCTAGCTTACATACTTGGTCAAACTTATATGGTGAACGATATGCTGTCGCTCTACCAATCTCTCTCTCATTCATAACATGACCAGTCATTACAATGTTTACATTAGCATCTGGCCATGCCATTTGAAGACCTCTTGACAATGTACCTGAACTGGCAACAGTCCATACTTCTTTTGGCACAATTGGCAAAGACTTTGCTACTTTAACTATTGATGCCAATACAGTTGGGTGTTCTAAACCTAGAGGAAGAATTCTACGATTGATTGTATCTTCTTCATAGTATTTTTTTGCTTTTGACAAAGTGACATTTAGCATACCCATCTTCACCCAATGAATCGTTCCACCTAAGTCAAGAACTTTTTGTTGTTGCTCAGTTGGAGTTTTTCTTTCAGCCATGAAGAAGGTTGCTTTCTTTCCATATCTATTACAGACTGCTGTAAGTGAGATAGGACCCCAACCAACTTTATTCGCACCACCAAAGACCCATTCAGTTGCAGGGTCTGTCTTAACCAAGTAATCAATGAATCTTACTTTGCTACCATACCCTAACAAGTCATCACGAAGTACATTGAAACCTTCATGCAATTCAATAACTGGTTTTGGGTTTGGGTCTTGCCAATCTTCAAATGATTCTATCATGTAATTTTTTCTCAGTTTCTATATCAACAACAAGATGAATTCTTTCTTCATCTCCACCATTCACTGCCATGTGTGGTTTTCTTGTATCAAGAAACCAGCACTCATTTTTTGACATATGAATTTTTTGTTCATTACCTTTTGTTCCCCACACAGTAAAAACAACATCATCATTTGTCTTGATTGGGAAATGAAGTCTTGCTACTTTACCAAGTGAACCACCAGAGTCAGGGTCTACTTGGTCAGTGTGTCTCTCTAACTCTCCACCGCCAGGTTTCAATCGCATGAATCTCACACGATGAACCTTATCACCAAATTCTTTTAACAACTCTCTGACTTCAGGAAACACATCATACAATACAGTGTCTTGCAATTCGAAGTTAACATCTTTGTTCTCTTCTTTCCATTTGTCATTCATCTCAATTGGCTTAGTGATGAATTCAGGTTCTGGTCTGTATCCACGAAGTGACAATGCACCCCATGATTTGCCTTTGTTGTAGTTGCTGTAATGATTTGTGAACTCAGGCAACTTCTGCAACTTCTCATAAATTCCTTGAATCAATTCAGGATTCACATCACCAATCTTCTTGATTGATGTATACTCTGCCTTATCGATTACAGGAAATGGTCTAGCCATTCCTCTGTAGTATATCATATACATCTCACCAAATGTGGTAATCTTTGGACCTACTTGACAGAAACCACAAGTGTGAGCAAGCGCATTCATCTCAACATCTTCTGCCCAAACATACATCCAACAATCATCACTGTAGTTGTTGATTCTTTTCTCTAACTCAGCAACATCACCAGTCATGCTACCAAAAGTAATATCACCTTTTTTCTTGTTTGCAATGACAGTCTTACCATGCATTGTAATTGGCGAAGATGTTTTCGAGATTGATATCTCAATCATTGTATCTTCTGAAAGAATATGAAGTGAGCCATCATCTAACATACTTGCAATGTTGTTCTTCTTTACTTGAGTAAAAGGTCCGAGAGTGAATGAGTTATACTTCTCAAACTTTCCTGCTAGACCTTTGAGGTAGTCTAATTCAAAACCTTTTTGCCATTCTTTCATTCTACTTGTTCCTGAACTTTAGGTTGAGTCGCTAATCTTCTCTTAATGTCTACAAGCATTTTCTTTTGTTTCTTTCTAGCCATCTGAACTTTTAGCTGACTAACTTTCTCAACAAAACGAACACCATTCATATGGTCTAATTCATGCATGTAACATTGTGCAGTCATGCCTTCAAATCTTTTTTGAATTGTAGTTCCATTGGCATCTTCATATTCTGCTATGATGTATGTAGGCCGAGGAACTTTCAATGTCATTCCTGGAAAAGAAAGACAACCTTCAGGCTTAATTGTTTCTGGTCCAGTCTCAACGATACGAGGATTGAAACAAACGATATCTGGCATCATCACAAAAACACGAAATGGTAATGCACATTGATTTGCAGAGAGACCAAGACCATTGTAATGTTTCAATGTTCTAAGCAATCTTATCGACAAAGACTTTGGATCAATCGGTGGATTGACAAAGTTAAAATCAGGCATTCTCATTTTCAGTAATGGAAGATGTTCATCATACACATTGTATGGTTCGTAACTTTCAATTACTGGTGTTGGTGCTTTTGTGTTAATTACTAGTACTTCACTCATTTTGCTATCCTCGAAAAGTTTTTGACTTTCTCAAACTTAATAATGTTTCTAAATTTATCTTGCAGTATGTCACCCTTATGTGAGATGACAAACAGATTCACACCCTCAAGAAGATGCAGAATTTTCATCAAATCATCTGTGCCATTTGTATCTAATGATGAATCGAATATTTCATCAAGTATCAGTAGATTGGTGTTTGCTGAGTTTTTCAACTTAGCAACAGCCCGCCATGTCAACATCAGTGCCATATCGATTCGTTGTTTCTCACCTTCTGAAAATGATTCATAAGTGAAATCATCACGATGCCTTGACTTGATTGTTTCTTTGAAGTTCTCATCAAGTGTGAAGTTAACAAAGAAGTCCATCGAAGCCAAATACTTGTTCACCAACTTGTTGATGACTGGAAGATATTGCTTGATGATTTTTGTTTTGATACCAGTGTCTTTCAAAAGAATAGATGCGGCATCATAGTAAGACTTTTCATCAAGCAACACTCTCAGTCGATTCTTCAAATCACTGAGTGTTTGTTTCAAAGATGCCAATGCTAATTCTTCAGCATCTGTGGTATCTTTGGGCGACTTCAATTCTGCAATTTTAGCATTCAATCTATCAATCTGCTTGTTTGTTTCAGTGATGGCATTGTTGTTTGTTGCAATTTTTATCTGTAACTGCTGAACAATTTTCTGCACATTGTTTATCTCACCCAATGATTTTTGCAAGCCTTGAAGTTTCGAATCTAGTTCTTTGAGTCCATGCTCACATTCCGCACTCTTGGTCGAAAGGTTGGCAATCTCCGTCTCTTTAAACCCGATGGCAATGGTTTGCCTACAGGTTGGACAATCGTCATTATGTTGAAAGAAACTGATATCTTTTCTATATTTGGATACTGTGCTTTCAATTTGCGATTCAAGTTTTGTAATTTTCTTGAGTTTATCTTCCACCACAATCTTATCTGCCAAAACTGCTTGATGCGTTTCGACTTGTACGGAGAGGTTAGCAACTTCTCCATGTAGGGTTTGTATAGTACTCTGATGGCTCTGTATCTCTTTAGCATATTCAGTCACCTTGTCTTCATTGTTCTGTTTCATGCTTGCAATAAATTTCTCTTGCATAGCAATCTTTTCATTTGATGATTCGATTAACAACTTACTATCTGAAAGACCTTGCCTGTTCTCAGATAACTTTAACCTAACAATACCATTCATAGCAGAGAAAATCTGAATGTCTAGCAAGTCTTCAATGATTGCTCTACGGTCATTTGCACTCAACTGCATGAAAGGAGTGAACGATGCTGAACCAAGAAGAACAATCTGTGTGAAAGATTTGTAATTCAATTTGAGAATGAATTTCTCAAGAAAGTCTTGATAGTCTCTTGCGGCGGCATCTTGGTTCAGCAGTTCACCATTCTGATAGATTTCAAACACATTCGGTTTGATACCACGAATAATTTTGAACGACTTGTTGCCTGTATCGAATTCAACTTCTACAACACATTCTTTAGCATTGATTGAATTCAACAGTTGCGGCTTGTTGATTTTACGAAACGGTTTACCAAACAAAGCAAAGCACACGCCATCAAGCATTGTGCTTTTACCAGAACCATTTGCACCAACAACTAGTGTGTTTTCAAATTCATCAAAACGAATCTCTGTGAAATGATTGCCAGTTGAGATGAAGTTTTTATATCTAAGTTTACGAAAAATTATCATTCTATATTTTCTGTATTCAAGGCTTCAACATAAAGTTCACGCATGAATGTTTTCAGTTTCTCATTGTCAACATTGAGTTCTAAATTGTCAATGTATTTGGAAAGAATTGTCATTGTATCTTCTGCTTGGTCTACAATGTCTTTATCATCTTCAATAATTATCTCAGTGAAATCTTCAACAACAGAGATATCAGCTAGACCTGCTTTGTAAAGATTGTCAATCACAGTATCAAACAGATATGGGTTCTGCTTATTAACTACAATAACTTTGACATGTGTACCTTGATATTGTGAGTAGTCATACTTTTTCCAATACTCAAAATCATGTTCACTGTCATCATAGACAATCTTGAAGAACATCTTATATGGGTTCGGAATGAATTCTATTTGACGAGTCTCTGTATCAAAGATATGAAAACCTCTTGTGTCATTATAGTCAGCCCAAGTAATCTCATACTGATTACCAAGATAGTGTACAACACCATCTGAAGACTTGTGATGAAAGTGTCCAGACAATACCATATCGAATCTATCAAACACATCTCTGTTCAGACCTTCATGGCACACATTGCCACGGTCCATTTCAAAGCCAGAGATTTCAAAATGACCAAAGACTAATTGTACTTTAGCATCTTTCAAAAGAGCCATACTTCTATCATAGTTCTCTTCACATATCCATGGCATCAATAGAATATCAACACCATCGAATGAAACTACTTTAGGGTCATCATAGATGAATGGCTCATTCACACCATCATATGAAGTGCAGAGATTTTGAATTGCGTTTACTTTGTTTGTGTTCTTGAAGTAGGTGTCGTGATTACCAATCAAGATGTGTGTGTCAATGCCTTCTTCCCAGAATCTACGCATGAAACGATTCTGAAAGTCAGATGCAATATTGTGATTGATAAACTTACGGCGGTCAACAACATCACCCAAATGAATACATGTTTTGATGTTGTGTTCTTTTAGGTATGGAAAGAATGTGTTTTCCCAAAACTTGAAGAAGAAGTCATTGAAGACATGACTGTCTCCACGGGCACCGAAGTGCGTATCATTTATGAGTGCAATTTTCATAGTCTCACATTATAACAAAAAATGACAAAGGTGTCAAGAACTTTTTTCTGATTCTTTTAAGATTGCCTCTACCTCTTCTAGCGGTATCGTTTCAATGTCTTCCAATAACATTTCTTCAGGCTCAATGAATTTCTCTATGCCTTTATTGGCTGACTTGTCTTTCTTCTTTTTCTTGCTTTCTTCAAAGTTCTGAATGAATTCGGAAATGTTATCGTAGAGTATGAATGGTCTGCTTGTACCAGTGTCTTCATCGTACTCATCTTCCATGATTCCAAATTGTTCAGTTGCTTTGTACTTCACATAGAGTTGTTTCTTCTCTTTCATAATTCGCCGTAAGAAAGCAAAGTAAATGATTTGAGTGAAGTAAGCAAATGGGTTCTTAGACTTGTCAGGATCAAAGTTATCAACATACTGAATACAGTTTTCTATACCATCAGAAATCATCTCTTCTCTGAATGAGTATGATATGAAGTTAGGTTTTCTTGATAGATGTTCTGCAATCTTCAAGAAACATGCACCAATGTAGTTTGACAGTCTAGGTTTTTCTTTATCGGTCTCTTTGGCTTCTTTGACCTTCAGACGATACTCTATGATTGCCTGTAGAAAGTCGGCATTGTTTACATAGTGTTTTGGGTTTGCGGCCATAATGTTTTCCTGGTAATATTATAAAATTTCACTTGACAAGATTGTCATCAATGCAGTATACTAACTGTGTTCCGTTTGAAGTTAATGTATTGGATTGTTCTTTAGGACCTCTGATACCATCTCATCATATTCTTCAATCTCTTCTTCTCTCAACCTATTTAAAGCATATCTGATTTGTTCATCTTGCAGAATCAAACGATTCTGCTCACTATCAACAATGGTATTGTAGTGGTCAACGAGTTCTTCTTTTGGGTTCACAACTGTAAGAATATCAGCACAATGTATTTGAGCAATATTCTCTTCAATCAATTCAATTGGTAACCAAGGACTTATATGCATTGCATTTTGTCCTGTAGGCATTCTCTTAAAGACAAGACGCATTGGGTTTGAAAGCAATGCTGTACCATCAGAAGAGTCTTCAATAAAATCAGCAAGAACATCTTCTCCCGTAACTAGACGGACTATCTTGACATTTAGATTATCAGGTTTTGAGGTCAATGTTGTAGAATTTGTAATTAAATTTTTCGTCATCGTATATTTTAACACGCTCTATGAAATGTTGCAATGTATAATTGGCATGTTTACCTATTCTGAAATCATCTGATATATCAAACAATACTGCCTTTTCTTTGTTTTCACCTATTCGTAAACCTCTACCTATAGATTGAAGATTCCGAATACGAGACTTTGAAGGAGAAGCAAAGATAATATTATGGAGATTGCGAATGTTGACGCCAGTAGAAAAAGTGCCATAAGAAGCAACAATAATGGCATCATTTTCTTTTTCAGTGATTGCCCTAACTGACTCACGAATCTCAACATCAGTTCCACCAAAGACAAAAAACACTTGTCTTTTTCCTGCGGCTTCTTTGATGTTGGCATACAATTCTTTACCGTGTTTCTCAACAAATTGAAACAGAATTAGGCTATTGCCTTTCAATGAAAGAGCAAGATTCTTAATGAATTCATTTCTTGCTTTGTTCATTACTATGTATTCAATCTCAGTATTGAAGTCCCAGTCTCTTGATTGTTTGCAAATGGCTTCAGGATATTTCAATATCAAACACTTGATGAAAAAATCTGCTAACTGTTTATTGTCAATCAGTTCTTTTGTGGTAGTGACTTGTGTAGCAGGACCAAACAGACCTTCAAGCACAAGTTTATGTGTCTGAGTTCCATCAAGTGTTCCTGTACAACCAATGCGATATTTTGAATTGACAAGACCAGTCATAATCGTTGTCAATGATTTTGCTTTGAATTGGTGTGCCTCATCACCAAGAACAAAATCAAATTGTTCAAAGTACTCAGGTGGATTTTTATAAATCGATTGCCATGTAGTCACTGTCAGAAACTTTTCTGTGACTTTATCTTTACCTGAGTATTGTCTGTGTATGTATTCTTCTGAATCATAACCATATGATTTGAAGTCTGTGAACATCTGTTCAACCAATGATGTTGTTGGTACAATCATCAGACCTTTTCTGTTCTGCATACTGAATTGAAGAAACGATGTTATCAAATAAAGTATCAGAGATTTGCCTGATGCTGTTGGAGATATCAACAACATTCTTTTATTACGAATTGCTTGAGCAAACGCTTTGAGTTGATAGTCTCTTACTTCGTGTGGAAGGTTTAATGATAACGCCCAATCATGGGCTTCTTTCATTGAGAAGTTTTCTGTGACTTCTGAGAATCTATCAACTGAAAGAGTATACTCTCTTTCTTTAGCAAACACACGAATGTGGTCTAACAGACCATGATAGATGTGAAAACTTCTTAGGTCAATTAACCTAATCTTACCATCCCAATATCTTGATTTGTATGCTGGTGTATATTGATAACCAGGAACATAAAATGTGAAGTAGTCTGACAGTTCTTGTGCTACTGATTTCTCACATTCGATATGTAAGAATACTTCATTCACTTTTCTAATTACTAAATCATGCACCCTGTATAAATCTTTCCCATGCTATAAAGTCTCGCAGTTGCCATGTACGATTGTTGAGTTCTTTTAAAATAGCGTTACATGAATCAACCATTTCTTCGTTGAGTGCTTTCTGAGCAATCACACGATTCATGTCTTCATCGCTTTCTAGATATGTAGATATGTCCGATTTGAGAACAAATGGAAATGGTTCCCAACCATGCTCTTTCAATTGGTCATCATCCAATTTACCTGTGTAGTATTCCCACTTCAATCTTTTTATTTTGGCTAACTTGAATTCACAATTCTTGACTTCAAGTTTACTGTTCGATAGAATACGCAGATACTTGCTATGAAGTTTAGGTATGTTTAAAAGTTCTTTGCCTGGTTCTGTTCTGTCCATGTCAGAATCTTTGGTCCACATATCTAACAACTCATTCAATTTATTCATAATTACCTCAGTAATAGTTACACTAATCTGCAACTAGTATAACACAATTTTAAACTTTGTCAATATTAAATACGGTAAATCTGAATGACGCATCGGCAGTAATAACTGCATTGGCATCATCGGTTGTTGACATCATTATAGATGATAGAGTTGTTGGGAAGCAATCGATAAACTTAATTCTATAAGTTGGATTGTTTTTTGAGTTAAGCAAAGTCAATGATGCATCAGAGTATTGAGGAGTTGATGTGTTAATTGCATTTGGTGAAAGTTGTCCTAGATTCTTATACTCTTCAAACTTTGTTGGGAATGTCAATGCACGAATCCAATCGTGAATTTCAAACCATGAAATCAAATCTTCATCTACCAAGAAAGTCACATTGAGTACATCATATATGATTTTCTCTCCAGGTCTGAAGATATCAACAAATGGTGTTGATTGTGGAATTTCTGATAGAGACACTCCAGGCAAATTCACTGACTGGCAGAAATATTGCATTGCTGGTGCTCTAAGAAATGTCAATAGAAACTTGTTCGATTGGAAGAAGTTTGTATTATCGGGGGTTCTGTTAAGTGCTGTCATATGTGTATTTATAAGCAAAAAAAAGAGGGACCGAAGTCCCTCTTTCAAATACCACTCTTGAAGGTGGTTTATTAATTACATCAAGTTCGTTACTTTGAATGAACGATAGTAATTGTTGCTTTGTGCTGTCAATGCACCATAGCTTTGAGTGGTACCGTTTGCGAATGGGTTTGCAACCAATCCGTAACGAGTTTTGAAACCAATCTTTGGTTGGAATGTTGAAGTATCAACAGCACGAACCATTTGCAATGGAACATATGGGCAGTAGAAAATACCAGCATCATATGCGTTAGTACCTTTGTAACCAACAACAGCGAATTCAGAAGAACCAGTTGCTGTGAAATACGGATCGATGTACACTTTGATACGACCGAACATAGTACCTGCAAAAGTATTACCTGTATCGTCAACTGTCAAGTTAACTTGAGAGTTCAATGCAGAGTTGTAATCAAGAACACCAGCCATAGCCAATGCAGATGCTACATCTGAAGAAACGATAAGGATGTTACCTTTACCACGGCGAGTTGTTTTAGCAATCGCATTAGCTTCTCTTTCGATTTGGAAAGTCAAACCTTTGATTTTTTCAACCATCCAACGACCGTTAGAGTCAGTGTCAAGGTCGAAAGTACCAGTAGTAGTTGTACCAACTTGTGCGCCGATTTTAGAAACGCCATAGATTGTACGGATAACTTCACGGTTAATTTCAGCAAGAATTTCAGCGGAAAGAATATTTGACAATTCTGTTTCAGCGTCAAGACCATGAACTGCTTTCAAGTCTTGTGCAAGTTCCATTGTGTATTCTGCTTTCAAAGCACGAGTAAGTGCAGTAACAGTAACTTTCTCAATTGCGAAAGCCATTTCTTTCATTGCATCAGATGAACCAAGTGATTCAGCTTGTGTTGTTGTCAAACCACCACCAACTGCCGCATTTTGTACGAAAGTGTTAGTTGTGTTTGCAGTACCAGCAACACCAAGCGTTACTTGTGTGTCATTTGGATAATCACCAGAGTGAGTAGTGTTAGCTTCGTTGAAGAATGCTTCATCGTTTGTGTTAGCTTGACCAGCATAGCGTGAACGCATTGCGAAAATCAAACCTGTTGGGCCTGTCATTGGTTGAACACCGCAGATATCATAGGCGATAAGGTTTGGTAATGAACGGCGAACTAGGCTGATAAGAATTGGGTCGAAACCTGCAACTGGACCACCTGCGTTTGCACCACCACTGAAACCACCAGCGCCAGCGGCGTTAGCGTGAGTAGCTTCACGAAGAATGTTATTTTCTTCGTAGAATGCTTTTTCTTGATTTTCAAGAATAACTGCCGTAACAGCTTTACGATACGGATCTTTAATTGGTGCTAGTTCTGGATGGTCAAGAACTGGCGACCATTTTTTGGAAATTTCTTCTGAGAGAAACATATTTTTGCTCCTTGGGTTTATTTAGGTAAAGTTTTTGAAATTGCACTTGCGTAAGCGGCCATACGAGCGTCTTTGATAGCAGGTTTTTCTGAACCATCTTCGACTTGCTCATGCATTTGCGATGCATTGGCTTTCTTCATTCCTGAAGGGAAGTAATTTTCACGAATCGTTTCAAGTTTTTCTTGGTATTCTTCCTCTGTGGAGAATTCTACGCTCTCTGCAAGCGATTTGATTTTTTCAACTTGAGTAGATGTCAATCCTTCACACACTGTGCGAACAACATCAATCTTTTTAGCTTCGGTCAATTGCTTCTTGTATTCGATACCACGCTGAATTTCTTCGTTCAACTTGTCTTCAAGGCTTTCAACTTTCGTTGCCAACTCATCAACAAGGTCAACTTTTTCAGCAGGCACATCGATATAATGCTCTGCAAATAGGTTACGCAATCCACCAATAAAGTCTTCTACCATTTCGGTACGAAGTCCTTTTTCGATGGCTACTTCATTTTGTTTCATCCACTCTTCTACAATGTAGTCGAGATAGTCGTTAACTTTTTCTGTCAAATCTGTACGAATAGATTCAACCGCTTCTTCAAGCATAGAAGAATATTCGGCTTCGATTTCTTCTTTAATTGTATTGATTCTGTCAGTAACACGAGCCTCAAAAATTGTAGAAACTTTTGATTTGAATTCTTCAGAGATGTTTTCATCTCCAAAAATTGCATCAATGTCAGCAGACAAGTCTTCAGCAACCATTTCGCCATCAACTTCAGCTTCTTCCATTTTAGAAGATGCGGCAGATGGTTTTGTAGTCGGCGCTACTGCTTTAGTACCAGTAGCATTTTTTACATTGCTGTCGGCGTGCTTTTCAGGTGTATCACCACCCAAGTCTTGAATTTCGCCTTCTGGTTTTTTAGGACTGTCAGATGGTGCAGATTTCTTGCTGTTAGCTAGAATTTCGGCAGCCGCTTCTAAGAGTTGATTAGCCATTTAAAATCTCCTTATGATTCTTTATTTATAAAATTAAAGTTTTCGTAAAAAATTCTCGAATAGTTGTGCGGCAACCGTTTCGATATCCTTGCGGGATGCTTTCTGAATTGCGGTTTTTGCTCTGTCAATATCGACTTCTTCAAATCGACCTTCAACAAAAACCCATTCTTTTCCTTCACGAATTCCATGTACAAAAGCGTCTGGCGCTGATGGGTCTGCTACGATATCGGCCGCTGTTGCAAGACGAAAATCATCTTGTACGACATTGATACCATCATTTCTTTTACGCAATGATCCAAGACCACGAGAAGACACGCCTATACCAGCACCTTCATCAATCAGATTTTTGACGATGTTTCCGTAAGGCGTATCCATAATTTTTGCTTTTCCGATAAAATTATTACCTTCAGCTTTCAGACTCTTAATCATGTGTGAAACACGCTCAAGATTGATTGTTGGTGTATCAGGATGTCCTAACTCACCATACGCACGATTTTGTTCTACATATTCTTTCACATATCTATTCACTTCATTACCGAGAATATCCATAGAGTACTCTCGCATATTTTTGTTTGGGCGATTTGCTTGCATGAAAACGCCTTCAATATAGTACCCTTTTTTGCCAGTCTTTTCATCGGCTTCAGTCAAGTACTTTACATTCTCAACATATTCTTTAATTAGTTTCATAGTAGACCTGTATCAACTGTGTAAGTAGTGCTTTTTGTGAATTGCATAATAAGTGTTCCATCTGTACCTGAGTTTGTTACATAGATGTTTGATGTTGATCCATTAGCAAGTGCCACATCATATACAGATAATGGTAAATCGTTTGAGCCAAACAGTGAAAGCAATACTGGACCACTTGCATCATTACCACGATAGATTACCCACTTACCATCAGTGGCTGTAATCACATGTGTTAGTGATGCTGAGTTAACGGTCTCAAGCGAACTGTTAGCTGAAAGAGCCGACAAGTTAATTCGTGTGGCAGTATTACCAGTAACACGAATAATTGAACGACTTCTTAATGAGTTTAAAATTTCATAAGCCATTTTATTTTAGTCCTATTGCCTTACGGCGGTTCATTGACATTTTTCTTTTAAGTAATGTTCTACGCAACTTAGAGCGGCCTTTTGACCTCCAAAACTTTTTCAAGTTACGAGACTTCTTCATTCTTGATACGGCAGAGACACGAACAACTTTGTTACCAGAAATTCTGAAACCTTTAATTGCTGACTTTCTCTTATTCTTTTGAATAACCATCTTACCTTTTTTATCTCTACGAATACGGCGGCGAATCTTAATGATTCTTCCTACCTTCTGTCTGTTAGGATTAAAAGCCTCTGATAGTTCTTCAAAATAATCTGATGCAATTGTTCTTTTGAGAGCAATCAATTTGCGCTCAAGCATTTCATCTAGTGACGCAAAGATTCTATCTTTTGCATCTTCAAATCGTTGTCTGATGATATCGTCAATCATTTCATTTGTTTGAATGCAAAAGATGAAGCCTTCATCATACCAGCTTTACTTTTGTTGACTAAATCTTCAATCTTTTTCTTATTGTCATCGTTCAATGCTTTATGAACAGCCATAATTGCTGATGCAGTAAACCCATCAACTGTTGCACTTGAGCCATCATCAAATTTTACTTTTTGATGTTGCTTATCATCAACAATCTTTTTCAATGCATCAAATGCACTTTCGTAAATGACTTCTTCAGTGGCAATTGCTTGCATACCTGCCATCTGTGCAGTGCTATCAAATTTATTAGTCTCATCTGGTGTTGAATAAGGCACACTGAAGTAACGACCAATCTTGTCATTGAAGTAAAGTGCAACTCTTGTTCTATTTGGGAAAACACGAATAGCTTTTCTTTTCAATACCAAGACTGGAGGTGGGTCAACTGGTCTTGCATATGCCTCATCAATAGATTCGGTACTGATTGAGTTTTCAATTTCTTCTTCTTCTTTAACCGCTTTACGAGCCAAAGAGAAAACTTGTTTGTTATTCGAAAGAACATCAACCATACGGTTAAAGATATTCACAACAATAGCACGGTCAGCACTACTGAATTGTGGATTTGGTTCTTGCATCTTATCAAGAATTTTATGGATTCTTTGTAACTGTGCCTTATTGGCAAGTCCTGCACGAACCAGTGTGTCGAATTTGGAGTAGTCAGACTTCTCCTCTTCAACAACAATATCTTCACGAATGTTCTTTAAGAATTTCATTCTGTTTCTGTTTCTGTGTCAAACATGGTTGATGCAATATCTTGCTTACGAGCATCTAGTGCCGCAATTATTCTTTGCGATAACATATCTTCAATTACTTCTCTTGCTTCTACTTTATCGTCTTGACCGATTAAGTCTAAAAATTGTCTTGTTTGTTCATTAGCCACGATGTTCTCCAATAATTATTTCTTTGATTTATTTATACCACCTGATAACTTATCTACAGTAGAATCAAGCATAGGAGTCATAGATTCTCCATTTGATTCAGTAGAGTTATCAGCAGTATTATCTACACCAGTCAAATCACCCAACTCAGTTCCTTCACCTGGAACTGGCGCTGGTTGTTCTTGTCCTGGTGGTACAGGTTGACCATTAGGTCCTGATGGTTGTGCTAAGTCAGGAAATAGCTTTTGCTCTTCCTCAATTTGTTTTTGCATCTCTTCAATCTCATCATCAGATTGTTGAAGAACATTTTTCTTAACCCACTCTAATGAGAAGTACTTACCAATGTATGGGTCAACTGTAGCAACTAAATTTAATCTTTCACGCAACAACTCTGCTTCACGCATCTCAGCAAAGTTATTGTCTTTCTTAAAATCATACCAAATAGATTCTTTGATTTCATCCCACTCTTCAGTGGTGCAGATACCTTTAAGAGATAATTGTACCTTTAAAGCACCATCAAATAACTGACAGAATTTATTACGAAGACGATTTACAAATTTGGCAAACTTAACTTCATCTCTTGTGACTTCAGTAACACGACCAAGACCAACCATACCTCCAGGTTGTGTATCAAGTCTACCAACTGGCACATTCAATGACTGATATAATTTTCTTTGAAAGTACTGAACATCTTGCAACTCACCAAGGTTCTGTCCTGCTGGTAATGTTGTAATCTCTGTACCTTTACCACCTTCACGGCGAGGCAACCAAAAATCTTCAAGCATCGAAAGATGTTTGCGCTCATCTTTAATCTCACCAGTGTTTGCATCATAAACAAGTTTGTTACGATACTTGACCATGATATCACGAAGATATTGTTCTGCTTTTAATTTTGGTAAGTTACCAACATCGATATAGAACACTCGGCGCTCAGGTGCTCTTGACAATCTGTAAATGACAATAGCATCTTCAGTCATTCTCAATTGATTCAGTGGTTTGATTGCTTTATGCAAGTAACCAAGAACCATTGTGTTCTTGGCATCCATTAAACCTGAGTTTACATTAATGATTGAGTCTGGTGCAATACGAATACCAGATGCGCCTGCTGTAGCATTTGCTGTATATCCTTGAGTGGTCATGCCTCTATCATTATAGACATAGTACTCAGTGACAGATGTAATTAATTCAGCACCCGTTCTTGGGTCTTTACCTTTTTGAATCTCACGAACTTTTCTAATTTTTCGTGGGTCAATAAATCTTAATTCTTGTATGCCTTGTTTAGGCTGTTTTTCGTTGACAATAATATGATAGTTAAGTCTACCATCAATATACCAACGGCGATAAATCTCATCTCCAAGATTCGAGAAGTTCAACATGCGTTTAACATTTTGAAACTCTTCTCTAATTTTCTTTTTGATAGATTCAGGCTGTTTCAATTTGTCCATATTGATATCAACGATTTCACCATCGTCAGTGTCAATAGTAATTGATTCAGTAATAATTTCATCGATGGCCGCTTCACATTCTGCATGAAGAGACATCTCACGATATCGTGTAATTAATTCAAGTTCATTGCGAACTGAACCTTCGAGGTCCACATAGGTGCCATAATACGCACCAGACTGAACGGTTATAGCGCCGTCTTCAACAGCGGCTTGCGGCATAACGAAAGAAGACTGCTCAGGTTTTTCGACCTGAGTTACTTCTTTCTTGCCTAGATTGAAACCAAAAAGTTTGATAGCCATATCACTCCATTATATAATAAAAAGTAAGGGAGGGGAAATCCCTCCCTATACTTAGTTGATGCCGATTTCGGCGGCTTCCCAATATTGATACGCCATAGATACTGTAAACTCTTCAATTGTATCGTTTGATCCCCAATCGACATCGATTTGACTGACATCAGTTGGAAACATTCCGACAAACTTGTATGATTTAATTTCATTTCCTGTTTTACCATACTGTCTTACAACAGCATCTACACCATAAGATGTAGAAGAGGAAGCGATATTATTTCTCAAGTTAGTAGAGTGTGAATTCAACGCCGCCATCCAACGCTCGAAAGCATTACGGATAACGAAGTCTTCATCATTGATAATTGTGATTGTCCAATCAGCAAATGTTCTGTTACCCGCTACTTTAATCTCACGACCAAAATATTGGATAGGCACAGCATTAACTGTAGAACCTGGCAAGCCAGCAGTCTTACAAAAGAATGTAAGTTTTTGTGAAGCATTTCCGGGATTAGAGAAAAGAGGGAACTGCATCTCAACTTGGAATAAGTTAGGACGAGCGCCATCTCCTTGCATCTGAGAGCGGAATTCATAGACATTAAAAGCCATTTAATTTTCTCCTGTTCTCTTTATTTATTAGAATTTACCAACAACTTCATCGAATGCAACACCAGTTCTAACTGCAACGAAGTTCAGTTGAATGAAATTGATTGAACGAGCAGGTTTGATATAAATGTCACCAATAAATTCATTACGGTCAATTACTTCACCAGTGTTATTTGTCTCATCGCAAACAACACGATAATCGTAAATACCACGGCGACCTCTTACATCACGCAAGAATGGTTCGACTAGTGCTACGAATTGGGCACGAGTAAATTCGTCATTAAATTCAAACAATGAAAACTTGGCTGCTTTTGCAATTGCTTTTTCAAGAACAATAAACAAACGGCGAACATTGATTCTGTCGAATGCAGATGGTTTAGCTAACATTGTCTTATCACCGAAAAGGATTGTACCTTCACCAGGGAATGTAACGACAGGGTTAATACCAATCTTGTACAACTCATCACGCTCTGCTTTGGTTGGATTGAAAGAAAGTTTAATAACATTCTTAATTTGACCACGATTGAAACCAGCTGGTGAGAACCATGGGTCACGCTCAGTGTCTGTTCTTACACACAATCCTGCTGTGTCACCGTTCATAGGAACATAACGGTATACATCGTTGTATTTGTCGTATTGATATTTCCATGCTGAGTCTATGACTGCGTATGAAGATGATGTTAACAAATTACGGAATGTAGTAATGTTTGCTCTTTCGCTACCTGCTTGGTCAACAACATCAGTGCGGCGTGGTGATAAGAATACTAAGCAGTCTTTACGAGACTCAATAGTACTAATCAAGTCTGTTGCAACAGTTTGGGAAGTAGCACCACCTAAAACCAATGAAATGTCAACAATTTCTGGGTCTGCAAAAAAATCATAACCTCTGATAAGGTCATCATCACCAGGAGTTTCATATAAACCACCAGCTAGAGATGAACTCACTGGAGTATTAATGTTAGTATAAGTTATACCTAGTGCGGCTGAACCCCAATTGGTACCACCTGAAGTGTGGTCACCCCAATAAATGTATTTGGATTTATTGAAAAGAACACGAGGATAGTAGCTTGATGAACCGCTATCGCTCTTAGCATCAGATGCTTTAGAAAGATATGCATATTTTTCAAGAACTGTGTTTGCTGAACCTGTTAGTTGACCGTCTTCATCGATAACGATAATGTGCATTTCATCTTTACTACCACCTTTATCAGCGACAAAAGTAGAAGTTCCTGGTGCACCATCAAAGTTATCAGCATATTGCCACTTACGAAGAACTGATGCTCCAGCAGAAACTGCTGTTGTCAATGCTGTTGCGAGTGTAACAACTGTTGTAGAAATTTGAGCAACACGGATATATGTTGTACCGCCATCTACAGAGATGAAGTCGTTGTTTGCAATCCATGTGGCACCGCTTGAACTAAGGTTAATAGTTGTGTTACCAACGATAGATGCGTTTGATGTGATAGATGCTAGTGAGGTCAAGTTTCCAGAAAATGCATTTGCACTTGGGCAAATAGAAATTCTCAATGAATCACCTAAAGGGCCAGCATATCTAGCGGCGAAATCGCCGAATGTGCCTTGTCCGTTAAAATAGTTCTCTTCGTATTTTTCTTCATTCTTAATATAAATTCCATTCCCGCCTGTTGTAGCGTTGTTTGAATTTGTATTAGCGGCACGAACAATACGAAGATTGTTTCCATACGCCAAAAAGTTGGCAGCCGTAAAAAATGATGTGGCAGTATTTGCATCCGGTTTACCGAAGATTTCAACGAGTTTTACTTCGCTGTCAACAAGAATCCTAGTGTCAATAGGTCCCCATTGAAATGCTCCAGAAAACGCACCTTGAGTTGTCCCAACAGCAGGAACTACTGTTGTTAAGTCAATCTCTGATACATTTACGCCTGGACTTAGTTGAAAGGCCATGTTTTGTCTCCTTTAAAATTCTTAGTCTGGCTTAAAATTCCAATTACTGTTTATTTATAGTTTTATAAATTTGAGGAAAGATAGCGACTTTTTACGCTAGTCCATAAATCACCATCCTCAACTCTCATCTCTTCATAATCATTTACACCCTGATATCCATCTATGATACCAAAAGGTGTCATTGAGTCTTCAATTAGGGAGTTTTGCTCTTCTAGAATGTGCTGTCTAATGTCTGTATTTGTAGTTTCTTTGAAAAATTTCTGTGCAACTAGCCAAGCAAAAAGCACCAGCGTCATTGCTAAGTCATCATTGTTACCTTCTTCAGCGGCATAACTATCTTTAACACGCACAAATGTGTTAAGTTCTGCAATGGTATCAAAGTCATAAATCAAAAATTTATTGTTCTCAACAATTGCTTTTAAGTTAGCACATCCAATCTTCTTAACTGCTGATGTTGTTCTCAATCCAAAAGAGACTGATTTTTTATATCCAGCAGAAATTGACTGACCTTTGATAGAGTGATGTTCTAACTTGAAGATATTTTCATACTCTAAATCATTATGTAGTATATCCACAACTTGCTGTCCGTTGTCATTGATTTCAACAAGCACAAATGCTTCATTGTAATACTTTGCTACCCTATAAATTAATGTAGGAAATGTCAACGGTGAAATGGTATTGCTTCTATATTTGGCAACTTGTCTGTAAGGAACAGTAGTTACATCGACAACTGAGAATGCTGAATAATCTAAACCTAAACCTCTCGAAACATCGACTGTCATTGTATACATGTTTTTAGGTTTCATTTTTTCAGTGACTTCATCAATGCATTCACCAATCGGTCTTTCGTATATTGATAGACCATTCTCTTCTTCAAGAGGATTCTTGAATGCTAACTCACGAAGTTTTATACCAGAGATTAATGTTGCCGAAGAACCAATGAATTCTGTCTCAAACTCTTGTCTAAATTGTTCTTCAGAAGTGTTTCGTATTGTCTCTTCTTTCCAAGCATCATCACGACCCGGAACCATTGACCAATGAACTTCAAGTGGTTTGTATGTTGAACGACCTTCTGTCGCATCGACCCACATCTTATAGAATTGATTCAGACCATTAGGTGTCGATACAATAATAACCTTTGTTGTTTTACCTGATGAAATAACTGGATATGTCGATGTGAAGAAGTCTTGTGCCATGTTGTGTTGAACGAAGGCAAACTCATCTAGAAAAACTAGATTGTAAGTACCACCACGAACACCAGATGCAGAAGTAGCGTATGCCCAAATAACAGAACCATTTTCAAGTTCAATGTTACCTTTGTTCCAAACTTTGATACCTTGTTGCAACCATAGAGGCAAATATTCATATGCGTATTGAAGTCGACCTAAAATCTCACGAGCCAATGCGCCTTTGTTTGCAAGAATTGCAATCTTATAATCAATGTTGAATAGTACAGTCCAAAGCATATAACCAACTGTCGTGGTTGTCTTACCAACCTGACGAGGCATCTTTGCAATACAGAAACGATTGTTGTGAAATGTATCAACCATCTCTTCTTGAAATGGCCACATGTCGAATGGGACAAGACCTTTGTCCACATTGACAATCTTCACATATGTTTTGATGAAGTAAATTGGGTCCTCAGAACACTTTACAATCTCTGCAACTTGTTCTTCAGTGTAGGATATCTCTACACCTAATCTTTTTAGACTCGCATTACCATTATACCCACCACCATTATCACTCATTTATTATTCTTCAAAAACTTTACTAGTTCTGTTGTTGAGCCAACAAAAACTGCTTTATCAACATTTACATTACCGCTTTGTTTTTTATCGTCAGACCCTTGTAAATCTTTCTTGCGCTTTTGCAATTCAAGCAAGTCTTTATTCAAGTCAGATAAATTTTTGATGAATGTTGCGGCAACTTCATATGCTCTTGGTTGTTCAGATTCGTTTGCTACCAACAAAAGATTATCAAAGGCAACACCGCCTTTGTTGATTAATTTTTTGATATTCTGTCTGGCAAACTCAACATCATCTTCAATAGTTGAATCTTTTATTTCGACAACGGCAGTCTCTTTGACCTCAATTACATTTGTTGGTGTTATTGGGTCTATGTCGAATATGTCTGATAAGTTTTTATCTATGCTTTTCATAATGTATCAGGATATTCTTTTGACTGAATGGTATAGCCAAAATCATCATTTGTGTCAGCAGTCACAGGGCTTTGAGTAATCTTTGTGTTTGCTATCAATAATGGTGTAGTCTCTACAGTAGAAACGACATATCTTGCATGTGAATCTGCACCAATAACAATATCGTTTGCAGACAATACGCCAGTCATCGAAGTTGCAATCAGAGTGTTTGAATTTGGTCTCCAGTACAATACTGTGCCAAGAACATCTCTTCTGTTTTCAACATTGATAGTCTCACCTTCAAGATATGTTCCGTTTCCTGTGTTTGCAGTATTCTGCATAACTACAGTCTGAATTGCTTTGTTATTGGTATCGTAGAACAAGTTTGTTGTAGAACCACCAGTGATAATGTTTGCGCCGTTTGCAACAATACCACTATCGATACCAATAATGATAGCACTGTTAGCAACAGGACCAAACAGATATCCTTTGACAGTGAATGTCAAATCCCATGTAATGATTCTTTGTGAATCTAAACCACCTTCATATTCTATGTTCTGTGAAACACTATTGAGAACAATAGGAATGTCTTTGATGATATTCAGTGATGGAACTAGATTAGCAGTGACTGTATAGTCTGGAACAAAATATGGTAGAATTTGTTCAACAAGTTGTGTACCATCTTCAATGTTGCGAACAAAAACACTCAGTGTGAAATCAAAGTTATATGGTGCACCAACATACTGAGACTTGACTGTTCTTTTGACTGTTGTGTCAGCGGCTGCAATCTTAATAGCCGATTGTTGCTTACGGCTAGAATCATATGAAATGTTTGTCATTTCAAAATTAAGTCTAGGTAAACTTATAGCGACAGACTTTGTTAGAGTAGGGTCTTGCTGTAATCTTGTAATGAATTTTTCTTTGGCACCATATGCAAGAGGCACTTTAATAACTTCTCTTGCAGTGCCATCATTAGCATATCTTTTGATAGACAAATTATTAAACATCGTACCAAAAATTACGACATATTTTCGAAAGCTACGATTGTAAAAATGAGTACCAAACATTACGGTTCACCAAATGGATTGTTTTCAGAGAAGTCGATGATATTATCACCCTCTGTTTGAACAATTTTATTATCTGCAATATCTTCAAATGAGAAGTCGAGGTCTTGTGCTTTCGATTCACCACTTGTTGAAAGTATCCAAGATGCATTACTTGTGGCACCTTTAATGGCTTGTAAACTTGTGAATGTTCCATTAATCTTAATGACTTCAAGTTTTCTTGTTGTTGAATTAAACGAAGTGCATTCAGCAAAAGCGGTTGCTGTAGCAACATTGCTACCTTGATATACTGTCTCATTATTTGCCGCATCGAAGTTTCCGCTACCTCCAGCATTCACAGACAATGTTGTTACTGTATAATTGTGTCTAATTTGTTCATCAACTTCTTCAACACCAGTTTCAATAATTTCACTAGAGAATACGAATTGGCGAAGTTTCAATGAGTACAAATACACATTGTTGTCACGCCCACGACCCAATGGATAGAACATTGCAGGAGTGTTCTCATGCTCAACATGGGCAATCTCAAAGAAGTTTTGTACAAGAGGAATGTAAATTAAGTCACCTTCTTGCGCCCTAAACAATCCAGGAACACTTGCTTTAAATCTACGGCGTGAAACAAGCATTGTCATCTCATCACGAATGTCAAGACCAAACTTAGAAATGAAATCGCCTTCACCTTCCATACCAGACACATTGTTGATGTACATTTCAATTGGGTATGCAGTAACATATTTTTTCAGCTGGTCTTCACCATACAACTTATCAATACCTGAATTGTCTGTAGTTCTTGGTAAATAGTAAACATCTATACCATAAATTTTCATGGCTTCAATCATCAAATCCTCAACGAGCAACTGCTCATTGGTTACTTGATTAACCGGAAAATTATTGAAATATAGATTCGTTGCCATTATTAGCCAACTAAAATATCTGGTGGCAATACATTCAGACTTTGAATATCTTCTTCAATCTTTTGAATTTCAACAACAGCCTCATCGTAAATTGCTTGACCGTTTAGCATCACACCGCCTGGCATTTGAATGCCTGCAAACTTTTTAAGATTATTACCCCATTGTTTTTTAATCAATGCAATAGCATATCTCTTTAAGAATCTATCATTCCAAACATCAGAGATACCTGATTTTGTAATTGTTTGTCCAGTTGCTGTGCTGGTGAATGCACTGTAAACATTTAATGAAGTTGGCGAGTTGATTTGAACGATTGTTTGTGTTTGACTGCCAACAGTGATTTCATCACCAATAAACAAATCATTGTAGAAGTTTGTTCCGGTGCCAGTTACTACAACCGAAGCATTCGCAACATTGGCTGTTCCGGATGCAGTAAATGTATCGGGGTCTAATTTACGATAACATTCAACAATTACCCAATCGTTTGTTGTTATGTTATTATTCCAATCGATATCAAGAAACAATTTGTTGAGATGGCGATTGAAACGATATTGTGGTTTACCAGAGAACAGCAAATTCAATGTTGCGATATGTTGCATTGTAATTTCATATGGCACATATGACACTGAAGTAAAGTCGTACAGGTCATGTAATCTCAATTGATAACGCAAATCGAACATGTTGATTGATGAGTTTGAATCATCAAATGGAAACACATTCACAACACCAATCACTGCATCAGGAACATAAATCCATTTTCTTGCAATATCATCTGTTGTAATTTTGTGTTTCATGTAAATCTTCTCAACACCATCGAAGTGATAGTCTTGAAAAAATTGTAATGCTTCATCTATTCTGTCTTCTAGTTGGTCATCATCGACATTGATATCAATGACAGGAAAACCTAACTCACGAAGACAGTAGGTTTTAAAAGTGGATCTTGTTGTTGGTTTAGCCATAGTGGTATATTTATCCTAGTGCGATTGCCATTGCCATTGCATCACCAATTGTTCCTGCCTGTTGTCCGCCAATAAAAACATTATCGGCATACACATTACCTTTAACGCCAGCACCGCCGGCAATAGTTATTGCGCCTGTTATATTTGATGTTGATGTTTTTGTGTTTGAGACATATAATTGCGATGCGCTATTAACTGTAATCAATGCACCACTGTTTGCCAAACCAGTCGAACCACCGGCATTGGCAGTGTATTGTCTTGAACCATCTGAGAATTGAATGTATTGCGAAGTCGCAACTGCACTTGCAGTAAAGTTTGTCGATACATTAATGTTATTTACATTAAGTGTCGCTATAGTTTTATTGAATGTGAAGTTGGCATTTGAACCAAAAGAACCAGCGTCATTGTACTGAACTTCTGTGGTGAGACCGGCAGGCTGAGTTGTCCTAATCGAACCAAGAGTATTCGATGAAGTCTTATAGTAAATTATACCATCGGCGTAATTGAGAGCAATCTCACCGTTAGCAATAACACCTAAAGAAGGAGTGGCTGCCGCTGTACCCGAAGAACGGACTGCAATGACTGTATTTGCCATGCTTAGAAAGTTCCGCCAGCCGATTCAACTTTCAAAACAACATTATTTTCTTTTACAGAAACTTTCTCGGTAGATTTTACTTCTTCAACTTCTTCTTTGGTGGTTTCAATTACTTCTAAACCTAGTTTTTTTCTTTTTGAATTTGGTAGCATGTCTTCTAACTGTTTGATGTAATGGTTTTTATCAGCAATATCATTTTCAACATTTGCAACTTTATCATTCAGTTTTGCAAGTTCCCTTGCTTGCTCATTCAATGCAGTCTGTAGACGATGTTTATCAGCATCACTATTGCTAGTGTTCTTAATGATGTTGTCTTTGTTTTCAACTTCTGAAGTTAGAGAAACTATCTTGTTTTGTAGATTAGCATTTTCTCTAACAACAGATTCATATAAATTTCCTTTTTCTTGAAGAGCAGGTATTTCTTTTACCTTCTCTTCAAGAAATTTGATTTGCGTTTGAAACATAAAATTCTGTTTCAGCACAGCAGTGAAATTTTCTAGTACTACCTCATTGTAAACATTTATAAAATTTGCATCGGACATAATAAAACCCTTTCATAGTATTAATTATATATTAGAAACTTCCACCATTCAAATGTGCAAATGTTGGTACGCCTGAAGAATTGATTTGTAACACATGACCTTCAGTAGATGAAACTACAGTAGTCAATGCGCTGGAACCTTGACCAATGATAACACCATTCAATGTGAGTGCAGTATTACCAGTACCACCATTACCGACCGCAAGTGTGCCAGAAATGTGAGTTGTAAGACCAATTTTACCATAGCTAGGTGCAACACCCACACCACCAGAGATTAGAGCATTGCCTGTAGCAACATCGGCAAGTGATGCTAGAGTTGTTGCACCAGATGCATATACAATATCACCAGTAGTGTATGATGCAAGACCTGTACCACCACGAACAACAGCAAGTGTACCAGATGTAACTTGAGATGCGGCAATTGCAATTTCTGCGGCAGTTACTGCTGAAACTTCACCATACTGATTAACAGTCAATGATGTGATTGTATTACCAGCGGCAACACCACCAGTTAATGTGTAACCAGTATTCGCTTGTGATGCAAGTTTAGTACCATCAAAGATGACTCTTTGACTTGATGTGAATGATGTTCCGTTTGTACCACCTCTTGCAATAGGTAATGTACCTGTTGTTACAGCAGATGCATCGATAGCAATAGCAGTATTAGTAACAGCAGAAACTCTACCATATGCATCTGTAGTGATGACTGGATGATAAGATGATGAACCATATGTGCCAGCAGTACCTGTGTTTGCTAATGTTGCAAGTGCAGTACCATTAAATGCAACAATACCATTTGTAAATGATGTTTGGTTTGTACCACCATCAGCAATGGCAATTGCAGAAGCAAGACTAGAGACTGTACCACCAGTGATGTTTGCTCTTAGTGTGGCAGTATTAGCGGCAGTTAAAGAACCAGTCGCAAGTACATTTGATGTTGGGTCTGTTACTAATCCTTTGAATAAGAAGAAGTTACCTGCGGCTTGTCTGACAAGACCATGATATGTTACAGAAGAACCTGTGTTTGCTTGTCCATAGAAACCAATATCTAAAACATCACCAACTGTATTATTGGTAGCAAGTTTGATTAGAGAATCGGTTGTTGTTACTGTTGAAGTATTGACTGTTGTGGTAGTACCAGTAATAGTTAAGTTACCTGTAACAGACAAGTCGCCAGAAATAGATTGTGCGCCAGATGTGCGAACAACCGTATTATCAACATCAATAATAACTGTAGTATTTGCAGCCGTTACAGCAGTAGTAATACCATCACCACCTTTGAAAGTGATTGTATCTGTAGCAAGAGCGACAGGATCAGTTCCTGTATCACCAGCAATGTTTAGTGTAGTTGAAATTGAGACATTAGCCGCTGAAGTGATGCGACCTTTTGCATCAACAGAGAATGTAGGAATCTGTGTAAGACCACCATATGTGCCAGCAGAAACACCAGTCGAACCTAGTGTTAATGGAATGTTTGCATTTGCAGAACCGTCAATAGAAACAGTACCATTGGCATCACCAGAGACACCAATTGTTCTTGCAGTTGCCCAAGTAGATGCAGTATTTGCATTACCAAACAATGATGCATAGATTGCAGTTGCTGAAAAGATACCTGCTGTATCTCTTTTTACAATCGTATTTGCTGTATTAGCAGATGCCGCATTCTCAAGTAGTTGAGTATAGTAGCGACCACCAACCGCAATGACTTGATTGCCGGCTTGACCTATGAATAATTTACCAGATGTGTTTGAGTACGCTGGTTCAGCAACATTGAGTGTCGATGGGGCAGCCGTTCCTTCAGACCACTTTAGTTGGATGACTGTATTTGCCATGGTTTCTTACCTTATTGTTATAATTGATGTTCTATTTATGATTTCTCAAAATGACCCGCCATTCACACTTGCCAAACCAATCTCTCCAACATAACGATAACCAGTAATATAAATTACTTTTGCGGCGGTCAAAGCGGCAGGAATAGGCGATGACCCCACGAAATTTAGTACACCAGACTGATAATCAAACCACCATTCACCAACACCAGATATACCAGCATCAGATAATTGTGTTCCAGTTGATGGTGCATTACCAACACCAGCAGTATCAGCATATACTTTTACGAAATATGTTGAACCAAATTCAGGTGGTATCCAATCAGTTAAATTAGTTTTCCAAGTAGGATAGACACTAGAAGTTGGTGTTGATGTTGTGTCGGCAGTACATTGTACTGCGGCTGTTGTTAAATATGCTTGTACAACTCCAGTCACAGCGGCAGCCGTTGCAGGAATCTCACTTGATTTTGTCCAAACTTTATCTAAACGATTTAATGCTGGACTTGCAATAGATTCATTACTTGCACCTTTATTCGTGCTTGTATCTGTCTTAGCAACACCAAACAATTTTTTAAATAGTAAGTCGATTTTTTGTGTATCAGAATATGCCATTAGTTACTCGCAGTCTCTAAAGATAACGCCGTTACTGTCTGACCGCTTGTGAGTTTGATGCGAACATATATTTCATTTGTTCCTGTACTTGAACTTGATACAGTACCAAATGTGCAAGTCTTGCTGTGTGCAGTTTGTGCGGAGTTTAATGTAACGACACCACCCAATGCACAACCATTGCTTCCATTACCACCAGAACCTGCGCCAGGAACACCAGAACCAGCATAAGCTACAGACATGTCTAACCAACCATTTAATGTTGATGATGTGTCAATTGTACTTCCTGGTAATGCTACCCAAAGTCCTGCAATTGTTCCTGTGAACTTGATATTAAATTTAGATACAGATGTTCTCACAAATCTAAAAGTGAAATATTGATTACCTGTTCTACCTGTGCTTAAATTAGGACCAGCTGGTAAATATCCAGTTGCATAGTTTGTCTGGTCATGTTTTAATGTAGCGGCAACAATTGTAGCATCGTTTGCAGTCAATGTACTTGATTGACTATTGAACAAAGATGCGCCAGCACTATATGTTGGAGTGTCTGTGGTTCCTGGATTTATAATTCTTGCGGCAAGACCTGAACCAGTACCGACAGTCGAACCAAAAGTCACTGCGGTTTCTTCCATCAAACTTGATGTACCTGTTTTATACAAAACAGTATTTGCTAATGCGGTTGTAAATGCTTGTGATGCAGTAGAGTAACTGTTATCTACTGTAACACTTGGACCGGTTGCGGATGAACCAAATCCTGCGATAATAGTTGATGATGTATTCACAACAATAGAACCACTAGAAACAAGATAGTTTCTTGCCATTGATGTGATACCAACAGCAGGATAGTTGTTACTTGATGGTGCACCAAATGCACCACCTGCTGTGCCAGTAAAAAAGTTATTACTGGTCGGGTACATGTCACCACTTAATTTAGATACATTGACACCCAATAAGAATGTTGTTGCACTTGTGTAGTGTGGTACTGTGCTTGAATAGATTACAGTTGTTGATGATGGAACAATTGTAGGTGTTGCAAATGTTGGAGAGCCTGGAGCCGAGTCATCATAGTACCATGAAACTGTTGATGTGTTTGAACCAGCAGAATGTGAAAGATAAATTTCATTCCATCCATTTGCCACTGTACCAGAACCTTGGCAGTCAAAACTACGCCAAAAGTCAGCATATGAAATTCTACCAGTCTGTGCATAATCTTTACTATCAGTAACAATCAAATCACTGTATGTTCCATTTGCACTTGATGATGTAAATGTGACTGCACCTGTAGCAACATTATTCTTTACGAGTGTTAAAGTACCAGATTCACCTGGACCCACATCATTAAATGTATTTGTTGTATATGATGAGGCTCTACGAACTGAAGTAACTGTAGAACCTGCGGCAGCCTGTTTGCTTGCTGTTGTTGTTCTATCAGTTTGTGTAAAACTTGTCATTCTATAAGTTGACAAAGTATTTACAACTAATGAAGTTGCATTTGGAAAAGCACCAGGAGACTGTGGTACTAATTTACCAAGAATCTGATTGATTTGTGCAAGACCATTTGTCACCGTTGTAGCTTGCGTTAATGTCACAGCATTACTTACAAGAACGCCAGCAGTATTTGCACCAAGAACTACAGTGTTACCAAAAACATTGTTTGCGGCATTGTATGATGAGTTAGCTTGTGCAAAAGCAGAATCTAATCTGCCAGCATCTGCAATAGTATAATATGTTGCACCATCAGAAGAGTAAACCCATTTGTCATTACCTTCATCCCAAATCAAATATGCATTTGCTGATGCGCCACGGTCAATCTCAATACCAGCATTAGCCGCAGGAGTTGCTGATGAACCAATAGACGCATTCAATGTAATGATGTTGTCTTTGATTAAGACAGTTTCTGTATTGGCATATACATTGCTACCAATAACAGTCAAATTACCTGAGACAGTTACATCACCAGAAATGGTACCACCAGCAGATGCAAACTTAGTATTTGCTTGATTGTATGCCGCTTGTGCTAAATTGTTTGCTGAATTAGCTTTGTCAAAAGCAGAGTTTGCTTTATCATGTGCTGGTTGTATTTGTGGACCAACATTGTTTGCCGCATTAAAGGCAGCCTGTGCAGTTATTGTTCCTGTGTTAGCTTGTGCATACGAAGAATTTAATCTATCAATATATGCTTGACCACCAACAACCAAAACCCCATCACCATTAGCAGTACCTATGAATAAGGTATTACTAACATATGAATATCCTTGTTCACCTAATTCAAGCGTTGTTGGCGCTGAATTGGCAATAGAGGTTTTTATCTGTATTAATGACATTAGAATGTACCGCCACTTAGTGCATTGATGTATGGGTCAGCGGCTTCGTATTTTTGTGTTATCGAATTGTAGACAAGTGTTCTACCATTAGATGTGTTTGCGGTGTTCACATTCGACAAACTTCCCAATGAGATGTTTGAAGATGGGATTGTTGTAACTGAAGCAACGGATTTTGTAGAAGGTCTAATCGAAACCGTTGATGCAGAATTCGTAATTACTGTTACATTCGTTACCATTATCGTGTCACTGATGGAAGAACTGTTGCGATACCTTCAACAACTCTAGTTTTAATATTTGATGGACTTGTCATAACCAAATCGTAAACATATCTTCCGGGAGTAAGATTAGCAGTGTTTGCAGATGACATTGCCATGGTTATTTCACCATTAGCGGCTTCTGTGATTGAAACTGTAAAATCAACTGCCGTAGTTGAGTAGTGTGATTTACGCATCTGTGCGGCTACACTATATGACGCTAAGTTTTGACCAGCACCAGTGGCATCATTTACTTTGACAACTGATGAATAATTGGCGCCTTGTTCGACCGTAATTTCTGCATAACCAGCCATTGCATTCCCCCGAAAACTTGTTAATACTCTATTTAGTCATTCATGGTACTATTAGAAACAAAAAACCCCGCCAAGGCGGGGATTTGTTATACTACAATATATTATTCTGTTGGCCAGTTCTGTGCTGTTACAACAGTTGACAAAGCAGGAACATCTGCGGCACCAGCAATTGCAGTTACTAATCGTGTGCATTCTGTGATTACTGCGGCACGATGTGTTACTGTTGCTTCTGGAATTGCAACATCTCTCTCTGCTTTACGAATGACCATCCAATCAGTTTGTGATAGAATACTGTTTGCAGTTTGCTTAACAGTTTCAGTCCATAGAGTTTTCAATACGGCTAAATCTTTTGGATGGTCTACACCCCAATAGAATCTATCATCATATTGCACATTTGTATCTTCTACTTCCGTGATACCAATTGCGTGTTTTTCTTCTAATGAAGTTAGGCGCAACCAATTGGCAGGATACTGAACACCATTATGCTTGAATGGTGCATCTAATGGTAGAGTTTTGTTATCTAGTAAAAACATTTTTTTTCCTTATCGTGCATTCGAATATTTGAATGGGTTTTCGGCAAAGGCCATGTAGATGTAAGTTCCACCTGATGCGTTAATATCAGTCCACGAGTTTCTTATTTTGAAACCGTTGGAATTTATGTCAAGCACATTAGAAGAACCAGCATCAGTCGCATTTGAGTTTGCGTACAAATAATTATCTACATCATTGTAGGTATCACGAGCAGTATCCAACATTACCCATCCACCTGTGCTGTCTGTGCGTTTAATCATTAAAAACCTTGCCCTAAACCCCAAAAATACAAATACGCCATCCGAAGAGCCATTGCCCGTGTAGCTGCCAAATGCGCTGTACCCTGCTACTGCTGAGAAAGCATAAAGAACTATAAGGCTCGATCCACCAGTAATTTGACCAGCAGTAATACCGATAGTGGTAGAACTTATTGAATTAAGCCAATTTGAACCTGTTGTAAATGGAGCGTTTGTAGCATTTAAGTACATACCTTTTGTTGTTGGTATTGAGTCTACTGATTCAAAATAGTTATGCCATAGTACCCAGTTAGAAACAGAATTTCTTTCTTTGAGAATAAACATACTTGGGGCAACGCCTAATCCGTGGCCTATTGTATAGCTGCCACTTGTTTCTGTATATGTCACGATGCTAAATCCCGCAGTTGGATTTGCACTGACTTGTGATGATATAGTTCCGCTTGTGTTAGTGACTGATGTTCCACCGCCTGCTTTCCATTGCCAAGCAACATATGTCTCGGCGCTGTTATTGCCTTGGTCGGCGGTGTTGAGCGTAAACCCGGTGGAATTCACCGAACTCAAAATAGAGCCAGAGTATTCTACTTGGGTAAGGTCAGAACAAATAGTATTGGCGATACCACGCACAGTATCTATCAGCCTGTGGTCTCTGGCGGCTGAGCGTGATTTCTGCCATATAAAATCAGGTTGGAATGATATACCGTTGACCGTATTGGTAACAACTTGCGTGGCGCCTGTACCTGTATATGTTGTAGCCGCCATGTACGCCGCACCACTTGGTATTGCTGGTGTAGATAGATTGTATGTGTTCAGTGCATTATAACCTGTTGGTGGTGTGTATGCGAATGCCCGTTGACCAAAGTTCCAAAAGAAAGAACCATTCGGGTCAGAGTCAGAGCCAAATAACCAACCATTACCTGTGTTGGTCATCCCTGTATATGCTACACCAAGAGAAGTTCCGTTTTTATAAAATGTAATTGAGCCGGCATCAGCATCCATTGCAATACCAATGATATCGCCAGTTGTTGACGATGCCGCATAAGCAACACCGGTGTTATCGTTATTACATTTATTTCCTGTATTTACTTTATATGCATAACCTGGATTTCTTGCACTACCAGATCCAAGAGTTCCTAAACCTGCTTTTGGTACATCAGAAGAAACCCCAATCCATTGTGCTGTTACCGCCGCATTGATATAAACTTCAGCATACCATTTTCCCGAAGTCATTGGAATAGTTGCATATGTTGTTCCAGTAACACCACCATTTGCACCAACAGTGAATTTAAGATTTCCGTCAGAAGTAAAATCGGTGCTTGTATTATATTGTCTAATGCCAGGATTCAATACCGCATAGTTACTAGCTAAAGGTCCAACAGTCGGCGAATCTCTCATAAAATCATAAGTAACACCAGCAGTTTTGCTGATATTATTTGGTGTCCAATTGTTACCGTTACCTGAATAATCTTTACCTATTGTTGCGGCTGTGTTATCGCTAGTGTCTGCAAACTTCAAATAGAAACCGTTTGTGCCGTATGTGCCTGTGTATGCTTTTGGAACCCATTGGCCAGTAAGAATATCATTTTGACCAAATGATGATGGTGTCAGGGCTTGTCCGTCAATCAAATAAACTTCTGCTATTTCACCATCAAAATTTCCACTACCACCACCATTAGATGAGGATCCAATTGAATGTGAAGCTGTACTGTTCACATATGTGTCTGCATTTTGTGCCATCCAAGTTTGAGAACCTAGTGCTTGCTGAACGCCATTTATATAAATTTTTATACGGTTTGTATTTGTTGCTTGTGTAGTATCTACTGCAACAACAACATGATACCATGCTGAAGGATCTCTATAAGATGCAGAAGTGTAAACACCCGGTCCAACACCAGCATTATTCGACATAGTTATTGATTGAACAGCAGAATAGTTAGAATCAGTAGAAATAGCAATAACTGTCCAAGGATTATTTGGTCTTCCAGCATCCAATAAAAGATTATCTGCTGGAAATGTTCCTCGCTTGATCCAAAGCGAATATGTCCAAGTTTTACGATTGCCGGCAACAGAAGGTGTTCTACTTAAAAAACCACCTGCACTACTACGCAGGCGCAAACTATTGTTTATGAAGTAACCACCTTGACCGGAAGCACCCATCAAAGCGGTATTATGAAATGCGCTCATTAAGAATAATTTCCAGTAAAGACTGCTTGAATAGATGTTGCAGAGCGAACGATGTAATCGATTCTATCAACAGCATTTGCGGTTGTTGATAGTGTGGGTACAGTTCCAGTAGGAAAGTCCCACTGTGTACCCCATGAAAGTGTTCTGCTTCCAGTAGCATCTTGAACAACAAAGATTGAACCTGATTGACCAGAAGTTAATGAAGTAACATTAGCGATTGTTCTGTTGCCACCAAGAGTCACTGTGAAGTTACAGCTTGTTTGTAAATTTGGTGTGATGGTTGCGGCATCAGTCAATGTCGTAATCGTTGGAGCCAAAGCACCATCGATTGTGTCGGATACTGTCAACTCACCTAATGAAGTAACATCATTGCTTGTGTAAATTGATTTAACTATTCTAGCCATATATTTCTTCTTTTAAAAATTAAGACAGTTGAATTGCATCGTATGTTCCATCATATTTATAGAATGGAATTTGACCGAGTTGCAGTACAAGTGCAGTGTTTAATGTTCCATCATATTTATAGAATGGAAATATCGCATTAGTTAAAAATGTTGATTTGATTCTACTTAGTGCCATTTTGTTATCCTGTTAGTTAGTCGAATGTAATTTCATTCCAACTTGTTGTGGATTCAATCCACTCATAATTTTTACCATCATTAGGCATTGGTGTTGGTGCTTGCCATAACCAAGTCGATTCATTCATAATCCAACTAGCATATGGTTTTGGTTCATAGAACACATCATTTGTTTTATCGTAAGTGAAACCAACTCCAGCATAATTACCCCGTAAAGGTGTACCACCTTGAGTGTGTTGATTACCATATGTATTATATGAAGTCTGAATCCATTCACCCGGACTTGTGTCTACGAATGTATCAAAAAATTCTTGTTCAGCAACAATCACTTTTGTTACTTTACCGTCCGTTACTTTTGCAAAATGTGCCATTATTTTCCTTACGCTGTAAATGTACCAGAAGAGGTGAAGGTGTGATAGGTGTATCCACCAGCAGAAGTTACTGTACCACCGGTACCTCTTTGACTTCCAACATAACGAATAATAATAATGCCGCTGCCGCCAAGTTTACCAGCTTGCGATCCGCTTGTGCCATAGGAGCCGCCGCCGCCGCCGCCGGTATTAACCGTGCCAGCAGTAGAACTAGCGAATGGAGCACCTGTACCACCACCACCAGCACCTCCTGTAACAGTTCCAGATCCGCCGCCTGAGCCTCCACCTGCGTAAAATGTTCCAAGTGATTGCCAGTTTACTCCTGCGCCACCTTGGTTTCCAGAACCGGCAGCACTTGCACCACCGCCACCGCCAGCAGTTCCTTGACCACCAGGAGCCGCACCACCATCTTTGCCTTGTCCAAAAGTTCCGGTACCTGCACTTTGGCTGCCAGTGCCTGTGGGATCGCCAGCACCACCACCTGATCCGCCATTACGAGTAGAAGCGCCGTTATTAGGACCTCCCGATCCGCCACCTACCGCAGTTAAAGTAAGTCCAGTAGAATCACTACCGGCATATCCTGCTGTGGCGCCGCCAGCACCAATGACAAGTGTATATGCTGTGGTTAAAGATGCAGTGAATGTGCCGTACAGCGCCCCGCCGGCGCCTCCACCACCAGAAGCGTAAGTACCTGTTCCCAGATTAGCGCCACCGGCACCTCCGCCCGCAACAATTAAATATTCGACCGCATATGTTCCAGCAGTTTGTGTTGTAAGAGCAAGCCAAGAAACATTTGAGTATGCTTCAAATTCACTATTTGTTGTGTTGTAGCGAATCATTCCAACAACCGCACTGGCTGGTCGTTGTGCGGTTGTGCCACTAGGAATTTTTAGAAATCCTGTGCCATTGAATGTTGTGTTACCAGTCACAGTCATGTTATTCGAAAATGTCACCTGCGCCGCAACATTAATCGAAGATGCGTATGATGCATCTGATTCTATGCGGTCAACAATTATAGTTCCAGCCATTTTTTATCCTAATGTGTTAAGTATATAGTAGGTCATATTAGATTCCCAACGCTTGTTTTAATTTTGCTAGTTCTGCTGGGTTTTCTAAAATCATGTCAGTCAATGATTTAGGTGTTGGCATTTCAATAACTTCAGGCGGATTTGGATTTGTAAATGTGCTGTTTGCATAAGTCCAACCAATGCTTACATTATCAGCTTGAACAGCTACATGACCCTCTTCAAAACCCGCAGGAGGTGTAGAAGGTTGTGATTCATATTCAATGACATTGATAACAACACCATCTTTAACAATTGCGTATTTGTTCATATATAAAACTCCATAACAATGATAATTCCAGAACCGCCAGCGCCGCCGTTTTGCGCCCCGCCCGTACCAGCAGTTCCTCCTGCTCCAACCGCATATGAATAAGTTGCGGATGGTGATAAAATAATGGCTTCAAGATACCCACCAGCGGCACCTCCAGCACCCGCATATTGGTTATTAATGTAAGTAACTGCGCCAGCACCTCCTGCTCCCGTATTTGCGGCACCCGCACCAGAAGCGGCGGCTTGAGCATTTGCACAAGCAGAACCACCAAATGGGTTTACGCCGCCATATCCGCCGGGATATTGAGCAGAAGAAAGAGTGCCGGGATACATTCCTCCGCCACCTTGACCACCAGTTAATGTAAATCCAGAAGCAGGCGAACTTATTGTTGCGCTACCACCAGCACCTGCAATATAACTAGAACCGGCACCACCAGTAGCAGTTAGCAAAGATGTGCCAAATGTTGTAGTGCCACCACTACCACCTGCACCAGAATTATTGGTTGTACCACCACCACTACCACCTCCACACATTTTTACATAAATGGCTTTACAGTTTGCGGGAGTTGTATAGGTACCAGAACCAGAAGTAAATTTTTGAATTGTTATACCACCACTTGCGGCTTTGAGAAATGTTGGAATACCACTAGAATCAAATCGTGCATACTCAGTGCCAGCTGAATTCAGAACGAATACATTCGATGTGGTAGACTGTAGTGTATCTGCTTTAATTGTGCTTGCCATTTTTTATCCTTGAGGCATTGCAGATTTAATTTGTTCTACTGTAGTAGCAGAATTAATCGCTGTTTGCATAGTGTCATATTTAATTCTGATTGCGGCTCTTGCGGCTTCGGCCACTGTAGCATCAACACCAGGAATCTGTTTCATAATGATTTCATCATGTGGTTTAAATTCTTCTGCTCTCGCTTCACGGCGCTTATCATGTGCGATTGCTTTTGCTTTAGTTACATTGACAGTAATCATGCTGTATATTCCCATGCGTTACGGAAGGTACGGTCAGATGGAATGTCTTCCACATCTACAATCTTGAATGGTTTGCCAGCAGGGACATCCTTGGCGGCAATTTCTTCAATGGTTAAACCACACTCTGGTGCAGGAACAATGACGGCGACACCGCCATCGTCAGTTGGGTAAATAATTCTTGAGTTCATAGTTATCCCTATCGAAAAATTGCGACATTACATGGGTTTTCATCAACAGCAGAACCAGTACTAACTGCTCTTGCTGAAATAGTTACAGCCGAAACAGTTTGAGTACCAGCACCAACAGCATAGGAAGAACCTGAAGTGCCTTGTCCACCACCTGTCCAAACAGTTGTGTAGTTTACATCTGGCAAAGCAGTTGTTATATTAACAGTATAATTACCAGTACCATTATCAGTAATACTCGACACATTACCACTTTTACGAATAGCAACAGTGCCTGTGCCGTCAAAGTTTACCCATGCACGGCAACCATATGCAGTGGCAACAGAGCCATAGCCTGAGTTGAATTGAAAATTAGCATTAGCAGAATTTGAATCAAATCTACCAACTTCAACACCACCTCTAGTAAATCCAATCGTGTTGGCGGAAGGAAAGTATATACCTGTATCTGGATCACCCGCTGTGGTGATGCTAGGTAATGCGGCTGAGCCTGTTGAGAATGTAGCTACACCAGTAATATTTGCAGTGGTAAATGTAGCACTGCTATTTGCTATATTGATATTAACATTGGTTGTAGGAATCAAAGTCAATCCAGTGCTACTAGCCGTAAGGATAGTAGTGTTACCCACATTCAGACTAATCTGCTGTGAGGTAGCTTGAATTGTATCTGCAATAATTGTGCCGGCCATGTTTTACCTTAAAATATTGTCCAAGTGCTATTGTTCGCTATTGTTACAACTACATTATTTGCAACAGTCAATGGACCAGCAGAACTTGCATTATAGCCTGTACTAATTGTGACATTCTCTGTCAGAGTAGCGGCGTTGATTCTAACAATTCCATATGTATCTGCACTTAGATATGGATTTGTAAGTATTCTTTGTCCAAGATAAACAATCTCGACATTGTTTGTACCAGCTGGTGGTGCTTCAGTAAAGACGATTTGTCCATTGATTACTGCATACGAATCTGTCTTCTGCTTAACACCAGAAACAAAAACAAGCACGGATGCTTCATTACCATATGGGTAAGTTAATGTGAATGCAGTTGTTGTACCATCACCAGACTCAAATTCAGAGTTGAATGTTCCTGCTACTTGCTGTTGGCCGAGATATGACATAATTGTATTTAGTTGGTTTCTTCAGCAGGTTCAGGAGTATTGCCTTCGGCAAGCCATTTAAGGTAGACTTGGTAGTCGGTGTTGGCTGGGTCAAAAGGAATTCCTGCATTGTCTGAAACTCTTAATACAACTTGAAAATTATCAGATGGTAGTTTTTCAACTAGTTTATATAAGTTCATTATTACAACTCCGAATTAAATTGAAAAGAACCTGAAATCCAATAAGTATGGTTATCCGATACGGATGTTAAATTATTGATATTCATTTGAACATTATTTGAATATACACCGCCAGACCCAAAAGTAGCAGAACCAACTCCTGCTCCTGTACTGTCATATCTAGACACAGTTGAAACAGACCCAGTAATTGTTGGTGTTGCCCGCATCGTAGTTGGAGTACACATATTAGCGGTCACTGATGTACTGTTGCCACCACCGGCAGCATATCGGGCTACTCCAAGCGAAAGGTAATACCTCTGACACAATCTCAATTCATTTCCATAGTCACGATAATCGAATGCTGTGGCCTGCGGTGCTTTTTCCAATTGAACACCAGTAATATGCCAAGTTGCTCCACTGTTTGAAACGAGATTTACCTGTCCTGTGACACCACGATAACCAGTTGAACTCCATGCACCAGCAGTTCCTACAAGTGATGATCCAGCACCTAAACTAAAAAATACAGAGACACCTGTTCCTGTTGTTGTATTCCATGTTCCTGTTGTATCCCCAGCAATGGTTACAGATTTTTGTTCCCAAGTATTTGCATTGTTGATTGTGTAGCTGAACGGATATACTCTACTACCATCATTATTTGTTAATATGCCACCAAATGTTCCTGTTAGTGAAGAATTGACCCAAAACGATAAAGTGATTGTTTTAGCGTTTGCTGTTCCCCAATTCATATCAGCAAAGTTATAACCTTCTACTCTTTGCATTACTTCAAATTCATCAGTTGATAATACTGAATATGAAGATGATGAAGTAACTTTTAAAGCATGAGAAAACCCAACAGGAACAACCGATGTTTGTTGTTGTGTGGTAAATTTTGATGCTTGTGAAAGACCGCATCTCCATCTATCTACACCGAAACCACCATCCGCAGGAGTAATACTAGCACCAGCATTTCTCTGGTCAATCACCATGGCGCCGTTAATGATTCTGTTCTTAAATCCGAACGGAGAAAAACCACCATTCTCATTGCTGAGTGCTTGCGATACTGTTTGAATTCCCATTATTGTTCTCTTAAACTTTTGGATACTTAGTTTTTACTGCCAAGCAATCAGCAATATATTTGTCGATTTGCGCTTGGTCACCTTTGGCAATACCATCAAGGTAGTCAGTCATTGGAGGATATTCAGCGGCACGCTTCTCAGCATAAGTTCTTGCGGATTGTGTGGCTGCACGAATAGTGGCGGCTTCCTCGTCTGTAATCTGAACAGAACCAGCGGGAAGTAGATGAGTGAATGAATCGTCATCAAGGTAATGTATGGAGTTGTCGGGAGCTTTGTAATGCATGATTATCTTTCTTAACGAAGTTCTGCCCACACACCTAGTGATGCGGTACTTGTGTGCGAGTAGCTTGCGCCGGGTGGCACAATAAATTGAACACCGGGTTGGTCACCGCCTGTGGGGTTGCTAGTATAGCTAAAAATAGTAACCCCATTAACAACAACTGTTGAAATATTGGTTGAGTTTGCTTGAGTTTGCACACTAACTTGGATAGGTTTGCCAGTGGTGTTGTAGTAGGTTGTAGACAATGCTCTGCTTGGCAATTGCCAAGTCTGCCCATATCCCAAACTACTCATTGCAGCCAAAGCCTGACCACCATAGCCTTGGATGGTTGATGGCGCAGTGGCCCAAGTACCAGCGGTTGCTTGGGTGGATTCAATGTAACCAATCACACGGAAAGGTACTCCTGTTCTAGCAGTAGTAGAATAAACTGCACTTGCACTGTCAGCCGCACCAGCGCCGCCTTCGGCAGTAGTGTTGACCATGCCCGCCTCATCAAGATTGTTACCACCAGCAATGTTTACTGCCGCCAGTTCAATCGTGCCACCGTTGTTTATCGCAAGAACTATGATACGGGACTGCGTAGCCGATACAGTTCCAAGGGTTGAACCGCTTGAAATAACCAAGTTGGCGGGAGTTCCAGATACCGTAGTGACTGTGCCGCTTCCCAGCGTGGTAGAACGAAAATCAAGCGTAAGAGCAGATGCTGAAATTGTTAAAGCACTAGAAGCTACAGATGCAGTAATAGAAAATATTTTATCGAAAGCATTTGTGAATGTTGGATTAATTGTTCCTACTAGTGCCATTATTGAATCTCCTCAATGGCAAAACGATATTTCTTACCAGTTTTATTATTGATTAAAAACAAACTCTGTTCTCCCTCTTGGACAGTCCAGTTACCTTTTGTTCCGTCTACCATGTTGCCATCTACCTTACCTTCATTAGATAAGTGTAAGTCACCAGTGTAGATGTTTGACCAACGGAATGATGATGAACCTAAATCATATGTAGTGTTTGCTGTTGGAAGAATACTTCCTGATATTGACAGTGTACCAGTGATAGTTGGTGCAACAATGTTTGGTTGACTGATAGTTGAATTTGCAGCCAGCACTGTTATTGTGCTTGTTGTTCTGAAACCTAAATGACGAATGTGTACATTTGCACTGAATGGAGGTGCAGATGTAAATGTGATTGTGCTACCAGATGTTGTATAGTGTGCAGGTGCTCTTTGAACAACACCATCGACAGTAACGAATACTGTGTTTGCATCAGCAGGTGATTCTGATAATCCGTATGAAGACACATTACCATTTGCAGTAAAGTTATCTGTAGTGAAAAGGCGAATGTTATTTGCTAACTTAGAATATGTGATAGAACCATCTGGCAATGAAACTTGAGCGCCTGACTGATAGTTTCTGTAAACAACATAGACATTGTTTGTACCAGTTGGTGGTGCTTCTGTGAATACTAGAGATGTGTTATTAACAGTGTATGCTGTTATCGGTTCTTGCTGAATGTTCTCAACAAAGACTTCAAGGTCAGTTGAAAAATTAACTGAGCGAGTTAGTGTGAATGTTGTTGTTGAATTGTTACCAGAGAATCGTTCAGCATCCGTTGGTATCGGAGAAGAACGGCTTATATCCCACGGTAAATTATTGTTTCCTAAGTATGACATAATTGTATTTATTCGCCTTGGTCAGCAGGTTCTGGAGTATTGCCTTCAGCAAGCCATGCAAGGTAGGCTTGGTTTAATTCACGATGTACAAAAACGCCATCAGACAATCTAATTGCGTATTCGCTTAATTCATTATTTGGTAATTTAATAAGTTTGTACATTTATGGTAACTCCGATCCAGCAGTCCATTGAAATCTAAAACAAGTGGCGCTTGTGCTTGTGCTACCAAGTGCGGCAAAACCATTTTCGCTAGTTCCATATGTTGTTGGATTCTCATCTGTTCCTGCGGTGCTGTTTCTCACCTTTGCAATTGTTCCTGTCACGGGTGAATAAATTGACAACTCTGTTGGTGTTGTTCTTTTACTTACTTTAAAATAAACATTTGATGCTGGATTCCCTGCTGAATTACCTACTAAAGTGTATGCAACTCCGACCTCTGTTGCCGTTGCTGGAACAGTTGCACTTGCATATGACTTTTCATAGTACCTCTGACACAAAGCTAACTCAGCACCATATGAGCGATATTCAAAAGATGATGCAGTTGAACCTCTTTCTAACTGGACGCCTGTGATGTAGAAAGTAGCGCCGTTTGTTCCGACTACTGATGTTGCACCTGTGGCTGAAACATAGTTTGTTCCAGCCCATGAACCCGCTGTTCCACTATAAGTTGAGCCAACACCAAGGCCAAAGCTAATCATCATTCCTCTACTATTTGTTGTAAGCCATGTGCCAGATGTATCGCCAGCAATAGTTACAGTTTTTTGTTCAAAAGTATTTGCAGAATTGATTGTGTAAGTAAAGGGATAAGAACGGTCGCCTGCATTATTGTTTATTGCGCCACCAAATGTTCCTGTTAAGGAACTGCGAACCCAAAACGATAAAGTAACTGTTACGGCATTTGCTGTACCCCAAGCAAAATCTGCAACATTTAATCCTTCAATAGCTTGTCTTACCGTAAAATAATCACCCACCAAAACAGAATATGCAGATGAAGATGTAACTAAGAGGCTATTAATAAATCCAGTTGGGGCGGTAGAACTTTGTTGTGTTGTGAATTTTGATGATTGACCAATTAAAAATTGCCACCTATCTAATGTGTATGCAGTTGCCGTAGGCGTAACACTAGCACCAGCGTTTCTCTGGTCAATCACCATGGCACCATTGATGATGCGATTTTTAAATCCAGTCCAACCACCAGATTGTACTGAGCCGTCTGCGAATACTATACTATCGCCACCGTATGATACACTCATTTGTTATACCTTTGGATATTTATCTTTAACTGTTTTAATCTGTGCTTTCCATGCATCAAGACCACTGTGATATAGAGTATCTAGTTGGTCTGGAATGGAAGAATATTCTGCGGCTCTTTGATACTTGTAAGTGTTAGGGTCGACCCAAGCATTTACAGCGGTTAAATCAATTTCTACTTTATTGCCTTGAGCATCAAATGCACCTGCATCATCATCAACATATGCTGTTTGAGGATAAAGAGCGTAAATAGCTAAGTGATTCATCCTGCAATCTCCATAACAGTAATTTGAGAAGGTGTTCGACCTTGCCATGCGTTAGTAACAATATAACTACCACCAAGCCCAGCTGTACCACCAGACTCAACATACATTTGAATTTTGTAAGTTATAGCACTTGTTGTAGATGGACTATCTAAAAATTGCCCACTCAGATTCTGAGCATAATGGCCATGAGAAGAACCAATTTGTGCAGATGATTGTTGTGCGCTACCGGCCGCATCACCTAGAAAAATATTAGTTGAATCACGCACAAGTCTTAGATGAAGTCCATATGTTCCAGTAGTGCTTGATTGTGAAGCATATCCAGAAAATAAAACTAAAATTTTACTTGTTGTAGATGATGGTGTAATTGTAACAGAAAGTCCTGTCACATCTACAAAAGATGCACTCGCCGAAGTAAAATAACTTGTTTTTACTGTTTGAACCACTTGCAACACCGCACCAGCACCAATCGCAGTTGATTCAATAGCGCCTCTTGTTATTCCGGTAATGTCTCCATTACCAACGGTCATGGTTCCGTTTCCGTCAAGCGTTAAGGCCATCTAACTGTTCCTTTGTTGTTGTATATATTCATTATTTGTTTATTCATACAGGACATTGACTGAGCCAGCGTCAAAGGTGTCTGTGCCATTTTGTGTGGTAATGCGAATTCGGTCAAGAGTTCCTGAAAGTGTTTTTGAACCACCACCTTGTGAAACATTACTGCCAGTAGTTTCACCAATGATGGATGACCAATTCCAAATACCGGTTGCACTATTCAAAAGTGATATTGTTGAAACGCCGTTAATTGAATATGTTGCCAACATGGTGGCAATAATTAAAAATCCATCACTATATGCGGTGTTAGTTGTGTTAGACATCCATGACATACCAGCGTAACCAGTGTTTTGAATGCCTCCACTTGTACCAAGTTGAACAATAGGTCGTGATGTACTACTTGTACTTAACCCAGAATACATAACAGTAACACGCTTCACCCATGATGGGATAGAAGTAAAGTCAATGCTTGTACCTGATGTGGACGCTTGCGCTGTCATAGAAGTTAATCTACCATATAATAAACCAGTTGAACTGATTTGATTAATGGTCACACCATTTTGTTGAATAGTTAAATCACCAGTTCCATCAGCATAAAATGTTGAACCTAGAACACCTGTGGTTGTTGTATTAATTAATGCCATTTTATAGAACCACCCATTTCTGACCTGTCGGTACTGTAACTGATTTACCAGTTAAAATTGTAACTGGACCAACAGAGTAACCATTGCTTCCTGTTGTTAATGTATAATTGTTGTACACTGTGTTTGCACTTTCAACGATAGCGACTCCAAGTTGCATGGCAGTATTGGCACCGCCACCAGTACCAAATAATCCACCTTGGACACGAGTTAAAGACATAGTTTATATCCTTATGAGATTTCTAAGAGTGACGCTATCACATCGACAGAGCCATTGGCGCTGGTTGTGATTTTTAAAACATCGGCGGCTTGCAAAACGATTTTCTGTTCACCACCAACAGCAATAAGTGCAGAGCCACTCATAATTGGTGCATTTGCAATAATCGTATAGTCTACTGATGAACGAGTTAAGTATGCATTAGCAGTGACTGTTCCAGCAGACTTGTTTGCAATTGAAAGACCAATCAGAGTTGTTGCTGTAGCAGAAGGGCAAGTGTATACAGTGTTACCACTTGTTACAATATTTGCCGCTACATTTGATTTAAAAGTATTTGCCATTTATTTTCCTAGATATTCTATTTATATCATCCCAATGCAATTGCTAAGGCAATTGAACTACCATCTATAGTACTTATTGCAGAATATATAGCATCATTTGCTGTTCCCACAAAGTTTGTGATGTTTGCGCTTATAATGCTTGCAATATTTGCAGTTAATGTATCTGTGACATTTGCATTACTCATTGTAGTATTGCCAGTAACTGTCAGTGTATTTGCAAAACTACCTGAACCAGACACAATCAAATCATCAAAACCGATTGCATCTAATGTAATGTTACCAGATACAGTTAAGTTACCACCAATGACAACATCACTCGAAACATTCAAAGTTGTGCCTGAACCAGTCAGAAGAACATTGCCTTTGAATGTAGCTGTGTTCGACACATTCATTGTTTCGCCAGAACCTGTCGTATATATTGTTCTGCGAACATTCAGGTCGTTAGCGATTGTTGCAGAATCGTTTACAAAGACATTCTTTGTGATTATTGCACTGTTAGCCACATACAAAGCATTTGCTGAACCAGTGACATTCAGAATTGAGATGTTACCCGTTGCAATTGTTGCGGCTGTATTGACTGTTAGATTACCACCAATGGTAGCATGGTTTGTGACATTTAAAGAAACACCAGTCTTTGTCAGGCGAAGTTCTGTACATGCAGTGAATGTTGGACCATCTGTTAAATTATTAGCCGCAGTAATCAGGCTCTGAGTAGCCGCAAGCCATTGAGCAAATGTATTAGCATTTGTGATATAACTAATTGCCATTTGTGCCTCTCATAGCAATAACTTGCAATAATTGTTTAATCTCTTGCATATCTTCTTCTAGTTTTTGCAAACGAGTTCTAGTGTCCTGTTGTTCATTCTTTTGAGCCAAAAGTCTTTTGCGAGTATTCTGAAATTGTTGGAGACCGTCTCTATCTGTATTTAGAACAGCCTGTGTAGACATGTCTCTAACATATTCAGTATTTTCTATTTTTACGAAAGTTGTCACGATAATGATGGTATAGCAATGACACGCAAGTCTTTAATTCTTGGTACTTTTGTAGAAGTAGTGTCGGTTGAAGTCATAACAATCTTAATGGCAAAATACTTAAATGATGTGAAACCATTACCATATGACACTCGGTTGTCAGGTGTTCCTGCTGTTCCTGGTGCATATGTGAATTCTTTCAAATCGGATGCTGTGATAGACTTCGAGTTAGTACCTGAAATCAATGTCATCAATTGATAATTCTTTGAATCAAATATATCGGTATCGTCAGCAGAAAGAATCTTATAGTAAACATGAATGTTTGCGCTTGCTGGTTTGTATGCAGTAAATGACAGACGGAAGTCACCAGCATCAAGTCCATCGGCTAATGTGACTTTACGAGTTATATATCTTGCTCTTGCTGGACCACCAGATGCTTGGTCTTCACCACTCGAAACTGCGGTTGCTGGAGTTGCTGATGGATTGCCACCAGTGATTGTAACTGTTGGTGTGGTTGTATATCCTGAACCACCAGCATCAACAACAATGGCAGACACTTTACCACCAGAGAATGTGGCATATGCATTGGCACCACTACCACCACCTCCTGTTATTGATATTGAAACATTGCTGTTTGTTGTATATCCAAAACCAGGATTTGTGATAATAATATCTGAATTGGCAAGTGATAAATCGTCAACATAGTTTTCAATTGCAAGTACACTCAATCTTTCAACATCAACAAGTGGAGAAATTTGTGTATTGTCAGATGCCAATAACAATCTAACTTTGAATGAGTTAGGGTCGGTTGTTAGAACACGGCGTCCTAGTGTATCATCAAAGAATACATTTTCTTCAATGTTGAATGAACGCATATTCTGACGCTCACCAGTTGAACTCATTGTTGATGCATAATATGTACCAATAGATGTATTTGGTAAAATCAAATTCTGAGATGTGATATAGAATGAGTCAACAGAAATATTTGATGTTGGTAAATCCATTGAGTCTAAACGGAATTCAACATTCGCTGTAACAGGGTCATACTCTGCTCTCATAATACGGAACATCAAATCTTCTTCTTGAATTGCTGTCCAAGTAGATGAGTTTTGTGACTTGAAGAATGAACCGAGATATGGTTGAGTAGAAATGATTCTATCTGTGCCAACAAGTTTTTGTCCAACTTCAGACACATACACTTGATACTTGATAGAGTTAGCAATCAATACAATAGCATATTCAGTGCCAGGTTGTAATGTTACAGGTCCTTCAAAATTTACTGTGGTATACAATGCAGTGTCATCTAAAGGCTGTGTCAATGCAGGGTCAGAATATCTTGCTCTCATTGTCTCTTCAGAAACTTCTTTAATAGTATCTGGATTAACACTGATATCTGCATATGGCAGAATTTGTGAAGAATGTGGATAACCATTCACCACAGGGCGAATTTGAACTTGTACAGGAATATCAGGGTCTTTTGTTTTGAACAATAGACGCACAGATGTAATTTGAACACCATTACCATATTGGCGTTGGTCAATAAAGAATGTCTGTGCTAATGGATCCCAATAACCAACTTGCTTACGACCAACAACTTGTTCACGAAGAACTGCGCTTGAAGTTACAATTGTTCTATCATCTTGCAAATCGGTTCTCTTAATTACAGGAACACGAGTCGAAACAATTGTAGATTCTGTTGTCTGCAATAGACCTTGTGCATAATATGTCGCATCGCCATTTGTTGATGATGAAGCCAATGCACCAGATGAAGTATCAGTAAGTCTGAATACTCTTTCACCTGTTCTGAATCTTGTATCAGTATTACTTGGAATGATGAACACACCAGCAACTTCACCTCTTCTGTCAGAATCAATTGTACCAATAGAATATGTTGAAGTAGTGTCAGGTGTTGTTGTCCAATTTGAAGAAACTGTCGCCACTCTTGAAGTCACATTATATGAAGAGATTGTTCTCTCTTGTCCAAGTCCTGTTCCTGAGGTAACATAGATTGACTTGCCAACATAATTTGTATTTGCCACAGAAGTGTTAGATGTTGTATTGCTGTTCAATACATGGAAATCTAAACTAATTGTGCTTGATGTTGCGGCATTGGCTTGACCAGAATAGTGAACGAATCCTGAGATGCGAGTATTCGCACCAGATGTTGCACCAATCAAGAAAGTCGCATTACTTGTAACGACACGAACATTACCAACATTTGCATCATCGCCTGTTGAAAGGTTAACCACACTCACATTAGTCACTGTAGCTTCATTGCGGTTCAGTACCACAATAGCGGATGCAAGATTTTTGCTTGTTGCAGGTTCGTAAATTCTTACTGCTTCACCATTTTGGTATGTGTCAATGTAGGCGGCAGTATTGCTTGAAACAATAATCTTATTTGTTTTATTCAAGTAAGTTTGAACGGCCTCACCATCAAAGAATCCATATAATGATGTGTTAGGTTTAAAGCCTTTACCGATGAAGACAATGCCACGAGAACGAATATATGGAATGATAGAAACATCGATAACACGATTACCAATATTCTTTGTGATGGTATCTGTTGAGAATTGAGTATTGATACCAGTTCTTGATTGCTTTGATGTGACATCGGCAACTGTTCTTTTAACGATATCTTCATACACAGGAACATAATGTCCCAAAGGACCTAACCAACCTCTGTCTGCTGGAACAACAGTTTCATCTCTTTGATTGGTAAGAGATGTTGAAAGAGTTTGCCATGAATTCCAATGAGCGCCGAAAGTTTCAGGCGCAGATTTTTCAACTGTTTGTGCTAAGGCTGCCCATGCATCATTGTCACCTTCAAGGTTAACAAGAACATCAGGCTTCTGGTCAGTGTCAACCCAATTATCAGATGATGGGTCTAGTGAAATTGAACCAATGAATGATACCGCATTGAATGGGTTTACATTAACTGCTTTTGATGAATATGGTTGGTCAATCAATGTTGTTTCAGAATAGTTGATTGACACTAACAAACCATTACGCTTGTAGTTGCTACTATTTGTTTCGTAGATATCTAATTGAGTATTATCAATTGAGAATGGTGGGCGAAGTTCTTGTTGTTGAGAATCGATTGATGCTTTGTAATCAACATTCAAAACATCACCAATGTTATGTCCTGTGAATGGGTCAACAAGAATACCATTCTTGAAACGAGCCAATCCAGTTTCATCGTCAGTGATTTGTGTTTCTTTAGCCGCTTTTTCAAGCAAGTTTAACGAAGTGTAATATTCAAGATTACTAATTCTCTTTTCAAGCAAACCAATATCACGCATTGTGTAGCGGCGATTGTCGATAAACTTAACACGAACATTTTTAATGTTAGCAGTGTATGCAGGCAATGTAATTGTATACAATGTCATTGCATTTTCTTTATCTGCTGGCGCTGTTGGTGTCAACGAAGGTGTGCCACGAAGAACTTCAAATGTTCTATCTTTGGTAGCAATAACCTTATCGATTCTTGGCAAATAATATGAGAAGTCGGTTTCTAAATCTGTACCAGATTGTCCAAGAATAATCTCATCATATTGTCCAGTTGTATCGCCATTCTTACGGCGAGGTCTGAAGTCAATAGAATCAGACAATGCATAACTCAGTCCTGTCTGAGGTGAAGTATACATTGGAACTTCTGAGTAAGTCAACCCAGCATCGATATAAGAATCAACAGTCAAATAACCTGAACCAGTGTGACCATAGTAATTCAAATATACAACGGTATTACCTGTAGGTCCAGTTTTATTTGATTTCAATGTGATTGTTGCATGGTCATAAGCATTATCTCTTTGACCAGAATCAAAATTGTAGTTGGATGTCAAGTCAGTTGCAAATGATAAGTTAGCTTGTGATGCAACATTCGAACCAAAGTCTTTAACAGCGGCTAACGAAATACCATCAGCAACATATAAAACTTGTGGGCTGTTTGGTGTTCTTAGTGCGGTTGTTGCTGTATTTGCAAAAACAAGTTGAGCACCATTAGCACCAGATGTTTGTGATGCTGTTAGAGTTATGCCAGTTGCAGGTGAAGTTGAAGAACTTGTGGTATCATACAATGAAGTATTAGCTAACAGTTTTTGTTTTGATTTACGAAGACTTCCCAATGAATGAGAATATGGTAAACGAACTTTTGTGTAAACTCTAGCGGATGCATTATTTGCACCATTGACAGTGATTGTATAAGTTGATGTATTGCCAGCAGTAGTCACTGTTACAGAATTGGCACTACTCATTAAATTGATAACTGTACCATTAGCATATGTTGTGCCAGCACCAGTTAGAGTAATGAATAAATTATCAATAGCATCAGAAGTTGCTAATGGGCTTCCTGTGACTGCTGAACGAATACCGGCGGCAGTTGTGAATGATAGGATGCCAGTTGAACCAAATGTACCAGCATACACTTTGCGCCCATAGTATTCGCTGTTTGTGATTGGTAAAGCACCAGATGCTGTAGCATCAGCAATCGCCGCTTGTGGGAATTGGAATATTAACTGATTGAAGTTTGTTTCTGAAATGAATGCACCACGATATGCATCAACAAGAACATTGTTCTTATTTGCAGAGTTGACATCCATTCTTGTGGTAACTGTTGCACCAGAATTGATGATGAATGATTCTGCATCTTTGAATTCATAGTCAAGCGAGAATTGTGTCGCTGGATTTGGAAGACCAAATACAAAGTTTGGAGAAACTGTTGCTAATTTTGTAACACCATTATAATTTGTAATAGTAACAATTTCATTTACATTAGCGCCAATATCTTTTACGATACGAAGTTTTACACCATCATATGCATTATTTTGAACTGCGGCATTTGAATCAAGTACGATTGTATTTGCCGAACCTGATTGTGCATTAGCACTTCTGAAAGAAACATTCGCATCAAAAACATATCCACGGAATACGCCAGTCTTAATGCTTGTTGTGTTTGCACCAGACTGATAATCTAATGCACGAAATCTAATTGTACCAATGTTTGTAGCACTTAAAGTAGTGGTGCTTGTGGTGTTTAGATTAGCAGTGTCTGAACAATGAATAGCCAATGGCTCAAATGTCTCTAATGGAATTGGTCCAGAAATATTTGATACATCAACATAGTTTTGATAGCTGATTGTAACACCATAGTTTGTTACATTGGCAACTTCACGAGCCTTTTCAGAAAGAAGAACTGTAGGTCCTTTTGTCTCAAACTCATAACCGAGAATGTATGCTTTACCAGACTCAAGCACAATGTTATATGCATTGGCATAAGTGGCGTTATCATTCAATGAAATTTGAAACGGGCGAACTGAATAATTACCAGACTCATCATGTGTTCTACGAGCAAGAGTCTTTTCAATCTCAGCATATGTTGGATACTGAATTGATTTTGTCAACTCACCATCTTTAACACGAAGCAATTCGATGAAACTTGTGTCATCGGTACTTGTCAGAGACCTCTTAGCTAAAGTGAGCGTAATTTTAAAACGAGTAGAGCCTGGTGCTTGATAGTTGGATGCATCTTGTGCAGGGTCAAGCAATGAAGTGTCGTTACTTTCATTGATAATTTCTTCAGTGATTTGAAGACCTACCTTGTAAGAAGGTAGTGCATTGTATCTTTCAAGAATGATTGACTGTGAACCAACTCTCGCAAAATAACCATTGACAAAGAAGACACCATCATTGATGCTACAAACAGATGCAGAACCTGTTGGGTCCACGCCAAAAACTGTTGCGAAAAAAATCTCATCTTCAGTCTCAAGATTTTCATTGGCAATGAAAATATCACCAGATGTATATTTTACAACGAGAGTTGGTTGATTGCCATCTTCACCAGCATCAACGGCAATAACATATGCACGAGTTCCACGACCAGTGGAATCTTGAATCCATTTACCATCGAAGTTTGCTACATCAATAGCATTGCTATTAAAAGTGTTATTGACTCTAATAAAACCGACACGCTCAACTTCAAGTGTGGTTTGTCCACCAACAACAAGAGAACCATTTTTAAACACATGCTGACCAAAACGGTCAACTTGTTTTTGAAGGGCTGTCTGTAATTGTGTTAATTCACGAGCCTGAACGGCATAGCCAGGACGGAACAAAAGTTTGTAGAAATCTTTCGTTTCATCGAAATCATCATAATAAGGGTTTTGTGAAATATCAATAGCCATGTTTTACCTAGAATTTAACAACGAATTTAATGTTTTCTGCTTGATTGCTTGCACGAGATACGGGTGTTCTATTTTCGACATAAATCAAATCTCCTGTCATCGGTTCAAGTTCTGGTTGCGTTACATTAACAACAGTCCTTGACACGGTAGAAGTATTTCCTTTTAAATTTACACCGACTTGAATCGTTCCTCTAACTTCATTTAACTTAACCAAACTTGCTGAGTTATCAACAACATATCCACTAAAAGTGCTATTTGCCGAATCAGTTCCCTGATACACTAACTCATCAATTGTGAAATCTGTACCTGATGTAATCACAATATCTGTCGTTAATGAAACGGCAGAGTTTGCATTTGCGGAACTAATCTCAGTATTCTGTCCATATTTATGAGGTCCAACAAGCAAAGATACTTGTCTAAAATCATTATTTATAGTTATTTTACCACCTTCAGTAGCATCTCCGCTACCAACTTTGACGGCAATCATCACAGTATTTGCGCCCAATTCTCTTGCTGGATTGAACGCATGTCCACCATATGCTGAAATGATTGGTCGAACATTAGCGCCAGTGCCAGAACCAACAACAGTGATTGTGCAATTTTGACGAGTGTAATCTGTGCCACGAACAATATTATTAAAACCAACAAGAACACCATTGGCAATATTTGCAGTCACATTAGCGCCGGCGCCATTACCTGTAATTTTAATTGAGGTGTTTGTGTTTCCATAACCAGAACCACCAGATTCAATTTTGAGTCTTGTGATTGCACCTTCTACAATGTTGTTTGAACTTCCACTGTATGAATTAAATTGTGCTGTTGGAACTGGAATAAAATCATCAGTGATAAATTTATTTGATGGTGGAATAGCATACATGTATTTCCACACATATCCATCAGCAGTCTCAATGAATCCGTTACTGATTGTATAGTCACCAGTGGGTTCAACTGTTGATAAACCACCGTTTCTATTATCAAGGCAACGATAAACTGCGCCAGTAGAAGTGTACACATAGTTTCCGTTTGCCGATGAATACATTCCATCAGAACGGTCATCGTATGGTGTATACACAGAATTTGCTGTCCAATCAAATCTTGGAATTACAAGATATACATCATTACCGGTTACTTTCTTACCACCAATCATTGCACCATAAACATCATAAACAATATTGTCGGTGTCTACGATAGCAGGTGGTGTGTCATCGGCATCCCAAGAAACACTTTTTCCTAGAACAACATAACCCACAGTAGCGGCTGGCTCAGAGAAGCCTTCAGCAAACTGAACCGCATCATTATATCCTAATCTTCTTGTAGAGAGTGTAGTCATATCTTTTATTTATGCGTCATTACCAAGCATCAGTAGAAGCAATTCTGCTCCAAATATTTGTCGTTCCATCATAGTTTGTAGAGCAATAATAGATAAAGTTATTTGCAAGAAATACCATTCCTTTAGTGTGACCAGATATACCTTTATTTGTAGAAGGCACTGTACCAATATGTGTTAATGTGTTTGCGGTAAACGAAATTGCAGTATTGGTGATTGAACTTACACGACCATTTGCGGCTAATGTGATAACTGGAACTATAGTTGCATTACCATAAACTCCAGCAGTAGTTGTAATACTTGTAGTGTCGGTATTAGCTGTATTAAATGCGGCATTGGCTTGAGCAAAAGCAGCCAATGCAGTATTAGCACCGGTGTCATAACTTAACTGTGCAATCGTTAAAGCAGTATTGGCAGTATCGAATGCACTGTTTGCTTTATCGAATGCGGCATTGGCTTGAGCATATGAACCATTGCTTGTATTTGCTAAATTGAAAACAGACTGTGCAGTAATTAAGGCAGAATTTGCTAATGCATATGATGAACTTGCAAGTGTGTTTGCATTATTTGCTAATGTGTATGCGGTGTTTGAATTAGCATATGCTGAATCAACTTTCACATTAATTGTATTGGCCCACGAATAAGCAGAATCAACTTTTACATTGATTGTATTCGCCCATGCGTATGAACTTGTTGCAATTGCATTGGCAAGATTTGCTAGGGTGTATGCAGTGCCTGCAAATGTGTTTGCAGAAAGAGCATTTGTATTTGCGGCAAGTGCATTTGCATTTGCAGTAGCCGCCGCAGTTACAGCACCACCAGCAGTGATGATAGAATTATTTGCCGCAGTGTATGCTGAGTTTGCACGAGAGTATGCGGCATTGGCTCTATCGAATGATGCTTGAACAGCAGTAGAGTTTGCAGTTACGGCTACACTATTTGCAAAATTAAATGCGGCATTGGCATGTGCAAAAGAATTCTTTACTGAATTTGCCGTAGCGGCATTTGAAGTGCTTGTCGAGATTGTGCTATCTTCAAGTTGAACAATACCAGGAACTGAAGTTGTTGAAAGTTGAATGGTAGTGTTAGTGATTGAACTTACACGACCTTTTGTTGTTGTGGTAATAACTGGAATGCTTATCGCATTACCGTATGTTCCTGGAGTGCCAACATCAATCAGACCAATATCAATTGTATCGGTTGTTGCATTTGCAGAAATGAAAATACCATTCGATGCATTTGCCGTAATTGTCAAGGTGTCCGAATTGCTTGCCGCAACAATATTTGTGCCGTTAGCGGCAATTGTAACGAATGTATTTTGTGCTACTGAGTTTGCTTTATCGAATGCGGCTTGACTGGTCACATTGGCAGTAGTAGCCAATGTGTTTGCGGCATTCGCTTGTGCATATGCCGCATTGGCTTGAGGTCTAGCAAATGTGTCTGTTGTTCCAGATGAGAGAGTGTTCGCAAAGTTATATGCATTCTGTGCTAGAGTAGTTCCAGAGTTGGCTTGTGTATATGCGGCCGCCGCTACAGTGTTTGCGAGAAGTGCTAATGTATATGCAGAATTGGCCGTACTGAATGCGCCGTTGGCATAAGTTGTATTAGCAAAACCTGTGATTGCAGTATTGACGATTGAACTCACACGACCATTAGCAGAAAGGGTGACAACTGGAATATAAAATGCATTACCATAAACTCCAGCAGTGGTAGAGATTGTGGTGTAATCTATATTGGCTTGATTGTATGCATTCTGCGCTAAAGTATTTGCTGAATTGGCTTTTGCAAAAGCGGCATCACCGGTACTCTGTGCATTTGCAGATGCGTTACCGATGGCCGTGTCAAGAGCCGCAAGTGTGAACTGTTTTGTAGTACCAGATATTTTATCGTAAACAACAAATACCGTATTTTGAGTATTTGCTGATGCGGTTGATAATACCGGTAATTCTATAATTGTTTTACTAGCCATGTTTTACCCTAGTTGAAAAGTAGTGTCTCTTCATTTTCTGTTTGTAAATATTCCAAATTCTCTGTCTGAATTGCCTCAACAACCGTCACGATTGTAACGATGATGTTTCCGTTCGAAGTATATGTGAACGGAGAAGTTACTGTCAATGATGTATTACTTATAATGTTATTAACTGTTCGTATTTCATTATTTACAAGAACAGAACATCCAATAGTAATTGTACCATTTGTATTTGCCACATTGAACAATGTACCTGTACCAGTGACTACAATACTTGCATTGGCAACATTGACTGTACCAGTAAGAGTCGTTTCACGAGAAACTTGTCCAGTTCTAGCAGAAGTTGCTCTCTGTGGAGTGACTGTTTTCTGAATCATGTATTCAGCAAACATTCTAGTTCCCGAAGGATGAATCAAATCTTTTAGAACTTGACTGTATTTATTGAAGTCGGTTTGAGACTGAATCACATATGAATAATTTTGATAGTAGTCTCTATCTTGAATTCTTCTGTCTGAACTCAACAAACCATCAGTTGTTATGAACTTACCTTCATAGGTAAACTGAGAACTTAACAATGTTGCCACAGCATTTGCTAAACCATTACCCAGTCCTGTTAAATTGATAGTTGGTACAGTTTCATATTGTGAACCTGGATTTGTCAAAAGAATAGACCTGATTTGTCCTGGATCAAATTCAGCATCTGCTAATAGTGATTCACCATCACCATATATTGCTTCAGAAATAAGAATTGCATTATTTCCTGTAGCAGAAGTTACTGTGATTGTTGGTAGTAAATCTTGTGCATATAATTCACCACCAATATATGTTCTATCATAAATGCCAATTGATGCATTTGTTGTAGTAGTTGTCCATTGAACATTTACATTGGCACTTGTTGCACTTGAAATTGCATTGATGAATCTGGTCTGATTACTGATTTCAATCTTATCACCAATACGCAATTCAGTATTAAAAGCAGTACCAGTACCAACAATTGTAACACCACTCGCAGTCACATTAGCACGACCAAGTAATCTTGATGGTGCAAATTGAATTGTTTTGATTCCGTTGTTTGAAGAATGTAGTCCAGACACTCTAGCATATGCACCCCAACCACTGCCACCAGAAGGAGTTTGAAAGTTTAACTCATCACCGACTGTATAATTTGAGCCGCCATTTGCTACATTGATTTTACCAAGAATGCCTAATGTAACAATGCTTGTATTGCCTGTGGCTGAGCCGCCGCTTGTATTTGATGATGAGAATGCAACAGTTGGTCCAACTGCATTTAATGTTGGTAATGATGAGAACTCAAATGTGCTTGATAATATAACGACATTGCTGATTGGACCTAAACCAGTAACACTAGCATATGACAATGCATCTACAATTCTTGTTGCAGAATTTTCGCCGGTTGGTATAACTGTAGCAGGAAAACCATAATCAGATATTGATATTGTTTTGCCTTCATATAGAGAAATGATATCTGAGTTAACATTGATTGTATTTGGATGAATACTGCCTGTAGAATTTACAGTACCAATAGCCATCGTTAATCCGGTGTTTGGTGTAGTTGTGATGACAACATCACCACCAGATTTAAAACCAGCACCACCAGAAACAACAAGTATTCTAGAAATTAATGCACTGTATACTTCATTGATAATAGCAGATGCTGGCGCTTCAGGACTACCACCAACAATCGGAACAACATCGCCAACATTATAACTTGCACCACCAGAGACAATATTAATCTCTTTCAAAACAGAGAGAGACTTGAAGTATAAAGTTAGATAGTTGGAACCTTCATAAAAATATTTACCAGTAATAATTTCGCCTTGAATAAACGGAACTTCTTTACTGACATTTGAAACGAAGATTTCATTTACATTCAATAGACCAACAATAATTTCTTCTGCATTTTCAGACAATGCAGTAGCGCCAGATGTTTCACCAGTGAAAGAGAGAACTACTTGAGTGCCATCTGTTTTGCTAACTTTATTGATTATGTCAGACGATACAAAATTAAATTTAATTGTTGCACCGTTTGCTGGCGCTACATCAAATGTGATGATTGGATCATTTGGTGATATGTTAAATCCTGTTGTTTGCAGAACCCCATTAACATAGACTTCAAGATTTGTTGTGCTTGCGATTTCAAACAACCTAAAAACTCTTGTAGTTCCATTGCCTGTTGCAAGATGATAAAAATCAGGTAAGAAACGAATAGATTGTCTCTTAATCCATTTACCTGACGATAGTCTTAGAATGTTATCTTTAGGATAGAAGATTTCAATCTCTTCACCATACAATGCTCTGAATAGAAAACGATATGCTTTCTCTGTACCTTTGGCACGCCAAAAGTCTCTAATGTGTTTAACAAGAAATGCTTTGTTGGCAAGTGTTTCAGCAGGAATTGAATTTAAGAACTTGCGGCGAAAGTATTCTTCGAAATCAGTAAGAGTATTATCTACATCGAAATAATTTAAAAGATTTCTACCAAAATCTGTTGATTTGTTTGTTTGCTCTAGGTACTCATAATATGCCTCAACAAAGGCAACAAAAGTATCATAGTCTGCCCGAATAAATTCGGGCAGTTGTTCACGAACAACAGTGGATAACTTATTAGTTATTGACATTTCTTAGTCTAGGAGTTACAACAACAGAATCTGTACCATCAGCATCAATTAAAAGAATTTGATTTTTTCTTGAATCGATAATTTTATTTTCAGGTTCAATTGCAATACGAATTTGATTCAGAGTGGAATCTAATGCTTCAATTTTAAAATTGTTAAGAACTATCAAACCAGACACATAATTAATTGTTCCAGCTTCTGCATTGATAATAATCTTCTCAGCCAACTCATTGTAATAGAATGTTCTGAGTGTACCATAACGAGCCGCAACAATTGCAGTTCCTTTAGCACCATAACCATCACCACCAGTAATTGTAACAACAGCACGAGTGTAACCAGTGCCACGAGTCAGCATAGTAATTTTTGTTACTTTACCATTTACAATAGTTGCCTCAGCAGTTGCGCCAGAACCATCACCAGTAATAGTAACTGTTGGTGCTTCAAGATAACTATAACCCGAGTCGGTAATAACAACCTCATCAACACCAGTAAATGAATTTGGCGCTTCATCAAGATATGCAAGGCGATATGTACCAGATGCATCATTCACATAGAATGCAGTGGAGTCTAATGAATCATAAAGACCACCACCCCCACCACCACGATGTAATGGCATAGCAAAGTCGATGTAATAAGTTTTTAACGCATTTAGTTGTGGAGTAAATCTTTTCTCAACACGAGTTTTAATTTCGTTACCAACAATACCTGATGACACATTATCAATTAGACTTTGTAATTTTGATTGAACAAAAACTATACCAAATTGTTGTAGCGTTGTGTCGTTGTAGTCGAATACTGCATTTTGAACCAATGTTGCGATTTGATTTTGTGTCAATGTGGTGAGAGTCAAATCAACTTCAACAGTAATATCAAATTTCAAGTAGATGTATTCAGGATCCACAATTTCTGGTGTGACCGTCACAAGGCATAGTGGTTTGATATATTCATCTATAATTCTAGCTTTTTCTGTATCATTAATTAGAACACCAGATTTTGGTTTGAATGAGATGTAAACTTTTCCATAAATTGGTGGTGTGTTTTCTTCTCCACCCCAAACAGAAACTGTATCAATTGCAGGATAGTTTTGTTTCAATAGAACTTCAAAATCAGAAGTTGTTACTGCACGATTTTGTGAACTGTAATAGTGTGGTGCATTAAACTTAATTGATTGAATTGTTTCTCTTTCAGAACCACCAGCAGCCGCTGTATTTGCATTGATAACAATTTGATTGTAACCAGAAATGGAACCTGTGGTGAAAGAGTTTGCTTTGTTGGCCGCATCTGCACTTGAAGAGACATAAGAAATAATAACAATATTTCCATTTGAGAGATTACTACCAATAACACCATCACCAAACTTAATCTTATAGGTATCATCAAGACCACCTTCTAAGAAATAAACTTTTGATGTAGAATTGATTTCTGTAGCGTCTGTCGATATTGTATAAGTGTGTGAATCGGTATTTGTGGATGATGATTGAACTGCAACTAAAAGAGTTGAAGTGTCTACAGTAACATCACTGATTGTAAACTCTCTCTTTGGATTTGATGCTGAGTTATATGAAAAAGTCAATACCCTAGGAAAACCTTCTACAATTTCAATACCATTAATATTGAACACTCCACAATCACGAATTGTGGTATATGATTTTGTTGTAACAAAGTTATAGTTTACACCATCGATTGATTCAGAGAAAAATTCTTGAAAACGAGGTATAGTTAGTGTACCAGCATTGTCTGTTGGAATGATACCAATATCAATTGTTGCAATTGCTGAACGGCGTGATGTTGCAGTATATCCAATATGTTTCGCATGTGATATTACAGAATTTCTAACAACAGCACTATCCAAGAACATCTCATTGGCAACCATGTTCTGATAGTATGCATTATAGTGAGTGTTATATGCTAGAATGTCCAACAATACGGAAATACTCGAACCTTCAAAATCATAATCGGTAAATGCCGACTGATTGCGAAGATAGTTTTTTAAATTGTTTCTAATCGAAACAAAATCTAATTCGGTTATATTAAGTTTATCTGCCATTTAGCGAATCCGTTCAAGCAGAAAATCTGCTACAATTGGGGTTGTTTTCATATCAATGAAAAATTCAATTCTAACATCATATGCATTACTATCCTCATTTGGAATAACATCAACTTTTCTTACCTTAGCACGAGGTTCGAAGTTAGCGATAGTTTGTTCAATCATCTTTTGAAGGTCGGATGCTGTAAACATTGAAACAGGTTCAAACAACAATCTTCTGACATTAGAACCTAATTCTGGATTAAAAGGTCTTTCATAGTGATTAGTCAGAATTAAATTTCTGATTGCAAATGCTATGGCATTCTCATCTTTTTTGGTCACCAAGTCTTTTTTAACTGGATGAATGCCAAAATTTAAGTCTAAATCCGAATAAGTGTATGTAGCCATAGATAGTATTTATCTCAACTTTTTAAGCAGAGTGTCAGTTCCTACTGTTTCCATGATAAACTTTCCACATGGGTCTTTTGCAATTGCACCAATGGCCATTGCAAGAGCCGCAGACTTTAACTGTTCAATAGAGTTTTCAATAAATTTAGAGTCTTTGTCCATAATAGTATTTACAATTGCGGCAATACCCACAACAGTTGCTGTGATATCTGCAATAGTAGCAATACCCTTATCAATTTGGTTCACTATTTCTGCAATATCATTTGCAGCCGAATCGATATCATCACCGGAGAAAAGACCAGTCATACCACCAATGATGTTGAGACATCCTTTAGCACCATCAATGACATTGACCATATCGTTCATCGATTTACCAATGCTTAAAACTTGTTCAAGACCTGGCGCACTTATACCTGCACCTTTAAGTGTTCCAGACAATCTGTTTGTATGTCCTAAGAAATTGCTCATTGAGGTTTTTAAATTACCTATTCCACCACCAGCCAAATATGTTGTCGCATCACCTGCACTTATTTTTGGATGTGTTATAGCGCCTGTTGAAATTGCAGTCAATTTTGTTTCTAAAGAACCAACTTGACTAGTCACACCACCAATCGCATTTGTCATGGGGTTACTAAACATCGCCGCACGATTTCCTGTGACTGAACTAATCAAATCTTTTGATTGTGCAGTGAGACCAGAGATTGGTGGTGCACCCTCAGGAAGATTTGGTATCTTAGGAAGCAAACTTGTATCTAAACTAAAAGCCATGAATTACCCCGAAAAAACATTAGGTGAACCTGTCACCATTGTTGAACCACAATCAATTGCATCACCAATTCTACAAAGAGGAATACCATTAGCAAAAACTGTAGGAGAACCTGTAATTGCACTTCCTGTATGACTTGATGCGCCGCTGTGTATATCCCAAGCATCACCCATTCTGTGTGCAGGTATACCATTGACAAAAACATTCGTTGAACCACTCACGCTTGGGCGAGGCGAATAGTTGTCATGCCCTGAACAGCTATCACCTAATCTAACTACAGGCATTGACATTATCGTGTAGTTGTAAATGCATCGGCAGCCAATTTGGTTGCGATAGGTTTATCGAATTCTGGAGAAACTGTCCAATTTCTACCAATGTAATCTACTGTCAATGTATTAGGATCATCGAAAAGAAAATTAGATAGCTTCAATGTATTTCCTTGATTACCGCCAAGAACTCTAATGCGTCTTGTTGTTGGATCATAACCACGATAAAATCCTACATGCCCTTGTCCAGGTTTCGAGTTAGATTTAAAAACAACTATATCATTAAATCTCCATAAACTAGGATCGTTGAGAGGTACAGAAGTTCCATATCCTTTGTATGCTCTTGAAGATAATGTTGCTATGGCAGGAAGACAATTTGTTTTTAATGCATAACCGGCAAAACCAGCACACCATGCCGTCTGGTCTGATGAATCAGTTTTCTGTCCCACTGAACGATAGCAAGCCATAATTTTAGGATTTCCTGGTCGACCTGGACCATTTTCAAGCCAACCACCAGCTTGCAATTCTCCATCAAGCCACGCACACAATCTTTTGTATTTTTCTTTAGGACTTTCACCAACAGCACAATCTGCTGGTGGAGTTGTCTCTTTCGGTTTGACAGGAATTTCTTTTCCTTCAGGAGTAGTCTTAGTTTCGGGAGGAACCGTACCAACACCTGCCAATTGTGGCGGAACATTTTTATCTTTTCTATTTTCTTCTATTCCTTTTTTCTGATTGTCAGTCAGTTCTCTTTGAACGGGCTCATCGGTGCGTTCAGCAATTTTAAATGTTTTTGGGTCAACATTATCTCTACCACTTCCTGGATTCAATTGTAATGTCGAACCTTGAATAGTTGTTGTTGAATCAGAATAAAATTTAGATTCACCTTTTGCTTCCATTTTCAAAGTACCAGAAACATTAAAGTTAGCATCACCACCAACTTCAAGACAAAAGTTTCCCTTTGTCTTCATGTGAATACTTTTTTCAGCAGTGACATTACAATCACCAGCAACATAGATGTTGAAATCTCCCATTGATAAGTGATAGCTGGTTTTATTTGACTTCACAACAACATCACCATCAGGATGCATTTCAATAAATGTGCCTGCTCTATGATAGATGTGAACTCTTTCAGCGCCCGGAGTATCATCTAATTCAAATACATGCCCAGACTTAGTTTCCATAACCATGTTATGTGGAAATTTTGCATTGTATTTTGTTGGTGGTTCTGAAAACGATCCACCACATGCAACAGGCACACTTTGAATCACAGCGTCCTTTTTAGGACCAACAATCCCTGGACCACGACCGCCTGCGCCACCGGCTGGTCCACCACTAGTAACATAGTTACGAGCCAAACGAGAATTTGTTGGTTCATTCAATCTCTTTGGGCTTGGATTTGGTTCAGCCGCATCAGCTTCTTTTATTTCAACAATTGTTTCTGGTGGGTCAAATATTGTATCTGGTGTATTTGCAGTGTTCGCTTCAGCTTCATCTGCTGGAAGAGGATTCTTCTCAAAGAAATAGTTGAAAAGTTCATCTATTAATGCAAGACTTGATGTACCAGAAACACCACCAACAGTACCATAAAACGAATCTGTTTCTTTTACTTTTGCGGCTGCCAAAGGAACAAAAGTCTTATTTAACATTGCCGATGCATAATTAGGCACCGAACTTTTTAGAATCAATGCCGCTACTGTTGCACTGACATTTGGATTTGTTTTTAGACTATCAGGATTGTTGACGATATCAATATTGATATTATTGACTTTAGCTAACTTCTGATATTTAATACGGTCTTCAAGTGTGGTGATTGGTAACATACCACCAGCATTTGAATCCCAATTTGTTACTGCACCTACAATAGCAATCAATGCTGTCTTAGCAACTTTACTAGTTAAACCAACATCATCAGATGCATTGATAAGTGCAGTAATATTTGTTGGTGCTAAAACTGATTGTTTTGAGTTTGATGGAGGAACTCTCGGAATACTTTCGTTGATTCTCTGAATAGTATTATCGACAGTGATTGTAATATTTGCAATCAATGGATTACCAAAACCATCATAAACTATTTCGCCACAATGGTCTCTCAAAAATCCTGTAGTATTCGAGGTCGGCGCTGTATTAGCAACGATTGTGTATGGTTGAAAAAGAGTTGCCATTATTATTTTGCTGTTGTCTGTGATTTAATAATTTCACTAGGAGGTCTAGGTCTTCCTGCTAATTTAGCTGGCGTTCTTGGGTCGTTGAAACCCTTACTTGAGTTTGCTGGTTGCTGAGGAATACCAGGAACAATACCAAGCATCATTGGGTATTGTGCGTCCTCACCATCTGCGAAGAAACCAAAAACCATATCACCCTCTTCAGCCCTGTTGTATGGACCCCAATCTAATGAATGTATTGGATGTGCCCATGGCAAATCTGCTGTAGGAACTTCTGTTTTTTCAGCCGAGTGATATCCTGCTACACGAACTCGGCAACGAAATAGTTGCAATGGGTCTTCGATATCTTCAACGACACCGAACCAAAATTTAATATCTTTCATTATTCAGGTTTCTTTTTCAAAGAGTCTTTCACTAATTCAATAACACAAACATGACTATCACGCTTCATTAAATGTCTCACAGCAGTAATTAAATAATTTCCAGAATTTAAAATATCATCTGATTTTTTGATTGGTGCATCATTCAATGAAATCTCAGGTGCCGTAAATTCAACAACAGCACCTGCTTTATATTCCATACTTCCAGGAACTGTTAATGATAATCTCTGCATATTTAACCCACCTAAAAACATGGGTCTTTGCAGATACCACTTCTCAATATCATTAGGTTTTGGTCCTGGTCCATATGTTATCTTATCACAATCTTTTGTAGAGAGTTGTAATGACTGAACACTTCTAGGTGAAATAGATGGACCATTAAATGTGTTACTGTGAGGATTTACTTTATTCAAATGTTTTGTGCTATCAAAAAAACTATTTGCCTCTAAATTAGTTTCTGCAATTACTTGCGTCAATGGATTGACTGTCACTAATGTTGAACCTGCATAACCATTTGACACTAAATTTAAAATATCAAATGAATTTGAAAAAACATAATTTTCTCCACCATCTGATTGTTCTTGCGCTAAACTTGGTTTTGCTTTTGGCGCTTCCATTGGTTCAGCAATTTTCTTAACTGTGGCATGTAGCTTTCGCACAGGTGGTTTTTTAACCAAAGTTTCGAGTGAGAAGAAATTGAATCCATCAAAATTTTCAAAGAACAAATAAGTTGAGCCTGCACTGAGCGGAGATATTGCTCTTCTTGACAACCAGTTGATTGCTTTAAATGGCGTCATAAACGGAACTATTATATCATAAATTCCTGCTGTAGGTTCAATATTTTTTATTACTGCCCCAAGTCGTTTTGTGCCAATATCATTAATCATATCACTTATTTTTTTGCCACTATATGATTTGGAAAACATCTCAGTCTTAAACATATGGTCGCCACAAAAATAGAGAGTATAATTTTCGTTAGTATCTTTCTCTTTTTTTCTGTCACCCATTTTATAAATGCGATATGTTTTTTTGTATGTTAATTTGTGAGAAGGTTTTGTAAATGAAATTGAAATAGATTCATAACCAGCAAGAGGCAATTTATTGATTATGTTATTGCTGTCACTTAACATGATACTACCAGTCAATACATTATTGTAGATATCTTCATATATGTTCAACTCAAATAGAATACCTCTCACATCAAGTTTACGACCATTACCAGATATCAAAACACATTCATTCAATTCAAAATCGTATGAATTGATTATACCTTCATTTGACATATTAATTATTTTCCAATAATTGTTCTAATTCTCTAACAATCTGACCAGTATATTCTTTCTTTAAAAGATAAATGGTTCGCTTCTCTTCATTTAGAGTTTCTTCATACTCATAATTATAAACAACATTTCTTGTTGTGGTTTGTGTTACCACAGGTCCACCAGATAAAGTTGCCTCAACAGGAACCATATTGACAAGAGTCGCATATTCAGTAGCATCACTTGGTAACACTGTTCGTGAAGAATCGCCAAATGTGGTAGTTGTAGTTATGATTTTTTCATAATGATGAACTGTAGTTTTTGCTAACTCAATGCTACCATATTTTGATTTAATGAATCTTTGAAAACTGATATAGTCTTTAGGCCAATCTAAAACTGGGTCTAGGATATTATTGAACAAAGTAACAAACCAATACAAGTCAGCAGAGCCATAAAGTTTGTGTGCAATTATTTCTGGTCTGTCACCGTCTTTAATTTGATACTTGTAAAAGATGTGAGTGTTTCTACGCAGAAAGTCACGGAAATCAATTCTCTGATTATCATAGTATAGAGTAACTCTGGTAAAGATGTTACTGACAACATCTATTGTCTGCTCTTTTTGGTTTTGATTTAAATTGTAACCAAGTAGGGGAAATTTTTCGAAATATGCAATTGCCATTAGAATCCCTCTTTAACTCTTTCTTTGGTAATGAATTCCAATTCTTTGAATGATAATTGTATGCGAATATAAGTTGGCATACCATCCTTGAATGTTGTATAACCATTAGGTGCATAATCTACATTCAGTCTATCTAAAACACAACTAGCAATTCTTCCTAATTTATCATTTCTTCCACCACCAAATAAGAAACTAATATCAAAGGTAGCTGGTGGCACAAAGTATCTGCCGCTGTATCCACCTAAGATTTCTGGTGCTGAATGAAACTTTAATGCACCAATAATGTCGATAACATTTTTTGCTTCAGCCGATGACTTTGGGGCAAAGGTAAAGTCGAATTGAAATGTTCTTAACTTCGGTGACACATACAAAACTTCAATTTGCGGATTCACTGCATAACCAGTAATACCCATTGCAATTTGTGTTTTAGCACCACCACCCAATGCAGTGCCTGCGGCTTCGGCAGCCGCTGGACCTAGATTTGATAAGACACCAGCTTTCTGTCCATTCTGTACACCATCTGTTTTCGAAAAGGCACCAGTCACACCTTGCGCCGCTTGAAGAGCAACACCAAGGGCTTCTGTCAAACTTTGGTCAGAGTATTCTTGAGAGAAATCCCATGTCATTGTATCTGGCATATACAATCGTATTGTCTGTGCTATTCTATTTGTTTTTTGACCTAAACTTAAAGCGGCCGCCGAACCTTCAACCTTCTCACCATCACCACCATTGTTAACAGGTTTGGCTCCTGCTTCTCCGCCACCGCCACCTACTTGAACTTGACCAGTAACATTTCTTCCTGCCGCAGTGTCTGCCTTTTGATTTTGTGCTGTTACGCCACCACCGCCCGTATATGCAGTTCCTGCACCAGATGTAAATCTAGACTTTCCTTGAATGTTAATGTTGATTTGAAAAACATGAGGATATCTTCCGTTACCTAAATCGGCAGGATATGACATGCTCTGAAAAGCAAAAGGTTGTGCTTCTGTCGGCGCAGCCGGTCCAGCCGCTACAGTTCCTACATTTGGTTCGACTGCCATTTTTGTGTTCTATTAGTAGATATATAAAAGATGAATGATAAACTATTTATATGGCATACAGAGGCAGATTCTACCCAAAACATCCTTTAAAATATAAAGGTGATCCAAACAAAATCATATATCGTTCTTCATGGGAAGTTCGAGTGATGAAGTATTTGGATGAGAATGATGGTGTTGTCTGGTGGGCAAGTGAGGAAATGAATGTCAAATACATCTCACCTGTTGATGGTCGTGTGCATAGATACTTTCCTGACTTTGTTGTTAAGGTAAGAAGAAAAGATAACTCTTCTACAATCTTCATGCTTGAAGTTAAACCTGAAGCACAGACTAAGTTAAGACAGCCTAAAAGAGTCACTAAGCAATACATTAATGAAGCGGCAACATACGCTGTTAATCAAGCTAAGTGGAAATATGCTGAAGAGTTCTGTAAAGACCATGGATGGGTATTCAGAGTGGTAACAGAGAAGGACTTAGGAATCTAATTAACTTCAAACCGGACACAGTTACTTATAAGATGGGTATCAGTCAGACCAGGCAATGATGTTATCAATGTGGTTACAATGTGAGTATAAATAGTCTTATGGCATATCTAATTGACAGAATCAATCAACAACTAGCAAAAGAGGGTATCAAGCCAAGAACTGATGCCGCTCGGGCATGGCTACGCCAAGAGGTCGCTAATCTGAATCCTAGTCGTTCAGCAATGATGCGTGACCGTGAAAAGTTGCGTAATAGAACAATGATTGGTCGAATGTACTTTTATTTTTACGACCCTAAACATAAAGCAACATTACCCTACTACGATAGATTTCCTCTTGTTCTGCCAGTCGAAAGATATCCAGATGGATTCTTGGGTTTGAATCTTCATTACATTCACCCAAAACAACGAATCATTTTACTTGACAAATTGAGTGACTTTGCCACAAATTCAAAATACGATGAGACTACTAGATTAAGATTATCCTATGCCGTATTGGCAAGTGCAACAAAAGCATTTGAAGCCACACCGTGCATTAAGAGATATTTGTTCAGTCATGTTGAAAGTAGATTTTTAGAAATCACAGCAGACAAATGGGATATTGCCGCTCTATTACCATTTGAACACTTTGTTGGCGCAAGCAAAAGTAAAGTGTTCAGAGACTCAAGGACAAAATTTTAATGTTAAATAATTTCATATCAAGCATAAACAAAAACGGCATATCAAAAGCAAGTCATTTTGATATTTGTATGCATGTGCCACGAAACATTGCAATTGGTGGTGGGCAAGGTCAATCATCACTTCCAATTGAAGGCACGAACAGAATGATTTCAATGCGATGTGAATCTGCTGATTTGCCTGGAAGACAGATGGTCACCATTGATAACAAAATTTATGGTCCAATTTACAAGACTGCTTATCAAACACTATTCAGCGATTTGAATTTGACTTTCATAGAAACCAAAGACATGGACTTTAGATATTCGTTTGAGAGATGGATGGAATATATTCAACCAACTGATATAGATAACAATGTGGAATATTTCAATAACTATAAAGCAGAAATATTCATTTATCAATATGACCAAATTGATGATGGGTCTGGAAGAAGATACAAGAAATCGTTAACATATCAAATTTACGATGCCTTCCCAATAAATGTAAATCAATTAACTGGTGCTTGGACTGATGACGGGTTTCATAAATTGCAGGTGACCTTTGCATACCAGAGACACACAATAGTACAAGCAAAACTACCAGGATTCACACAAAGACCAGCGGCGATGAATGATATGGCATTAAACGCAACTTCGAGTTCAACCGGTGGTGTTAATCCGCAACTTAGAAGATAATTAAACTGAAATGAGGAGACTTTAAACTATGGCTTTACCAAAAATTGATGTGCCTATATTTGATATGACTTTGCCTTCAACAGGCAAGTCAATTAAGTATAGACCTTTTCTTGTAAAAGAAGAGAAAATATTATTGATTGCAATGCAGTCTGGAGAATCGAGTGCGATGATTGAGGCAGTAAAACAAATCATTAGTAACTGTGTTATTGATGATGTTGATGTTGATGAATTATCATTATTCGACATTGAATATTTGTTTCTAAATCTTCGTGCGAGGTCTATCGGAGAAAAAGTAGATTTGAGATATCGATGCAACAATATTGTTGATGATGCTAAGTGTAATTTTGTTTCTGAATATCAAGTAGATTTGTTGACTATCAGACCAAAATTTACTGAGGGTCATACGAATAAAATTCAATTGACTGATAAGATTGGTGTATTACTCACATATCCAAAATTCACAACATTCTCAAAAGCAACAAAACTACAAACAAATGATGAGAGTGCTTTTGATATTGTTCTTGATTCAATTGAAGCGGTCTATGATGATGAAGAAGTTTATTATGCAAAAGATACGAGCAAGCAAGAGATGAGAGAATTTCTTGATTCATTAGGCACAGAACATCTTATAAAACTTGAACAGTTTTTTGATACTATGCCAAAAATAGAAGAACATGTTCATTTCAATTGCCCAAAATGTAACCATGAAGACGATATTATCGTCAAAGGTTTAGAAAGTTTTTTCGTTTAGTGTTTGGTTATGATAATCTTCAAAACTATTTTATGGTAAATTTTGCTATGATGCAACACCACAAGTATAGTCTGACTGAGTTGGAAAATATGTTACCTTGGGAGAGAGTAATATATGTCAGTTTACTGAGCCAACACATTCAAGAAGAGAATGAAAAAATTAAACAACTCAATGCACAAAGAAGACGATAATGGCAGAAAAAGCACTTAAAGTAGAACTATCCGAAGAAGATAGAAAAATACTTCTCGCACAGAAAAAGGCGTTATCCGATATTCTGAAACCAGAAAAGAAGAGCAAGGGTATTGGCGCTATGGCTGCCGAGTTAATTCTTTCTGGTAAGAATACTTCTATCACAGGTGCATTGGGTTCAGCAACCAAACAAAAAGCTACAGAATCTCTCCAAGAAAAAACAAAACAAATTAAAGAAAAATTTGATCCACTAAACATCATTAATAGTATGTTTGGTGGCGGTGGTTTTGGTAGTGTTATGACTGCCGCCATTGGTAAAAACATGGGTCGTAATGAAGATGATATTCGTAAATTTGCAAATCTAGATGCCGCAGAAAAAAATGATCCTGTTCCTGAGAAAATTAAACCAGAACAGGAATTAAAATATGGACCTGACAGTCTTGCTGATTGGAAAAATGGTCCAACGCAAATGTCAAGTGGAGAAGGTAATAACTCTAATACCATGTTATCAGAAATGTTGAAGTATGTTATAAAAATTTCTGAAGACATTAGAGGATTAAAAGATTCTTCAAAAAATCAAGAAGACCTTTTTAAAGACCAACTTGTACTAGATGAAAAACAATTAAATCTAGAAGAGGAACAATTAGATGCCGCTAATGAAGCAAGATATGAGGCTGAGTTTGCAAAGAAGAAACCTACACCAGTAGGTGCAGATGGAAAAGATAAAAAAGAAACTAAAGAAGAAAAAGGATTCTTAGCATCATTATTAGCATTTGGTAGTGCATTGGGTATGATAGTTGGAGGTCCTTTCAAAGCCTTTACCTCAATTTTAGGTTTTGCATTATCACCTCTTCGTGCATTAGGAAAAATGCTCGGCGGTCCTTTATTGCGAGGCCTTTCGGCACTGGGCGCAGTGGCACTTCCTGCCGCAAAAGCAATTGGTGCTAAAGCATTAGAATATGGCGGTAAAGCAGTGACTGCCGCAACACCATTTGTAAAAGCCGCAGGAGCAAAAGCACTTGAGTATGGCGGCAAAGCTGTAGATGCTGGTAAAGCAGTTGGTGGTAAAGCATTAGCATATGCTACAGAAAAGGCACCCACTCTTGTTGCTGGAGCAAAAGCAATTGGCGGTAAAGCAGTTGATATTGGTAAAAACATCGGCGCTAAAGTGGCAGAAAAAGCACCAAGTATTATAGCGGGTGTTAAGACGATGGGTGGCACTGCATTGGCAGGCGCAAAATCACTTGGCAGTAAAGCAATGGAATCTGTGGGACTTAAAGCCGCCGCAACAGTACCGGGAGCATTAACTGCATTTGGTGAAGTGGGCGCAAAACGAGCCGCAGCCGCAGGTGCTGAAACAGCAGGTAAAGCTGGTGTCGGCGCATTGATTAAAAAAGCAATTGCAAAAAGAGTTCCAAAAGCAGTCGGTTCTGCACTTGGAAAATCAATACCATTTTTGGGTGCCGCTATTGGTGTTGGTTTTGCTCTTAGTCGTTTGATGGATGGAGATGTTGTTGGTGCTGGATTAGAAGCAGTCTCTGGTATTGGTTCTTTTGCCACAGCAATTCCTGCAACAGTAGCACTTATTGCAAAAGACATATATCAAGATGTTTATGGAATTAAACCTGAATCGGATCCTCAGTTTGGTGAAAGAATGGGATTAGTCCAATCAGAAACTGAAGCCGCTGTAAAAGCAGAATTTGCTAGTAAGGTTGGAGAAGAAGATAAAAAGGGTGGTGATAAAAAAGAAGGTGATAAAAAAGGTGATGCTTCTGCTGAAACGAAAGTTCCAGAAGCGCCTGAATTGAAAGGTGATACAAAGCAACAGGCTCAGCGTAAATTTGCTGAAGATACTGAATCTAGTATGAAACGCAATATGATTACGGCCAGAATCAACGCCGCAGGTGAAAACGCTAATGATCCTGATGTTTATGCTGCCGCTGAAGAGTCTCTGAAACCAGGTTCGGCTGACTTTGAGACAGGATTGAAAAATCGTAGAGAAAATGGTAAATCTGCAACATCACCATCACAAGAAAAAGGTGCGGCAACCACAAAAGCAACTCCTGTCGATATACAATTCAGTGAAATGAAATTCGCACAGAACGACCAAGAAAATTATAAAAAATTCAGTAAAGATAAAGAAGCATTGACTGAAGAATATGCTAAGAAACAAGCATCAACTTATGGTCGTAAAGAGCCTAATCAAATAGATTATGAAATTGCTGGTATGAAAGCAAAGAAAGATACCATATTAAAATATCGTAAGGAGATTGAAGCATCTGGTGCTGGTAAAGTTACTGGTGGAGAGTTGACACCATCAGCAAAATCTGAATCTGCACAATTAACACCAGCACAGCCAACCACTGGTGAAAGAATGACAAAACAGTCTAATGAAAACAATATGGCTAAGACGGAAGCAATGACTGGTGGTAACAATTCAAACACATCAATTGTATCTGCACCAAAAATCACAAACTCAACTAGTGTAACAAATGCGCCTATCAATGTTAGAAATAATGAGAATACATTCGTAAGAAATCAAGATAAGATTTCAGCATTCTAAAAACAAAAAACCCCACCGAGGTGGGGTCAAACTTTTATAAAACTAGTTTATTGTGGTTCAGCCAAAGACTTGAAATAATCCAAGTCATCATCTGCTACTGACTTGCGGTCAATCCGCTCTAGGTCATCATCAGACAATTTGCGAGATACACTCGCATCTTCAGCCTTAGTTTTAGGTGCAACCGCACCACCATCAAAACCGAGAACTTTATCTAAACGAGCCTTTAGAACCTCATAAGGCTTGAATTGTTTTGGTTCAAGAAATTCTTTGAGAGAATATTCTTTCTTCCACAACTCTTCGAGTTTAGAATCATCACCATCAAAAAGAGCAGACTTATCTGCAAATTCTGATTTATCATAATTACGATAGCCCTCGACATTACGAATCTTCAATTTGAAGTTAGCACCTTCCCACATGTCAAATGGATTGACAGGTGTCTCATCAGCGAATTCTGGATTCATTGCCTCTGAGATTTTATCAAAGATTTTCTTACCAAACTTATACAGTTTGATTTCACCTTCGTTAGAAGGATTTGCTGGATCGGAAATCACCAAGATATTAGCGATGTAAGTTAACTTGCGTTTTTGCTTACGAGCAATTTCTTTGTTGGCTTCGATGCCAGAGTTCCAAAGAGTAGAGTTATACTCAGAGACTGGATCTTTTTGGTTAAGAGTAGTCAAAGAGTTTTCGATGTACCAACCACCAGGACCTTGAAAGCCATGATTGAATACACGAACCCATGGCAGACCATCTTCACCATCAATAGAAGGTGCGGGTAGAAAACGAATAACGGCCATGCCATTACCTGCTTTATCTACTTCAGATTGCCAGAAACGGGTGTCTTCTTTGGAGCCAGCCTCTACGGACTGGTTATTAACTGATTCAACAGCCTTTGTCAATTTGTCGAATTGACTGCTATTGCGTTTGAGGTTTGCAAATGAACTCATATGTATTTTCCTTTTGTATAACGGAGTATGTTTGTATGAACGAATTATCCACAGTATGCATTATATCTCATATATAGACAGATTGCAAGTGGCTTTTTAAAATCTCCTGAAACTTTGCCTTATCATAATCAATGAATGGGGTATACTTACTTGCAGTCAAGCATACCTCAGGCCATCTAATTGTGTCATCGATTTTTCGACTCCACATTGGAAAGAAGCCTAGCATATCATTCAATATGCACAATGTTTCAAATTGAGTTTCTTTCCGTAATGTTCTTGTCAATAGAACAGGATATTCTCCATCTTCTACTTTCAAAATGTCATTGGGGTTAGAGTACTCAATAAACAATTCACGACAGTCATTATCAAAGATATAACTGAGTGATTGTTGGCTCATCAAAAACAATTTGTATATCGATTCGGCATCTTCTTCTAAGAGTTTGCCAACCCATATCTTATTGTCAATGATGAAATTTGAAACGAGAAATTTAACAAACTCTTCCCTACTATACTTCCGAGAAAGTTTATAGAAATAGTATTTGTCTTTTCTCAATTCAAATGTCTGTACAGAAATGTTTGACTTTCCATTGTATTTGAAATAGTCATAACTCTTCTGTGTAAAATGTATCTTCAAAGAATTGTATAAAGCAAAGGCTTCATAACCAGTCATAATAATTAAAATCCTAAATTGGTAACTTCGACACCGTAGGCATCATCCTCATTTCTTGGGCATCACTTTCGATTTTAGATTTGAGATTAGAGTTTACCAAAGATGCGGCAACTTCAATTTCAAGTCCAGTCTCTCTACAATATTCAACTATTGCATCAATGTGATTACACCTATGTCTCCGCATCATCTCTTCAATTGCTTTTGCAAACTTCATCATTTCATCACGAGTAGGCATAATTATTTTTTCGCCTGAGTTGTTCCAATGATTGATGGAGTGTTATGTGATTGCATTGAAGATGCAAATGCAACGCAGATAATGTCTGTGCTTGATGCATATGAGCAACGAACCGATAATGGGTCAATGCCTTTTGCTATTGCACTGTCAACATTCGCCGCCATTAATTTTCTATCATTGGTGTAAAAAAAAGTCATACCACCAATCAAGGCAAGCAAAATCAAAGTGGCTGAAATTTGTAATGAAATTTTATCGATAGGCATATTGGTTTTCCTTTAGTGTTTTAAAGTAAAAGATATGTCTACCAATCTGTGTGGTTTTGACCATATTCTTCCACTTAGGGTTTACATAATCTGCATGATAAAAAAGTGCTCCTGAAGTAGGGTCATCAATCTTTTCATAATTTGCATAGACATATGTTGCTAAGTCTCGAATATCATTATATCTCGAATTGTATCCAGTTGTCAATACTTTAGAGGTAGAAATAGAATTATTCTTCTCTTCACACCACCATGAGAATTGACAAGTCTTTCCCACTTTCTGTTTAACAACACCACAGATGTCGTTTTCAAAATGTCCAGAATTCATTCTATTGATTGTAACGAATGCAACGGCAAGTTGTCCTTCTCTCGGTTCATATGCCGATTCAAAATAGATGTTTTCTGCTAGACAATTCACTTGTTCTTTTGCCTCAGCGTTCAGACTAAAATAATTTGTTCTGAATGGCATAGCTGTTTGTGAATCAGTAAAAATAAAAACTGATAGCACTATGCCTAATGAAATAATTATGCTCAATAAGATTGAGTGTTTTAACATTGGGTTTCCTTTCATAGAAAAAAAGGGAGACCATTGCGGTCTCCCATAACCTTCTCTTTAAGAAGATTTCTTAGATACTTTTGGTTGTTCCGCAGGAATGTTAGACACAAAACCATTAAGCACTTGTGCTTTGGCTATGATATCTACTTCTGAGGGATATGGCGGAAAACCAGGATGGGCTGGTGGGTCTTCGCCTTTGCTTTTTGAGGTGTCGCATTTTGTGGACCAATCATTACTGATTTGTTCACGCTTACCAAAATAATCATCTGATAACATATCTCTTGCCATTTTTAATAGTTCGAGACGGATTTCAAAAGGTGTCATTGACATAGATTTCTCCTTGTGTTGTGTGAAGTGTGTGGCGGATTTCTTCAAAGAAGGGGTTCCGCCGAACCCTTTAGTTATTTATACAATTAAAATCTGTATTTGATACCAGCAGTGATACGGCTACCGTTTTGTGTAGAAACAGAATCTTGTCCTGATTGATATGTGTAATCAACTAGACCAGTAACATTTTTCACAATTGGCATACTTAAAGTAGCACCAGCAAGGGCGGCATAACCATCAGAACTAGATGCAGTGTCAACATACACACCACCAAACTTCACACCAACTCCAACTGGTCCAATTTTTGTGATTTGGATAGTGTTGGTCAAACTGTAAAGGTCTGCGGTTGTGCTACGATTGAAGCCTAGTGTCAAGTCTTGTCCAAAAACTTTTTCACCTAATGTTAGACCCCAAGCATTTTCTCTGGAACTCAAATTTGTTCCACCATTAACACCAACCTCAACTGCTTGTGCAGATGCGACTGCGACCATTAGTGATGCGATAATTGCAATTTTCTTAATCAAAATAAACTCCTTGTTGTAAAAAAAAATGATAGCTTATTCTGTTACGAGGAAAGCTATCGAAACCCTAGGCCGTGTTTAGGCAGCCAATGCGAACTGTGAGTCGTTTGCGTTTACTTTTTTTGCTTGATTAACGGTCATCGCCTACCGTGCTGTCCACTCTGTTACTTGTTGCCCTGTCGAAACTATGCAGGCCCATCATAAAGATTGTGCTATTCCTTTTAGAAACTCTGCAATCATTTCAATAGCAGTTAATATTTTTTCTTTCATTACAATCCTTATGGTGGACCTGGGGGGATTCGCACCCCCGTCCAGAACACTTTTCTCTTTACTTCATACAGCAATATCTTGATGTTTCTTCACATAGTAAAGAAGGTCATCAATGTATTTATGTTTTGTCTCTTCAAATATCTGCGGCAATGTTTCATCATTCACTGCAATAGCTACCACGATTTGTTCGATTGGTAAACCAGTAATCTCTTCGAACATAATTGCATAAGCACTACATTGCATAAAATAATTTTTGATATGGTCTTTGTCTTTCAACCTGCTTGATGTTTTAAAATCGATGACAGAAAGTTTTCCTTTCCATTCAGCAATACAATCTACACGACCAGCAACTTTCAATTTATGAGAATACAATGCTTGCTCTAAACAATAGATGTTGCCAATGTTCTTCATCAATTCAGGTTTCAGTTGAAGAAACATCTCTTTCACATTCGGCATCATCATTTGTATTTTCATATCACTCAATTCATTGAGTAAAAACTTTTCACAAACATCATGCACTGAAGTACCACGGCGAGATGCTTGGCTTGATATCTTATTCGCCTGCTCTTCGCCTACTCTCTTACGCCATTCCATGATTGCTTTTTTATTGTAAGCAGATAGAACAGTAGTGATAGAAGAATATTTCTCACCATTTGGTGTTGTATATTTTCTTCCAGATTCAGTTGTTACAGCTTTTAAATCAAATTCTAATTCTGGAAGTTTTACATGGTTAAAAATCATTTAGCGCCAACTCTCTTTGTAATCTTATCAACATGGTCTTTAACAATTCGCTGAGTCTGCACATCCTTAATAGATTTCTTACCATAACGATGCCCATGAGGACTTGCAGGATGTGCCTCTGCAACCTTAGATAACACATCCTTGAAACCATCAGGTACACGATTTTGCGTTGAAGTAGAAACACCAGAAACAATTGCTGGCGCTGTTAACACTGGTTGAATATGTGGATTTGTTTTTAGATATTCTTCACGCTCAGAAATTTTCATAACCGATTCAAACTCTTCACCTGTCTCACTATTCACAAAATTATATGTTGGCAAAATTTGTCTCCGGATACCAAAGAGGAACTGGTCTCTTCTTCCACTTCGCAAGATGCGATTTGTTGTTTATATAGTAGTTGCGATAAGATGCAATAGAATCGCCAACAATCTTCACTTCATCAGGCATAGCTGGTGTTGGCTCAGTAAAGTTTCCTCTCGGAATATTATTTGGTCGAACCTCTAATGCCCAAACAAGTTTTTCGCAAGCATGTTTTTTACCATAGCGATATGTGTATTCTTCAAGAAGTGATTCGAACATTTCGAATAACCAAGAATAATTTTTATCGCTTTGTCTTACCCAAACTGCCGATGGGTGATTGATATGAGTAGCAGAGTAAAGAGAGGACTCACGGTTATCGGCAAGTACATATGCTTTTTGTTTACGACCAGAAGCACTGAGGCGGTCGATAATATTCCCGTCAAGAACACGATGAGCAGTTGAGAGTAATTGTGCATATTCTAAAATCATTTTGACCACATGTTTATCGTTATGCATTTCTGCACAAGTTTTAACATCATGGTCAAGGTAAAAAATATTCATGGTTTAATCCCATCTTTGGTGGTCTTCTGCTACATGTTCCCAACCATCATATTCACTGATATGCCATTTAACATTATCAGGAATTTCAACAATGCCAAGTTCGGATGCCCAATTATTTGCATCTTCACCCATCTCTTCAACTACGGCAACCAAATCTTCATCGGCACGATTTTCGTAAAAGTCATATGTGCTGATATAAAAATCTTCATCACCAACATGTCCTTCTTCGTAATATGTTGAGCCAAAAACTTCAGAATCAGATGTTTTCTTTTCCCACTTCACACCCTTGCGGTCAAGCAATTTTTCAAGAGCCGGATCGGAAAGACCAAAGCCGCCATGGCATCTATTGATTACTACTTTCATAATTTCATTCCTTTAATGGACAGTGTTCATCATAACACATACTATCACCAAGTTCACCTCTTGTCAAGCCACATCTGCCGCAGAGTTCATTAGGGCTTTTATATTCTTGATATTCCTCTGTTGGAGGATCAAAGTCAGGTATCTCACCATAGTATTCTTCATCAGACACAAAATCTAAAGTGCCTGAAAAATGAAAACCAGATCCACGCAAAAACATTTCAAATTGTTCTAAAATATCTGGAAGAGAATCCGCACTGAATTCAACAGTTGTTTCGGCACTGCGACCAGAGATGTTGTCAATTTGTTTAAAGATATATTTCATATAAATCTCCAAAAATAAAAAAATAGGTCTACGGTTAGTAGACCTCTAGACCTTGTGAAAAAAATTAAGAGGTCTGTTCTGCCGTAGCAGTTTCGGTAACTGTCTCAACAGTTTCGGTAGCGGTTTCTTGAGCACCAAGGTCTGCAAGTTTCTTCACAGATTTAGTTTTGGCTTTAGCAACAGTTGTGCTAATACCACGCTTGGTAAGATACTTTGTCACTTCATCGACATTCATAAGTTGGTATGCAACTACCTTGCGACCATCTTTGATTGCCTTGATGACACCGCCAGCCTTTACTTTAATATCCCAGATATAAGTGGAAAGGCGATACACTTCAAGTTCATTGCTCAAAGTTGCGGCAACTTCTTCTTTAGAAATTTGTTTACCGCTAATCATTGCAACGATTAGTTTCTCCCAGACTTTGGGATCAGTTTGTTTACCACGAGCCATTTAGACACCTCACATAGTTAATAATACACACATCATAACACAGCAAAACCATTTTGTCAACAGTCTCGCCACAATATTGCCCATTAGAGCAATTACTTAAAGATACCATATTCGATAGCATCTTCATCATACGATTGGCTGGCATACATCATCATGTTATGCTCTGCCATTGAAATTTCAAACTGTTCAAGTTCGAAAGCATTCCAGTAATTCTCAACTTGCTCAGCCTTCTGAGAATCAGCCACTTCGTTAAGACATTCATTCACTTCTTCGTAAGACATAATAAACTCCAATCAATTGAACATGCTGTAGTATAACACACTTTGGTGCCAATGTCAAGCACTATCTTCGCATGTTTGCCTGGTCTTTTGCATCATCTTTACTAAAGATTGGCACAGCATTACTTTTATGCAGAGTGCCGATACCTAGCATGGCATCACCAGTGTACACAGGTTTTGGTTTTAGAGTACCACCATTGAATCCAGTGTTCAATGACGGATGACGAGACAAATCACGCTCAGGTGGAATGTAAGTTTTTGGTGGAACATATGGTGTAAAAGATTTGGACTTTTTTGTCTTCACTTTACCATAATTCTTTTCAAGCGATGCCAACCATTCTTGGTATTGTTCGGCTTGTTTTCTCGGTGTCTTTTTTTTCTTTGACCGAGTGTCAGCATAAATCATCATTTTGCCGTAACCTCATATTTCTGATAACCATCAAAATCTTCTTTTGTATTCAGAATTATATCAGCCTGAAAGCAAAAACGCAAGAAGTCTTTTTCAAAATCTTGGTCATCTGCCAAAATAGAAAGTTTTTCGCCCGAATTCATTTTATTGAGTTTCAGGCGAACCTTGAGAATAGGAATAGGACACTTCAGTCCACGACAATCAATTGAATGCATTAGGTTTTGTAGCAGACCAGTACATCAATGCAAGACCAACCATAGCCATAGCCAGTTCGCCAAGCAAATTAGAGTCTGCGGATGCATTATCGATACCACCAACAGCACCGAAAACAATCAAAAGACCAAGAAAAAATCGTATCATGGAAAACTCCTTCTTTATTCAGATTACAGATACATTATGACACATCTGGAACCGTTTGTCAAGTGCTTTTCCTAAAAAAAGTTGTTTAAAAACAACAACATACAACAGTGGAAATGCGGTTTTGGGCCGTTTTTCCGCTTGGCTAGGGTCAGAGTCTCAGTGAACGGCTAAAAGCCGCCTAAAAGCGGTTCTAGCCGTGCAGTACTTGAGGTTTTGAAGATGAATTTGCCGAAGTGTCTTCACGCATATCTTCTTCAAATTCTTGCAACCTTAATTGTTGCAACCTATGTTTGAGTTCAGAATTATTTCTTTGCTGAGTCTCTAACAATTCTTCAAGTTCTCTAATTTCTTGTTTGATTTTAGAAAGAAAGGTCATAAGTTTTTTCCTGTTTATAAAGTCTATATGTGGCTTTATCTTGTTGCTTTTTATGATTTGTGTTAGGCTTGAATTGTTGACTGTCAGAATCATTTTTTCGATTCTTGTTCTTTGGTTTCCTAACAACCTGCTGATTCGAAATCATTGAAGTTTTGCGCCTCCTTAAAGAATGCTATCCGCCACTCCAAGACTGATTAGTTGTTCGGCTTTGAGCCACGAGTCAGTCGGCGGTAACAATTTATTCTTGACTGTTTTTACATCAAGACCAGTTGCATCACATAGAATGTTGACCATGCGTTGATTACATAGGTCGGCTTCTTTCATGTGAGCCTTTATGTCATGGTACTTTCCTTCTGCCTCTTCGGAAAATTGATGACACATAATTCCTGTATTTTTTGAGATGATTCTTTCACCACGAGTTCCTGCTGAAAAGATGAGGAATGCCGCAGAGAAAATTGAACCAATGCCGATTGTTCTAATTGGGTACTTCGATTGTTTCATAACATCAATCAAAGCAAATGCTTGATACAAGTCGCCACCGCCTGAATTAACATACAGTGTCAAAATCTTGCCTTCTTCTTCTTTGAAGTTCTCATAGGTAATCCATTCGATAGCTTCACGAATGTTAAATTCATCAATCTCACCGCTGAGAAAAAAGATGTGATTTTCAAGTAGACTGTGCCCAATAAGTTCACTTGGGCTGATAACTTCGTTATCTTTCTTTTTAGTTGTCGCCATGTTTAAGGTGCCAATCATATGCAGTTGAAATAATGTTTTCTAAATTAAATTTTGGAGTAAAGTTGAGAAGTTCCTGCGCCTTGCTTATGTTGGATACAAGCATGGCAGGGTCGCCCGCACGGCGTGGACCGTAGGTGATGTTAACTTTCTGACCTGTCACTTTTTCAATAGTATCAACAATTTGTTTGTTCGAACATCCTGTGCCCGAACCAATGTTAAAAATATCACTCTTCTGGTTTTTCAAAAGATACTCAGCACTTGCCACATGTGCATCGGCAACATCTGAAACATGAATAAAGTCTCTGATGCAAGTTCCGTCCGGAGTTTCATAGTCATCACCATAGAGTGTGAAGTTATTTAGATTCTGAAAAATTCTAGGAATCAAGTGTGTTTCTGGTTCGTGATTCTCACCCATCTCGCCATCAGGGTCTGCACCACCGACATTAAAATATCTCAAGCAAATTGAATTGATATTCTCTTTCTGCATGTCAGTAAATATTTGCTCACATATTAATTTGTTGCGACCATAAACACTTGTTGGATGACAGTCATCAGTTTCGAGAAACTTTTGATTACCGCTACCATAAACACCAGCACTTGATGAAAACACAATATTTTTTACATGATGAATTGCCATCTCATTCAGCAGATTGATTGTACCACCAACATTTACTTGATAGTACTCGCTTGGACAGTTCTCACTTGTGCCAACTTCAATCAAACCCGCTAAATGAAATACAACATCAATTTTAACTTTACCAAAAAGAAAACTCAATTCAGGCGCACCAATATCACACGGATAAAACATATCAGTATATTCATGTGTTTGTGATTTTGATTTTGAATCAACAACGATAGTTCGCCAACCAGCCTTTTTCAATGCTTTGGTTACATGCGAACCGATATAACCGTAGCCGCCAGTAATCAGTGCAGTCTTCATTTCTGATGCCATGGATAGTTCCCTTGATATTTTTCTTTTGTGTATTTGTTACCGTCTTCAAAGAAATCTTTAGTAACAGAATTTGCATTACCATCTAGTCGATAGCACAGGCTATGCTCTCCTGTGCATTCAAAGTTAGGAAAGAATTTTTTCAGATTGCTGAAGAATTGTCTATCAGCACCCCATTGGCCATACCATGCATGACCTATGTTGACAGCAACATCACGCCTAATGGCAAAAGATGATGTGTCGATGTGATAAGCATCATTGTTGAAAAAGATGGGCCATTTACCCAACGATTCACAATTGTCATCACATATGTAATTACCATGTTTATCATAAATCTTCCTTAACGAATATGCCCATTGGGCGCCAGTCTCAATTGCTTTTACAAGTTTCTCAACATGGTTTGGTTCATACCAATTATCTTCATCAAGATAACAGATGATATCCGCATTCACTAAAAAAGAACATGCGGCATACACACGATGACCGTACCATCCTTTGCCGACATTCTCTTCAAGTTCAACCATTCTTGTCTTAGATGAACCCACAAGAATTTTTCTTGCCTTTGGTTCATACTGACAACCATCGATGAAGATGTAGTGAGTCAGGTCTTTATATGTTTGATTGTCTACCGATGAGACACACTGTTCCAATAAGTCAGATGCTATTGTGGGTGTTACTACGGCTACTTTCATTTTCATCCTTAAAGGTCAATTTGGCACTACCAATAGTACCAGGCATTTCTAATTTCAATTCATCTTTAAATTCACGACAAAAAATTGCATCCCATCTATTGTCGTACTCATGTTGTGCAACACTAAATGGTCTTGGTCTGCTTCCTTTACCACCATCACTCACGATTCTTTCCTTTCAATATCTTCTTCAACACATTTACTACCATATTGAATTTCAATCAGTTTGAGTGGTTGATTAGTTTCGTTGCACAACTGATGCCATTCGTTCACAGCAATTAATGTATTTTCATGCACAGTCAACTGACACTTGACTTCTTCATCTGTACTGGCCTCATCCAAGGTGTATACTGTAGCGTTGCCTTGAGCCACAAACCAAAACTCTGCACGACTATCGTGGCGTTGCATACTCAAGCATGTTTTGGGCATCACAGTGAGTTCTTTCAGTTTGGTATTGACACCGACTTCATGCAAAACACGATAGAAACCCCACGACCTTGCGACCTTGGGTGCTTTCCATTCTTCGAGAATCCATGAAGATGAATTCTTCTTATCAGAGCCACCTATACCAAATACAAATTGAATACCAGGAACATCCATTTCACGAATGTTGCCTTCTGTTCGGTCACCACCATTTGCAAAGATAATTGTATCTTCGATTGATGGATGAGCCATTGCTACTTGCTCAAGCAAATCACAGGCTGAATCATCCGAATCATCAAATTCCCAAACTTCATCAACCCATTTGATTGCCTCAAGCACTTTTCGGCGCTCATGCACACACATGAAAGACCTGCCTTTTTTGCGAGTCAACCAATCATCAGAATTTAATCCAACGATTAGTTTATCACCCAATGCAGATGCCTTTTTTATTAGTTCAATGTGACCGGAATGTATAGGGTCAAATCCGCCAGAAATGACAACAACGGTTTTCTTCATAATTACTCGACAGTCAATGGGATATCTGGAAAAGACTCTTTGATAATTTTTGGTGTGAGAAATTTCACATTCAAATTTTTCTTGAACATACCAACTAGCAACAGGGCTTCTTTTGCATGAACCGATTGTAACATAGTTACTGCAATTTGTGCTTGTTTCTTTGGTTCAAGTTTGCCTTTGTACTTTGGGTGATTTGGCACAAACACATAGAGTCTTTTCATCTCATTGTCGATTGTGGAAAATGTCAAACCTTCAGGCTCAGGCGCTGGTCTGTATTGTGGTACAGTCTCAACATCAAATTTAATGTCGGGATTGAATGCGTAATTTAAGAATTCACGAAATCTTTCATCACCATGCTTACGCAACACGGTAATTCTTTCTTCACGAGTTTTTGCATTATCAAACTCTTCGAAAATTTCATGGTATAGTCGTTTAAAACTCATCGATAACCTCAATCAAATTTTTAAGACGATTGGCAATCATGTAATTCATAAATTGCTGTCTAGTCTTGGGTTTAGTGTCCTCATACTTAGTCACAATAGTTTCCAGCATTTCTTTTGGAATCTTAGTCAGGTCAATAAGCATTTCGTTACGGCGATAGTTGCGTAACATTTCATCATTGCAAAATTCTTCAGGTGGTGTATTCAACCAATTGATAATTTTTGCTTCCGTGATAGGTCGTTGGCGACCACCTTCAACAAACACACCATCAGGCGATAAGATATTGGGTATGCCATCACCTTTGTCACCACGAATGATTAGTTGTTTTAATTGTACAGCAGGAAAAGGTTCTTTGATATACTTCTTCAGAATCGGTGAGTACTGTTCAACATTAGGAAACTTTTGCAATTGTGCAAAATCTTTATCTGAAGAAAGAATCATCACTTTTTCTGTAGCCGCATATTTCATTACCAATGCGCCGATAACATCATCAGCCTCTGCACCTTGTACATCAATCACCTTGTAAGGCGAATTTTCATCGAGTTCATCTTTGACTTTTTTCAGGCACTCGAAAATAGTGTTCCAATCAAATCCAGAATTTTCACGAGCCTTCTTGCGATTGGATTTGTAGTTAACAAAAACATCACGGCGCCAGTAATGGCGGTTGTCACAAGCAATGACTACTTCAGGACCATGGGTGGCCTTGAATCGTTTAATGTATGTTCTCATTGTATTGAGAATCATATGCCTCACTAAACTTTCATCAATTGTTGCTTTGGGCGATGAGCCAATCTGTTCCATTAGATTGGATATCGCTACTTGGTTATAGTCAAAAATAATCATAATGAAACCTATTATACTCTCTTTAAGATTTTAGTGGGGCAAACATGCATCAGTCATTTTTATTGAATTTGATGCTTTCACCACGCAGGAATACACCAATCAGAATAATAGCACACCATGTGTCAAAAGTATATGGAATAGCCAGAGCAGGAAAAAGTATATTCAAAGACCACAGAACAAAAAGTGGTGATATGAAAATGAATACGATAGCCGCTAGTGCAATCAATGCCATAACAGCAGGCGATTTAACTTTAATATTAAACATAGAACCTCACTTAATAATTTTCAAAAGGATTGTATCATCATTTAGTCGACCTGTCAAGGGCGATTCAACTGCACGAATGTTTGCAATAACATTACGGAGAAAAACTTTGCCACCTTTGATAACTTCAGGCAGAGTCACTTCTGGTTTACGCAATTTCTTCTGTACCGATTTAGTATCAACAAAATTCTGTATCGTGGTACCTTTCAGCGAAAGACCTGAAATGTCTTCAGCGATGTAGCAACCAAGTTTACGAGTCTTGATATTGTAAACCCACAGAGTCGATGCACCAATCACCGATTTAGGGTCGATTGATTTCAGTCCGAGTTCAGTATCCTCAACACAATACTTCATCTTACCAATCAGTTCATCGGCAGTCTTAACCTTGCGCTTGCGAGGCTTGCGATTCTGTTTGGCTTCGCCTTGCAAAGTCAATGCATCATCGATAATTTTAGAAAGAAACGATTCGAACCTTTTCAGTTCGGTTTTCTTCATATGCGAATAGCCTTCGACCAATTGGTCATCGGTACCAGCAATTGCATCAGAAATTTCACTTCGCACTTTTTTGTAGTGTTCAACGATTGCCTTAACATGCACACCTTTTGTAGACAATTCAGTCATCATGCCTTTTGGTGTTTTTGTTTCACGATAAGCATTCAATGTGAAGTCATCGACCAAACCATCTAGTTCAGCAATGATACGAGAAGTCGATTCTTTAATCCTGTCTTGAATAGAAGGACTTGTAGTTACCACGGTTGTAACATCTTCAATAACTTCTTCAACTTGTCCATCACCTTTTTTAATGGTAGTCAATGTCTTATCGAAATAGTTTTGATTTTCAACGGGCAGAGTCGCACCATTGTAGAGAAGTCGGCACACCCAACCAAATGTGGTTGTTTGTTTCTTAATCATACCTTCAGGTATTTTCAGTTTCAGTTTTTTGTTAAGATAGTCACCAATGTATTTGTGAGCATCTTTGTAGTCCTTGTTTGCGGAATACCAATTCAACGATTCAATCAATTGAATGCGAGTCATCTCTTCGGTAAACTTAGGTTCACCACCAGCAAACACTGCATTAGCATCAAGCACTCTAGCCATTTATCACCTCTTCATAAGTTTGGTCAAACACTTCACGGATTGTGTAGATGCCGTCATCAAGATATTGATATTGTACACTCAACATTCTAGCGGCCGTTTGGGCTTCAAGATAGTTAACGAAACAAAAACACTCACCGAACACACGATTAACAATCTCACCATTTAGTTTATGTCTCATGCTGTTTGCATCATAAGAACCGAGCATATTTTCATACTCGGTTGAATAAGCTACACGGTACCCGTCTGTAGTTTGTAAAATATAGACACCGTTCATATCATCACCATTACCTCTCCAGAATTACATAATCACCAAAATACTTGTCGAATGTTTGCAGAAGATGTTCATAGTCACCTTCTTTCATTTCGGATGTAATTTTTTCACTGGGAAGGTTCAATTGATTTGCGAGCCGATGAGCATAAGCCAGCAAGGACCATGCATTACCATCAGGTCCAGTCAAATCGATAACAATTTCACGAGCAAGAGTTTTATCACGAAACATAATAATCCTAAAACAACAATCCATTCAATCAAAGTAAATTGGCAATACGCTTTGTAGTACCAACCATAACGAGTCAGTCGGTTGTGTAAATCACTCAGGATTTTCAACAGACTTCCTATTGTCTTCCATTTCAAATTTAGTCGCCAGTATTGAGTACATGGCATAGACTAATGCGCCTACAACAAGCCAACCTAGCCACTGCGAATTAATCATGGAAAATAAAACACCAGCACCCATAATACCTGCTGTGGCAAGAGCCGCTTTAACTTTGGAATTCATAGAATAACCTTTCAAAAATACATTATACAACAAACCGTTCACTTTGTCAAGATGTTTTTCAGTGCCGCTTTGGCATCATTAACATGCTCAACATCATCCATCAAACCAAGTTCATATACCATCATTTCATTACGAGCGGTACGAATCAGTTCAAGGGCATATATGATATCGTCTTTATCTGAGTAGTGAAACCATTCATCGATAGTTTCTTGGTCAGACTGGAGCAAAAATTTCAGATTGTCTTTATCCCAATCATTCATTTTTGTAATTTTTTCAATCATTTCCCAATCATGCATTTTCTGTCTCCATCTCCATATTCATTGCGGCATAGACAAGCGCAACAGCGTTAAAATTGGAACCACCGATGTGCCAACGATACTCATTGAATGGCGTATTGTATTGATGCCAGTCGTATATGGTAACGGTTTCTTTTCTCTGTCCACCGTATGCCCGAGGATCGGCATAAAAAATATCAATTGCCCACTCACAAGTAGTTTTGTCACCACCGTTATTAGGACCATATTTAGGTTCACCAAAAATACTCACTAGTTCATAGTAAGTCGTTTTGATATAACCTTGTAAACAAGTACCATTGCCATTGCTATCACGAAAACTAATAATCTTCATTTTAAATACTCCTTTTGAACAACTCTTTTCGCATCACTCAGCGATTTAAATTTCACTCCGTTGATGATGATGAATTTGGGACCATAGATTCTAGCCTCACCACCATCAAACGGAATACGATAAAATGTTTTGCCACCATCTACGACCTTCGACCGCTTTTTCTCAAAAAAAGGACCGTAAGTCAGGCCAGCGAACCGAAAGGTATCTTCCAGTTCGGCCGCCGTTTGTGACCTTGCATAGGCAAGTGGTATCATTATGCAGTCACCGTGTAAGGCTTATTCCAAGAACCGATGTTGCAGTGGAAATAATAAGCGGTGTCGAAATAATCAGTCATTGCATCGGAACGGTCGTAGTAATCACCAGCCATCAATGCTTTTTTGATTGCTTGCATGGCTTCGAGAGCCTTACCGCTGTAGTGGTCTTGGATCCAGTAGAGGTTCACTTGTTCGTGACCACTGGTGTTGGCTGTAAAGCCACGAGAAACTTGGTAAAATGACTCGGAACAGGTTTTGTTACCGTTACCGATAAAATCGATAGAACCCGATTTCAATGTCAAGGTGATACTGGAAGAACCAGCGCCTTTGAGGGAACCTTTGAGTTTGTACTTTTTCAGTACAGGCGCCAAAGCGGCGGCGATTTTTGCTTTTTTCTCTGTAGACACATAAGCCATAACGAAACTCCTTTATCAACTGAACAAACTACAGTATATCGCACTTTCGCCGCTTTGTCAAGTCTTTTTTGCGGTTGTTGCACAAAAACAACAACTTTTTTACACAATTCTTCCCAAGGATAGTTGCAAAAATTCGTCAAGTTCAGCATCAAAATTTCTACCAGTACGGCGTTTCTGATAGATTTTCTCTAACAGGCTATTTCCGTTACCATCGCCAAGAGGTATGTGAGTTTCAGCAAAATCATGCCCACGGGATTCGAGTTCTTCGAGCAAATCTCGGGTATTAAATTCACTCAGGTCAATTTCAACTTCGGTAGTGATATAGCGGCTCATACGATTTTACCTTCTTCAATCAGAATGCCAAAAGTGTCGAACAATTTATTGAATTTCACATTATACAGGGTAGTTAATGCATTCAGATATTCATTCAAATCTTCACCAGCCAACATTTCATTCTCAGTAACCATTTTAATGTCATCGATAATATTCCAGCACTGCATAATTTCTTGTTCTAGGTCGAATCTGTCAAGACCGCTACCAACATCAGCACTCACCGCATCTGCAATCACTCTTTTTTTCATAATAAACTCCAATTAATCTAAAGCAATACCATCCATGTACTTGTTACCATTGAAATGGTCTTTCGTAACACAGACACCCTCATATCTCATGCCAGCAGGTTCTTTATTTTGAATCGCCTTTTTGAGAGCAACCTGACATTCTTTTTTTGTTTGAAACTGAGTAACAGTTCGACTAGATTTTACATGGTCGCCATCACAGTGATGATTACCAGGAATAACCATAAAAACAATCAGAATCCATTCCATAATCTACCTCATTAATTAATCAGACTACAGTATAACACAAACAGGTATAACTGTCAAGCAATAAAAGTTGTGAAATTATGCTTCTTTACCCTTTATAGGTTTTATCTTTGCAGTTGCACAAGTACCTTCAAGAACAGCAATGGTTACATTACCACGAGCGGCGATGCCTCTCATATGTTCCTTTTGTTTATCCAGTGAATCCCTACATTGAGACTCTTGAGTGTAGTAGGTATCAGGTTGCATGAATTCACAGGTGCCATTCATACAGATAACTAGAATAGGTATAAAAATTTCAATCATTGTTTTTCTTCATTAGTATTTAATGATTCCATAAATTTCTGCCATCTCAATGCTTTTTGTTCAGCATTAGGGCGATGTTTTTTTGATATATTGTCACCATTGATTCTTGTCTTTACAGCATGACAACATGCACAGAGGGTTTGCAAATTTGCAGGATCGGCTCTTTCACCATCAGGATCGATATGGTCAATAGTCAATTGTGCATCCATGATAATGGTTGTGGTGCATTTGAAGCCCAAGCGACTATCAGTATTCTCACAATAATTTTTGCGGAATTGCTTGTAGTCCCAATCCATCATTTTATATTTTTCTTTGTGATGCCTAGAACACCGCTTATTGTATCGGCCGCCACCAAGAGAGTCTCTAGGTTGGTCACAATCGGGAACAATACACGGATTCATCTCCGCAATTTCTTCTTCACCCCATAGGGTACGAATCAATGCTATAGTCATTCTTCAACTCCGAAATGTTTTAAAACATATGTACCAGGGCTTGCCCATTGATGTGCATTAATTGTTGCAATATCGGCACATTCTCTCACAATCAACTCGGCGAACCTTTGTTGGAAGTCTTCTTCAAAAACTATAATATCTCCAGTTCGCTCAATTATATCATCATAAGCCTGAGTGGACAGTTCTTTAAATCGTTCATTCATATCAAGGTTCCAATAACATTCGTATAGTAATCAATATCATGCACACTACAATGATCCAGGCTTGTGTTTCAGTCATGTCAAAATATTCCTTATAAACTCAATTGCTATTTGCACATCCGTAGGGTCAAGGTTCAGTTTATGCGATATCTCAAGCAGGTTGTAACCTCGCTCAAGAAGTTCTCGGACTTGGGAAATGATATAATTTTTCATCCTGACCTTGCCATTAAGTGGTAGACATTGCTTGTAATAACCGCAGTCTCATTATACAACTTTTCACGGTCCATTGCAAATAGCAAAGCGGTATCTCTGTCAGGTGTCAGCATTAATTGCCGATTCTCAAAAACCACAGAATACATTTCGCCTTGCTTTGTTATCTCAGCGCCAGTGATGAGGATTTTCATAACTCGGTATATCCTTTAGTTATCGAATTCACAGCCGATATCAGCGGTATCGGCTTCATACTTAGCAACCGCCGAATTTACATCGGACACAAAACTGACATATTTGTGTTCAAGGATAACACGGTCACGAATAGCACCATACACCACCACAGGTGTATCAAGAACAACAGTGTGAACAACTTCACCGCCGTATGCTACACGGCTGAGTTCCACAACACCTGACACGGCGATTTCGCCCATGTAGAGACCAGTAACTGACATGTTTTCAAGATTCCACATTTTCGAAACTCCTTATCGACTGAACAGATTACAGTATACTCTATATGGGCAGAAATGTCAAGCAGAAAAAGTTGTTATTTTTGTTGTATTTTTACAACAGTACTTTATGTAAATTATAATGATTCCGTTCTTCCGTTAGTGTTTCCATAAGTTTACCAATATTTTGCACTTGCTTAGAAGAAAGATTATACCACTCGCCACGAATATGATATTTCTTATATTTTTTCTGTATATAATTTTCAAGGTTATATACATCATCCGACAAGCCGGATATTAACCGTATTTCCAAATTATTTGGATTTCCAATTTGTAATGTACTGATTCGTTTACTAACTTCCCATAAAGTATTGTTTGGAGAAAGAATACGATATTTTATTTTTTTCTCCGTATATCCACGAATAAGACCAATCTTACATGGCTCACTCACTTTGCCGGCATGCCATGGCGTCCAACCGAATCCGTTTATCTCCGAATGACAAAGATAAACAAATCCTTCAATATAATCTTGTATTGATTTGCTCATAATCAAACCTCTTTCATTTTACACTGCATAACTACGGGCCCAAGAAGTACTTTTCCGATAAGGGTGTTCATCCGCTAAATCCCATGCTTGTGACACTAATGAAGATTTTAACTCAGGTATAATACCCAAAAAGTGATAATATTCACCACTCGGTTTATCAGCCCACATTGCATCAGCAAACTGTAAAAAAGGTTCTTCAGACAAGTCTTTTTTTATGGTGTGAAATTCATCAATAGTCAAATTGAACCATTCACCTTTTATTTTTTTTTCACGATACTTGTCATGTAGAAAATATTCAACATTAAAGGGTTCAAGAATTTCAGGAGAAATTTTATCCACGAATAGTTTCACCCAATTACCCGAAGAAAATTCTTTAAGGCGATTCGATACTCCCTTGATAGTTTTAGATACCCCGATTTTAACCGGACATTCACCAATACCTTTAAACCATTTTTTCGGCACTTCCTCTGGGCGAATCAAATAAACATGCCCCGAATTTAAACGCATAGCCCGCTGGTCAATTGGGCATATATTTTCATTATAAAAACCAAATTCACGAGACTCAAACATAATCAATCCTCTTTCATTTTACTCAGAATAGACAAGCGAGGAAGTACCATTTTCCTCTAGTGTAGTGAATGGACAACCAAAGTGCATGATATCACGCCCTTGAATATCTTCTTCAACATTCAGAAATTCCACTTCTTCAGTAGAATGATACTGTAGACAATGCTGGCAGTATACTTTGAAATATCTTTCCATTTCACAACTCCAAAACAAAATTGTCAAGTGTTTTTTTGTTGTATTTTTACAACATGTCCAATTGAATTTGATATGACTGCTCTTTCATTTCATGGTCGAATGTTCGTATTGTAGTACCAACACCACCACAATTCTCAGTCTTTATGATATGCAACGCATTAAGCAATGCTGTAGTTTGTGTGGTGAAAGGACCAGCAACAAGGTCTTGAATTGTTGTAATATAGCCAACACCATTGACGATAGCACGAACCCGTTGGCTGTTTTTAAAACCAGGAACACTTTGTTTAGTACGCATATACAATCCTCAATTAAACATAAAAGTCGGAAGTGAGACCAAGTTCATCATAGACCATCTCACGGACTACAGTGTCAAAGGCTTCGGCAAATTGTGCATAATTAGCGAGTTTGCGAAGGTCAGCCTCAACATCAGGCCAAGGGCTTTTAACCGCTTTGTGATACATGACAAGACCAGAGACAGCTTTAGCACCATCTTTAGAGAACATACCGTATTTCATCTTTTTTCCTTAACCGAGGGTTTTAACAGAACCTGACACGGAAGCACCAATCAGGACCAGAACAGTAAAAACACAGAGGGCGATAAACATCTTTTTTCCTTTTCAATCTCAACTAACTTAACTACAGTATAGCGCAAATCGGTAGAAATGTCAAGCACTTTTAGTTGTTATTTTACTACGCAAATTCGTAAAACTTAACGGAAGGGTCAAGTTTTTGCAGTTCTTTAGCGGCTTTGGTCAAAGCCTTATAACGAGCCTGTACTTGGCTACGGCTCAGTTCACCGTCACAAGTCA
>Ga0209191_1000016_pt1 | contig 158714 bp, 186 predicted proteins | sample S_130626_EF_Meta_FD_187320 | JGI IMG/M metagenome (GOLD analysis project Ga0209191, IMG submission 187320) | Freshwater microbial communities from Lake Simoncouche, Canada to study carbon cycling - S_130626_EF_MetaG (SPAdes) (version 2) | ecosystem: Environmental > Aquatic > Freshwater > Lake ...
CTGGCCCACAGGGTGGAGTTGGAGCAACAGGTTTGACTGGTGCAACTGGCCCACAGGGTGGAGTTGGAGCAACAGGTTTGACTGGTGCAACTGGCCCACAGGGTGGAGTTGGTGCAACAGGCACCGCTGGCACAGATGGCACAAATGGCGGGGTGGGTGCAACCGGCGCAACGGGTCCTGCTGGTTCTTATAACTCGGGCACTGGTATTGTTGTTTCCTCATTTGAAGCGTATGGCTTGATGTATTACTACAACCCTGGTCCATCTTCAGCAACTGAAGGTATTGTTCGTATTTCAACAGGTGAATTGAAGAAAAACAGCGCTTCTGCAGTTTCTCTTCGTGCTCACAAAGAAGAGATAGTTCCAATAGAAAATGCTATTGAACAATTATCTTTGCTTAAACCGAGAAACTTTAGATTTAAAGAAGAAATTCTGGTTCCAAATGAGCCATATGATGTCTTTAACAGGCGTACTCAACTCCAGTACGGTTTCGTCATGGAAGAAGTGCAGGAGTCTATTCCTGACTTAGTTATGCATAAATCACCCGACGGCATAGAACATGAAGCAATGTACTGGAAAGAACCAGGAGTGATTGCCCTGACAGTTAGTGCAGTTCAGGAATTGATAGCAGAAATTGAACTACTTCGCTCTGAGGTTGCATCACTTCACTATCAAGTAAACAAACAAGATAATGTGGGATAATTGAAAAATGGACATGATTGCATTCCCTATTAAATTTGATTCCACAGGTTTAAAGAAACTTGCCGATGGAACGAACGACTTTTACTCACAACTATTGACAATATGTCTCCTTACTGAACCATTGACTCATCCCTTTACTCCATCATTTGGAGTAAATGACCCAACCTTCGGCAATATAGATAAAGGGCTATTTGTACTTAATGCTTCTAGATTTATTCCTGAAGTATCAATTAATGGTTTATCAATTACTGGTAATGATTCAAATACGGGGAAAACTAAGATAAGTTTCTCCTTCACGTCGTAACAAGAGGACAAAATGCCAGCTGATTTTACAGAATACATAAACCTAACGGTCTTCGACAAGGAACCAGGAGACATCTATAGAGATGCCATAGAGCTGGCTCGCTTAACCCTTCCTGACTTTAACCTCAGAACAGGGACTCCAGAAGACGCAATATTTCAAGCAATGTCCTACATCAGCGCTCACAACATTGCATCCATAAATAGACTCCCAAATAGATTAATGTCTGGGATAGTTTCGCTAATGGGGTATCAGAGACAAGAAGCCGTACCTGCCGAAATAGACGTAATCATTTATCTTGATACGTACGATGGAGCCGTAATCCCATACGGAACAACTTTTACGTATGACACAATATTTGAAGACGAGGTTGTGCAATATGCTTTCTGGACAACCGAAGCAGTAGAGATAGCATCAGTTGACCCGGAAACAGCATTGGATTACCCGTCCGCACAAGTGACACTCACATGTTTAGAGGCTGGAATCATCCCACCAATCGATGACAACGTTGACTTCACTATCATTTCATCCGGAACACCAATTCAGGCATGCGTGACGGCGTCACCAAACAACTTTGCCAACGGCATAAACGCAGACACTGACGAGGACTATCTGTCACGAGCTTCTACCTATATTCGTTCTACGACCCAGGCACTAGTTAAGGCTTCTCAAATTGAGGCATATATTCTTACTGCGTATCCAGATGTCGTAAGTAGATGTAAAGTTTACGACCTCACTAATGGCGATGACATATCTGGGGAAATAGGGGTATATCGCTCTCAGGATATAGCGTCAGTAAGTATAACTTCAGATGTGGCTACAGTGGTTCTTGAAACCGAAAGCACTTTTGTTGTTGGAGATAAAATAACCGTTTCTATAGTCGATGCGACCCCAGCTGGAATATTCAACGGGGAGTACACAGTAACCTACTCATCCGGGTCAACCGTTCGGTTTGCTCTTGTACATGGAAATGTATCGTCTACTCCTGTAACTTCTGGAACGGTTCATATTGGAGATGACGTTTCTGGATACGTAACAATCTTTGCTTACGGTTTTAATACGTATCTTAACTTTCTTGAAAAATCAAGCATCATTACTGACGTAAGAAATAAAGCGGTTGCAGGGCTTTCTTTCGAGATACTCGACCCAACACTTGTTAGTTTTGATATATCTGGAGAGATAGCTGTTTATTCTAATTACATTTCTACAGACGTACAGACATCTATTGAAAATGCCCTTATTGACTACCTAAGCCCAACTTCTTTCCCGTATACATCAGACAGAGTTAGAAATAGCCAGATAGTTTCAATTATTAGTCAAATACCTGGAGTTGCGTATGTTTCTAATATTGATTTTTCTAACTATTTAGCGGCTCTTGACTGGATTACCACGACTGATGCTGATGGAAGATTTAAGAACAAAGGAACGCTTCCAAATATAAACGTTGGAAACATAGACCTTACATACGTGACGATAGATGCGTAACTATGCCAACTACACGAAATTTACTTTCTAGAACCAATTCACTTCTTGTTACGGACGAAAATGGGAGAGCATTACCTATTTCCGGATATGCCCATGACTGGGAATTAGAACCAGGCAACGGAACTTTTTCCCTTATATCTACTGACTATTTAGTTGATTCAAGATATTCATTTAGAATTTCTCCATCAAATACTAACGACATAACAATCAAACTTTTGGATGTACCACTAGTACTAAAAGACAATGGGGAGACACTTTCTTTTAATTGCCGTGTTAAATCTTCTTCAGAAGTTACTGTATCTTCTCTCCTGTACATTAATTCAGTAACCCCAGCAGACGTAGCTCATAATGAGGTATTTAGTGCCGGCTTGTATAATGGGGCACACTCTAATACTTCTATTGTTCCAGATAATCAAGCTTCAAATTTTGCAAATGTAGAAATAACAATATCTGGACATCAAGCAAAAACTCTTTATCTGACCTGTCCTCATTTAATAAACGAGTTAGCATTTTATTCAAACCCGTTTGTTCCATCTATACGCCGCTATATGCCGGATTTTTATTTTGAATACGATTCTGTTGCCGAGTTTCCATCTTATCCTCTCTACAGGTTGGTAGACATACTCACTAGTGCTGCCGGAGATACTCGACTAGAACATGACGCAATGTGGGGTTATGAAAACTACGAAATTCTTATAGCAGAAGGAATGACGTCTCATTGGGCGCATAGTGTTCTAACTTCGCCACGTTCAATTAGGAACGACTACATACCTTGGGCTTTGCAATTTGTTGGCGCAAATCTAGTTGGGAATATACAACTTGCTGATGGGTCATTGTATTTTAACAATACTCAAACAGTTAGAGAGTTTCTCGAATGGCAGCTTGCTGGTGGATACTTTGGAACAAATGCTGGAACAAGAAGAGCCATAATCCATGCTGTCCAGCAGGTCACTACAAGGACAGTAGACGGAGAAGAGTCGACTCGCTCGGTAGCAGTATCTCCCATCTACAACGGGGACCCTTTCGCCCTGCACATACAAACTCTTACAAACGAAACCATAGATGCAGACGCTGGCGAGACAAGCCAAGCAGTTATGACCATAGCCACGCTAGCTAAACCAGCAGGATTTTTATTGACACACACAACAGTAGACGAATTCTCGTTTACCTTTGACGACCCATCGCTAGGCGTCTTTGATGATTTGACTTGGGGCTAAAATGATAAACTTTTTCAACAGGAACGCAGGAGAATAGCAAAATGGCTGGAACACGATTATTTCTTTCAGGAGAAATTGCTTACGCAACAGATGTAAATAACTTCCTTATGGACCAGGTTATTGCTCGCTTCACGAACGTTGCCCAAAGAGACCTTGCCTTTGGCGATGGAATAGCAATAGCTCTCGGCGGAGACGGTAAACCACTATTGACGACTGGACAATTTTGCTACCTTATTGATAGAGGTGACGGGTTCGGAGAGGTTCAATACTGGGACGGAGATAGCTGGGTTTCTTCTTCTCAATTTACTATCGCTGATGGAGTCATAATTGAATCAAAGATAGCAACTGGAGCAGTAACTAGCACCAAAATTGCACCTAACTCTATTAATTCTTCCCATATTGCTCCAGGTACCGTAATAACTTCAGATATTGATGATGGGCAAATCACAGAAGCAAAGATTGCCGATTCTGCTGTTACTAGTGCAAAAATAGCAAATGGGGCAATTGTTAATGCCGACATAAACGCTTCAGCAGCAATTGCCTTAACAAAACTTTCAGGAACTGCGGCCAACCTACGTACAGCGCTTGGCAGCGAATCAACGGGTACTGGTAATGCAGTTTTTGCGACAAGTCCAACACTGGCGACCCCAACACTCGGCGTAGCTTCGGCAACATCGGTAAACAAATTAGCCATAACTGCTCCCAGTACTGGAGCGACCCTAACTCTTGCTGATGGGTCTACGTTTCAGATTACGGGAGCCTTCTCGGTCAACTTGACTGCTACCGCAGGAACTTCGGTAACGCTTCCAACATCTGGAACTCTTGCAACCCTTGCCGGCGGCGAGACACTAACCAACAAGACCATAGCTTCACCGACTATTTCTGGTCTTTACCTTTCGGACTCAAGTATTACGTTTGAAGGCTCTTCTGCAGACGCATACGAAACAACAATAAGCGTAGTTGACCCAACCGCAGACAGAACAATCACTGTTCCAAACGTAACTGGAACAATAGTTACAACAGGAGATTCTGGAACAGTTTCTAACACAATGCTTAGTTACACAACAGTCCCTCAGCAAACAGTTTCTACAAGTGCCCCATCAGGCGGTAAACAACACGACATTTGGATAAAGGTCGCATAAAAAATGCCAAACGTCGGTTCTAATGAATTCAAGGCTGCTAAAGGGGCGAACGACTTCGTCTCGGGTATTCCTTTGGGTAAAAACGGAACTAGCGGTGGCCCCAATAATGACGGTTGGAAGTACGGGATAGCAGTTTATGCTCATAACGGAACAGATTGGGTTGAGGTATGGAACGCCAGACCGCAGATGGTTTCATCCACTATTACTCAGACAAGCGCAACCGAATTAAGTTTTACTGGAACGGCTGACCCTAATAATTTTTTAACAACGGCTTCTTTTGAATTACGTATAGTCGGCGGAAGTTATGTACCTAGCACCACAACAACTACTGGACTCGGTAACAACATAGACGGAGCAGTAGGTTACGCAGTAACATACACAGACAACGAAGACGGTACTTATCAGAATTGGGAAGCGCGAGCCAAAGGCGTCAATACAGCAGGAACGGACTACGGTTCAGTAATCGCTCTTGACTGCCGTCAAAACCAATTTGCATATACGAACGGAGCAGAGTACTCAACCGGTGGCGACTGCGCCACAAAGCGCATTGCTTCCGACAGAACGTATACAAAAACAGGATGTTTTACATATACGGTTGCTGGAGCGAACTACGACAATGCGGATAATAAATGCCCCGACAAAGCGTACCCATGCTACGAAGCAGGCGTTTTTCATGAAAACACAGAAAACCCATGCGGTACTTGTGGCTACTATACAAGTAGTTACACTTCATATTCTGCAAGGGCGGTAACCGGTCCATGTTCTGATGTAAGCGTCACAAACGCCAACGGAGAATGTAGAGACCTTGACGCAAGAGTTCGTATTTACTCAGAAGCGTTTCAGATTGGACACGGAATAGAGGGAAACCTGTACTGGCATGGATACAACCCTGATACTGGCGTAAACATACTTGCATGGGTTGGACCAAAGAATACCGATGGGTGCGGATTTTTTGAATTACCGATGTATAAAGTTTGGTACTGTGGAACAGACGTAGATGGAATTAACTCCGAACGACCTTACTGGATTGAGAAGTTCGCATGTCAAAGTCAATTCACTAACTACCCAGAGTGAGTTTTATTACTTAAACTCAATCCCATCCCAGGTTAAACCTTCTTGTATTGGTTCTTCTACTGGAATAAAAGTTGGATTACTTGAAAATATGGCTACCCATTTCTCATCTTCTTCTTTAAAACAGTAATTACCAGCAACTTCGCCATCTACAACTGCAGCAAAACACTGCATTTTAACTTCTCGCAGAATTTGCTCACTCATATTTTGTCAAGAACTTCGTCAAAAGACATTTTAGTATTATTTTCAACTACTGAGACAACCCATTTTTTCATAGCTGTAGACATCTCTGGGAAATCTTCTACTAAGTCTCGATGTGATTTATCGCCCCGTAAAAAACGAACAAGATGCATATCTGGGTATGATTTTATTTCATCCATTATTTTTTTTGGTGGCTGCAAGAAGTCAAAAACCCTCTTACACAATACCGAAAAAGCGTGAGTTGAGTTAAATGGCTCGTCTACAAGAAGCGACCATTCGTGCATAACCTTAAGTAATTCTCCAAATGTTCGTCCTACTTTTAAAACTTCACTCCAGGAACCTTTTTCTAATTCGGGTTTTGCAAATTCAGTAAAACAAAACCCAAAAACACCAGGAACATGGGAAAATCCATAAATGTGCTTAATGTGACCAGGTCCAAATATCTCGTCTGTATAAGGGATGTTTTTTCCAAACATTAGACCGTCGATTTCACTTTCATCAAAGTCGGTCCATTTTTTTATGCCATATGTCAAATTGTCGCATCTACCAATATTTGCAACATTGACACCTTCAACAATAAGAACGCTGTCCATCAAGTGAAAAAACCCCGTATTAATGCTATCGGGGACTCTAAGTAGTAGGTCTTTTTGTATTGCTGAATCAATACCAACGGTCTCAGGACGAATAGTTACGTCAATGCCTGGTCGTACTTCGATTGGGTTGTCGCTCATTTTATTTCCTCAATCTTTAGGTCTATTTTTTTTAAATTATCAAAGGAATTAATTATCATCATTTTTTTTGTGTAGCCATATGACGGTATTTCCAACGAGCCCCTCAGTGTCTCGATACTCTCATCACTATAGGAAAGCCCCACCTCTTTACACAAAGAAGAGACGTATGCGTCAGTCAAATCTCTCAATGCTGTAAGTGATTCCAGTTTATCTTCATGTGTCAAGAACTGTTCAATTCCCATTTTTTACCTCGGTCTTTAGATACACAGTTTACAGTTTATTACGCTAATATATCGACATGACATCGCCTTGGCAAGAATGGAAAAAGAAGAACCTAGAACGGCAGGAGACTGGAGTCGTCCGTCCATGGGACATGCTTAACCCTGAGACCGAGTACGTAGACGAAGAAGTACAGAAATCTCGCTATGACCTGTGCGAAGGCTGCGAGCACCTTATGGCCACAAAACAGTGCTCTCAGTGTGGATGTATGATGCCTATTAAAACAAAGCTTTTACACGCAAAATGCCCTGTAGGCAAGTGGTAATGAGTAAAAGAACTCGTGGGAAGAACCAGGAAGTCAGTCCTGTAGACTTCCTCAACCTAGACACCGAATATGCGGATAAATCACTACAAGATTCGCGTTACAAAACGTGTACAGACTGCGAACACTTTAGGAAACTAACCAAACAATGTAAGCTGTGCGGTTGCTTCATGCACTTAAAGGTGAAACTACTCCAGGCTGAATGCCCAATAGATAAGTGGTGAGCTAAGAAAGCTCGTAGAAACCCTTGCCCCACAAGCCCTGAAGGCGGGTGAAGTACTTTTCGTACATGAGCCCAACAGTGTCTAATCCGTAGCGGCCTTTTGAGTACTTACTGATTGCGGCCCTATCCAGGCTCTTTACCTGCTCAGTTGCGTCAGCGAACTCCTGCATTGTGTGACACCGGAATCCGGTCACTCCATCAATCACCGTTTCGGTGAAGGCACCCCAGTCGGTCGAGATAATTGGGGACCCGCAGGCCATGGCTTCGATGGCTACTGTCCCAAAAGGTTCAACGTAAATAGTTGGAGTAAAAGTAGCAATTGCGCCACCCATGAGCTTGGCTCGCTCTTCCGTTCCTACAACGCCCACATACTCGCCATAGTCGGGCGCAGAACCCTGTCCAGCGACCACCAGACGCTTTCCTAGCGCCTTACAGACATCTACTGCTATCTGATAGCCCTTGCGCTCAATAAGCCGTCCTATGAAGAGATAGTAGTCGTCTGGTTCTTCTTGTAAAGGGAAATCCTGAATATCAATATAACTTGGGATTACCGTGTCATAAAACTTGCCGTCAAGGGCGTGGGGGTCCGTAACTTTGGACCCGTAGCAGGAATGCATCCATGCGTAGGACTCAAAGACCTTGAAGTTGGCAAACGAGCCACCATACCCAATTCCAAACTCCACGCTCAGTTCGTCAGGGAAAGCGTCAGCGATTGGTTTGGAGGCATAACCAGCGATAAGGCAAATAAAGTCTTTGTGCTCTAGGCGCTCTTGAATGCCTTTGATTACATTGCTATTGAATTCAACCCAATGGGGAAGGTTCCAGTCAAAGGACGCAGCCGAGTAATGATTGGGTCCGACAGCCGCTAGACGCTGTTCTTCGGTAATACAGGTGATGTGCTCATCGCAGGGGGCTTCGTTGAACTCGCCACCGTACAGAAATACGGTATGACCGAGGTCTTTCATCATGATGCAGAACTTACGGACTTTCTCCGTGTAGGCACAAGCCGTAAAGTCTTCAGTGGTGTTGGTGTGAGGGAGGGAAACTACATGAAATCTCATACCGAGATGCTAGCAGGCAGTCCTACTCAGGGTTCCATTCTTCAGCGGTGTTACCTTCAGCAACCCACGCAAGATACGCCTGATAATCCGTGTTTGCTTCATCCATAGGAATCCAAGATTTGGTTTCTTTATGAAAAATTGTTATTCCGAAAAGTTCTGATTCTAAAATTGAGTAACTCATAGTTCTGATGCTGCGCTCCATGTTAGGTCAAAAGACAAGTTGCCTGAACCAGACCCACCTCCGCCTCCACCGTGGTTATATCTAAACCCGAATCCAGACACATCTATATATGTTGTTCCAGAGCCATATCCAGCAGGAGAACCACCAAGCGCTTTTGTTAATTCAGTTATTGTTGGTGTCGCTCTCATTCTTGTCGGGAAACTAAAGTTTCCATACGCTCCCGAGTCAACAGTTGCAATTATTCCATACCCAGCAGCAGCAAGTCTGCCAATCTGGTAATACCGTTGGCATAGTGCTAGTTCTACACCGTATGGTCGTTGTTCAAACGGGGTTGGCTGGTAGTTCTGCTCCAACTGCACACCCGTAATAGCAAATATGTTTCCAGTGGTAGCAAGGTCGTTGACCGTGCCAGTAATACCCTCATAAGAACCAGCAACCCAAACATTGCCAGCACCAAGAATATCTGGTCCAATTTGTATGGGGAATCTAACCTGCACACCAACTCCATTGTTTGTCAACCAAGTGCCTGTTGTATCTCCAGCAACAGTAACGGTTTTCTTTTCCCAAGTATTGGCAGCCGCAATAGAGTATGTTCCGATATAAATACGACTAAAAAACTCGTCTGCAAGATTAAAAGTGTGAGTGCCGATAACGCTTGAACGAACCCAAAAAGATAAAGAAACAGTCTTGGCACCAGCCGTGCCAAATGCTAATTGTGCGCTATTGAATCCTTCAATTTTTTGGACTATAGCCACCAAATCACCACTGCCTGCAACTGCACCAGAGGTAGTTGTTGCTCTGAGGGACGCCGTAAAACCTTGTCCAGCAGGAACATCTGTATTGCTTGCTAACGATATGGATGCCGATGTACTAAAGTTGTCCAAGTACCAACGGTCTGTGGTGTAGCCAAAAGAAGTAACCGCAGTATTGCGTTGGTTTACTTGCATTCCACCGTTGATGATTAAGTTGCGGAACCCGCTTGTAACACCAGCAGCAGCCGTTGTAACAAATTCTGTTGTTGCTAACTGGGTTGTGTTTGTGCCAGCAGCAGCCGTAGGTGCTGTAGGTGTTCCTGTAAACGCAGGGCTAGCCAAACTCACGGTACCCGTCGCACCAGTTGCTCCTGTGACTCCAGTAGCGCCAGTTAACCCCGTAGCACCCTGTGGTCCTGTCGCACCAGTTGCACCCTGTGGTCCTGTCGCACCAGTTGCACCCTGTGGTCCTGTCGCACCAGTTGCACCCTGAGAACCAGTGGCACCAGTCGGACCTTGAACACCCCCTACTCCGACATTGAGCGCCCACTTACCGTCTGTAAAAGTCCAAGTTTTGCCATCTACAGTGTGGTTGGTGCCTGGCGCAGGTGAGTTAGGGAAATCAATAGCCATATGCCACCATTTTACACCATGTTCGCATTGAGATTTTCTTCGACTCGGGTAATGATTTTCCTAAATCCGAGGGGGTTTTGTTTCTAAATCCGAGGGGATTAGAACCACCAAAAGTGTTTAATAATAGAAAGACTGGCCAAAACGACCCACGCCACGTTGAAAAGAATGATTGTAGGAAGCGTCTTCTTTGTGGATGTCCAAATCAGGCTCACACTAGAGATAATTGCAAAAATATAAAGCCACCAGAACTGCTTATCAAAAAGCAAGCCAGGGAAAATAATAGCAATCTTGGTCGCAAATCCCCATGCTTCTACAGTGTTGACTTTTGTCCAATAGTCCTTGGATGACATTGTTTTGACAGATGCAATAATCTTGTTAAAAAACATGGGCAAAATTTATCATGCCCATCAGCATTTTGCAAGAGCTAAGCAAGGTCCTCTGGGGCAGTAAACTCGGCCCCATTGCGTCCCATGGGTTACATTTTACTACATAAGCCGTTGAGTACTGTTTATTTATTATTACGTTCTTTAGAGTCTTGAAAGATTTTTTTTGCCGTGTCTATATCTCTATTTAGGTGATGATTGGCAAACTGTTCCAAAATAGCTAACTCTATGAGGTCTTTTTCGTTATAAATAGTTGTATTGATTATTTTTTCGGCCATCTTATTTTCTTTTCTTTTTCAATAGCCTTATCTACCCTGGTCCGCTCTCTCCTATAAGGGGCGGCAGTTCCGTCATGTGGCGCTATGTGCCCCATGCCAAAACCGGTTGTTGCAACATATTTGAAATACGACTCATCATTAAAGACAATTTCTGAAAAATCAGAATCACGTTTAAAAGGTACCAATTGAGCAATTGGCGTTCCGACCTTGATTGCAAAAGCCGCATCTCCAGTTATGTTAAGAACGATGTTAGCAAGATGATAATAGTCAGTATTTACTATTGCTGGAATAACGGTAAAGTTAGCATTGGGCTCCCAATGTAACGGCAACACAAGTGTCGACCATCCCGGAGCTGTTTCAAATCGCCATGGATTTACAAGTTTTGGATATTGTCCAGTCTCGATGTCTCTCATGTCTGTCATGGGGCAAGAGCCAGTTGATTCATAAGAAAAACCCTGAACACTGCTTATGCCTGCAGGAGGGCTAAAGTCGTCTCCACCAGTTTCCCATGCTCCATGACCATCAGGCCTGAATCTATAGTTTGTCCAAAGTGGAAGCGTTACGCCAGCAGCAAGATAATCAATAGTTCCAGCACAACGCCGAAGCGAGCCTTGATGTTTCCCTATTCGCCTAAACCACGAAGGTTGATTAATAATCTCATTAATAAATGGGGCAAACTCCATCAATCTATTATCGGTCGGCGTAAATCTAATTTGTCCAGGTTTTACTGCAGGGAGTTTGTGACTCATTTATACAACCATTCTTCGTCTGTGGATGTTAATTCTCTAAGAGCAGTTGCATGGTCAACCAATTCATGATTGTGACGATTCTGTCTCATCTTGTCAATTTCGTAAAAAATTGCTTCGCGCAAAACCATCATGTTCATGGCTCTAGTGCATGCGTCTTTGCTAATTAATCCCTGCCCTTGAGCCACGTGAGCTATGTGTGGTGTTTGAAAAAGCTCACCAGAACTGTTTTCAAAGTCATAGCGCGATGGTGGGCGCTCAGACCATAGTTCTATCAATTCTTGCAATTCGTCGTTTACTGGCATGTTAGACATTGCTTCCCAAAAAGGAGAGTCTTTTCTATCTGTGTGATAGTGCAGACGAATCATAGTGAGAATGTTTCGCATCATCTTTTCAAAACCTTTATTAAAATGCTTTTGCGAAGCAGTATGTCCAGGAGCGTATGACGCTATATAGGATATGGCTTGACGGACTTGTTGAATAGTTGAACCAATACTTGTAGCTTCAAGCGGTTCAACAAAAGAAGAAGCAAGACCTATGGCCATACAGTTCTTTACCCATACATTTTTTAAATAGCCAGCATCAAAGGAAATGACCCGAGGGTTGTCAATCTTATAGCCACTCATTTTTTCAGCTTCGATAACGGCATCTTCTGCAGATATGAAATCAGAAGAAAATACATAACCGTTACCACGGCGTTCCTGTGTTGGAATTTCCCACATCCAGCCAGAAGATGCTGCTCGCGCTCTGGTGTATGGGCGGATTCGACCATTTGGGTCGCTTTCGGTTGGAAAAGCAATAGCAGTATTGCTAAGTAGATACTTATTAAAAGACACCCATTCGTCGTTGCCTAGTTTATTCATTAGCACCCTAGAAAATCCGGAAGCGTCAAACCAAAACGAGGCCGATACTTCGTCTCCTTGAGATGTTGTTATCGTATTGATATTTCCTGTTTCGGAATCAAGAATTACTTCGGCCACTTCTCCGTCAACAAACTTAATATTGCGGCTAAATGCTAACGACGTAAAAAATTCATTCAATTTAAAAGTGTCAAAATGAAATTGATTAGTACTCTTATGCAACCCAGCACGGGGTATTTTATCTTTGACTATTCCGACACTGGATGTATTAGGCGTAAATAATCTGTCTTGTTCAAGAAGGCCCATATAAACACCAAATAGACCAAAAGCAAAAATGTCATCTACGGCACCAACGCTATGAAAATAGTCAGTATTTTTTGTATGCCAATTTTCGTAACGAATACCGTATTTGTGTGTAGCTGATGTAGCTATGAGCAGGTCGTCAAGTGGTATCTCACACATGTCCATAAATTGACGCCAATGTTCAGTAGAGCCTTCACCTACACCAATGATGCCTATCTTTGAAGATGATATGACCGTTACGTCGGACAAGGGAAATGCACGCCTCGCCAAAATAGCAGCAATCAATCCAGCGGTTCCGGAACCAACAATTGCAATGGGTTCTGGTTTTTGAGATACCGTCCGAAGGTTAATTAAATCTTGGTTAGTTACCATGTCTGACATATACAGTAAACGCTATCTGTGTTGGGATGTGGAAAGAAGTAAATAGACCTGAGTTAATAATTTGTTGATGAACCAAATAAGCACCAGTCTCGTCTCCATTTTCATAAAGATTGCCAAGGTCTGATGCGTTTGAAACAACCAAAACACCATCAGTGCTTATCGAATTAATAACTGCTTCCAAAAGGTGGTCATTAAAACCAAGAGACTGACAGTAGACAAGAGCCATATCTTGTGTCCCAGCAAGGGAATCAATATCTGCATAGTCAACTGTAGTGAAGTTGTCAAACAAAGAAGTGTTTGAGTATTTACATACGCTCTGAGTAATGATTGTATTTAGCACTGTTACTTCGTCAACATACGGAGCTATTCTGGTTAAGCTTTCAAGAGCACCAATAACAAGCATATTTTGCGGCCGGCGCATCCTCACTAGTGCTTCTACGATGTCAACGCAGGCAGCAATTAGGTTTCTGAATTCTGCTTTATCATCTGAGCCTAAAATAAATGAATGGAACTCATCTACAAAAATAACGCGCTCCAACGGAATCCCAGACGCATCATAAACTTCACGCATTTTTACATAAATTTCTTTCAGTTCATTATCTGAAAGAGCCGGTGTTAAGTCAGTTTCTGCCCTACTGTGCATTGACCTGGCAATACGAGCCATTTCCTCAATAGTAAAATTAGGCATTTGTTGCACTTTCAATCTGCGGAGCCAAAAACTTGGCAAAGTAAAGATGACGCAATTCTCCGTAAGCCCTATTATATTCAGCAGGGCTAAGGTTTGACTTTAAACCATTTTTGACTGTTTTATAGTTTTCTTCATTGACCGTCATGTCCGCAACGCCAGCAAGAGCGCAAATACGAATTATTCTTGTTTCCACATACTGCATGTGGTCTTCTAGTGAGTAACTAATCATCTTCTTCTTCCTGTTTGAATGACGGCATTGGTGTTGACATAAAAACGCACCTAAACTTATCACCTTCGGAGTCAATTACTGCGTGTTGTGTAAGGTCATATTTTTTGGCAACCCATTCCATTTCGTCATGGTCACTACCTTCTTCATCTTGGTAGTTTTGCTCTTCGCGTTCGGCAACCCCCCAGGGGCGGCCATTACCACTATGACCCATTGTTTTGAATTGATGAACAAAATAGCCAAATATGCTCATCTGAACCACGTCACTAACGAGTATTTGGTACCACTAACAACTGGATGAGCAATGTGCAGATAAGGAAAATTGCTAGGGAACATAATTACTGTGCCTGCTTCACATTCGACAGTCGTGTCAAACATTGGAAACTCAAGACTTCCTCCTGATTCAGGAGATACAAGGTTTGCAACCATACTAAAGACACGAGCGTTGTCTCTAAAGTGGTCATAATGCCCATGATACTCAGCTTCGGGCAAGTACTTAAGAACCGAATATGGCTCAAATATAGCATTGGCTATTAAATATTCTTTTCTGTAGTCTTCAGAAACTTCAGAAATTTGGTCACGAATAGTTCTATTAAAAAACTTAGAAAGGTCTGTTTCCGGGTATGGCTTCATAAGTGGAACCAAAGAGCATGACAAAGAAGTGCGGTATTGAGTTACGGTTCCTTGTCCGACGCCCGAAGAACCCCACCCGAGTTCTGACCATTCGTTTTCTATTTCTTCATTAAGCATATTAATAAAAGCTTGCGCCATATCTGGCTCAAAAGCATCTCTATAAACAGATATGCAGGTTGCTGGTTTTTCTATTTTCATACAACCTCAAAAGAAGAAACTAAAAATTTTTCATTATTATTAAAGACAATAACTTCATATTTGCCCACTTCGTCAAAACGTGTTCTAAATTTGGCAACATGGCGTTCCAGCATTGATGGTTTGTGCTGCTCTTTTTTGCCCATAGGAGATACGGTTTCCATAATAATATCTTTCCCCATTTCAACAAATTCATTTGTTATGTCTACAGAAAATATGTGACCGGACTTTACTATGCCATCCATATTCGATGAAGCAACCTCTGGAATGGAGATTATACAAACAGAGTCTTTATTTATTCCATCACCAACTAAACCTGTCCTGATTGACAGTTGAGCATCTTTTGCTAGTTTTTTTGCCTCTTCAGGGATTTCTAAATCATTTCCTATCAGGAAATGCGGAACATAAACAAAACGTTTCATTGAAGCTCATCTAGCTTGCTTTCAATAAGTTCCAAAGCGGAAACAAGACCTTTGACTCTGCCGTATTCGCCGGCAAATACACCATCATGGGATACGGGTAGTTCGTCAACTGACGCAAACGTATCAGGGTCTATCCCAATGCGAATCAAAATATTATAAATCTCAGTAGTAATTCCAGCTTTTGAATTACGAAGAGCCATCTCTTTTTGTTGGTTATTAAGGCCAAGGTCCATTTTTTCTCCTAAACGTTTAGCAAGACGTATGCACTACCGGATGATGCTGAATAGTTATCAGCGTCAGCCGTAAGTCCTGCTCTTGTGTCGTATGTAATCGTATCAGCTATTGAGTCTGTAAGCAAGAGTATTGAGCCGCCGCCTCCAGCCCCTCCACGCTTGCCAGTAGAACCAGTCGCTCCAGTTCCGCCAGCGCCACCTGCGCCACCTGCCCCTCCTGTGCCACCTGCTCCACCAGAACCGCCTGCTCCACCAGAACCGCCTGCTCCACGTAATTGACCCAACCCACCAGCACCGCCTGCATAATGACTTGGGTGAACATGGTAAGTATGAGGAGCAACATGGTGGTGATGCCATGTTGGAGAAGTGGTTGGGTGATGGGCATGAGTGTGGCTATGGTGAGGCAAGCCAAAGTGAGCATGAACGTGACCGTCGTGCCCACCAAAAGAACCGTGATAAACCCCCGAGTGATGATAACCGCTTCCGTCTCCATGACTATGTCCACCATGTCCGTTTGGTTTTTGATGATAGTGAGGGAATGGATATCCATGACTTAATTGGAAATAAGCATGCCACCAATGACCATCCCAGTGATGCGCTCCTCCATGTGGACCGTCATTGTGAGGATGGTGATAATGCCCATCATGATGATGGTGCGGGGTTGCGTGAGTGTAGTGATGCCCTTTTGAATGAGCACCAGTATGTGCTCGCGTGGAGTGGGCATGCCTATCTGAATGGTTATTATAATGATGATGATGCGAATAGTTTCTAGCATCAGGGTTTGGATGTGAGCCGTCCGGGTTGGGGTGAGTAAGGCTGGGAGCGGCAGCTCCATCTGGACCAAAGCTGGAACCAGTTGGATGAGTGCCAGGACTACCTGGAGAACCATGACCACCAGGGGTGCCAGAGGCTCCAGGGGTGCCAGAGGCTCCAGTAGTACCAGGAGAACCAGTTGCTCCCGGGCTGCCAGCAGAACCGGCAGAACCAGACATGCCGAGGGACACAAACTTTCCTGAACCTGATATTTTTTTAGCAATTACACAAACAATTCCACCGCCCATGCCGCTAGTTCCGCCAGCACCGCCAGTACCGCCAGCACCAGGTGAACCACTTGCACCACGACTTCCACTTGCACCAGATACGCCAACAGAGCCAGGACTTCCACTTGCACCAGGACTTCCACTTGCACCAGATACGCCAACAGAGCCAGGACTTCCACTTGCACCAGGACTTCCACTTGCACCTTGTGAACCTGGGTTGCCTCGTCCACCAGGAGCATTAACCGTTGTTGCGTTTGGAGGATATGCACCAGTAGCACCAGCCGCACCAGGGGTTCCAGCCGCGCCAGGACTGCCGGTAGCACCAGGACTGCCACTTGCGCCAGGACTTCCAGTAGCACCAGGACTTCCTGTAGCGCCAGCTCCAGTAGCCCCCGAATCCCCAATGGAACCAGTTGTTCCCCTAGAGCCACCAGCCATAGGAAGAACTCCGAGCGTTGGGTCCATCATCATCCCGCCAGACATTGCATTAATGTCTTTATATAAGAACGACGGTAATGCCGTTACTCCAGGACTAGTTCCGCCTCCGCCTTGACCACCAGTTCTGTATGTTATTGCGCCACTTGTGTGTCCCTTTAAGCTTGCGTTTGCGACTGCAGATGCGGGTTCACCAACAACTCCAGCAGATACGGAACCGATTCCGATATACCCATTGTTGGTCAATGTGTTTTTTACAAAAACCCTGTATCCATTTGTATTTAAAAATATGCCAGAGCTAATAGTCAGATTGTTGTAGTACATATCCGACGTAATTGTTGTATCTGATGTAATAGTTACGTCACCGTCAGCACCAGTTCCGTAAACGGCATCGTTTGCCGTACGGGAAACATTTGCTTCAATTCTTGATACTGCCATATTTACACCTGTTGAATATAGTAGTAGGTTCCTGCGTTTTGTCCAGTTACGTCTGTTGATATCCCAGATGGCAAAGATGCGTTAGAGGAGACAATCAGAATCACTCCGCCACCAGCAGGAGCAGTACCTGGCGCTTTTATGTAAGCCGTACCTGATGCTGGACCAGAAATATAACGAGCGGCAAGAATTACTACTCCGCCTCCCGCTTGACCAGAACCACCAGCACCACCGCGAAGAAAAGTAGGTCCGCCTGATGCGGTGATTGAGTATCCAGTAATTGCTTGAGTCGGAACCTTGAAGTAGTTACTTCCACCCATCGCCGCAGTCGGAGCTGTTGCTGTATACCCAGTAGCAGAACCACCTAAAGAATGAGTGACAGCAGTAGTGGCTGCTCCGCCTTGAGCAATAGAACCAGCAGTTGCATACCCAGTCGTGTAGCCAATCGTGGAGTTAGTTCCATCAAACTTAAGCATTCCTTTAACGAAAATCCTATAACCATTTGGTTGAAGTCGACAACTTGTATTGATAGTCAAGTCATTGAAAAACATATCCGTAGTCATTGTGTAAACGCTTGCAGACGGAGCCATACCCAAGACTGTTGTAGTTCCGTCTAGGGTCGCATCACCATCTGCGCCAGTTCCGTAAACAGAGTCAACGCCTTCGTTGTAGTAGGCGTTCCATACAGAACCATCCCATTGCCAACTCTTAGAGCCGACAGTGTAAACCTGGTTTGTATATGGAGATGAAGGAAAAGTTATTGCAGGCATTATCTCTTACCGTAAATTGTCATTGTTCCAGTTAATGTTGCAGCAGCGGCAGTTGTAATTTCAAACCCATCCATTGATGTTGTAACAATATTTCTTGCAAATGTTTGGTTGAAATCACTATCTGTATTTGACCTTCCACCAACTCCATTTGCATAATATGAAGTGTATGCAGTCGCATATGGGTTTTGCCAATCAATTAAGTATTGGGAAGAATATGTACCAAATGCTGCACCGATTAAGCCATATTGGTCTGCTCTAGTATTTTTTGCAATCGTGGAAGCAGACAACTGATTATACGAATTAGTTGAAAGAATATTCCCAGTCTGGGCAGTAGTGCTTACAAGTAGTCTTATGTAGAAGTTTGTAGCGGTTGATGCTGTTAAGTCAAGAACACAGTGATAATTCGTAAATGATGAAGAAAATACTCCAGCAAACTGAGCAGTGGCCGTAGTGGTAAAAGTTGTTGAACTAATAAATTGAAGACCAGGTGGTTGTGAGGAGTTAAGGAGCATCACCCACGAAGAGCCGTTATACAAAAGAAACTTATTTGTGTCCGTTTCATATATGGTCATTCCAGTCCACGGACCCGATGGACGAGTAGATGAAGTACACTGATACGGCGACATTGTGCCACCACCTAGTTCAACCCATGCCGAGTTGTAGTAGATATAAGAAGCACCAGTAGATGTATTAAACCAAATTGCCCCAGCAGTCGGAGATGCTGGAGCAGTTGCAGAACTTGTAATCGCTGTGGGTCCTGTTACTCCAGTCGCGCCCGTTACGCCAGTAGGACCCGTCGGTCCTGTCGGTCCTGTAACTCCAGTTGGACCTGTTGCGCCAGTTAATCCTGTTGGTCCAGTCAGTCCTGTTGCGCCAGTAAGTCCTGTTGGACCTGTTAATCCAGTTGGACCAGTCGGACCAGTTGCACCAATAGGAATTACAAAGTCAAGTACTGCGGCACCAGATGTTCCGCTATTGGTTACAGCGCCGGTTGCTCCACCAGTGGTTGTTCCAACGGCAATAGTCGCCGCAACTCCAGTCGGTCCTGTCGGTCCAGTCAATCCAGTAGGTCCGGTAGCTCCAGTTAATCCAGTCGGACCAGTCGCGCCCGTTAAACCAGTAGGCCCTGTAGAGCCAGTTGCACCGATAGGACCAGACAAGTCTGTATAGATGACTACCCATTTTTCTCCATCCCACTTCCACGTCTTTCCTGAAAAAGAGTGAAGGTCGTTTGTGAGTGGTGAGTTTGGAAAGTCAATAGCCATGGTTAGTACTTAATGATGTAATTAACGGCTAGGAATGGGTTCATTGTTGCAAGTGCGGTGTTTGCAAATCCGCCGTTGTCTGAATTGCCAGTGAAGTTTGGAAGGTCAACAGCATGAGTATGACCAACGCTTGCACCAGCAGAATCAAAAGCAGCAATATCAGTGTTATGCGTATGCCCCACGCTTTGACCAGCGGAGTCAAAAGCACCAACATCTGTTGTGTGGTAGTGGTTTGCGCTAATGCCGCCAGTTCCGTGAGAATGAGATTCCATCGATGTTGCACCAGGGTTACCTAGGGTGGTTCCCGCAGCAGTTGCTCTGGCTTTTGCTGTTCCAGAAGCAGCATCTGTAACGTAATAAATAGCATGCCAATGACTACTTGAATCTGTTGAATGAGAATGGTCCGAACTAACAGTCCCAGAACTAGCGTTCGGTGGGTCAATAGAGTGAGAATGGTCAGCACTGCCTGTGGTGGAGCCAGTATTCGGCGGGTTTACAGAATGGCTATGGTCAACGCTCTGTGCTCCTGAAGTCGCAGAGGCGTGGTCGTGAGCAATAGAATGCGTATGTAGAGGAAGATTTCCCGAAGCAATAACAACACTTTCTGCACCACCAGTTGCCGCAAGCGCTCGTGAGGTTAAACCAGTTCCAGCACCTGCACCCATTGGCATGCGACTACGCATGTCTGGAACATTAAAAGTAGTTGTTCCATTGCCACTTCCATATGTTGTGCCAATCAATGCAAACAAGTTTGCGTATGTTGTTCTGTTTATTGCAGTGCCATCACAGAGGAGCCATCCCTCTGGTGAAGTTGCCCCAGCGTATGGCATTAAACCACCAACTGGAATTAAGGGGTAACCACCAACAACATTGTCGTCAGCAACAGCAATCCCTTCTTTAACGGTAAATCTTGTTCTAGCCATTTCTATTCTCCATCCGATGGAATATTGTCTGTCCTGACACCCCATGGACTAGAGCCATTAGTCAAGTCCCAGTTATCCCAAGAGGCAGGGTATCCCGTGCGTGGAGGCAGAGGAAGTTGAAGAGTGTTTTCTAAAGGACGAGAAACAGTAGAGGTTATGTCTCTCATTTCTTGCCTCCATACACGCCAGTCGTTTTTAATTTCCTCAGAAAGAGGGCAGTCTGGCATTTGTGTCCAATCTGATTCTTTTAGAAGAACATCACGCATTTCACGAAGTGCTTGAGCAAGTTCTTCTTGTGTTTGCGCATATGTACCAGTTGTTGAAAGTGTCCAACCATAAATTTGAATTAACATGTTATAAACCTATCAAACTAGAGACGACCTTGACATATGCGCTAGTTGTCGCAGCGTCAGTTACGGTTGCCTGAACGAGAACATTGTCACCACTTATAGAAGTGGAGACGGTTAGCGGAATACGGGTAGTTCCTAATTCTATAACGCCATACTCGGCAAGAGTCGGGATGGTTCCATTATGAATTAACAGAATTTTTGACACTGTGTATTTTGCACCTTGAGTTACCTGGATGAGGAATTCACCGCTTCTTGCAAGTATTTTACTAAAACTCGTGATGGTCGTTGCGCTGTTTGTTGTGAGTGTAGTTTCTTGAGCAGAACCAGAACCACCACCATTTGACTCCACCCAAAACGAGTCATAGTAAACAAACGTCTTACCACTATCCGATTCAAACCAAATACTTCCAACTGTCGGGGATGCTGGAGGAGTATCAGAAACAAGAAACACTCCCGTAGCACCAGAAGGGCCAGAGGCACCAGAAGAACCAGTCGGACCAGTCGGACCAGTCGGACCAGTTGCTCCAGTGGCACCCAAACCCGTAGCACCTGTTGGTCCAGTCAGTCCTGTTGCACCAGTCAATCCTGTGGCACCCGTTAGACCAGTAACACCTGTGGCTCCTGTGGCACCGACTAGAGAAACGCCAGAAGGCCATGTTCCTGCCGCTTTAGGACCAAAAATAGTATTAGAAACATTGTTAATGTAGAAGTCGCCGTTAGCGCCAGTTCCTGCAGATGGGTTGACAGAGCCGTAAAGGACAGTGCGCCCATCAACTCCAGTTGCGCCAGTTGGTCCGGTTTCTCCAGTCGGACCAGTCGCGCCCGTCAGTCCAGTTGTTCCAGTCGCTCCCGTAACGCCTGTTAGACCAGTCGCCCCCGTAACTCCCGTCGCCCCCGTTACGCCTGTTGGTCCAGTAGCACCTGTGATACCTGTTGCGCCCGATGCGCCTGTAACGCCCGTAGGACCAGTAGAGCCAGTAACACCAGTTGCGCCTGTTAAGCCATTTGGCCCTGTAGCTCCTGTTAAACCTGTAGGCCCAGTATCCCCTGTTAAACCAGTAGCACCAGTTAGTCCTGTGGGGCCAGTATCGCCCGTTGCTCCTGTAATTCCAGTTGCGCCAGTTGCTCCTGTTACTCCGGTTGGTCCAGTAGCACCTGTGATACCCGTTGCACCCGTTAAGCCAGTCGCGCCCGTCAGACCTGTAGCACCAGTCAAGCCAGTCGGACCCGTAGCGCCCGTAGCGCCAGTTAAACCCGTGTCCCCCTTGTCTCCAGTTCTTACAAAAGTGATGATTACATCTTGTCCAGTTGCCCACGAAGGAGACGAGCCAGTTAAATATGAAACAGGGACTTTGTAGTATGTAGAAACAAGAGTGTGTGCCCCAGTAATCGCGTAGTAAACAAATTGCGATGAATCTCCAACTGCTTCTACCTTAAAGTGTCCCTTGATTGCCGATGTTGAATCGTCAATTGTGTTTAAATAAGCAGACACATCATTAGACGTGAAGTCAATCGGGTCAATGTACAAAAAAGTTGCGGTCGCTAGTGCGGAGTCAAATTTTAGATTTGTTGCACCTGGGTCTGTATCGGCAGTATTCGTTAGGTAGTTGTAAACAAAAGTCGCTCCACCAAAAGAACCCGTATCACCCTTGACTCCAGTGGGACCAGTCGGTCCTGTCTCGCCTGTCGCGCCAGTAAGACCAGTGGCTCCCGTTGGACCTGTTAAGCCCGTTGGACCAGTAGCGCCCGTAATGCCTGTCGGACCTGTTTCGCCCGTTAAACCTGTGGCTCCAGTCAATCCAGTAGCACCCGTTAAGCCTGTCGCCCCAGTTGCACCAGTTAAACCCGTCGGTCCAGTTTCTCCTGTAGCACCTGTTGCGCCGGTATTTCCAGTGGCACCGGTGGCTCCGGTCAACCCAGTTGGACCTGTAGCGCCAGTCAGACCTGTTGGACCAGTTGCCCCAGTTAATCCAGTTGGACCTTCATCCCCAACAGGGCCAGTCGGTCCAGTAGGTCCTGTATCTCCTGTTGCTCCAGTTGGACCCGTAGCGCCAGTAGCACCCGTTAACCCCGTTGGACCAGTAGCGCCCGTGACACCAGTAGCACCCGTTAACCCCGTTGGACCCGTTGCGCCAACACCAGTTGGACCAGTTGCTCCTGTTACACCCGTAGGACCGACAACACCAGTTGGACCAGTTGCTCCTGTTACACCCGTAGGACCGACAGGACCAGTAGGACCACTTGGCCCGAGTGGCTGTGTTCCGATTTCAATCCATTGAGAATCGTAATAGACGAAAGTTTTACCCGTATCGGATTCAAACCATATTTGACCAGCAGTAGGAGTTCCTGGAGCAGTGTCCGAGATTGTTGCTCCGCCTGCAGCATTCGAGTTAACCCACGCAGTGCCGTTCCATTGCAAAACCTGGTTAGTCGCAATACTTGTTATGGTTACGTCGGTTAAGTCATCAAGAGAAGCTACGGTTGATGCGGTGCCGGGAAGAAATTTAGTTCCGTTGAATTTAAGAACTTGGTCAGTGACTGCACCAGAAGTATCTACTTCGATTCCGTCAATATAAAGTATGGGGGCTTTGAAGGTGTCGTCTGTTTTTAAGACGTTTGCTTCATCGCGATAGAGGTTTACGTCCGCAACGTTGGTTCCGTCACCCCAAACTAGGCGTCCGCCGCCCTGGATTTGAAGTCTTGCATAGGTGTCGCCGTCAACATAAATTGTTAATCCATCAGAACCAGCAGATGACAACTGCCGAATAGCGATGGGGGTAATAAATTTTTGTGTCACGACCTCAATCGCTTCCTATGTTATTGCCCCTCAGGGCAAGGCGTTAAGCCTTTTTGCCGAAAGCTGTATCTTTTGGATTCAGATAACGAAGGATAACAGGTAGTGCTGCTGCCCAAAGAGCATTAGCAGTAAGTTTGATATCGTTCGTTGCTGCGTATGTTGCGACTGCTGCACCAAGGACGCTTCTTGCGTACGATGCTGCCATTGCTTTTTGTTCTGCTGTGATTTTCATGTTTTCCTATCCAGTTACAACGATGTGGAAATCGTCGGCACCGATTGTTGAGCCATTGATTGTTACTACGACCGCGTCTACGCTTGAACGAACAACATCACAGTTGACAGTTTCACCAGTGGATACTTGGTAAACCTGAACAAGAACGTTCTTTGTGTTAAATTTGTGCGTGACGGTCGTGACCGAAGTAGTGCCAGAAGAAGCGGCACATGCTTGGTCGGCAACACGAGCAAGTACTGAAGTACTAGTTGTTACAGCACCAGCAGTTGTCTTGATACCAAGGGCTGCACGAGCATCAGCGGCTGTTGAGGAGCCAGTACCACCATCTGCAACGGCAATGTCTGTACCATTCCATGTACCAGAACTGATTGTTCCAACCGTTGTAATTGAAGACTGACCAACATAACTGGCGTGAATATCAATGGCGTTTGCAGTTACATCAATACGGCTTGCTGTTCCAACAGCATTGATGGTGTTTCCGTCTTTTGTAAGACCGTCACCAGCAATAACTTGTCCAGCGCCAGAGAACTGAACAAATGTAAGGCCAGTTGTTCCAAGAGTAATTGTGTCGTTTGTTGTAAGAACAAAACCGTTGTCGGCATTTACATCACCTTCAGAAACAAAGGTAAACATTCCTGTCGTAACTTTTGCTGATGTATTTGCGTCGTCTGCACGGGAAGCCGCACCTGCCCCAGAAGCAACAGCTACATAAATACCGTTCTCGGATGCTGTGGCCTGGTTTTTAACAAGAACACGGTCGCCTTCAGCAAGCGTTACTCCGTCAATTGCATCGCCGGCCTCAAGACCTGAAGCCAATAAAACTGCACCGGTTGTGGCAACCCTAACGGAAGCCTTAACATCAAGACCTTGACGAGCGGCGTCTACATAACCTTTGTTGGCAGCATGACCGTCAGCAGTTGGGTTAGCAACGCTGATGTTTCCGTTTCCGTCGCGCTTGGCTATCTTGCCGTTAGTGGCAGCATCGGTTGCGTCGTTAAGGGCATTCCAGAAGTCGGAAGATAAGAGACCCGCGTTTGAGGTGTCCGCAAGGTTGAGAGTGATGGTAACAGTGCCGTTTGACTCATCAAGAGTAATGGCGTTGGTGTGAGAGCCACCCTTTGCAATGTTATTAACAACCTTACGCCATGCACCATTGCCGTAGACCAGGATTGAATCTGTGGTGCTATTAAAGACCATCCGGCCTTCAAAGTTGCCTTCAGCAGGGTTGGTTGCAACAACTTGAAAGGTTGCGTTAATCAGCTCGTTTTGATTAAGGTCAATATTTGTGAGAAATTTTTGTGCCATTTTTACTCTACCTTACGTGAGATATGCTTTACCAGAAAACGCCGCAGAAAACGTCACCGTAATCTGAGTATTACTATTGTATTGTACCTCACCGAATACATGCGTATTTGCAGAATCAACTATGGTTACAGACGGGAACCCGCCGAGACTATGGGTTATTACCCATGTTGCGGATGACGTACCTTGTTCAAAGACGTATCTTCTTGTGTTTCCGGCATTTGCGGCCAGTCTGACAACTACTTGATTAGGGGCGTCCTGGTTAACTATTACCTGATTTGCTGTGTCCTCGTTGACTATTACGTTGTTTGGGACATTGCTCATCTTGTGACCTCAGGGCTGACGGTAAATATTCCCTGAAGAATCCTGGACACTTCTCCACCGTTATTAATTATTTCAATATCGTACACGCCACTGCTTTGAAGAGTCGCTGTCAGTTCATCTGCCATATATATGTTTATATGGTTTATTGAACCAGGAGTTTGATTGATGATTATTCTGCCGTTTTCCGTAGTAAGGGTAACCATCGCCGTTGAACTATCTATAGTTCTTCTTACCTGCATTCGTGCCGTATAACCATTTAAATCAAAAACAGCAAAAGTCTGACCAGTTGGGTCCGCCACAAGGTCTGGTTGTTCTAATTCTATTAGGCGTGAAAAAGTAGAGCCTTGTTCGCATGTGAAATTATAAGTTCCTGCTCTCACTTGGTATTCACTCCTGAAATGGTCGGCGTAGATTGCTGCTCTAAGTGTAGATTATTTAGCCAATTTTCCTTGTGAGTATTGAGGATTGACGTTCTGGTCGTATTTAGTTAGGCAACATTTATTAGTAGTTTTTATTAAGTGCTACAATTAACTAGTTATTTTGGGAGGGCTGGGCCTAAATTGAAGTTGTCAAACAAAGACGTCAATAGATTGACGCGATTCTTGGTTTTATTTCCCCTTGTATTTCTGGCCATATTTTCTCCTCCACTTTCGAAGTCCGGCGCGTCAACAGTTATAACAAATGGCAGCTTTAATGGCTCTGACGGCTGGACAATAGTTCAAAACGGTGGAAGCGGGATGGTCTTTAACGGAGCCCTTAGATTTTCTTACGCAACTGGAGAAGTAAGTCAATCCTTTACAGTTAACCCGGGAGACACTGTAGAGATTTCTTTTACTGTGGATAACTCCTCAACCAACAGTGTTGGCAGGGGGGCAATATCTGATACGTGGAATGTGTCCCTGGTATCCGGAAGCGCTTCAGCAACTACTGGCAGAACAGTTGCCCACAACCAAGAAGCGTTCACTTTGACGCTGACGGTTCCGTCCGGTGCATCTTCTGCAACCCTGGACTTCAGCGGAATGGATAATGGATACTGGGCCGGGGTATATGGACCAGTAGTAACCGCTGTTTCGGCAAAAATAACACCTGCCCCCACCTCGCTTTTAGTCACCAGCCTTGCTGACGACGGCTCTGAAGGAACGCTTCGCTGGGCAATAAACCAAGCAAATGCTACGGCTGGTGGAATTTATGACTCTATTACCATCACAGCAGAAGGCACAATCACACTAACTTCTAGCCTTCCATCCATAACTCAAAGTCTCACAATTACTGGTGCCGGAATATCCAAGACGATAATCGACGGAAACAACCAATATCGCTCCATATATAACAACGGTACTCGCAATATATCTATTAGTGACATGACCTTCAAAAAGGGAGCAAACGCTACAGGGGGTATTGTTTGGTCAAACAATGGAACGTTTACAGTTACTAACGTAAAGTTCACCGAGTCTCAAAACTATGCCTGGTATCAGCAAAACAACACAGTAACTACTTTCGAGTCGTGCCAGTTTACAAATCTTGTTTATGGCATTCGTTCAGATTACGGTTCAACTCCTTCCGTAAAGAGTGAAGACTCCGCATATGGGGACCGCATATATATTAAAAATTCTCAGTTTTTGAATAACTCTTATGGTCTAGCAACTGAACGTTTTGTAAAAATTGAAAACTCAGTATTTTCAAACAATGTAGTTGCTGCGCAATTACAAGGGCTCAACCGCATACAGGTGTACGGGTCAACATTTAACAACAACGGAACTGCTATCTATATTTTTTCATGGATACCCACTTCTTGGACCCCGGGTTTGGATAACCAAGTAATCGATGGAAATATATTCTCTGAAAACTCCAACGCGATAAACATTAATAACTATTTTAGCAATGGCACAAAAACCATGAACGGGAACAACTCAAACTCTTGGTCTACCGTACGTTCTAATAACTATAGCGAAAATGCGACTATATATGTTGGTTCAGGATTTATTGAAGATAGCAACACTATTGTAACTACTACAACCAGCACTACAAGTACAACTACTACAAGTACTTTGCCTCCAACTACTACTACAAGTACAACAACCACTAGTACTAGTACTACTACAACCACTATCGAACCAGAATCTGAGACAACTACAACAGTAGAACCTGAACCAGAAACTACAACTACGGTTTCACCTACTACAACAACACTTATTGAAAAAATATTTGACCCAGTGGAGGTAACCCCAGTTGAAACACCCGCGAGCGAAGGTGAAACCGAAAGCGATGGACCCGCCACCTCGGTACCACAATATGCCCCAGAACAAGAGACAACAACACAAACGGATGAACCAGCGATAGACGTACCCAAAGAAACTCAAGACGCAGCCGACGCTGCAGTTGCAGATATCTTTGACGCGCCTATATCTGACACAAAACTTGCGGATGCTGTTGATAATTTAATTGCCGATGCCGGAACTCCAGAAGAACTCACTGCTGTAGTTAATTCTCTTCTCGACCAGGAACTTACAGACACCCAGTTTGCAACAGTCATTGATTCCGTTTTCTCTGAATCTTTATCAGATGAAAACTTTTCTGCTGCAGTTGATGCTGTTTTTGCAGATACTTCTAAATTGAGCGATGAACAATTTGATACCGCAGTACAAGCAGTCTTTGATGAGCCCTTGTCAACCGAACAATTCAGTGCTGCTCTTGAAGCAGTTTTTGATGAACCAATCTCGGATGAAAAGTTTGATGCCATTATCTCTGCCGTATTAGATGAACCACTTTCTGATGAGCAGTTTACAGAGCTGGTAAACGTCTTAGAATCAGACACAGTTACTGAAGAGCAAGTAGCAGCTGCGGTTGACTCTGTTATTGAAAACGGTGTAACCGAAGACCAAGCCACCGAACTTGCTACCAGCGAAAAGGTTTTGCAGAGCATTGACGGAGAACAGGCAACAGAAATCTTTGACGCTGTTGAAATTTCAAATGTAACCCCAGAAGAAGCAGCAGCCCTAGTTGCAGCGGTTCAGGACGCTCCTACTGAAGTCAGAGAAGCGCTGGAATCGGAAATTAACGTATTCGATGGTGCTATTGACACGTATGTTCCACTTGGTTCCATAGTAGACGTAGGAACGCGAAGAGTTGTCGTAGCAGCAGCGGCGGCTGCAGCAAGCATGACAATGGGTGGAGCCTCTCCATCGGCTCCATCTGCGCCAAGTGGTAGTGGTGGTAGCGGTGGAGGAGATGGCGGCGATTCAGCACCATCCGAAGACAAGAAAACTTCTAATAAGAGGAGAAGAAAGTGAAAACACTTAAAAAAATAACAAACGAATTCCACTCACTGGCATGGACAATTGCCGGTGCAGCAACAGTTCTAATTACACTCTCGGGTGATACAAGAACTATGGGTTTATGGATATCGGGCATTGCGCTTGTTGTTCATCTGCTTGGAATAATTTTCAAAAAAAGCGAATAAAGCATAAAAACTATTTACTCAATAAGAATGCAGGCATTTATTTTGCTGCATTTATATGGGGTACAATATTAGAACGTTTCCTGTCAAGGTAGGAAAATGTCGGTTATTCACAAACAGATGGAGTCTTCAATGGCACGCAAATACACTGGCAATACTGATGGAAATTCAGGCAAAGCTCTTCCAGGAACACAAAAGCTTTTAGAACTTTGTGGGAAAAGATGGGGTTTTACGAACCTGGGGATTTGGGCCAATAGGTCGATGAAAAATCCTAAGGCGATTCCTGGTGACCCAAAATGGTTGAGCGTTCACGCAACTGGACGTGCCGTTGATATGGGCTACACAGACCGTAAGAAAGCGGTAGAGGCTTGGAATTGGTTCCTCGCTAACACTGCGGCGCTTGGTATCGAAGAGATGCATGACTATGCTTTTGATAAAGACAAAGCAGACAAAGAAGCTGGCTGGGGTCGCGGTTACAGATGTTCTCGCGGCGAAGGCTCAGACCCTAAATCGGTCAAGATTTATGATGAAAATGATAATGCTGGCTCGCAAGGCGGGCATTGGCTGCACATAGAACTTTCTCCAGAGATGGGCAAAGACGCAACCAAGTTTGAGGCTGCATGGCGCGCCCTTCCAAAGCCTGGTGCATGATTCCGAATGGAAGCAATTACAGTTGCTCTCATAACGGTAGTCGGTGCCGTGCTAGTTGCCCTTGTTGAAAAAGGACGACGTGAAAACAAAACCGACCATGGAGTCGTTTCTGAAAAACTTGACATGATTGGTAAAAACTTAGGTCGCTCAATTGACCGCGTAGAAGCAACCGTTGTTCGTAACGAAGTAAAACTAGATGAGCATATTCGTGACCACGCAAAAGGGGATGTCTGATGGCAGGCAAGAAACCAGCAAAGAAATCAGCAAGTTCAAGTGCGGTAGCACCAACACCTAAGGTTGATACAGGAATAAATGTTTTGTATCTCGGATACAAGGGTGTGAAGCATGTTTGCCCTGTATGCAACAGTTGGCGCGGCAAAGGCATGGTTCGTGAATACAAGTCTGTTCTCTATTGCAGTATTGGTTGTGTTACTTCTTTCAAGACCATTTCAGAGGGAAACTAATGAAAAAAGATTTGTTGGTTAATGTCCTTTTACGAATTCTTGCAACTTTTGCCGCATCTGGTCTGGGCGTTATCGGTGCAGGAACTTTGGATTGACCAAGACCTATGTTGAGCGTTCCTGACCACATTGTGAAGCCGCCGTACGCAGAGACTGGCAAGGTCACGCGCTGGCAGGAATCTGCTGTGAAGTCCCCTGAAATTATTGAACGCATGCGCATTGCGTGTTCTGCTGCTGCCGAAGTACTACGCCTTGCAGGAGAATTTGTTCGTCCAGGAATAACCACCGATGAAATTGATGTGTATGTGCATAACTTGTGCATTGAGCGTGGTGCATACCCGAGCCCATTGAATTATTCGGGCTATCCAAAGAGTGTGTGCACTTCAGTGAACGAAGTGATTTGTCATGGAATTCCCGATTCACGCGTGTTGCAAGACGGTGACATCATTAATCTTGATGTCACCACATACATGAATGGCGTTCATGGCGACACCAATGCAACATTTGCGGTAGGCGAGATTGACGACGAGAGCCGCAACCTAATTTCTGTAACCGAAGAGTGCACATGGCGCGGCATTGAAGCCGTTGTTCCTGGTCGCCCACTAAGTGACATTGGAAAAGCCATTGAAACCCGAGCAAAACAAGACCAAATGAGCGTTATTCGCGCCTTTATTGGTCACGGTATTGGCGAGCAGTTCCACACCGATATTCAGGTGCTGCACTACTACGACAAGAGCAACAATACAATAATGCGACCTGGCATGACATTCACGATTGAGCCGATGATTTCACTTGGCACATGGCAGCACCGCATGTGGAACGACGGCTGGACAGCAGTCACTGCAGACGGCAAGCGCACCGCGCAATTTGAACACACCGTGTTGGTCACTGAAACTGGTGTTGATGTATTGACAGGTGGACCAATCACCAAAGGGAAAAAATGAGAGTATGGATTGACCAACACATTCGTGACCACGTAAAGGGAGATGCCTGATGGCCGGTAAAAAACCAACAAAAGCTATTGCTACCCAAAACAAGCAAAAAGCAGTACTTGACCCTGCAATCTACGGAATTAGCGTAAAATACATAGGTACCAAGTCATCCCCGTGCCCTTGTGGTGAATGTGGGAGAAACATGGTTAGGGGAATGATAAGACTAAGAACGAATGATTATTTTTGTTCAGAAGTCTGCGCATTTAACTCGCATCTTAAAAACACCAAGACACAAGAAAGTACAATCTCATGAGAAAATTGTCACCAGAAGAGAGAGCGGCAAAGCGCGCTCTTACAGAAACAGCAGCACCAGTAGCGGAAGCAACTTCTAAAAAATCTAAGAAAAAAGAAGTAGTCGAAGAAGCCGTACCTGCAGAAGAAGCCGTACCTGCAGAAGAAGCCGTAGCCGAAGTTGCTCCAGCAACAGAAGAAGAAGTATCAGTAAAAGAAGAAGCTGCTGAATAAAACTTCCTGTTAGGAAAGTTTCAGTAATCAATTTCTTTAAACAAACAGGACAACCATAAGGTGAAAAAAGAGCTTATATCCAGCATTTTAATGCGAATACTAGCTACTTTTGCCGCATCTGGTCTTGGTGTCATAGGTGCCGGCACAATAGCTGGCGTGCCTGTTTGGAAGTCTGTATTTATGGCTGGTCTTGCTGGCGTAGCAACTGTCATAGAAGGTCTTTCTCGAGCCTTCCTAGATGATGGAAAACTAACCGCATCAGAAATCAATGCTGTCTTCTCTCGCTTCGATAAAAAAGATGTATCAGATAGTGAAGTTGCCAAAAAAGAAGAAGCAACTAACGCTCGTAAAAGAAAAGCAGCCGAGACAACTACTTCTACTGTAGAACAATAAAGAAATGGTACGTTGTTAGTAGCTGTTAGCGCGTGTAAAGAGACGTAGTACTTTTTATAGATTTATCTAAAGTTGGAACAGATGGCTCCTAAAATCCAGGACACCGAACAGGTTTGGCATAACGATAAACACAAACTCAGCTTGCGCATAAACAAGTCCGAGTTAGAGATAATGCAAATTATCTGTCCAGAAGAAGGACTTCACGCCTGCACTAACAGAGATGGCGTGTGCGTGGTTCAGCACTTTATTGGACTGTATGGACTTGATTGTAATGGTGGAGTGTGTCCAGCCCAAGAACACTTAGAAATATGCTGGACACTCATCGGTGACGTTAATGATGTTGAGTCATCTCAGCTTTGGTTTATTCCTCTTGCTGACGAGGTGTTTCAAGCATGGATTGTTTCAAACCAGGAGCCACAACCCTAGACCTACTGGGTCTATTGTTTTTACGCCTACAGGCTTCAATGTACTTCTGATTGGCTTCTTCAAGGATGGCATCCTCTCTGTCTATATTGTCAAGACTTAAAAGCGCCCCCCTCTCCGCGACATCAGCAAGCCTCTGCCTAAGAGTTGCTACATACATCTTCCCAAGCATTTTGTCTCTTGTTTCTCTGTAGTGATTTACGGATATGTATATCTCGTTTATGCCGGATGAAGTTATAAACCAGGTGTCTTCTCCAGACTTGTACAAAAGCTCATTTTTCTCCATTTTTCTAAGCAATGGACGTATATCACTGTAATGACGCTTACTGAACTTGCCAGACAAACACTCCTTTACTTCCATTGGAGTGAACGAACCTCTACGCATTCTTGCGAAACAAAGCGCATAATACGAAAGAGTGCCGTAACTAACTAGTGGGAATCTTTGTTCTGACATTGAATAACATTGTATTAGAACGGTTCCTGTTCGCCAACTTCTTCTTGTTCAGAAAATTTAATAGTTTCAACAGCGCGTAGAACATGTTGTATATCAGGCTGTTCTTTAATTAATTTATTATTTAATCGATAGACATTTTGTCGGTTAACTTTTGTCTTTGTAAGAAGCCCTGAAGATATAAGGCTTTTAACAGTTTTATCTATCATTGTTTCACTGAGGTCAAGATAAACAGAAACAGCACGAACTGTCATTGTTGGGTCTTGAATTAAAGAAATTAAAACTCGACCACTTGTGGATAACAAATTAACATCCGTATCACGATGATACCTAAGTATTTTTTTATCATCCAGTGCTTCCATTATTTTCTGCACGGCTTCACTAGTTCCACCTTCTGAAGTGATGGCTTTTTCTATCGCTTTTTTAATGTCATCGTTTTTTGCGTTCTTCATAGATACCTGTACATGATGGGGTAGGGTGGGGTAACATCTGGGGTGTCATAGAGACCGACATTGAGAGCAACACTTGATGAGAAACACCACATAATTACAGACACTAGCAGGAGGGGCGAATGCTCAAAGATACTCTCAAAGAACTAATAGCAAAGCCGGACAATACGTTCGACAATTGCAAACTAGGTTCCATTATTAATAGCCAAGACAAAGAGACCCAAAAGGTACTTATAGACGCACTTAGTGGAGACATATCCACGATGTCACTTATAAGGGCACTTAACGCCGAAGGTATCAAACTCAGCAGAGAATACCTAGGTACAAAGAGGGCCGGATGCTTCAAGAACGAAAACGGTAGCAATTCCTGCTGCATTAACAACAAGTCAGAAAGTAAGTAAAATGGTCCCCCCAAAGAAAAAACCAGCAGCAGCTCCAAATCTTGGTGAAAAATTAAGAAATTTGAAGAATACGGCCGAAACAGCCAAGGCCACTGTAGACGGTGAAAAAAACTCAAAAAAAACACTCAATGACATCGCGCAGATGCTTGCTCGTAAAGGTATCGACCCATCCGAAGTTGGCTCAATCAAAAAAGTTTCGCTTTACCAGTCGGTAACAAAGAACCCAGATACTGGCGAAGCAATAGTTCACGACCTTCAAGCCATCCAGTTCAGCCCTTCGTGGGAGACCGGACCAGCTTGGCCTGTTATAGAACAAGGGCCTCAAATACAAATACAAAAGGTAAAGACAAAAACCGGCAAGCCCAAAGCATGGGAGACCGCAGTTATCGTACCTGATATACAAATAGGTTTTTACCGTAAATCGCTCGATTCTTTTGAATTAGAGCCAATTCATGACGAAAAAGCCATAGCAGTTGCTCTTGAAGTAATAAAGAACATGAACCCTGACCAAGTGGTTCTCGTAGGAGACAACCTCGACTTTGCGGAATTCGGCAAGTTTCTTACCGCCGCACCATTTAAACAGATGGTTCAAGCCTCAATTGACCGAGCAACCATGCTTTGTGCACAATTGCGCGAAGCAGCGCCTACTGCCAAAATCACATGGATTGCCGGAAACCACGAAGCAAGATTGGCGCGATACATCCAAACCAACGCAGAAGCAGCTTTTGGCATCACCCGAGGTAAAGCAGATAAATTTAGAGAGACCTGGCCTGTCCTTTCTGTGCCATTTCTTTGCAGAATGGATGAATTCGGCGTCGAATATCTTCCCGGTTACCCAGAATCAGCTCACTACATCAACTCAAACCTGATGATTGTTCATGGAGACAAGGTTGTTTCAAACAACTCAACCACCAAGAAGTATCTGGACAATGAGCGTATATCAGTTATTTATGGACATATCCACAGAAATGAGTACGCCTACAGAACTCGCCGTACAGACAAGGGTCCACGAACAATCATGGCCGCAAGTCCTGGATGTCTCTGCAGAGTAGACGGCGCTGTTCCATCCACGAAATCAGGTATGGACGAATTTGGTAGACCACTCCTCCAAGGAGCCGAGAACTGGCAACAAGGACTAGGAATAGTTACTTACCAGCCTTACGGAGTAGGCGAAGAGTGGTTCAACTACGAACCAATGTGGATTTACAACGGCCGAGGCATCCTTCGCGGAGTGGAGTACGTTGCCCAATGAGCGGATACGACTTTGGCGAGAACATGCCAAACCTCAGAGAAGACCTAGAATCCTTAAGAGACAAGGGTCTCATCGATATTGTTGGGATAAATGACGAGGGAGAGTGGCTTTACAACCTTTCCCCCACATCAAAACAACTTGTTGAAGAACTTCGCCATGAAACCGATGACATATGGGGTACTATCGCATTACTCATGGAAAACATGATGGAGGAAGAGCGTGACCTATGACAACAATAATTGGCATACAGGGTGATGGCTTTTGTATAGCAACAACTGATTCTCGCATCTCAGAGCTTGAGGGCGGGTCTAATTTGATTTCGCAATTTGTCAGTCTAAAAGAGACGAATACGAAAATAGCCTTAAATGGTCGCTACTTGTTGGGCGCGGCAGGGGATTTGCGCGCCATAAACATACTGCATCACGCTTTCCAGCCTCCGCCGGCACCGCCAACACTTAAAGGCAAGAAGCTCGACCACTTCGTTACAGTTAAATTTATCCCAGCTTTAAGAGAAGTATTCGAGTCTTCCGGATACGCAATGCCTGATAAAGATGAAAAGACTCACATGGCGGAGCATGCCTCCACTGTATTCATGGCCATAAACGGCACTATCTATATCATTGATGGAGATTACTCCTGGATATCTGACTCCTCTGGCTTGTTTGCCATAGGGAGCGGAGCCCAATACGCACTCGGTTCTCTCTATACACAGATGCCAAAAGGCAAACTAACCCTGCCAATGGCAAAGAAAATAGCAATGCGCGCAATCAATGTGGCCGCAAAGTTTGACCCATATACGGGAGCGCCGTACCACGCCTTCGTACAGGGAGCCGAAAAACCCCCTGCACCTAAGTCTCAATAGATAAGTCATCACAGGATATATAATTAACTCATGCCAACAAAAAGCCAAAAACTAGCCGCAACAGCATCCTTCATCATCTCCTTGCCTATCGTTATTGGCTTGATTGTCCTAATTCGCTCCATGCGTGAGCACTTCAGGAAAATACGAGAAGGATACCGCTGGGAATAATCCCACGACCTTTGACCCAACTATCTCCATATCTGGGTAGATAGATAAAGAAACGCCTTTTTAACCCATCCACGTGTAAGAAAAGTCCGTGTAATCACCATAGGTGTCTAACTCTTCTATGTAGGAGTAAACAAACTCTAGGGAGTAGTAGAAACACCTACCCTTTTTCTGCTCTGCGGGCATTGTCACAGAATCCACTTAACACCCCCCTGTGAGTACGAGTGTACTAATAATTGTGTAGTACTTAAAAATAAGCTTTTACACAAGGACACATAGTGGAATCAGACAACAAAAAGACCCAACAAAAATTACCCAATAAAAATACCTTACCTGTAGAAAGTCTAGCTATACCTAAAAAAGCTTGGTTTGGAATGGCAGCCTGTAAAGGAAAGACCGAACTAATGTTCCCCAAACAACATAAGGACATTACTTATATCGCTCAGGCGAGAGCATTGTGCAGAACATGCCCAGTGATAGATAACTGTTTGGAGTACGCACTAGAGTTCCCGCCAGCTGATATGCACGGAGTATGGGCAGGACTCACATCAAGACAACTAGCCGCAGAACAAAGAAGGCGCAAGATAAAACCAATACGCCCAACACTCGCACAAATGTGGGGTAACTAACTTATGGTCACTTTTATCATGCTGGGAATTATTTACGCTTTCATCCTATGGTGGAGTTCCTACTAGAAGAGAAAGGGCTGGGCCGGAAGTCCGTTAGCAATCGCGCCTTTTTGTGTGGTTTGAGCATCCACCGACCCAGCAAGAGAAACTTTATCGCCGGCCATAAACAAAAGCAACACCCGTATAGCTTTCCACCCGCAAAAGGAATAAACGCAAAAAACCTCCGGAAGCTTGCGAATTTGCTCTTTTTTTCTTTTTTGAGAAAATTTGTCAGTATTAACTACAAAATCCTCAAATTACAGGTCGTACAGTATTGCATTTCATTTAATAGTGTTAATTTTTGGACGCATTCTTTTTGTCCGCAGGGTTTTAGTATCTGTTCGCCCCTGATGTAGGCAAGAACTGTCTCTTCGACTGTTGGTATTGAGAACTGTGGGGTGCCGGCGTCCGGTATTCCCTTCTCGTTCTGAATGAATTGCCACACGGCATACAGCACTACTTCGTTTACCGAGTAGCCCTTTGCGCGCGCATAGTCAACTATCTCATTTTTTTGTTTGCCTTTTAGGCGTATTTGTATAGTGACGTACCTATCGGGGAATTTAGTCTTTTCAGACTTACGCCCCATCGCGTTCTACCAATGATTGCAAGTAAGCGGTGAGCGTCAGGTCTACAGCAGATGATTGGTTTATGAGCTTTTCTTTAAACTCTTTTGTAACGCGCAGCGTGAGTGTTACTACTGGTTTAGTAGGAATGGTTACTGGACGGCCAGGATTTCTCTTCATGCAAGAGAATTTACTGCAATACGAACGTCCTGATTGCAACAACGATAAGCAATACGGTTATTAGCTTTGTTGCGAACTTCTGACTGGAGTACATTGTCGACCAGATGAGGGCACTAGAACAAAATAAAATTAGGACTTTTAAAAAGGGTAACATTAATAACCTCACTATTGTTGGGAACTATTGTTCCTCTATTAGAGGGACCGCATATCTTGCGATATCCATCTCTGACACTATCCTAGTGTAGGTCCGGCAGAAGGCTTCCCTGTCTGAGTTGGTGTGCATGCCGATTGCAGCATCCCCTAATTGTTTGACAGTTTCTTTCAGTGCTTCTGATACCCCAATAGAAGGAGCCATACCTGAGTTGACGTCTTTTTGTATGGTAATCCAAGTACCCCAAGCAGAAAGGGGGTCTTCGAATTGGGTCATTTTTGTGACCCTATTTATTGCGGTGCGGCGTATCTCTCCTGGGCGGGGGAGGAACTGCGCTTCTACAGCCAGAGTAAGGAATGCTGCCTTCGCATCCTTGTAATCCAAATCGTGCAACAAGTCGAACCAAGATGCATAAAGCAACTTAGTTGGTGCGGGTCCTACAGGGAGAGGGACATTAAAGGTCATGTAGGCCTGGTCCACTAGTGAGCACAGCTCTTCTTTGGTCATTCGTTTATCCATTCGTCTTTAGCTGAGGTTTCGCTCTGCTTGTCATGCAGCTCGAGGAACTTCTCTACATTGCCGGCGTTTCTGAATATGACTGACACATCGTTATAGGCCTGGCCCCTATTATTCTGGCCCATCCACCACGGGTCATTGGCACAGCCGTCTATGGCATCCCTACAGGCTTCTACTCCATATACAGCAATTGCCCACCCGATATCTCTGTGGCGGTTTACATCGAGAGCAGCGCGGCGTTTGGTCTTGCCCATAGCTACCTTCCAGTACTCAAAGATTTCTTCTATTAGAACATTGGAGACAGTTTTGGCTAGGTCTCCCTTACTCCTATTGTGAGCGCTGGGACCTCTTACTTTTTTATCATCTACCATTTTATGAATCTATCCCTTAATTTGTGATTACACACAGAGTTCTCCTTAAGCCTGATGGAGAAGGCTACGGTTTTGACGTTGGCTTCTTTTCCGTGGACGGAAGATGTTTCGCCTAGTGAAGGACGGTCGCTGCGCTCCCTTTTGGAGGGGGGTGTGGGGGGAACCTTTAGATTTGCTCCAGCGCCCACGCATGCTAATGCCCACCGAGTTGATTGGGTGGTACAAAGATGCTAAGAAGTGACATATGCCTATGTCATGTGAATCACATTCAAGCTCTATTGAACTTGCGGAGGTGATGGTAGCAGCATCATCCACCACCGTCAACCCCTAACGCGAGGAATCTTTTAAAAGCCGGCGAAATATTTTTTGTTGACGTGTTCGTGTCACGGTTCGGATAAGTCTTGACGCGCGCTCGAGCCGTTATGCTGCTAAATTGGCCGGGGCTTCTACGGGAGGGTTTACCCCTTTCGACCTCCTATGGAAGTAGGACCCTGGAGTTGAGTTTTCTGGAACGTTGGTAGGTGGCTTACCGGAAAACTCCTCCGGGGTTTCCCATCTCTACTCGTAGACGTCCCAGTCAGGCCAGAACGGTCTGTTCTTTTTGTCTTTTATTTCCTTGGCGCGGCGGAATGCTGCCTTGCCCATGGATTCTTTATCGAAGTACGACCAATTGGGGTTGCCCATCATTTGTACATTGAGGGTTGACCTGAGGTCTTTGTCCATATGCTTGTGACCGTACTCATGATTCAACATCTCTTGAAGCTCTTCGTCTACCAGAGACGTCTGGGCCTCAACATATTTATTGAATTCTTTTGAGTACTTCTTCTGGGTCCTACGACGTTCGACAGATTTTGAGTCAAAAAACCAAATAATTAGCGCAGCGATGGCCGCAGCTGTAATAGTGAATTGTTTCATTTTTTCTCCTAAAATTGAGAATCTTGAGGGAAGTGTACTTCATCCCCAGTTAGCGGGTCGGTAAACAGAATTAAAACGTCATTTTTTGCAATATCAATCTGGGCCCAACCCAGCATCTTGTCAATAATCGCATTTTTTGTAATTTCTTCGCCGGCCGCAGCTAGCTCAGCTCGAGCTTCCGCCGCGGAATAATGCAAATTAAATGAAATTCCAACAATATCTGGGAGACCGTCGCGGTACGTGCTCATCGTTTGAAGAATTCTTCGTTTTTCTTCATGATTTCTGGAGCTGCGCGGCCAGCAATTTCGAAGGTTTCATAATGGACGATGTCCCCGCATAGATAACATAGGTAGTAGTCGTCCCAGTCCTTGGGTGTTGGCTCTACTAGTTCTCCATCTTTTGTACATGGGTAGAACCCGTCACTGTCTGGGCGGTTGCCGCATGTGCATTCCCACCAGTCTTCTGCTAATTGTTTAATAGTCATAGCGGACCCTTTCTAATTGATGCACGTATAACGCGTGCGCGTTTAAATTTATCTAAAGTCTACAAGAATTTAGTGAAGTTTCTTTTTCTTTTTTTTCTTAATTTTGTAGCCGGCGCGCTCGAGCTCTTCGATTACGTGCTGCGGGATTCCTTCCCAGATTGGGATTCCCTTTTGAGTTAAGGCACGAGCAATCGCTGCGCGCTTTGGTCCTAGTTGACTAATGTCTTGCATCATCCACCACCGTCATTCGTTAACGTGAGAAAACTCACTTGATATCCAATAAAAACCAGCCGCGCTCCCACATCATACCGATGGCTGAGTAACCAATGATATCGACATACGTGTCAGTAAGTGCTTCGTTCTGGGGGTTGTTGCTTGAGAGATGTAAATTCCTCAAGCGCGCTAGCTTGTCATGAGTCCTGATAATTAATCCGATTCTTCCAAAGCGTGCGATGTTGTTATGCCCGTAATCCATTTGCTTACGAATCAAGGTTTCTGTAATTTGCTCGCGAATCATCCAGGAGTCAAATTCGCCGGCCGCTGCGGGATTGTCAATTTTTTCAAATTCTGGATGATTATCCAGTGGCCCTGGAGCTCCCAGTAATGGCAATAATTCTCCATTTTTTATCCCCGCCGCTGCCGCGGTGATGCCAAGGATTTTCCACTCTTCTGTCCAATACATCTGGTCTGAGTCAAAACATTTAGAATTATTCACCATTCCTTCAAACTGAACATCCAGGCGATGAAGGCCTTCCAGAACAGCTTCCAGGCATGGGTCAATTTCTTGATTTTTTGAACTGTCAACTCGAGCTACGTGCGGTTGGGAGTTCATTTGGTCGAGGGACTTATCTATTAAGTCGAATATTTGAGAAACACAGATTTTGGCAGCATCTTGCCAACGTTCTGGCTGACCAGGATTCAGTTCATCCACCACCGTCAACATCTAATTACCCCCACTAAGTAAGTCTTCCCACTTTTCGGGCGGGTTCGTGTCCATCTCTACCTTAACGGCGAGTGCCATCTTTTCCAACTTCGCCAACCATGCTGCGTCCGCGATACCAGTGAGCCCCGCTCCCTCTTCTATCGAATCGACATTTGATATCTCTGATTGTATATATTCTTTAGAAAAAGCTGCGATGATGCTTTTGTCTGTTGCCCCTCGCAGCAGAACTGGTCCAGTTTCTCCATTTATTGATTTTTGGGGAACGTGTATGGCCGTCACGACGTAGTCCCCCTCCGTGAAAATAAAGATAATATTATGCTTTTCCCCAGAGGCCTCTCTGAGCTGGGAAATTACTTCATGAGCAACATCCACATCCATAGATGCATCTGTCAAAATTTTCAATAATTCAGCATTATCGTCTCGAGCTCCAGGGACATTTAGTTTGTCGATGGCATTCCATTTACTATTTTGCTTTTCTTCCATGGTTACCTTTCTAAGGGCCCGATAGTTATGTTTAAAAAAACGATTTTTTTAGGCACGCAGCGGCTGCTACGTAGCGCGTTACTTTTTAAGATTTGAGATTTTTATAGCGTCTACTGCAGCTTCATAAATGACTGACCAGTAAATTTCCCAAAGCCTTGGGTCGTTCATGCATAAATTTGTCACTAAATTCAAGGTCTCTTCTTCAGCTTCCAGGAGAAACTCTCGAATATTTGTCGAATTTTCAATATCAAGCTGCTCAAGAATAAGACTCTCACGAGCTTCTTCTACAAGAGACATTGGGTCAAAAGGAAGTGCGGTGAACACGTACGGGTCGAGGTCGCTCATATTTATCCTTTTTCTTGCATGTTCTGGCTGAGCTCGTAAAGAGCCCCCCAATATTTAAACGTTTTTTCTTGCTCGGCAGCGGAGTCGAATTCCAGCCTGAGGTCTTCGTATTGTTGAGCCCCAGTTTCCACACTGACGGTTACGAAGTAGGAGGGGTCTCGACTAGAGGTACGTTCGGTGGATTTCTTGACACTACTGATTCTGCCAGCTTTCATGAGACTCCTCATTCGTTATGTAATAAATCTATCCGCCACCGCAGCTTTTGTCAACCCCACTAATAAATAACTTTGGATAAATGATTAAGGTGACATTTCTTTACAGCGAACATATGTTCGTACTAGGATGTGTTCATGGATAACCTCACAAAATTCAATATTTATACAGGAGCTCTCGAGCAGTACATTTCCCGAGAAGGGGATTCTCGAATTCCGGCAATTCATATCGAAAAATTTCAAGAAAATGATATTTCCCTAGGGGCATGGTCCGGATATATTCGTCAGAGATATCGTAAAAATCAACTCCATCCAGAACGTGTTTCAAAAATGCAAGAAATTGCTGGCTGGCAGTGGGGTCCATTTCAGCCGGGTCCTGCGACGGACATCAAAAGAAATGAAATTATTAAAGAAATGCGTATCGAGGGAAAGTCCCTTCGGGAAATCGCCGATGAGTTTGATTTGTCTCGGCAGCGGGTTCATCAAATAGTTAAGAAACTTAAAATCGATTAATAATAAAAGTCATCCACCACCGTCATTCACTAACGTGAGGGAGAGAACATGAATCTCAGAAAAAACGAAAAATTAAACGGGGGCGCAGCGTACCCGAGAGTAATCCGAGACGATTTTCGCGGGGCTCCTATCAAGCCGAAGGAGTCAGAATCAAGCGGGGCTCTCTTGGGATTTTTGGTGGCGAGCGCAATCAACACTTTGGTCATTGACGGTGCGCTACACATCTTGCGCTCTGCTGGCGTGACAGAGGTGAGCCTGTCACTGTGGCAGACGCTCGGCTTGTCATCACTTCTCATGGTGTGGCGTGGCGTAGAGAGAGCCATGCGCCAGTAGCGATAGCGAGCGATTGACTTATCTATCACTGTACGGCTCTGTGTGAGCGTCACGGTAACGAGTTGAGTGAGAATGAGTAGTAGTGACAGAGCGAGCGTGTACGGCTCTGTGAGTAGCGCAAGAATGAATAGCAGAATCTCCATGACTACTGTCTATCAGCAAGTTCAGCAAGAACGGACATAATGTTATTGCCTTCATTCCACATCAGATTATCGTAGTCCTCGTACGCTTTCTGTGGCGTGTATGTGCCTGCGATTATCTCGTCTTGTATTGCAGAGTAGTATCTAATTGCGCTCGTAAGACTCGCCTGCAAGTCTGTTAGTAATTCTGATTCAGATGGCTCGGTCATAAAAAATCCTTTTTTTGATTAGTAATAGATAAGTGTCAGATGTGGTACATGAATAGATAAGTGAAACGCCAATGTCTCTCGGCAATGTGTAGTACCCACCAAAGGAGAAACACGATTACCGAGAGACACTAGCACCAGTGCCTCTGTTGGGAACAACCAAGAAACCAACAGAGGCAGGGACTTATCTATTACTGAATGTTCACGCCCATGTGCTGACGATAAGTGTGAACGAACATTGACGGATACACGCTCTTTGGCTTTATGCCTTTGTTCATGTTGGACAGTTGCTCAATCGCTTCCTCAATGTGTGGCACAACAATGTAGTTGTGTTTCATTGCGTAAGTTAGGCACTGCATAGCGAGCAGGTCTGTGTAACCATCACCTTCGCCACACACTCCACCGTCTGTAATCCAAACGAGAGGAGTGTTGCGATACTGGCGATTCTCTACGCCCCACACGATTGCAGGATAATCAACACCGTTTCCGTGTCCGTAAGGAATGTTCTCCAATGTCTCAATCATTCGTCCCTTATCAGCGATAATCCACATGTTCGCACCGTTCTTTTTGTGACGGTCTGAATAGATTGCCACCGTTGCGCCTTTTGCCAAATCTGTAATCTGCCAAATCTGCTCTTTGGTGAATGACATAGAACCACTTGCGTCAATGATGACCATGCCACCACTGCCACGAACGGTCTTGTCAAATACTCGCTTTGCAGGGTCAGTCATGTAACGGTGCATACGGCGTGGTCTGCGCCCCATGTTCGTAGCAACACGCTTCTTGCCGATTGTGCCAGCGTGTAAGCGTGGCATAGGAACACGCTCAATGCGTAGTTCTGCCCACTTGCCAGTGCCACTGTGTGATGTTGGGGTAATGCTCTGATGAGGAATACCTTTCTTGTCACCTTCCTCTGAATCGCCTTCGTTGGAATGGACTGCCGTAGCAGGGTCTTTCTCGCCTTCTTCGCCTTCGCCTGACTTATCTATTCCCTTTGCACCTGCACCAGCCTTGCCTTCTTTCTCACGCTCTTTTGGTGGTGGGAATGAAGCGAGCCTGTCCACCCATTCTGCGATTCTTTCTGTGTGAACGAATCCGTATGGCGCAATGCCGTGATGTTCTGTTGTGTTGGCGAGAGAGCGTGTCTTGTGCGCTTTCTTCATCTCACGGACTGCTCGCTTGCTGATGTCAAGCAGAGCGTCACCCCATGCACGATTGTGCCTGCGAATACCGTTCAGGAATTGCTTGTGTCCAGCAGTGCCAGCAGTTGCGATTGCACCTGTTACTGCACCAGCCCAATCTCCAGTTTTCGCTAGGCGTTCTCCGTCATTGAGTTCTCCACCGTCAGCGAGATTCTTCTTCACATCAAATCCTGCCTCTTGGCAAAGAATGTTTATGCGTAATTCCTCTACAACGGTCAGTGCAGTAGCAGAAGCCATTTCACGAGCAACCCACATCTCAAATTGTTCAGAGTTTGGTGAAACTTTTGAGTGCATGAGTTCATGCCCACGAATACAGCGAGCGAGTTCGTCCGTCTGTGACGGTGTGAACATTGTGCGAGTATTCAGGTCAGTGCTTGGCTCGCCTCTGACTGCTTGACATTCTTCTACTGTCCATCGTCCATGCGCTAAGTCTTTGCGCCCGATGAAGTTTGGCTCGGCTTTCGCCGTTCCCCCTGACTTATCTATTGACGAGGGGAACGGCTTACCAACGCTCTTTCGTGCTGGCTTGATACTCATGGTTAGACCACCGAATCAACTGCGATAGCGTCAAGAATCTGCTTTGCTCGCTTGCCGAATGTGAGTTGGCATGCTCGTTCCATGCCTACGCTCTTACGCAACTTGTCAAGAGCCATAAATGCTCGCAACGAGATACGGTCATCGCCAGCGTCAGCCATACGGATTGCGTATCCACGCAAATCCTTTGACAATGCGAGCAGAGCGTGTGGGTGTGGTTCGTTGATACGAATACGGATTGGGAAACGGTCAGCGAGTGCTGTTGGCAATTCGCCCATGTTCTCAATGTTCGTGGTCATAATTGCAGAGAAGCCTTCTTTGGGTCGGACTACCGAGCCAGTTTCAGGATGCTCAAATGAAGCAGATTCAGGTGAATCAAGCATGGCGAGAAGTGTTGCGAACACATCGCCACCAGCCTTGTCAATTTCGTCCACGATAAGTCGTGCGCCAACTGTGCCGTTGCCGTTCCATGCTTTGAGGGCAGAACCGTCAAGCCATTGGAAGCCACCGTTATTACTTGGCATGAAGCCACCAGTTACATCCATGTTTGTCATGTCCTCTGTGCAAACAAGACGGTATGCGCCTGCTTCCACATTGCCCATTGTCATACCTGCGTAGGTCTTGCCGATTCCAGCAGGTCCAAACAGGATTACTCGGTCAATGCCTGCATTGAGAGCGTCATTGAGGTCAGTCCAGCACTGAGGCAGGCTTTCCGTTGTTGTTGATTCCATCTCTATTCTCCTTGTTGTTGGTGAGTGGTGAACACACCATACCAGCGTAGGTACAGACCTACAAACCTGACTTATCTATTCAGTAGAGACTTATCTATTCAGTATCAGAAGCGCACCACTTATCTATTCACTCTCCACTTGTGGGCAAGCGAGCGAGCGAGTGCGCCAGCGCAAACTTTTTTATCTCTACCCCCATGCTCGCCACACGCCCTTCTGCGTTGGAGCCCCGATGTTGCCGAGCAGTGCCGGGGCTCCTATGGGAAAGGGGACTTATCTATTACAGATAGTTTTATTTTTCTCGTTTGGGAACCATAAGAACTTCCCATAGTCCATTTTTGATTTTGCGAAATAATGGAGATTCTTTGAGGTAGGTCAAAGTTGTCTGGTAAGAGAATCCTGATTGTTCTGTGAGTTGGTCAGATGTAAATTGCTCTGCCTGATGTTCGCTTGACCACTGCTCAAATGCTGACCACTTATCTTTGCGCTTCTCTGTGCGTTCTACTTCTACCTGTGCGTCAGATAGTCCGATGAATGTTGATAGAAGGTACTTTGATACTTCTGCCTGCACCGAGTATGTACTTAGGTACGATTGTGGTACACGCTGTCCACCTTCTCGTTGCCAAATCTGCAATACATAAAGTCCTCTGTTTATTTCAGAAACATAAGAAACTTCCGAGAACGGAACTGCTGTTGCGTTTTTGTATTTTTTGAGAAGCACTGCCCAATGTTCTTTGTGTACTTCTTTGATTAGGTCATCTGTAATAGTTTGCATTTTTTCCTTTTTTTTGCAGTTTCTACCGTTTAGTTTTTTTCTAAAAAATCGTTTTTTTGATAGATAAGTAAGTTGGGCTGTTAGTCAATAACAACCCAACTGTCCTCTCCCTTGATTAGTCCGAGACTAGACCCACTATCCCACTGCACAAACATTGTTCCTAGTGAATCAAAGTCGGTAATGACCCCTTCATCTCCTTTGGATAGTTTGGTGTGAATGTCAGATGTGTAAATCAGCCTGATTCTCCTGCCAATAAGTGCTTCTAGTCCTGCTGACAACTTATCTATCATGCTGGCTCTTTCTCTTGTAACGCGATGATTCGCATGTCTAATAGAAAATCTGTCATTTCTAATGACGAAACAATGTCTCTGCCTGAACAGTGGGAGATTGCTTTGTCAATCAACAAGACGATTGGTGACTTATCTATTACAGATTCTTCACTCATTCTGCGTACCCGTAAATAACCATGTCAAGTTCGTTGCCTTCTTCATCGGTGTACTTCTTCTTTCCCTCTCCTGCACAGTCGTCAAAGTATTCATCGGCTTCCAACATAATCATTTCCATGATGTCATCAAAGTCGGGCTTCTCATCGTTGTCCTCTCTGAATCGCTTTGCCGTTTCTGCCACATCAAATGTGACAGTATTGGTGCGAGTTACTGTGATTGTTTTTGGCTCAGACACTTATCTATTCCTCATCTTTCTTTTTCTTAGCGTTACCAAGTAGGTCGTGGTAACGGTGAGCAACTACGGCGAGTTTCATGTAGGCAGTGGTAGCACCCATAGCCTCAACCATGCGTCCGTACTCCTGACCTTCTTTTACTTCGCTTACATCTGCCATGTAATCTTCTTCCGAATACACAGGAACTCCAAAGTCATCGTAGCGATACATTTGAGTAGCACTACCAATCAACGAACCATCCCAGTCCATGCCAGTAACAACGATTGCTTCACGGACTTCTGAAAAAGGATTCTCTGAAAAGTCTTTCTGCATTTCGCCACGCTCAAAGTCAATTTCTTCTGATGTGTCTGCACTACGGCAGAAACCCTCTACACAGAGAAAGAGGAAAGAGAACTCACGGATAGGCATAGCCTTGACTACATCTTCGTACGCCTCTAATACATCTTCACGGTGAATGAGTGGAATCATTGCAATCTTGTATGGAGAAGATAATTCGTTTTCTTCCTGATACTCAACTGCATCTTCGTCATCGCTCTTGTAAGCAACGAGCATGAGTGGGGGAGTGTCTGTCATCCCCTCGTCTTTGCACATTTGCTCTTTGGCGTACTTAGTACGGTCAAGAACATCCAGCATTATTTTTGACATTTCTTCTGAAATGGTTTCGTTGATAGCCATTGGCTTTCTCCTTGTTGGTAGGTGTGCAGTCATCGTACCAGTACAGGTACAGAACTACAACTATCCAAGCAACCCCTGAATGGGGAGACTTAGTGCGTCACTTAGCGAGACAAGAGTGTCCACGCTCGGCGAATAATGTTGGTTCTCAATACGGTTCACCGTTTTTCGTTCCAGCCCTGCTCGCTTTGCTAGTTCCTCTTGTGACCAGCCTCTTTCTTTTCTTTCAGTTTTTAGCCGTGTGGCAATTACTTCTGTTGCGTTTCCCATGTTGTTTCCTCTCTTGGGGACTTATCTATTTAGTTCAGAATGACGGAATGAAACTCTGAAACACCTTTCTCCTTTTATTTCCCCTTCTCCATGCCACATACTCCCTGATAGTGGCATCCAAATCTATGTCATGCTGGTCAGTGATGAGATTGCGCCATTCACTTTGTGCTTCGTAGAACTCGTCATACAACTCGTCAAGCCCTGATTCTGACGCTTTTTCGTACATCTGTATCAGTTCAGGTGGTTGCGTCATGTCACACATGTCCTCTGCAATCTTTTCGCCGTCACAGTAAAGTTCCCAACCAGCGTAGAAATCTGCTTCTTCTGTGCAACTGTACCCAAATACCAATTTAGGGAACTGCTTGCTGATGTTCTCAATCAACTTGTCACATGGACTCCATGCGCTCGTGTAGCGCAGATGTAGTGGGTACGAATCTTTATCGTCAATCTCTATGTCACAAGCACCCCACTTGCTTCCCCACACGCCAAGTGCGCCACCAAAGAAAGAATCAAGTTTGTCCACCCATTCACTCTCGTCAGGGATAGGTACTAGATGGTTCATGTCATAGTGAGCGTTTATCTTGCGCCCTAGTTCATCATAATCTTCGGGCATTGAGATTGCTTTGAGAAACTTACGAGTTTCTGTTTTGTTCCCTGCAACAACAAGGTTTGAGAAGCACCAGTTTGGCATGGTAGTCCTTTCGGGTTAGTGGTGGTATGCAATGAGCGTACCAGCACAGGTTCAGAACTACTCGGGGGGACTTATCTATTACTCATCCACCACCGTCATTGACTAACGAGCAAAAGTTTTCTATCTCATCCCCCAAGATTTTTGACTTTTCTATCTCTACCCCCCATGCGCCGATTTTTTCTCTTTTTCGCCGTGTTCCGAAGGAGCCCCGACCAGTTTGGTTCGCCCCGGGGCTCTTTTGGGAAAAGGACTTATCTATTACATAGGGAGAGTTACGAGTTGTGCCGAGTGGATGTACCAGCCGTAAGCGTGACGGTGTGTCATGTAGTGCAGTAGTTCCTTGACATCGGTAAGGTGCGTGAACACATCTTCCAACGGAACGCCGTGGCTATCAAAGAATCCACGCTCGGGCTTGGGTGAGAACGAGATGTACATGTTCTCGTATCCCTCATAAGAGCCATAAGACCTCTGTGGCTTTATCTGGCACTGCGCTCCAATAAACTTTTTTTTTGTCATCATCAGAAAGAGAGTCTTTATCAAAGACCAAATGTGGGCGAATGACTTATCTATTACCATTCTCATGCCCTTCGCCAAACGCTGAACTGTTCGGTCAGGTCGGTACCAATCAGGGCAATAGTCAATCGTGCAATGGATTCCAGCAGTTCTTTTTCGGTAATGCCCCATTCCTCGTTAGCCCACGGGAACATCATTCCGTTCTCGTAGTCACACCAAATGTTCGCCATTGCGCCAGCACGACTAACGCCAATGCTGTAATAGTTTTCCCATAGGATTTCATCAACTGCGTATTTGCTAGTTTTCGTCATTTTGTACTTCCTCTGCTACGTGCGATGAAATCGTGTCTGCAATTTTTGAGAAATCTACACCAAACGATGCTTTCCATCTGTCCAGTACAACTTCCATCGCAAGGTTCGCAACTTCTTCCGTAGAAAGATTTGCCGAGTCAATGCTCAGCACTTCCCTTACTGTTGCTGGTCCAACTATTGCTGTTACTTCGTAAAGAGCCACTTATCTATTCCTCATCTTCATAGTCGCTGTCCACGGAGAACCAGCGCATCACTGTTAGAAGCAGGTTATCGTAATCGCCCGATGTTGCTTCGGCACGAAACGCCTCTATCTCATCGGCAGTCAATCCTGCTCGCCGAGCAATTCTCTGCACACGCCCAAGTATGGAGAAGGCGTTGCCGTCCTCTCCTACTAGTGGAATGTTGATGTGTGGGTATTTTGTATCTGTACTCATTCTGAGTGTTCTCCTGTTTCCATGTCAATAGCGTAAGCATCTTCCAACTTGGCTCCTGCCAAGCCTGCAACATTCCTGCCGAATGTTCTAGCCATTTTGCCTGCTTCTTTTAGGCTCTTGGCTTCTACGGTGGTATCTTCTGTCCACTCGGCAAGACCAATCTTTTCCTGCTTTGTCAGCAGAGCGATTATTTCGTATTCTTTTGTTGCCATTACTTTCCCCTTTGTGGTTGGCTTCGCCTTCACTGTACCACAAGAGGTACGGAACTACAAGGGGGACTTATCTATTCATGAACAGAGGTAGTCAAGCCACAGTACGAGAATGTCCAACGGCTCTGACATTGACGGAAATGCGTCCGAGGCTAGGAACTGGAAGTCCGAGAACATCAACTCGTTCGTCTCCGTGTAACGGTTGCACCCACCTTCTCCCATGTTGTACACGGTCAGGAACTCCACACCATTGCGTGAGACAACTGCCTTCCAGTAAATCCCTCGGTCATGTTCGCTCTCCTCTTGTAGAGCAAACCTGTACCCCATCTTGTCAGGGCGCAGTTCGTCAGGAACGCTGTCAAAGATTTCTTCTATGTTTAGGTCAGTCATGTTTTTTAGTGTAGATAGATTTATCCGAAAAGTCAATCAGCAGACTCATCCACCACCGTCAATTGCTAACGGCGACTTTTTTATCGCGACCCCCAGCTCGACCGACGAATTCGCAAAAAATCAACTTTTTTATCCCGACCCCCCAGATTTTTGCCCTGTTCCGAAAGAGCCCCGGACGGACCAGCGCAGGCGGGGCTCCAATGGAGAAGATGGGACTTATCTATTACATAGAGCAATCTCCCCTGCCGAGCGCAAGGGAGACTACTGAATAGATAAGTGGTCACTCGGTCAGGAGATAATGCCCACCACGCCTCTCGTATTGAGCAGTAGCCTCAGTAACGGTTTCACGGTAATCACCATTCTCCATGTGCCAACCTTCGGGACGGTCTACGGCGTTCCACACTGCGAACGGGTGAAGCGTGTTGTGTGGCAAGAGACAGAGAACAACCCACACGGCGTAAGCGTCAATGTCAGACGGGCGAGAGAGCCAGCAAGCGAGAATGGTGACAGGATTACTGCCACTGCTAGGAGTGAATGTGTCACCCACTTTCAGCAATCGCATTGGGTATGTCTCGGTAGGGGACTTATCTATTGACATTACTCGCCACCCAACCAAGCGTTCATCTGCTCATCTGTCATCTCGGTAATGGTTGGTCTGAAATCCATTTCAGCGATTTCTTTGGTCAGCATTTCTTTGATGACTTCCATCTCTGCGATTTCTTTCGCAAAGTCAAAAAAGCGTCCTGATGTGTAGGTTGCTGGAATGTCGTGGTTCTCTCCGTCATACTCGCCACGCTCGTTGAGAGAGCCGATTACAACGCAGTCACCCACAAGTGGACGCTGGAACAACATAGACGCTACGGCGTTCACTGGTAGCCCGATAAGCAATCCTTCGTCATGGACATAGCCCACGATTTCTTCGCCTCGTACACAGTCAAACCAGCCACCCACGATTTCGTGAATGAGTGTGTGACCGTTCTCGCTTGGTATGTCCTGCGTGAATACTTCACCTGTGGACTTGATGATTATTGCTGTTGCCATGATGGCTCTCCTTGTTTGGTAGGTGTTGATAGCGTACCACTGTGGGTACAGAACTACTGGTGGACTTATCTATTGAGTAGTGGGGACTTCTCCCCACTACTCGCAGATGAATTGGTTAGACGGCTTCTGCTTTGCTCGCAGGCTTGACTGAACCTTTGGCAGGCTTCACGAGAACTCGCACACTGTTCGTGATTTCCACGCAGGACTTGATGACCTTCTTGGTGATTTCGCCCTTGCCTACTGCGCTGTCCCACGCCTTAGTGTCAATCGCTGGCTTGGTGACCTTGCGAAACAATGCTGGCGAAAGTTGCTCACGCAATTTCTCAACAGAGAACGAACGGCGTTCTGCTGGCGAGACTTTGACATTCAGTTCTGCGAACTCGGCTTCGCTCACGCCTGCGATTGCGAATGTTGCGATAAGCAACTCTCTCGCTTCGTCATGCGCCTGCTCGGCTTGCTCTTTGGCTGTTAGAGCAGTGAGAAAAGCCTCTACTGCTTGGTTGATTGTTTCTGCTTCCATGATGTACCCCTTTCGTGGGTGTGTATCGCTTGTGGTACCCACAAGCGTACACGGTCAGGTACAGAACTACAACCTTTTGACTTATCTATTTACAACTCCCCTCAACCCCTCACGGTTAGCCTCTTATTTATCACGACCCCCCATGCCTCGCCTCTCCTTTTCGCCCCTTCTCGGTTGGAGCCCCGTTCTAGTCGGGCATCATCGGGGCTCCCTTCGGCAAACCCCCCGATAGGCAAGTTCGCATGGGGAGTAGAGATAGAAAAGTGAACGATTTGGATAAGCGCAGACTGGCTCGGATTTATGCTCGGCTCACAGAAGTAGAACGGCTAGTGAGTGCCGTGCGTCTGCTCAACAGTCAGACACGGGCAAGGTTAGAGCGAAGCAAGTTCGTACTCGTGGAGAACGACTTATCTATTCAGGTAGAAAACCAAAAAAGGGAGACTCATCTGTAATAGATAAGTCTCCCTCTTTGTTGGTGTGGGCGTTTCCCTTCTGAAAGGAAGGGGGGACAGAGGTACTAAGCCCTCGCTCAACTACTTTATGTAGCGAGCGACCCCTGCGTAGGTGTTGGTGCTTACTGTTTCCTCGTCTGTCATACGAAGGATACTGATAGCGTTCTCCAACTCCTCAATCTCTGATTTGATAGCCCAATGAACGAAGTCTTGTTCAGGCTCTTTTGGTGCTTTCACCGAAGCAGGAAACTCAATCGTGAGTTCGTACTTGTTGCCTTCCTCGTTACGGTAGTTGTTGTACTTGCTGACATTTGTGACCTTGCCCTTGCCTGAACGAAACAACTCCGAAAGACTGTCTTGGAAGTCTTTGACTTCTTTTTCGTATTCTTTTTTTGCTTTTTCGTAATCGGACATTTGCTTATTGCGAAAGTCAAGAGCCTTCTGTAATGCGTCAATCACTTTCTTAGTGCTGACCTTTACATTTATGGATTTCTGTTTCATTTGGTTTCTCCTGCCAGCCTTGTAGGTGGGTGCTGACTCGCATACCGTACCACTCAAGGTACAGACCTACACGCCCACTTATCTATTACATTTTTATCTCGCCCCCCCGTCCCTCGCCATGTGTTCGCAAGAAAGCCCCGACCTAGTTCGTTATCAACGGGGCTCATTCCGAAACGAGAGAACAAGAGCGCACTTGGGGGTTGAGATAGAAAAGTTGAGTTCGGGGTTGCGTAACTTATCTATTTGGAATAATCAAAAAACCGTAACGCTCGCACAACCGTAATAGATAAGTCAGGTCACCTTGGTAATAGATAAGTCAAAGCCCCTGTCAGCATGGGGTGGCTGACAGGGGCTAAGGCTTGCTAAGTGTTAGCGCATGAAGTTGCGAATAGCGTCATTGAGACTGCCAGTTGCGCCACCTTCATCAGTAATCGTGTCATCAGGCTCGTCTTGGAAACGGAGAACGCTTACAACATCTTCACGAGTAGCAACCACAACGAGACGAACACGACGCTTTTCAGGGTGCTGACTTGGTGGAGTGTCAAGACCAACTTCTGCGTCAAAGTCCTTGGGAAGTGGCGCAGCCCAACCCGTTGTAACTACTGCCGTGAACTCGTATGACTTAGCAACCTTACGGTCTGCCTTGTCCAGTAGGTCATAAACATCATCATGTGACGAGAGGTGAGTGAGTTTCGCTTCGTTGTTGGTGATAGTGACACCGTAGAGGCGAGATGAGGACAGTTGGAACTGGTCATCAGGATTAGTCGGGTGACTGAGTAGGTGGTGGAGTTTGGCTTCTGCCAACTCTGCCGTAGCGAGTAATGAAAGTGTCATAGCGTTTCCCTTCGTGGTTTGTTGTGACAAGGACAGCGTACACGATTAGGTACAGAACTACAATGGCACTTATCTATTCAGAAAAAAGACTTCCACCACCGTCATTCACTAACAGGACAACCCACAACCCTTCTCGCTATTTTTTGACTTTTTTATCACGACCCCCAAGCCCCTCGTTCGCCCTCGCCTTGGCGTGTTCGGAAAGAGCCCCGGGCATTTCGCCAACGGCGGGGCTCCAATGGGAAAGGAAGCCGAGCCGAGTGAATTGGTTGGGTTGGGTGACTTATCTATTGCTGATACCGAGACAGCCGAGAGATAGAGCGAGCGTGTCACTCTCTGCCCTCGTGCCTATCCTCAATAGACAAGTGCCACGCCACAACGCCTGCCATGAGAGCAACACCGAGCAACGGTGAACAGAGGGCGAGTATCACGAGCGTTCTCATCTGTCATGTGGCATGGTCAGCACTTGCCAAGTGTCTAGGCTAGTTCCGTAGAAATCCACGAGCCGTGAGATGACAGCCCCCGTGTCTCCGTGACAATTTGTGCGAGCGATACTCCACACCGTGTCACCCTTCTCAACATTCACCGTAGGCGTGTCACAAGTGAAGTGGGTACGGTCAGCCGTAATCCACCCCACAACAGCACCAGCGAGAGGGAGAGAGAACAGCAGAACAATAAGCGAGGTAGTGCCGAAAGCGAAACGCCTACGCTTGTACTTATCTATTACCATTTCACGCACTCACTTTCATAGCGTCTGCCCACGAATAATTTGCAATTTCTGCCAATGTTTGATTTTCGTCTAATCCCTCTACGGCATAAACGGTGACACCATCTTTACGCATTACATACACATAGTCAGCCCATGAGAACGATTTGTCCTCTGGCGCATACCACGCATACTCGTCATCAGGCGTATCGGTGTGAAAAATACCGTAGCCCTCGCAGTAGTTATCGCTTGCAGTTTCCTCACGAGGTTCGGTGGTGATTACTGACCAAGAGTTGTGGTCGTGCAAAAGCGTCTGAACCACTTTCGCTAATCCGTCACGCTCTCGCAGTTCAGCCAAGAGAGGCACGATACGAGATGGGTAGTTGTCCCAATGAGCGTAACGCCCATGCCACCTGCCCCCTGCTAGTTCGCTTGCGATTATTGCTCGTGTACTCATGTTATTTACCCACCGTGATTACAGGGCGAGTGCCGAACATTGAGAAGTGCGCTTCCAATGGGTACGCCTCTAACAAACTCTTGTAGTGAGATGGATAGTTCGCATACGCCAAGAAATAATCGCTTGCGTCAATGATGGTAGTGATGGTGACATTCTCAATGTCTGAAAGGTCAATAATCAGCAATACCGAATTATCTCGGCTTGCTCGCACATACGCTTGTGCGCCGTTGTAGTGGTACACGAGGTGTTTGCTCGCCTGCTGGTCAATAAACCTCGCAGTTGTCATGTGGTCATTGTTCATAGTCATTTCGTTTCCTTCCGTTTGACTTGCTTGCAGAATACCAGTAGAGGTACAAACCTACAACCCTGCCCACTTATCTATTACCAACACGCCCGACCCACTCACAATCTGACTTTTTTATCACGACCCCCCATGCTCACAAAAGCGTCAAAAAAGACGCTTTCTGTTGGAGCCCCGACCTCGCTCGTTTCCATCGGGGCTCCCCTCGTGCGTGACGCTTTGCTCGCATGACGGGGGTAGAGATAGAAATGTGGAGTTCTATCGGGTTGCGAACTTTATCGCACGGCTTGTATCGGTGGAGTGAGTTCGCTCACGCACGGGCGCACGGCTCGTATCTGTAATAGATAAGTCCACGCACACAGCAAAGCCCTGACCTATCCGTAATAGATAAGTCAGGGCAAAGGCTGTTAGAGGGCTACTCGGACTCGCACCTGCCACACAGGTAGTCAGCACCCCAAGCGTCACCCACATAATTACCGTGCTTACAGTAGAGGCTCGCCTGATACTCACGCTCACGGTTCTCACGGGCTTCACATTCCTCGTAGTACGCCTCGTAATGCTTCTCACAGCGTGGGAAGGTAACGAACGCACCCGAACGGTAGTAGCGCACGGGGATAGTCACCTCGTAGTTCACGGAGCCTTCGCACGGGGAGTCAGGATTATCGTAATCAAGACAATCCTCATGCGTCAGTTCGGGCGTATCGGACTTATCTATGTCAGTCATGTCAGACCTTTCCAGCACAGGTGCTACCCATGCCCCTAGCAACGCTCTTAGGGTCAGTTAGGTCTGCCCCACAGATAACGCACATTGAGTACAGCAAGCCAAGTTCAGCGCACTCGGCAATAGTCATACGCATACTCGCAGTAAGGCGATAGAACGCCCCACGCTCAAAGACAATGCGCTCGGACTTCGTTGTGCCTTCGGGAACGAAACGCATGGCGTACATTCCTGATTTATCCTTGTTGTACTTCACACGATAAACAACGCCGTCAGCATTGCGATACATACCGATTTCGGTAACAGGGTCAAGGTTCGCAGGCGCACTCGCCTTAGCCTTCGCCATGCTCGCCTCTACGGCTTCTATCTGCTTGATAGTGAGAGAGCCGAAACGGTCTAGCGAACTAAGTACGCTCGCATAGAACGAATTACTCTTAGCGTTCTCACGCAAGAAATTAGCGATTATTTCTAATCGGTCTAGTGGTGGTGTGGTCATGTCTTACCCCTTCTAAGTAGTTTGACTACTCGTACAATACCAGCAAAGGTACGGAACTACTAGGGGACTTATCTATTCAGTATCGGCTCGCAGTATCCACTCGGATACGCTCGCAGTTGGCTCGCATACTTCGCTCGGACTTATCTATTCAGTAATCACCCACGCCTCGCACCTACCAGCACCAGCACTCTTTTTTATCTCTACCCCCGTTGCGCCCCCACCCGTCACTTCTCGGTGGGGGCCCCGTTCGCGCTGAGTCATGCCGGGGCTCCCATCGGGCGCAAGGTCAAGCCTTGACCTACCCGTGAGAGTAAGTCAAGGCGAGACTATCTAGCACTTATCTATTCAGGAAAGGCGCTAGCCCTTGCGAGTAATCCCGTAAGTATGCCGTCAGCGTAGTAGTCAGGCGCTGTGCCGTCTAGGTACTTGCCCAATGAGGCTAGGACTGTGCGCTCAAACTCGGCGAAGGACTTATCGCCGTAGCGCCCCACCGCTTGCGTGGCAAACTTGGTAGCAGGGTAGGTAGCGAAGTCAAAGACGGTAAATGATGTCACGCTCATGGTGGCGTGTGGTTGCCAGTGAACTAGACGGATAGTTGCCTCATACTGCTTGCGCTTAGCGTCATGGCTGAACTCAAGTTCTATTTGCTCACCCCACAAGTCATTGCTGTGGACATGCGGAATGTCTACCTTTGAGGACTGCCAACGGTAGGTGACCTCACGGTCACGCTCACGGCGCTTGGCTTGCGCTAGTAGGTTGGTGGTTGCTGTGGTCATGGTTACCCCTTCATGGTTGTTTGACTACTCGCATAGTACCATCGTAGGTACGGAACTACTGTGGGACTTATCTATTACCGATACGCTCACGCCTCGCCACTCGGCAACCCCCGATAGTTGGGCTTATCTATCTCAACCCCCGTCACAGCCTCGGAGTCTCTCGGACTCTTACGGTTGGAGCCCCGTTCGCGCTCGGTTCCCTCGGGGCTCCCATCGGGAAGGGCGCTTCCCTACTCTTGGGGGTCGTGATAAAAAAGTTTCATCTAATCGGTCAGGGTCTTTCTTTCATAGATAAGTCTCGGTGGAGGTTTGTACCTCACCATGTACTCTGTGTCCAGTTGGGGGATGGTCTCCCAGCAGGAAGGGATGCCATGTTCGGTGTTGTTCAGCAGTTGGAGGACGAAGAGGTGCAGGCTCGCACTGTGCTTTTCGTTTACGAAGTCAAAGAGGAAGGCGATGCACTCGCTGTGGTTGGAACATTCCACCCCAACTTCTTTGACCAAGACATTGTCAATCTCATCAAGGAAGAGCGCCAGTGCTCTTACAACCAAGCAGAGGACGACGAGCAGGGTTCAGCGATGGAAGCCTGTGGTTGCATTTGGTGCCTCACCGAAGGCACGGGCTATCTCAATTGGGGAAGCAACGGATGGGATGACATTCCGAGAGGGTTCGCATTTGTGCAGTTTCCAAAAAGCGCTGCAATCGCCGAAGGCTCGCTCATTCTTGTTGAAGGCAAGTGGCTCTCCGAGGACATCCACGGCGTTTCGGAAACCAAGTCCGTTATCAACTACGAGACCACAATGGTGGAGACCTCGCATGGCACCTACCCCGAAGCCGAGTGCCTTGCAGTTGAGCATTGGGAGTTGCTACCAGCACTCCCAGCCAATCGGTAATAGATAAGTCATCAACCACTCTGAGTGAAAGAAGAACTCGCTCAGAGTGATGACCAAGGAAGCCCCGGCTCGCTCGTTCCCAACGGGGCTCCCTTGCGCTTCGCTTGCTTCGGTGGTGGGGGTCGTGATAAAAAAGTCTGCTCCTCGTTGCGAGGGAGAAGCTCGGGTTATCTGTAATAGATAAGTACCCCTAGCAGTTCTGTACCTATTGGGTTACTATTGAGTGACCACATAACACTTTCCTGAAGGGGGAACTAAATGTCAAAAATAGATTATGACGGAATACAACTTTCGTACGAGGCTCAAGTTATTGAGTCAGATAAAAAGTTGCTTGATGCTTTACTTGATGCCGTGAAAGATGAAGAACTTGCACCTTTCACATTCCACATGGAGTGGGTCATCTGTGATTACTGCCGTGGCAACGGTGGACACTCTCGCCGTTTCGGTGCAATGAGTTCAGAAGAGTTTGCAGAGTGGAGCGATGAGTCTCGTGAAGCGTACTTGCGTGGTGCTTACGATGACCGTTGTGAAGCGTGTGATGGAAGTGGAAAGGTCTATGAGATGAACGAAGGCGCATTGCCTGAAGAAGTTATTGAGTTCATTGACAACTACCGTCAGTACGCATTTGATAGCGCATCTGAAAGTCGTGCTGAACGAATGGCAGGTTGCTGATGTTTACTTACCGTGTAACTGTTCAGGTCACGCTTGATGTTGAGGCAGAAGATGACGATGGAGCAATGGCAGTAGCAATGCAGAATGTCAGTGCTCGCATAGGCGATGACCGTACAACACCTCTCCACGAAAGAACTGATGCAATGTGGGTGACAGGCATTGCTGAAAGAGATTACGAATACTTTTGTTACAAGCAACCATTCCCACTATGGGTAATAGATAAGTCAGAGGACTACTAATCATGAATAACAAAAGCGATAGTTATTACACACTTAGGTCTGTCATTCGTTTTATCTTTTGGGGAACGATACTCGCAGTAATCATGTGGATTGTTACAACATCTATTGCAGTTTTTGCATCTGATGAAACACCCGATTGTGATGTGACATTAGAGCGTGACTTCACATGGAACGCTCGTGAGTTCGCAGTGCTCAATCCAACCAAGACGCTTGCAGATTGCCGTCATTACCAAAGCGTTGTTCTCAATGAGAACGGCACATGGGAATGGTACGACCCATACATGGACTCATAGAAAGGATTGATTATGGTTTTTTTATTTGTTATTGCAGTAACGCTTGCAGTTCTAATAGCAATAGTTCGTGACGATAGATGGTGGTGAACACTTATCTATTACTAATCAAACGAACGAGACACTGGTAAGTCGCATTGCAAACAATCGTAATGTGCAAGTGTCTTTTTTGTTTTTCTCTTGACGATGTACGCAGATGAAAGATGACCACCACCTTCGTACTCACTCAACAATGCTTGATGCGTTTTTATCTCTTCGCTGTTGAGACCTAAGTCCTCGGCGCAGTACGCACAGATGTAGCCATCGGCAATCTCGTCATAGATGACAGATGTAGTCATGTCATCTTGCTCGTACTCATCAGAGAACTGGTTGGTGCTAGTTGCAAAGTACGGTTGGAGTGCTTTTGTTTTTTTCATTTTTTCCTCTCACCTCTTATGAGGTTGCTTGTGTTTTACAATCGGACATTTTTTCTTACATCTTTTACAAGAGTCCTTGCATCTCTTTATGTCAAAAGTTTTTGTCCGTTACCTATTAGACGTGTCATCGTCTCCGTTTCTGAAAACGATGCTCGCAGTTGATAGAAGCGTCATCTTGATACGAAAACGAAACGACTTATCTATTCAGTAATAGAAAGCAGGCTTCGCTCGGAGAAAGTAAGCGAGTCAGCAACTTTTCTATCTCTACCCCCGTTGCAAGGCAGTTATGCCAGCGCATGGGAGCCCCGATGCTGTTCGCTCCTAACGGGGCTTCTACCTCGCGCGCGTGACGCCGAGAGCAGCAAGCTTGGGGGGTCGCGATAAATAAGCAAGATTTCAGCTGGGAGCTGGGAGCTGGGAGCTGGCGAAATAAGGGATAGATAAGTGGTTTAAATCTTTTACAAAACTGACCGATTGCAAAACGCAACTCCTTGCAAATAAAGGGTTTGCGGTCGTAAAAATGTAGGTTTGTACCTACTTTTGTATAATCCGCGCACGCCCACAACCACCACAACAACCCACAAGGAGCCCACATGAAGCCACACGATAAGAACAGCCGCCCACCTACCTCATTCGTAGGCGGCGCAGGTCATTGGAATAAGCGCGGCAAATCAAAGCCAAAAGATAAAAAGTAATTCGGACAAAGGAAGGAACCACACCCGATGAACACACACCCACACCACGCAGCAGTAGTAGACGCAATCAAGGCGCTACCTGCTTACACAGACCCGCAGACATTCTTTGAGTCAGAACTAGCCGAGTGCTACTCAGACGAGGAGCTTGTAGAAACATTCGGCTGGGACGGAGACAAGGCGCTCACAATCAAGCAGGCGCTCAAAGCAGTCAAGGAGCTTTGCGAGCTTCGTCAAGATGTTTACGGCTGGATTATTGAGGAAGGCGACCGAGAGCGCGAAGCAGAGCAAGAGGCGTACAAGCGCTGGCGCGAAGAACAAGAGGCAGCTAGCCGTTGTGGTTGGCTCGTAGAGCGCTCATGGGAAGCAGCTTTCCCATTCGTGCCGAACCCCGAATACACAGATGAGGAGAACGCCGAACACAGGCAGTGGCACGGTGAAAGCCTCGGTGAACGAGCAGCAGAGTCAGGCAACCGCTACGCAATCGTTGATTGTGGTGCGAAGCTCGCAGATGTCATTCGCAACGGCGTGCGAGTTGGTTGGGAGTGCGAAGCAGGTCACCGTTCCATCAGCATGGAACACATGACGCAAGAGGAGCAGGACGAGCAATACCGCTTGGATTACGAGGACAGCTACTAGCCACCTCTTGGAATAGATAAGTTCTCCCCACGCCCCCACCCCCCCTTCCATCAGGGGCGTGGGGTTTATCGCAGGGACAAGCCCCGTTCGGGTTCGTTTCCGTCGGGGCTCTCATCGTTAGCGCGAAATGTCCGTAGGTCTGTACCTCCCCGGGTACTCTGTGGCCATGACAAAAAAACACTTCACCGATTACACCAAAGCCGAAGCATGGGCCGAGAAAAACAACCTCGCCCTAGAACCCATCGGAACCTGCTGGGAGGAGCACACAGTGGCCTCATGGAAGAGCGATACCACCCGTATCGAAATATGGATTCAGGAGATGGAATACGCAGCAGAGCACGAGCGTGGCGGATACATCCCTTGCCTTGTGGATTGCCCTGTAGTCCTCGTGTGGGACGGCCTAGAGGCCAATGCGCCCTACACGCTCCACCCTGACTTCTGCACGCTCACAGAGGCTCGCAAGGGCTTCGATGAGTTGGTCAGGCAAGCGAGTTAGACACCCGGTGAACTTTTTCTCCCCGGCACGAAATTCCCTGCCGGGGAGAAATTCCGGCGGGTTTTTTCTTCACCGGAATTTCTTGCCGGAATCGGAAAGATTTTGCGCTAATGGTAGAAGCCCCGTTCTCGTTCGTTCTCTATTGTTTCGAACGGGGCTCTCATCGGCTCGGGTGTTCGGCGCGAACAACACGCGATGGGGGTTGTGATAGATAAGTGTAGGTCTGTACCTGACCAGGTACGATGCTTGTACGGCGGGAAGTACCCGCCCATGAAGGGAAAGTCATGAAGCAAGTAACAATCACATGGAAAGCGTTCGGCGAACCAACATCGGCTGCACTCGCGCTTGACACGAGCGCAAGCGCGTTGGAGATATGCGATGCAATATTCCACCAAACGAATGTTTACGCTGGTCCGATATGGGACGAACTGGAACCGCTCCTGCCAGCCACACGCACACACACTGCGCTTTCAGTTGGAGACGAAGTCACAGTTGATGGCGAAGTGATTCGGTGCGAGCCAATGGGTTGGGCTACCAGGTTCATCGCTGACGCTCTTACTGAATAGATAAGTCCCCCCAGCGGAGAACCCCACCTCACTCGGGTGGGGTTCTTCCCGTTCTCAAGACAGCCCCGTGGCTGTTCGGCACGAACGGGGCTCTCATCGGCGAGCGAGCGAGAATGATTGGGGGTCGCGATAGAAAAGTTTCCAAAAGAAAAGGTTGCAATCCTGTACCTGCTGTGGTACGATTTCATCAGACCAGTAGAAGGGGTTGACCAATGAGGAAAGAGACACGCTCTCTCAAAAAGAAAGCCGAAGGCCTAGGCATTTCGGTAGATGAATTAGTTGAGGAAATGGAAGTCGGGAATCCCGACAAATCGTTCGTCATAACTGTGGCCTTTGACCGATACAAAGATTTGCGTTCGTTCGCAGACGAAATCGCTCAGAGAATGGGTCTCGCAATTTATCAGGCCGATTCACTTGACCACGAATACAACGGCAGTGTGCGAGACGGAATGTTCGTCCTGCGAGACCCGAACGGTTTCCACGGCAAACCAGACCATTGGAGGGTTGACTAGTGGTGATAGATAAGTCCCCTTGTAGTTCTGTACCTTATGTAGTACGCTCTGTTCAGACCACGGAAGGGGTTTCCATGATAACAACGGAAAAATTCGAGATGCTCAAAGAGCAACTGGAAGCATCAACAGACCAGATGAAGAAAATGGTAGAGGCGCTAAGAACGCCAACACCATGCGATTGCTGCTTCTCAGACGAGGAGAACGCTGAGAATTATCGCGATTTTGAGAACGCAGTTCGCGACCTCTCTAACGAATGTCAAGAGATTGCGATGAAGGCCTACGATTGCTACATGGCCATCACCCGCGCTCCACTGGAAATTGCGCTCGCACAACTGGATGCGATGCAAGAGGGCTACCGCCTCCTCGCCGAACAATAGGTAATAGATAAGTCCCCCGAGCACCCCCCGCTCGGGGGATTTTCTTTGCCCGTGACCCAGCCCGTACTTGTAATAGATAAGTCCCCTGTTGTGATGAAGCCCCGTCTTCGGCGGAGTCCGTTCGTCTCCGACGGGGCTCTCATCGGCGAGCGAGCGAGAGTGCATTGGGGGTCGTGATAAAAAAGTGTAGGTCTGTACCTAGTGCAGTACAGTGTGGTCATACCAACGGAAGGGGTACGAGATGCCAAAGACGGCTCTACAAGTAAAGACCACAGGTGAAGTAGTAATGCTTGACCTAGAGGGTGACGAACTAGCAACACTGCAGAGTGCAGTGGGCGGATACATTGAAGCAATAAACTTCACCAACTCGCTGACTATGTGGTGCAACGAAGAAGGCAAACTAGACGGTCTCTCGCAGAACATCATTGCTCAACACTTCTATGACAATGCATACGGTGCAGGGCGTGACATTATCGTGGGTGATGTTGTATTCACTGGCGGTGCTGATGATGAAGGTGACACAATGGGTCTCCGTGAAGAATTGGTCAAAGACATTCACGAAGTAGCCGAGCGTCTTGCTCGCTCCGCAGTGTTCATCACCAAGGCAGAGACGAAGAAGGTCATGAGCTGGCAAGACCATCTCGGTGACGCTCCTATGACAGAGGAGAATGTGTGGCAGGCAATTGCTGATGCGAATGACCTTGACTACGACGAAATTGCTGACGGCGATTTATTTGAGTGGCTCTAGCGCTCAATTATTGGTAATAGATAAGTGCCAATTGTAGGTCTGAACCTACGGTGGTACTGTGTGGTCACCTAAGGAAAGGGGTACGCAATGTCATCAGACATTACATTCATCAACAGAGTGCAGGAAGCACTCACGGCAGGCAAGGTTATCGGGGACGGGCACACTCTGTTCGCTCCCGAGTTCTACGAGCCGTACTTCACGGCAGAGGAACTCTCTAGCCTTATTCGTAAGCACGAATCTCACGGCTCGTGGAAATCCACCATCTTTGACGAGGACGGCAATGTCATTCCTGAATTAGAGGCTATCTACAATCTAGATTTTCTCTACTGGCTCGCAGGGCAACTCGGAGTGACGGAGCGCACCACAGCGAACGGCAGAGGCTCGCAGGCTCAGCAACTCGTAGGGTACATCAGAGAAATACTGGTCTAACCAACAGAGCCACAACGGCTCCCTACTGAATAGATAAGTCCCCCGAGTGTCATTGCTCGGGGGACTTGTCGTGTCCATGCACATTCGAGTCTTGTATCTGTAATAGATAAGTACCCCGCGCCAAGGAAGCCCCGGGTGACTCCGTTTCACACGGGGCTCTCTTGTGAGATTGTTTAAAGATGTGTAGGATTGCTTAACTATTCAGGAGGACATCATGGGAGAACCAAAGAAGAAAGCCACATCGCGTAAATCGCCGGCTAAGAAAAAAGCCGAGCCAGTAGTGCGTACGGTGACAGTGGGTAACGTGACCAGCACGCAGCCTCTTACGTACGTCACGAGCTTCCCGAAGGTAATTACAAAGTCGACAGATACCCGTATTAAGTCAGTCAACGTAACAATCGTATTTGGAGAAGGCTGAACCGGTGGTGGGGAAAGATGCATGGGGATTCGACCCTTCCGATATGATGGCCCGTATGAAAGAGGAGAAAAAGATGACGTTCGATGAATGGATTAAAGTAGGACTTGAGTCCGGATGGTGTGGTCCACCGGTCTGTTATACCCATGATGGGCTGCCAATGTCCGAAGAAGAAGAGTCAGAATTCGAAGAGGGAGACCCATGCATTCACGTGATTCGTATGTACGAGAGCGAAGAGCACAAGCAATCAATAGAGGACGCACACTCGCCGAGCCAGTGGCGCAATCACTACTCGAAGTAGTTGATGAATTCGTAGCTTTCTTAAGGAACAGCGCAATATTCCACTTGCTAATGAGTCTGCTTGCTGGGTTCATGGGGCTGATGAACACATCAGACTTCATAGCAACGCTACTGATTATATCTGCTGCAGCAAATTCACTTTACGCACTCCATTTGGGTGACGTGAATGGGGTTCTAGATAGATAAGTCGCTGATTAGCAGCAGCGAGTGCGCCCGATGCGCGTTGGACGATGTGCTTTCACAATGTCGCCGGCAAGCTTTACTGCGCTTGATACAGGGGTTGACTTCTTTGCTATTTCCTCAACAACCGGAGCAGTCTCTACTACTGGCTCAACGATTGCCTCGACTACCGGCTCTGGCTCAACTGGAGCAGGCTCAATGATTGGCTCTGGCTCGACTACTGTCTCTTCTTGGACAGGCTCAACTACTTGCTCTTCTGTGGCTTCCGTAACTATTTCGTCTACTTCGACGGTCTCGTTGCCAAATTCATCTGTTTTCTTGCGTGTTGCCATACGTATATTGTAGATGATGGTCACCTGCACTGGTACAACTCCTAGAAAAGGGCATCCTGAATAGACACATTGAGGTTTTTATGGTCACATACATCATGTTTGTATCGATGAAGGTCCTCAACTACGCCGGCAACAGTATTGGTCTTGCCTCTAAGCCAGACGATAGCCAATCTGCTGCACCCATTGTCTTGAGGCCGAAGAGCAAACCCGCACACCTCGCATGTGTAAAGAGGCGGAATTCCACTCACTTGTTAGCCATCCAATCAACCACGTAACCAAAGGAATAATCCTCAAGGGCTTCGTCAGTTCCGCATCCGGAGCAGATTTCTGTTTTGTTGTCCAAACGGGAGAGAGCCCCCGGATATGCGCCCGGATATATATTGTTCGGAATCTGTCCACCACAACGGGGACACTCGTACTTGTTTTCAGTTGCTGTTTCAGTATTTGTATTCATTAGTTTCTCCTAACGTAGGGATGAGTCAAGGTTGTAGTAATCATCAGATAGCCATGAGCGGAAAGATTTAATGTCTTTCTTTTTTACTAACACGGCTATTCCTGTTGAGAATACGTTTGATGTTGGGTCGGCCACTATAGCGACCGGGCATGGTGAATAGATTTCCCCTGCAAGCATAGCGTCTGCCCATTCATTAAAGTTCGCTTTGCGTTCACCGATTGGGTCGCCTCCCCAATTCGCTGTAGTCCACCCAGTGAGTACATTGTCCCACCCTTCGATTGTGGTGTCGTAGTGACCACGCCATCCATCGCTCGATACCCATTCGCGTTTGATGTTGAGTTTGTGGGGGTCCACAGGGTTTCCGAATTCGTTAAAGATGTCAAGGTCGCCGACGTAGATTTTCACTACCTTATCCTCGATTAGGTTGATAGTTGACGCTGACTGGCTGTCACTTTCCCAGCAACTCCAGCAGACATAGTCCTCCTTGACAGAGGCATAGCGACTGTCATCACCACCTTCAGGGTCTATTGGTTCCCTGCACTCTGCGCATACCATTGGTTTCTCCTCCTTGGCTTAATGACTGAATGATACCCATAGGTGCACATTTACGCAAACGCAGTGTAGGATAAATTATGGCTAGTGGGACATGTGCTTCCGTTTCTCCTTTCGGTACCCCCTTCACGTGCATGTCTCGCTAGCCTTTTATCTTGTAAGGGGTGAGGGCTCACAGTATGCGACTTTATTTAGACAACGACGAGATAGTTCTTGACTTTCCGTTCGATAAAGAGCAAGTGAATGAACTCAAAGCAATCTCCGGTGCTCGCTGGGACAAGCTTACGAAATTGTGGCGACTACCTATCACCTCTGTAACCGAAGGAAGAGACTTCGCACTCAAGCACGGGTTTGATGTAACCGTTGATGTAATGAAGTTCACTGTTCCTCAAGACAAGAAGCCATCTGCTGCTCGTGTATGGATAAACGCCGGCAGTATCAGTATTCGTTACCCGTACGAGCGCGTGGCCATTAAAGCAATCAAGCAAATACCCGCAGTGTCTTGGGATGGGGAACAACGAGCGTGGACTGCACCCATGTCATCAGTCAAGAACGTAATTGCGTGGGCTGGAATGTTTAACGTTACGGTTGATAACGAAATCATGGTCGAAGCAACCCATGTAGAAGAAAAGACTAATCAACTCATCGAAGCATCTCGCTCTACTGATGCAGTCATAGCAATAGATAAGTTGCAGGGTGATTTGCTTCCGTATCAAAGAGCCGGTGTGCAGTATGCAGCCAACGCTCGTAGAACATTCATCGCAGACGAGATGGGTCTTGGAAAGACAATTCAGGCAATATGCACTGTTGAGTACGTAATGGATTCGTATCCGGTAGTAGTTGTATGCCCACCGAGCCTTGTACTTAACTGGGCTAAGGAGTGGAATAAGTGGTTACCCGAGAGACGAGTAACTACCGTAACGAATAGGAAAGTGTTTCCAGATGAAGAAACATATGACGTTGTCATCGTTGGTTACAGCAACATCCCTCACTGGGAGAAGAGGCTCACCGGACATCGCTCGTACATTTTCGACGAGAGTCACTATTGTAAGACGCCTACTGCACAACGAACCAAGGCAGCAGTCAAGATAGCCCGTAGTGCTCCGAAGGAAGGTCTTGTTCTCTGTCTTACCGGAACACCCGTGACCAACCGGCCAAACGAATACGCTTCACAACTCGAGATACTCGGAAGACTCAAAGAGTTCGGTGGGTTGTGGGGTTTCTACCGGCGTTATTGTGCTGCGTATCAAGACTCGTTTGGTCAATGGAACATCAGTGGGAACTCTCACTTAGATGAACTCAACGACAGACTACGTGGAGCGTGTTACATACGCCGAACAAAAGACCAAGTTCTTTCCGAGTTGCCACCCGTAGTCCATAGCCGGCTTGTCGTCGAAGGAAGCTCGGCCGGAATGAAGGAGTATGTCAAGGCAGAAAAGGACATCTTGTTCTACATCGCTGAACGCGCACGGCAACTTGCTATAGAACGAGGCGAGCCGTCTCACAAAGCAGCGATGGCTGCAATGATTAGAGCCGAAGCCAATGAACACCTCGTTCGGTTGTCCATACTTAGAAGACTTGCTGCCAAAGCGAAGATGGATTCCGTACACGAATGGGTTGATGCGCACCTAGAGGACGGCAAGAAGGTAGTGATTGCTGCTCACCACAGAGAGATAGTCGACGAGTTGTCTAATAAGTACGGCAATCTACGTATCCAAGGAGGGATGTCCGTAGAGGAAGTCGAACTAAACAAGAAGAAGTTCCAAGAGTTAGGCGTCGACAAGGCACCCGTAATCGTTTTGTCGATGCAGGCAGCAAAGACCGGACACACGTTGACTGCTTCGGAGAACTGTCTGTTCGTGGAACTCCCGTGGACACCCGCGGACGTAGACCAAACTTACAGCAGATTGCACAGACTGGGACAAAAGGGCAGCGTGACGGCGACTTATCTATTAGCAGCCGGAACAATCGATGAAGATATTTACGATTTAATAGATAAAAAGCGTTCCGTAGTCGATGCAGCCGTAGAAGGTGGCGAAGTATCTAGCGTAAATGGCACCGTACAGATGATTATGGGCCTATTTGATAGGGCTCGCTAGGGCTTTGGAGCGTCTTCTGACTCGTTAGTATCGACGCCATTGACGATTTCTGCGGCTATTAGCTTGGAGTATTTTCTCCGTAAGCGCCAAATCTTCTTGTTCATCTCCATTAGGCGGTTACTCATACGTGCCTTTATGACAGCATCGTCGTCGAACACCCCGTGGTTATCAAAGAGGGCATCATGAAGGTCAGCATCCTCAAGGATTATGTCTGAAATCCACCCAGCACGCTTATCGATAGCGAGCATCAATTCACACATGCCTTCAACGCCGAACTCTTTCCAGAGACGATTGACAACGATAGAGCAGAAGTGTGACCGGTACATCTTTTCTGCCTTACTTGATTGAGACATGAAGTCCGATAGCCATACCGCTAACTCTTCAGTGGTTGGGGCATCGTCGTCTTCTGAGTCGAAGTCATAGAAACGTTCATTATCACTATTGTTGTCCATGATGCCTCACTTAATCTCGTGATACACAATGATACAGCGTAATGATGTTAGATAGACGACAAGAGGAAATGTTGCGACTTCAGCTTAGCTCTTGTCACCCATGAGTTCGAATCCATTGATGCGAGCGCGCGTTCACGTATGGACGCGTCACGGTAATGGTCAAGGTATTCACCGATTGCGTTAACAGCAGACCACCCGTTGTACCCGTAGCCTTTTGCGTTGTTCTGGTTTTCGTAGACTCCACGAACAAGTGACATTACGTTGTCATGGTTCTTCTTCTGTCTCTCCGTGGCCCCTGAATCAATAGGAAATGTAGCGATAAGTAAGTCATTGAGAAGCTTAGAGCGTGGTGCTACCGGAATGGCCAACAAACGTTCTGCCGTCTGCGTGAATTGGCGTGCCCATTCGTTAGAGATGTTGAGTACTTCGTTAGCCTCTTCCATTACTCTGTCAGCGTTGCGTGTGTGGCGAGCAGTAAACACCCGTTTGGCACCCGTGATGCCTGCGGTCACTGTGTTCTTGCAAACGGCTCTAATTGATGTATTCGCAAAGGTGATAGCGGTCTTGCCATCGTGACCATTGTGTACAAGTAGGTAACGAGCAATCTCATCATTAATACCCTTTGGGTCAATAACGAGAGCGCCTAGGTCTATGGATGAGAAGAACTCTCTGCCACCATTAAGCACTCCACAAGTATCAACAACGGCATCACCAGATGAAGCGCCGGCTATGGCAAGGGCGTAATCAAGACATTCACGGTTCTGCTGCACCACATACCGTGTGCCTACCGTAGCCAATCCATCAAAGGTTCCATTCGGGTTGACTCTTACCGTGGCTCTACTGTCAGGAACTAGGACAGGCGTACCATCGGAGTTGCGAATAGGTTCACCATTGTCATCGCACACAGCAACACGCGTGGTCACTACATCAAAATCTGCCTGAGCAGCGGTAAGCATTGCTTCGGCGGTTTGGAGTCCCTTCATAGGGGTTCCGAGTCTGTGCCAAGGGATTTCTCTATCAGCAAAAGCCATTCGTGCTGTGCCGTCTGATTCGATTTCTAGTTGATGAGCCATAACGTGTCCGTCTCTCTATATGTTTAGATAAATCTATCTGAATGAAGTTTACACAACAGGGACGTCTGTGGTGTTTAATCCTCGAGTTTAGAAATGTTTAGTCCTCGAGTTTAGAAATGTTTAGTCCTCGGATTTAGAAGAGGAACGCCTGTATGGGTAGGCGGGGTGATTGCGCTTGGCTGATTGCTTAGCATCCTCAACTTCGTTATAGATAACAAGGCCTCCTAGCGTTGCGCCTATGGTGCCTACTAGCAACAACACTATACCCGTGGCTACTTTCATGAAGTCAGCCATTGCGTAACCAAGCACTATCGAGAAGATACCAAGTGCAGGCAATGCGATAAGCATTATCCCTACTATGTGAAACACGGTGTATGGGTCGATGCCGTTCTTTACTGACGAGTTCATATCGTCAATCCAATCGATAAACCTATCGAACGAATGGCGTGTGTCAATGTCTTTCATGATTCTCCTTATTTTCATCATCACTGTACAGCATCCTAATAGATAAGCTATGCTTTCACTATGCCAGTACTTTACGGTCACCCAGAAAAAAGCGAGAGAACTATGAGTTCATATGTAGAGCAATACGCTAAATGGTTTGACATGCATGATATGGACTTCGAAGCAACCAATCGCTCAGGGGTATGGGTAGTGAGTGCATGGAGTAGAGGCATGGCATCATCACTAGACGATGTGCCATGGGGGCAGAGCGGTCAATGTGACTCCCTTAATGAAGCACTACTGTATTGCTACATGGACACCAAAGAGTGGATGCGTAAGTACAGAGGTACTACGTCACCCGTGGCATAAGAAATCGGACTAACCGTTCGCCTCAGGCTGGTCGTCATGCCACACGCCATCAGGCCACGATGACTGGGTATGGACGCCATACTCAAATCGACCGAACAGTTCAGTGCCTCGCCAAGCGTGCCTACAGCACGGCTCTTCACCATCTTCTCTTGACACCACATGACACGATGGTCCTACCGTCTCTCCCAATAGAGGGAATACGGCAAGGAACTTCGCAACACAGTCATGACACATAATCCACTGACGAGGACGTCTATCGCCTAGTAGTACAGGCATGTTGTCATCGAAGCCACCATAGTAACCAAAGGTGTCGAAGGGTAAGACCCAACCATTATCAGGGTACAACTCCTGTTGAGTGCATGGTACTGATGTATGGCATGCTGAACAGAGCACTGTGTTTGTTGTGGTCATGATGTGGGTACTTATCTATCTAGTGTCTATGCACGGGGGTTGATGAATCTTTGCGCCACTTCATCATGTTGTAGGCATGTGTTATCCACCACATGAGGGACATGGCTATGAAGCCGGGCTTATCATGACTGATGCTGTACACAAACCATGGCACGCTATGTAGTAGGACAATCAACCATCCCCACCAATGCAGGCGTCCAACGGCGAACATGCCACATACACCTACTATCTCCATTGCGAAGAGGAACCAAGTCCATCCTGTATCACCCATGGCTACCCGTGGCTGTTGCGTCGATGTTTGAGCGAGAGGGTCTAAGGGCTTCGACCACCTGAATGAGCAACGTCATTAGGTGTTGGTCGGCATAAGGGTGAGGGGGATTAGTACCTAACGTCCTCTTGTGTTCATTGATGAAGGTGTCAAGAGCGTCGTGTTGACTACCTGATGAGGCATGTGTGGTATTCATTGACTGTGATACTACACCAATAGGTACAGACCTACACGGGGGTCGTCAAGAAAGGCGATTACTTGATGAAGCCATTAGACGTCATCCTTATCAGTGATGAGTAAGCGAACTGCCTTCGCTCGGTCACTTCTCTCAACGCCCTCTCTCTGTATGCCTTATCCATTAGGGCGAAGGACGTTTCAGAGATGTGTATGTCGAGCTCTCTCTCTGCGTCAAGCATGAGCGAGTTGAGGCTGAACTGTCCATCGGCTGTCATAGGGGTGACGTTGTGTTCAGCACAGGCATCAAAGACCTTAGTCATAAAGAGAGAGGCGAGATGCCAACGAGTCAACTCCTCGTGCTTAGAGGGGTGCTTCTTCTGTTTACCACGTCCTACTAAGTAGGAAGCGATGGTCTTAGAGAGAGACGATGTGTCAACGTAGAAGGCGATAGGTGTCATGAGATAGGCACTCTATCACTACTAGGGGTATCGGTCCCTGTTATCGCATCGGGTCATCGTGTATGTGGATGAGGTGATGTGTGTGCAAAAGCGTACCTATTAGGCACGCTTCTACACGATGTGAGGGTATGGAGGTGAAGGATGAGGGAGGGGAGGGTGAGATGGGGTTGAGGTACGGGGGTACATAGAGGGGGACTTATCTATCTCAACACCCGTAGCCACCCGTAGCCTTGCGAAACGTGTTGGGTCAAGGTGACGAGGGCGAGGGGGTAAGCGATGAAGGGGTGTGATGGTTACCTCATTAGACAAGGGGTACGTACCCCTATCTCCATACGGTGTCATCCTTCGTTGCCCCTGCCTCGGGCGTTACTGATAGCACATCAACGAACGAACCATGTGACAACAAGTCGTGCACCAACATGATTGCTTCAGCTTCTGACGTTGGTCTCTCAAGGTCATTGCGTTTACGTATTGCGATAGTCAATCGGTATGTATCACTCATGCGTTACACCATACACTCTTAAGCATTGCGGATACGGCATGCGCTTGGGCGTGTGTAACACAAGGTATGTGACGAATGATGTGTGTGCCTGAGGGGTGCGATAACCACACCTCTACTGATGTGTCTATTACATTGATGAGCATTACGTTGTGTGTCATCACGAGTGTTGTGAGGTCATCATCACTATCAATCATGCTGTCAATCGTTGGAGTATTTATTGTCATAAGAGTAAAGTACTCTAAGGGTGTATCACGGGTGATACAACACGAAGTGACGAATGATTGTCATGAGGTGATGTGGTTGGTATCGTCTCTCACCATGCTTGACACAACCATCGTCTCATTCGTCCTCGTCACGGCGTGCGCTGTAGCCATGGTGGTGGGGCTGAGGTCACTCAAATAAAAAATGTGTATAGGGTGCACTCCCTGTGGTGGGAGGCCCTAGTGAGCCCCGCAAACTTTATCGGTATCCCGTACCCGGGTGGGTAGCTACAAATCAAAAAATAGAGCTGGCTGTTGTTTGTTTAAATTTATCCAAAGTTATGTGTCGTGCTTGTCTTTATGATGGTGGTACGATGTGCTGATGTTTGATGGTCCTGTGAAGCCTGCGTATTTGGCGTTTGTGGCCGGCGTCGATGAGGCGTTTGTAAGTTCGGGTCTACGATATGGGCAGGTGTACTTCAATCGGTTGTGTGAGGTGGTTCCAGAGGCTGCTGAGAGGCTCAGGGGGACCAGTAGTGACCCCTTCTATTCTGATGAGGTGTCTGATATCACTCATGAGCTTGTTGAACTATTTTTTTAATTTGTTTGTTTTTTATTAGTTGTTTAGATATTGTTTCTGGCATGTTCTGGTTATGGTTCTCCTTGTTTGTTCTCTGGGTGTGGTTCGTCACCGCAGACCAGTAATTGTTACTCCTTACACTGTTTTGTAACCCTTATTGATATTTCCGCAGGTATTGCGTGGATGGCTCATTTGAAAGTGCCGGCGATGAACTTCCCTGAGCTTTTTGGACCCCCTCTAAATATCAACAAACGGGGCATTACTGGGATAAATTTACCCAAATTCTAAAAATTTTTTTGAAGGTTTCTAACCCTTTACTAGTAAGGCTTTCAGAGCCATATTTGGGGTCTCGCGGGGGTGGGGGTGCCCGCTCCGCAGGTGGTGACTGTATAATAGTTGGTACCCCGAACGAGGGCGCTCGCATACTACAAGAGCTTATTATCCGCCTATGACAGGAGAAATCATTGTCTAAGTACCGTCGTTTCCTAACATCCCTTTTAATTACATCTTGCGTTTCCGTAAGTGTTGTTGACGCTGCGGGCGTCAAGACTGGGGGTGATAGTTCAACAACGAGTACCTCAGCGGTTTCCGTAATCAACCCTGCTGTGCAGAACAAGGTGAACGTGATGGCTGTCAGCACAATGCATCCCGAACTAGTGGTTCAGCTACGTTCTAAAAAGGGTGGTTCCATCAAGTTCTGGGAGGCTGTCTCCTGGTGTGAGACTAACCACAACTGGGAAAACGGTGGATATTTCTCTGGCGGTTTGGGAATGGCTCAGTCTGTCTGGGAGGGATATGGCGGACGTCAGTTTGCTTCCCGTCCACCTAAGGCAACCAAGGAAGAGCAGATTATTGTTGCGAACCGTATGGCGTTTTTTGGATATCAAACAAGAAATGTATTTCGTACGCTTGATGACAAGCTGAACAACAGGCCTTTCTTTCGCCCAGCCGTTGGTTGGCGTAACTCTAGTAACTGGGGTAGGACATGTGTTAACTGGAAGACCCGCAAACCTACGCGAGATAGATACACCGAAGCCGGAATGACTGAGTGGTTAAAGACGCGCCCTAGTAGTGAAACAAAGAGTTCTGTTCCCTCGGGAAGCGTTAGTAAATCAAGCGTGTCATCCACGGTTAGTCACTCAAGTGACAAAACTAAAAGGTGCCCCAAATGGGAAGCTCAGTTACGCGCAAATGGCCTTGTTCCAGTAGATAGGTTTTCTTATATTATGTGGCGTGAAAGTAGATGCACCGAAAAGGTTGTGTCTAAATTAAACAGTAACGGCACAAGAGATTACGGCTTACTGCAGATTAATAGCTCATGGAAAACAGTGACTGCACAAGTGTGCGGTTCTAAGTTTGGCGACCTAAAAGTGTTGTTGAATAGCAAGTGCAATTTAAAGGTTGCTCGTTACTTGTTTAATAACGGTGGGGCTCATCACTGGGCTAGTAATTCAGGCAGTAACTAAATACATAAAGACATGTTGATTCAGGATAAATTTATCTGAATACTTATTGTTTGTTTCTAGTTAGTTCTAGGCCCATGGAGTGAGCGAAAGCTCTAGCTTCATCGGGGGAAATAAAAGAACCAGCTCTATATGAGGTTCCATTACGCAACCTCAGCAGAATCCATTCATCTACATCAGCAAGCTTCATTACGTGAAACGAATCTTCGCCTTTTATTTTTATTCCATCTGAAGAGAAGTCGTAAGACATTTGTTATTTTTCCTTGGAGAGGATAAATTCAGCTAAAAAAGCGGCAGCGTCTGCTATCTCTGCTGGTTCTGGGTCGTGTAATAAAACATTAGACAGGTGAGACGCTAGTGTATCCGCATCACGGAGAGCGTCGTTTAGCGCAGTGCGCGCCTCAATAAGCTCTAGCTTTAAGCTGAACGCACGAGACTCTGCATCTCTTAGTGCTTTTTGTTCAGGACTGCTTGGTACTGAGTGTAAATTTTCCAAATTTGTCTCGGCTGATTGTTTCATCTTTTTTTGCCATTTCTTCATATCTATCAAGCGTCCAAAAGACCCTATGCCAATTCTTCATGCTTGAAGAATCATCTTCCAATACCTTTATAGCATGAGCAAGTTGGTGCGCAATAGCTTTCCAGTCTTGGCCCTGTATGTTTTGGTTATTAACTATGGTTGTCATTAGATTCGCCTGTTTTTTCTGCTTCAATCCAGACCCTGGCCCCACATTTATCTGGAGTTTCTGACTGGACTACCGTTGCTGCAACATTATTACAATGTGGACATACTATGTCAAGCGTTCTCTGATGCTTTGAACCCTTGTATGTTCTATCAATGATTGCAGCAAGACCTTTTTTAATGTTTTGCTGATGAACGTGAATGATGTGTTTCATTCTTCGTCAGCGTAATCTTCTAGATTACAAATGATTCTTTCTTTCTCTTCCTCTGTCATGAGTAAAGACTTATCACTCACTTTGTAAACCCACTCACCATCTTCTCGCATGTAGATGTCAAGAAGTCCAGCTTTGACCATTAAGCCAAGGTCCCTTGCAAGCTCTTCTTTTCTATAAGTCTCATCACTCATTTGTTTATTCCTTTTTATTACTATTAGTGGGCCCTCTGGGACTTGAACCCAGGACTGACGGATTATGAGTCCGGCGCTCTAACCAACTGAGCTAAGGGCCCGTATTTTTTCTTAGTGGGCTAGACGGGGATTGAACCCGCGACCGCCATTTTATAAGAATGGTGCTCTTACCGCTGAGCTACTAACCCTAAAGGTTAGCTGTATATTCGCCAAGTGGTATTCGTTTCGGGGTCACTATTTCCATCCCAGTAGGTTGGTATTTCTCCGAGAATAGTAGCTGCGTTATGTATGTCTAAGTCCATTTTGGGCAGCTCTGTGTCTAGCTCAGCAAGCCATCCAGCGGCAAAATAATCTTCTGACCGTGCAGACATTACTTCCGGCATCCATGTTTTTATGATTTTTGTTAATTGCAAATTTTCTGCATTAGCTTGCGAAAGTTTCTCCTCAAGAAAATGACAATGGTCAACCCAAAACTTGAGAGCTCTACGTTCTTCTATCCGTTTTTGTGCTGGCGGAAGGTCGGGCATTTCCATTTTATTTTTGCTCCATATTTGAAATGGCTTTATTCATTCCGTCAACTATCTTGGCCTTCGATAGGCCGGAAGAAGTTTGTACTTTGTCAACGAAATTACCGTCTTTAAAAACTAGTAGCGCAGGTATCGACCTGATTTCAAATCTTGCTGCTAATTCAGGAAACGCGTCTACGTCAACCTTCGCAATAGAGAAAGAGTCATTCATTTCTCCTGAGAGCTCGTCAATAATCGGCGCAATCATTTTGCACGGTCCGCACCATTCGGCCCAGAAGTCAATAAGTACTGGATTTGTTGATGATTTAACAAATTCATCAAAAGTTTCGGAAGTTAGCTGAATAGTCATATTGCTCCAATTTTTCTAATAGTGTAGGTGCTAATCATACTGAGGGTTAGTTAACAAATCAACTACGTCGGTTTCCATTATCAGAAAACCTTTTGCTGGGTTATCTGAACCACCGAAGTTTCGTTTCGTTGCATCGCTGTATTTGTTTTTGTTAGACCGTAGATAATTTTTAAGGCGAGAAACGGAAATTACAACGAACGCATTGTCTGGCGAGTATACGTAAACCCACCACTTTGCAGTAGTCACGTTTATTCCACTTTTGACCCACACTGGGGTGCCCTCGGAATCCTTAATTCCACGTGGATTTTGTTCTGTCTCAACAACCATCCGGCCGTTTCTGTATCTATCAGATTTAACCTCAAAAGCTCCACCGGATAGAGCGTCTAAAAAACCTTTTATGGTTTCTTCGCCGGCTTCGCCGAACTTTAAGTCTTTTACAAAGTCAAAAGTTCTTCCTGGTATGTCGAACTCTTTAGATGTCATTTTTCTACTCTACAAAGTCAGAAGGATTTTGCAAAGATATTCTAACGAATATTTCTTTTGAGACTTCATTAAAGTCAATAACTTCCAGCCCCATGGACTCGACCAACCTTTCGGCTAGGTCTTCAATAGAGAACTTGAGTTCGGCACCAGCTATGGTATCTATCTTGTTGAAGTCCGTGAATATGAGAATAGTGTCCACTATCTGGTCGATTATTGCCAGTCTGGCTTCATGGGAAAATTTATTCTCTGTCATGTTGACATCCTACACCCATGCCGATAATGTGTACATCAGTCCCTAGTATGGAGGAAAGAAATATGAATATGGCACCAGTCACTATTGTTGGAAATCTCACAGATGAACCACAATTGACCTTTACAACGAACGGTCAGGCACGATTGTCCTTTTCCGTAGCAACAAATCATGTCTGGTATGACCAGAGCAATGAAAAGCAGGAAAAGGCAAGTTACATCAACGTAACTGCATGGCGTTACCTCGCAGAGAACTCTGCTCGTACCCTTGAAAAAGGAATCGGCGTTGTTATCTACGGTCGCCTTGAGCAGCGCTCATACGACGACAAAGAGGGAAACAAGCGTTCCATCGTTGAAATCGTTGCAGACGAAATCGCCATCGCAACCAAGTCTCTTGAAACAATTGAGCGCCGCCGTGGAAACGGTGGAGAAGGTTCTGCCGCAGGAGCTCCTGCACAGCGCTCAAATCAGCAGGGTGGGGCACCTCGCCGCAGCCGTCCAGTTACCGCCAGTGCTGGCGTCTCAGGCTCCTCTAACGAGGGAATGGATGAACCCTTCTAGGTCCTCCTAAGGAAAACTTAAGAAGCGCTCGGGAACCAGAGATGGGGAACGAGCGCTTTTTTTGTGCGCTAAATTATTTTATAAGAATGTTGTCATCTTTAAAAAATGCTACTAATATCTAAACAACTACAAATAAACCCATTGAAAGGGGAATATATGTCAGAGTATGAAAAACTCAAGCAAAAGGGAATCATGAGCCGAGGACGCCCTCGCCATACTCCAGAACAACAAGAACAGTCTCGTGTTCTTAACTCGTTCAGACAAGAAGCACGCCGTAGGGCTCACCTGGTCCTCAAGGAGCGCCACACTGAAGAGTTCGAAGAGATTTATCTTGCGGAATTAAAAGACCTGCAAAAAGCAACTCGTCAAATTCGGGACAGAGTTAAGACTTCTCGGAAGAAGTAGACTCTTCCTCGTCTTCTAACTTTTTACGCTTCTTTGAATGTTCATAGATAGCAATTAAGTCCATTTTATTCTGAAAACTGTTATCGCGCATTAGTCCATCTAGTGCAGCAGCTTCACCAAGCACTTTTATATCTGCGTCGGTATTGAAGGTTGTCATTATTCTTTGCTTCCTCGATTGGGGCGTTTATAGACACGTTTTTTGGAAGCACCAAATTCAACATCCACCCAGTCGTCAAAGTCTTCATAGTCTCCAGGACTGCTTTTTACATAACGCTCATAAAGAGACAGTAATTCGATGTATTCGTCGTCGTCTTCGTCAAAGCTGCGTCCCATGATTATTTCTCTTTAGGCTGTTCGTCGGGCTGCATGAAGGCTTGTTCAAATTGAAACATCTCTGCGGGTTCTAAAGAGTAGACCCATGGATGCTCGTTAGCTATTTTCCTGATAGCAATATTTCTTTCTGGCTGTTCTTGTGGAACATTGAAATATTTAACTATGTCGACAAACGTTTCCAGTCCTGGTATGTCTAGTCTTACGGACTTTAACCAGTCTGCGTTTTCTGTATTGTTATCTATGTTTGTCATAAGGGTATTGTCAAAGTCTATATCTATACGGTGTCAAGTTATTGGAAAGATTTATTGGGCTCTTCAACCATGTCCCAGGAACTCCTGGACAATAAGTCGTCCACGTTTACATCAATTCTCTTCCCGTTGCCCATGATTACATAACCAAGGCGTATCTTTCCGGAGATGGTTTCTTCTTCTGAATCAACAAACAGCTTGTCGTTGTCCCTTTTTGCTATTAGTTTGTTCATTTTTTGCCTCCATCACGAAGTACTTGTATCAATTCAGATAAGGCCCTTTTTGTTCTGGATGCTTTTTCTCCACTTGCTTCATTCATGGCCATGTTTATGCCGAACGAAGAGATAGCTCTAGTCTCTTCTTCGTATCCTTTTTCGCCAATTTTCTTACTAGGAAGCATCCTATAATCCCATCGTCTTTAGTTCTTCTACGGTTAATCCAAGGAACTCTGAAAGCATATCGTAGTGCTCTGCTTTGAGCCTTCTTAGTCCTTCGTTTGCTGGAGCCGTAGCGTAAGCTATTGCTTCCGCTATGTATTCCGCCCTGTTGGTTGCAGCGTAATCGCTTATTTGCTTAGCTAGTGATGAATCGTATTCTGAAAGCATGTTTACCATTGAGGAAAGTTCGTCTTCAATTTCGGAACTACTTCTTCCGGCTTTTAGTTCGTCTTTTGCCCACGAGGTGGCGGCTTTTAGTTCTTTATAGATTCCATCTAAATCTTCTGATTCACGTTTGAATGCAGCTTTATTTGTCTTTTTAGCCATAGCGTGGATTGCGTGTCCAAGTTCGTGACGTATTACGTACTCTCCGGTAAGGTTTGTCCCCGGAATATAGTCCTTAAGGACTTTGTCTGGGAATGCTATGAAGCCATAAGACGGTGTGTATACCCCGCCTCCGGCGTACCAGTTAGTTGGCTCTAGGTCGGATTCAAAAATAAACCCTTGCTTGAGCCCAAAGTCAGTTAGAAGCATTGGTGGTATGTCAAATCTTCCGAGCATGTTTCTCAATGATGGTGAATTGCTTAGTGTCAATTCAACTTTTTTCTGAAGTTCTTTTTGTTTATCCCAATTAATTTCTAGTTCTTCAATGAGTTTATTAATTTTTCTAATACTCTTGTTTGAATTCTTTGTGTGCGGAGAACTTCTCAATATTGATGCAAGCTCTTCAGGGGAAGACGGAACGGCTCTGATTGATAATTCATTTGCAGAATAAGCAACATATTCAGCGTCGCTGCGAGGTTTTGCTCCTGGACGGCCTTTGCGAAGCCTCCTATTTGACCTGCCGCTACTTAATCGCGTGGATTCAGGAGAGGAATCTCCTGCCTGTTCTCCTCCAGCATTGAGTATGTAATCTTCATCGAATGCGCCAGGGGTACCGCCGTAGTCTATGTCGTATTCAGAAACCGCAGGTATGCCTAGACGTCTTGATAGCGCTTGAAGTTTTTCTCCTTCGTCTGGGTTTTCTCCGGTGTAATCATCCCTTACTATGATGTAGGCAATATCGTCTAGCGAAATTCCGCCCTCGCCGGGATGTACCTGTGCTTCGACTGGATAGTCGAAAGTGTCTTTTTCTCCAGCGTTTCTCAACATCATCATGTTTATATCAGGAGAGTTCATTGCTGACGTTGTTCCCATTAAGCTGAGGGAGTCTGATTCTGTTACGGTTGTTCTGTCTTCATTTCCTGGCTTGAGGACTAATAGGTAGTTGCCGTACTGCTGACCAGAACCAGCCACTTCTTCAGTTACTCCACCATATGCAGCCATTCCATAGATTGGTCTGAATTCTGGAGCCATATCTGGTGGATATCCAAACAGTGTTACTTCCGCTTGCTGTCTAGCTTGAGGATTGTAATGTCCATTGCTTCTGCCTGTTTCAAACTGACTAAGAAGTTTTTTGTTTTTTATAAGACCGCTTATTGCTTCTTTGTCTACAGCAACGACTACGCGATTATAATCCATTGGCCCTGGCTGGAAATAATCTCCACCCATGCCAACGAGTTCTTTTGCGTATTTATCGTATTCGCTTACCAAGTCTTCAACGGTACCTCTAACACGCATGTCCGCGGACATTATTATTTTTTTACGTTCATTTTCTAGATACTTAGCGCGTGTTATGTGTATCCCGGCACGAAGAACCAAGCCTTTGGCAATGGTTTCAGCATCCCATTCCATCATTTGAGGGTCTCTAGATAAAACTATTCCTGTTATTTTGTCAATTGCTGGACCGATGCGTTCACTGAATGGAGACCTCTCTCTAATACGTGCCCATGGCCCCTTTGAAGTTTCTAGTAGGAATGGGTTAATTTCTTCTCCGTCGAATGCTTTTTTAAAACGAGGGTCATCGAGTACACCATCAATTAGTTCACCAATAACAGCACCTATTTTAGGGTCTATAGTTTCGTCCAGAAGCCAAGATACTGGTCTTCCTTCTTTTCTTGCGATAGCAATATCTTCGGTTGGTTCCTTCAGTGACCTTGGATAGGCAGCAACAAGGGCTTTGGCGTGTTCGTTACTTACGTGCTCGGTTAGTCCGGACGAAAGCTTTTTTCCAGCGTTTTTCCCAACCGATTCTCTTTGTCCGTCAAGAACTTCCGGAGTGGCGGAAGCGGCAAAAGCTCTGCCATCCGGGGATAATGCATCAGAGTGTTGAAGGTTCTGTTCAGGCCATGTATCCCTGTGAAGGCGCATCATTTCTGATGCTATTCCCGTACGTCTGCGGGTTCTGGCTACGCCAGTCCTTAGGATTTCGCTGTGGTCATCCTCGTTCCACTTTATGGTCGTCATCAGTCCTATCGAATTCTTGGAGTCTTCCATTCGCTTTAGGGCATCTAAGACGTTTACTTCTTCAATAGGAACTGGCCCTTTTTTATCAGTCATCGGATTGAAACCAAGTTTTGTCCAGCTTTCGGAAAGTTTTTGTCTAGCGTCATTTACGCTTCCAGTATCATAAGCAGTTATGGTTCCACCAGCATCAAGAACTACCCAGTAGCTAGTTTCGTTTCCATCTTTAGATGTGTGTTCAATATGTCTTGCTGAAACTATGCCGTAGTAGTTTGCATTCATAACGCTCTCTACTACTTTTTTCTTACCGGACGACATGCGCAGTTCTTGATTTAATTCATCAGGCTGCAGTACTTCTGTTCCGGAAATGGAGCGAGGTTTTACCAGTGTTGATAAGTCCACTTTCTTGTTGCCCTGTTTATAGTTTTTAATAGCTCTAACAATAAGTGCGGGTGTTATCGCATACAGTCTATTCCTGCCTTCATCAAGAGTAACGGAAGAGAATCCAACAAAAGGTCTCTGCATGCCGATTATTTGTTTTTCATAACCAGGTCCAAGCTTGTTGGTCCAGTGTTTGTGTTGTTCTCCACCAATAATCCACTGCGTTCCACGCATGGCGTACTGCCATCTTTGCATCATTACACTGTCATGTACTTTTAAGTCTTTGCCTCTGTTCTCGAAATCCCAATCTCTCGAAAGATTTTCTGCTATGTGTTTAGGGATTATTCGATGCGCGTATCTACCAAAATACCCCCCGGCCAATTCTTCTCCAGTCATGAGTGCGCTCAAGAACTGATTGTCCGCTTCCTCGAGGGCCTTGATGACAGACTTTACATCGACTTGTTCATTCTCAAGTCCTGCAATTCTTTTATGTGCTTCCGATATGAAGTGAGCAACATCCCACCCTCTAGCAGCGAGGTCTATTACTTGGTCTGGACTATTCTGACGAAATTCTTGAGATAGGTTACTAGACAACAATCCAAGTGAATTTCTGTTGTAGTTCCCAGCGTGTATTGTCCCATCAGTAGAAGCTGATTCAATAAACTTTTTTAATTCTTCAATTTGTTTTTCTATTTGATTATTTCTAGCTTTTACATCAGCGACGTTGATATTGTTAAGAGCTTTTGTGTCAGCAGAAGCAACATTAAAACCGTCAGAACCAACAGTTTTTTTAGGGTTAAGGACTCCGCCATCAAGTTCTGATGAGCCTTGATGTATTAAGAATTTTTCTCCATCTGAAGCGCCATTACCGAATAGTTCCCAGTATTTATCTCTATCATTTTGTTTGAGTTCTAATATCTCTCGTGTTTCTTTAAGTAGGTCATCGTACTCTTCTGGAGTTATATCTTCTAGGTCAAGTACGTTTTGTTCAATTCTTATCTTCTTGCTATCATGTTTATATTGCAGCAAGGCTACTTCTTCTTTTAAAAGTCTTGACTTTTCATTAATATCGTCTTCAAATTTCTTAATCCAGTTTTTAACAAAAGAATCACGTTCGGGTTCCTTGTCGCTTCCCGGATATCTAGTCCACGACTCATGTCTTGCAGTAAACGCATCTTCAGCTCGAGTCACTATGTCTGCTTTTAGTAAGTTTTTTGCTTGAGCTTCCGATGAATGTATGGTCGGAGCATTCATGTTTTTATCTGAAGCAACCACAACGTCAAAGTCTCCGCCAAGCCAGTCGCCAGTTTTATTATAATGCTCCAAGGCCTGAGTAAATCTTCTCATATAGGAAGATTGTTCGTCTAGTTTTTCTTTCTCGTAAGAAGTATTAAATCGGGTATCAGCTTTGTACGGAGTTGGTTTTTCCAATACGTCTGTTTCTCCAGATGAAAGCTTCTTGGCCTCGATTTGTTTAGCCATTGAGTCTCTATCAACGTCAACTAATTTTGTAGCAAGTGACTCTCCGTCTGCGCTGTATCGTGTTGCTTCATCAACTCTGAAAACCATCGCCTGCATCGGTCGGCCTAGTATTACTGTTTCATCTTCTTCTAGACACCCAAAGCCAGTAAATGGAGTAGAAAAAATATCTTTAATTGGCACAAAAGCCTTTATGACGTATCCACTTTGGTCATTACCTGGTCTTCTACTGAACGACCTGGCTGTAGCTTCATTGATTGACCAAGACGAAAGTGGCCTCATACGTACTTCACGTATATCCATATCGCCTATGGCTATTGGTTCTCCAAACGCATTTTCACCAGCAGTAATTCCTCTGTATACAGCAAGATGTGTTATCCCTCTGTCTTCGAAATACTGCTGCGTTGCTTCATGAGATGTTTGCAGGAATTCTCCAACAAATTTTCTTTGCATTTCGCTCAGGACTGGAGCACCATCGAAGTCTTCCATAATCTGTCCTGGGCCAGGGGATGCAACAACTCTGTCCATCCTATATTGATTTCCTCGGTCCCAACCAACAGCACCGTCTACGGAGAACAGTTCTCTGGCTACGTTCTGCATTGATAACGCAACGTCGTTGGAGTCGTTTGCTGATATAGCCCATGTATGAACCAATCCTGATATTAACGCCTGCTTCAGAACCCCTTGCCCTTCTGGGGTATTGGCGTCAAACTCTACAAGACCACGGCTTTTCAACAATTCTTCAGGACTAGGTATTACTTTTTTAATATTTTGTATAGTTAGTTCTTTTAATACTTCTAGGTCTTTTGCGTCGTCCGGCGTATTTTTGTCAATTTTGGCGACCATCAATTCAGACAAGTCTTTGTAATCAGTACCTTTCTTTATTCCGTAGCCTTTTTGCAGTATCTGTTCCCAGTCATCCGGACTATTCATAAGAGAATATGAATCTATTGATATTAAGGTTCCGTCTTTTAGCCTGTATATGCCCAGGTAGTCATTTTCGGGATTGCCTTCTCTTCTTTGACGTGTTTCCCTATTCCCCCACATGTCAAAGTAATACAACTGAGTTTTTATTGCAGTTATATGGTCTCCGGACCAGCGGCGCATTTCAGTTGGACCTATGGAGCCTATTGAATAATCATCCATGGTTTTTTCATACATGTCCCACATGCTTGATTTATCAAAAAGCTCACCAGCAGTCAGTGATTCAAGTTTAGGAATAAAAGATTCGTTCCATATTTTGAGAACGCGCTGTTCTACACTGAAATCTATTCCCGAAGCTACCGAGCCTTTTTTGGGATTGTAAAAAAACTTACTTCCATCGCGCACTCCTTCGAGTGTTCTGTTAAGGATGAGTGATACGTCTCTAAAATTCTCGTCATCAGCAAAACCAACTCCGCTTCCAGGCATTGAAGTCTGAAACATTTTTACAAAATCTTGAGGAGTAAAATCCATAGATTCTGCTATTTTTTTAGAAATCTCTCTTTTAATTTTTGGAGCAGCAAGACTAGAATCAATATCGTATGTTCCAGGAATAGAAACCGCATCGTCAATAAACATCTGCAAGACGTCTTTTTCGTCAGCAGGTTTTGTTGGCGAGTAAGGCTTACGAGTTGTCGGTATTGGAACAAACTTGGCAATCTGTGCTTTTTTCCACTGCGTATCTCTTGATTGAGGAATAGAAGTTTCCGTTATTCTAGAACGGCGCAAACCTTCTATTTCCGAAAGAGCACTTTCTAGTCTTCCGCGACGTTCGTCTCTTACTCCAGGGGAACGCCCAGATGAAAGAATCCGACCAGCCCTGTCGCCATCACGCCATGGCTGATAGGTGTCGTTTCCGCCAAGCAAGGTTGTTACAGCTTTCTTCAAGGAAGGACTAATCATTTCATTTTGTATTTTTTCGTCTGGATGCAGTACGGCGACAATGCCCTCAGCCATGGTTTCTGCCATGTTGACGTTTCCGTATGAAGTGAGCAAACGAGGAACGTCTGGAGTTTCAGAAAACGGAACATCGTTTTCAAACATTGTTATTCTGTCTTGGTCATATGTAAATTTATTAAATTCAGAAGCAACAGCAAGTGCACGAGCATAGTTTGTGTTGCCCTTGTCTTTGCTGCCGTATCTTTGACGTGTATGAATTGTTGTCTTTGGTCCGCCCTCAGAGTCAGCTATGGCCTTGAAGTGCAGCCAGTGACCCCATTCGTGAAGCAGCGTTCCTGCAAGGGAGTTTTCTATTGACTTCTGTCCTTTTACTGGGGACTGACCATTCCATCGAAGAGTGCTTTTGGTTACTGACGGTATTGAGTCATCCAATGCTTCAAGAAACACCTCTTTGTTGAGATAGACGGTGTCCATGTTTGGACTCATTCTTCCTCTTGCCCTAACCGGCTTACCGTCGTTGCGTTGCTTTGCAATCGCTGCAAATTTCTCGCGCACTTCTGGTATTGCTTCATAGGCTGCTATGCCTTCTGGGTCCATGAAGGAGAAAGAAGGAGCTCCGTGGTTTTCAAAAGCCCACTTCATTTGTGGGTTATCTTCAATGGATTGTGCCAGGAGTTCTTGCATGGCTTTTACGTTGTCTGGTGAGAAGTCCGGGGTATCCCAAGGGTTTTTTTGATGAAAATCATCATAGTATTTCTGAAATTTTAATCTAGTAGCAGGGTCTACAACATCAGCGCCAGCGTAGTCGTCGAGCCACATTTGAAAATGTTCTTCACGATTTGAAGGAACCAAAACCTTAGCCATTTGTTCAGAGCTGAGACCTCTTAGCCATGTATTTGTAGTCTTTCTTATCTCGCCGCCAAGCACGCTCTTGTCGCCGTACTTGTAATCCTTGGCTCTGTGTTCTCTTAGAAGTTCGCGCTCGTTGCGACCAATTTCTATTATTGGTCTTTGGGGGGAATCTGGTCTAATTTGTATAGACGGACGTTCCTGCCCTGAAGCAAGTGAGGGTCTGCTGCTCTTTCCCAAAATATCGTGCGCAAGAGCTAATTCAATATCTTCTTCGTTGGCTTCATAAATTGGCTTGCTTCCAGAAGACAGTCGTCCACTAGTAGATGCTGTATCAAGCTTCTTAATAACTGAATTAAAATCACCAGCATATATACGCGTTTCGGAGTCAGATACGCCTTCAATATCGAATACGGTTCTTGGTCGATTACGGTAGCCCATTGTTTCGTTCATATTTAGGTCGGACTCGTCAAGTCTGCCAACCCTGAGCATTCGTTCGGCGGAGTACATCATGTAATGAAGATGCTTAACGACCATTTTTTCTTGAGGCGTTAGAGGTGAGTCTGGGTGGTCCGCAAGGGACATCATGGCAAGGTCGTTTGCCCATTCTCCATGGCGGTCAAAAGCTCTACCGGTTCCGAGATGTCCGAATAGGTCATGGGTGTCTTGAAGTGCCTTGCCATAGAGTCCCATATTGAATTTATGCGGGTCAGTTATTCCACCTATGTAGCCACGAAGATATGTATCCGTGCTGTGGCTGATTCTTGAACCTGGAAGAAAAAGCTCCTCGTCACCCATTAGTTCGCCCGCACGGCGCGTAAGTTCCCTAACAAACTTGCTATGTTTTTTCCACGCTTCAAGATACGGTTCCGGCAATGTATCTTGAGTTAATGCTGGCAAACCAATACTGTCGCTCCTGATGACAAATCCTTTTGGAGCCAACATTTCCAACAGGGGGAATCTTTCCCTCGCCTCGTCGTTTTCAAATTCTAAAGTAGAAGCGTCGTTTTTGTATATTTTTCTTGCAATAATGTTTCCGTCGGAATCTTTCCATACGGAACCATTGAAAACAACCGTATCTTTCATTGCTTCATCAAGTATTGAAATAACGTCATCACGCTTAGGCAACTCGACGGTACGCCAGTCTCGTTTGTCCGGTATCTGTTCTGCCAATTGAGGTATCGGGTCAGCGGAAACAAACGGAATTCCGTCTGAAGAAATATCAATCGATATTGATTCAAGTAGCTGTTTTCCGGTTTCGGAAAACGCATTGTCCACTTCAACGTCAAGTAGTGTTTTCCCAGCAATTTCTTTGGTCAAGCCGGGAATAGCATCTTCAATAGAATATTTCTGTTGTTTTGTTAGTTCTTTTCCTGTCGTTTCTTCTATTTTTTTAATTATTCTCTCGGCAACTTTTTTACCCGTTAAAGACTCTCTAGTTAGTCCTATGTCGGCAGCTTCTTGCTGGGTTACTTCTGTGGGTTCATTAAATGCTTCAACTACATTTGCGCCAGAAGAGAGTCTTGTGCTTTCCCCTTCGTTGCGATTTGAGTATATTTTTTCATCAGAAAATCTTTCGTCTTTCTTTATCTCGTCTATAGCCCTATACATAGCATCAAGAAGAGACATTCCTTCTGCTTTGTATATTTCTCGCAAGCGGGCCATCTCTTCCGATTTTTGACGACTCAATTCTGCGTCAAAATCCATAAGAACATAAGACAGTCCGCTACCGTCTGGATTATGTTCAAGTTTGAATGCTCTGTTTTTAAGCTTGTTTGATTCTTCGAGGCCTTCTAAGACTTTTTTTACTTTATTAACAGCCTTTGTCTGGCCTTCAGTACCCTTTCCTATTTTTCCAATCAATGCGTCTAGGGAGTTATATGCAAGTTCGTCGTCGTATACTTCTATTACAGCTTTTTTGGTTTTCTCGCCGTTTTTGTAAACTGGGCTATACAGGTACCCATATCGTTTTATGTGCTCTAGCTTTAGTTCTTCTTTATAGGCTTCATCTTCTTTGAAACGTTTTCTTCTGACATTTAGTATTTCAAGTGCTTTTGCCCAAGTATCAACATCTGGTCCGAATGCTTCATTTAGTGCTCTAATTTGTGCTTCTTTGTCTATTTGTCCAAAACCATCTTCGGCAGGCTCAAGTCTGTTGTATCGCTTGTATTTTTCGTAAAGTTCCCAATACTTGAATTTCTCCTGCTCAGGGTTGGCAAATTCGAGTGTTTGGTCGAAACTGTCATCATGATTTCCACCTCTGGCTACGGTAAAACGAGTTGATTCTCTGCCAGAAGAAAGTCTTGTGCTTCCCTCTTCTTTCTGGGCTGCAACAAAAGACTCTTTGTCTGATTCAAATTTTTTTACATCGGCGTCAAACTTTTCGCGCTCAAGTCTTAGTTTTTCATCGCGGCGCTTTCTGCTAAGTACAGAAGTGTCCCAGTTGTTTTCTATAGCACCATCAATTATCTTTTGCATTACCTGACTGGTTGCGAAGGCATCAGCGTCTGCGTTGTGATGTCCGTCGCCAAGTTCCACGCCGAGGTATTCGGTAATGGCGGCAAGGCTGCTGGATGGTTTGGTTGTCCCGTCTCTACTACTTACGATATGTGGGCCATCTGGGCTATCTTCGCTCCATACCGGAAGGGTAAGAGAACTTATTTCGCGAGTATCTAAATAACCGCGTGGTGTCCAATCGATACCGCTTTCACGTAAAGCATCATCAAGAACGTTCTTGTCGAAAGTTGCGTTCTGAACGCCGATGATTGCGTCTGGGCCAATAAACTCAGCAACCTGTCTATGCGCTTCAGCCATGGGCATTTGCGTGGCAAGCCATTCATTGGTAATCGGATTACCGTCTGCGTCTTTAAGATTTGCTAAAGACCATTCTCCTAGTGGTTCTTCTGGGTTCATAAACAGATTTAATCTGCCTATTTCTTCCCCATTTTTCATGCGAACTAGGCCAATTTGTGTTGGTTTTCCGTTGGTTGTGGCTTTACCAAACTCGTCAAAATTCAGGCCGGTTGTCTCATAGTCGAGAAATACAATTTCGGCATCGTTGTATTTCTTCTTGAACTCTTCCCATGAATTAGAGTCGCCAAAGTATGAATCTGCTTCACCAAGGAAAGCTCCAAGCGTTGGTTCGCGTGGATATCGTGGAGCCTTGCCGCTAGATAGGCGGTCTCCCATCTGTTCCTCAAGCTGGTTAAATGCTTGAGAATCGTCAACTTCAGGAGCCCGTGAGGTTTTAACTGACAGAACCCTGGCAAGTTCTTCCTTGAGCACATCTCTCTTCCAAACATCTTTATCTTCTTCGCTCTTGCCACTAGGACCACGGTATTCAAATATAACAGGGAGTTTTTCGGACTTGACCAGAACTCTTAGCCATGCTTCATATGGCGTAGTTGATTTATCTGGGATTATTTCTTCTTTAGACAACCCCTTATCCCCGAAGTTTTTGTCAAACCACACATCTGTCATTGCTGGGTTAAACATCTCAACATCGTCAGTTTTAAATACTCCGCCCCTAATGTTAGGAACTACCTCTATGCCATACTCTCGCATTAGTTCATCACGTGATTGCGCCATATCAATCAGGAGACTCACATTGCTTTCGTTATTCTCGTTGTAGTCCTTGCTAAGTTCTCCCAACTCTTTTCTAAACTCTTTTGGTGTAGCAATTATTGCTTGAACTTCTTCAGGCTTGAATCTTCCAAGAACTAATGCTTCTTTGTAACTTGCTGATATGCCATTGTCGGAACTAGCCTCAAATGCTCCGGATGGTGTTGGGTAAGTGTCGCCAGTCTTGTAGTCATAAAGTATGCCAAGTGGACTAAAACTACTAAGAAACACTCCATCTTCACCCAGTGAACTGAGTTGAAGAGGCGCATTGTCTTTCATTGACATATCAACTGTGTCTGCATCAAAAACCCTAGTGCGCTCTGCAACTTCTGGTCGTAGCACAAAATGTGAATCGCCGTACTTTTGTGTTCTGTTCTGCGAAGCCTCTAGTGCTGCTCCTGCAGGACCTTCGTACATAAGTTTAATGTCGTCTCCGTATATTTTTTTAAACTTTTCTTCTCGTGCTAATGCTGTTTTTGAAGTAGTAACATAGCCCGATGATGGTCTAAGTTCTCTTACTTCTGGAGGGTCTTCCACCCCTTCTTCAAACGGTAAACCTAATAGATTGCCTTCAACCTTTCGTCTGGCACTGGTAGTAATAGCATCGCCTATTAGGTTCATAGACTCAATATCAGCTGCTTCTCTTTCTTCTTTGTCATGTTGAGTGAGTATGGTGCGATTGCCCTTAATAAACGAGGCAATGCTTCTTGTCCTTACGAGCACCCGTGTGTCGATAGATTTACCATACGCTTCAGACGCCTTCCTCATGTCTGCATTCAACTGTTCTGGGGTGGCTGTTTTTAGATAAGTTTTAAACTCGTCAATTTTTGCAACCATTTCAGTATCGCCCCTAGCGATATGTATCTGTCTTGATATTTCTAATGCTACGCTCGGAGGAATAGGGTCTCCTTTTGCCCATACTCCAGACTCACGAAGTCTTGCTTGTATGGGGAAAAACGCTGCCTCGGCATCCCTGCCGGTCATCTCCGAAGTAAAAAACTTTCCTTCTGCTACTACTTCGTTTATGTAATCAATAGCCTCTTGCGGAAGAATTGTATCTTTTTTAAAGTAATAGTCAATTTGACGCTTGGCGGACTCTGCTGTTTCTTTTATTCTTGTATCGAGTTTTTCTTTGCTTACTTTTTCTTCAAAGTTCGTGCCGTAACCGAGTCGTTCTTTCAAGGCTCTTAGTTTCCCAAATATTTCCTGCGTATAAGCTGCGGATATATCGGCATTATTTATTTCGGTACCACTAGAAAGTTTTTTGGTTACTTCTGGGTCGTAGCCCCATTCAAGCCAAGAGTCGCCGGCTGTATAAATATCCTTAGCCTTGACTCGCTTCTTTATGATTTGATATTCGCCACGCAGTGCTCCATCGCCGTGCATAACTGCGTACTCTCGAATTGGGGTAACCCAGTCACCGGGGGTTATCTTCATGTCGTCTGGTGGAAGATTCTTTAGTCTCTCTATTTCGTCTCGAACACCCTGAGACCAATCGCTAGGTTCGATACTTCTGCTGGTTCCTTCTGGAAGTTTGCCACGCGCCATATATCTGGCGAGTTGTTTTTCTAGTTTTTCTATCTTTTTACTGTTTGAAAGAGGCACCGCACGATAAATAGTCACCTCGGCATTTGGCTTGCCTTTGTATTGCTTAATCAGGCTGGCGGCTATTGGGTCAAGCTGGTCATCCCCGACACCATAAAAACGTATTGCATCGGCAGAATAGACGTCCTCTGGATAAACTCCACCATCTGCCAACATGTCATGTAGGGGAGCGCCTGCGCCTCTTTCTGGAGCTCCATGCTGGCCTCTGTAGTCCTCGTTAGCGCCCGAAGACATTCTTCTGGCTGTCTCAGTGCCTCTTGTGGGCGAATCTATGCCAATAAAACGTGGATTAGTTGAGCCTTCGTCTACCCAGCCGTCATTGTCGGGGTCAAAGTTGCTGAGGGTGGGTTTTCTGTAGCCACGAACTCCGCCCGTCGGTGCATCAATGTCCATCCCGCCACGGCGGCGTCTTCCTTCGCCAATGCTTGGCCTATCCACTAGTCGGCTACCGACTAATCGGGCGAGTCTATTTCCAAGCGCTTTCTGCTCTACTGAGGCAGGGCGCGCTCTACGGGATTCCTCTATGGGAATAAGGAACTCATTATCATCGACAGACATTCAAAGCAATAATAGCACTGCTTTCAGCGCTAAAACACAGATAAATAAGCTATGGGAGGCGTTGTCCACACTTCATGCAAGTCCTAGCCCACGGATAGTATTTAACGAACTCTACGGGGTGACTACATTCAAGAATATTCTTGGCTTCAGTGTTGAGGGTTTTTCTAATCCACGCAGAAACTGTCAACTGTTCTTTTAAGGATGCATCTTTCCACCGGTCACGTTCGTAGTCTGTCGTGCGTATAAGTATTTGCTTATCTGCCGGACCATCGTCGTTTTTTACAATCGGAGCCACAGACATGTCGATATTTTCAGCAACTTTATCCATTGCGGCCCTAATGTTTGAATTAGTTGGCTCTTCTATGTCACTCATTTTTTTCCTCTTCTATCACTTCAGCATCGATGATGTCAGAATCCTTGTCACCCATAAGCAAGCGAACGGTACTTTCTGGCAAAACACCAGAAATAGCCATAAGCTCCAAAAGCTTCTTGGATTCAGATTCCGAGTCTACTCCAGTTAGTGGCTTCGTAACGCCAGGTTGACCGGCAATGGTAGCCCTAACGGTCTGTGAACCATTTACATCCATCTGGACGTTAATGTTCGTATGTTCCATTCCCAGCAGTTTTGTTCTGCGGTCCATGATTGACAAGACTTGCTGAATTGCCTTAAGGTCTGGCTCTACCTGTATTTCCGTGCCATCGTCTGTGACTACGCGCCTATGCTGGGTTAGTGGCCAAATAGCCTGCTGTAGGTTGTCTAGGCGCTCCAGCTCCATTCTCAAGACCTCGGGGTAGGCAAGTATTGCCTCTCTGTTCATCTTCTCAAGTTGACGCTGAATAGAGCGAGAGACAGATGACGTTGAAACGCCAAATCTTCTAGCTATCTCGTTTACGGATGTACCAGCTTGACGCATCTTAAATATGCGCATGTCTCGTTCGCTTAAAAACTCTTTGGTTGTTATCGGCTTTGCTTTGTCGTCACTCATTTAGATACGTGGTTCCACTCAATTACCTCAAACGGGAATCTTTTCCCACGTCTCATTTTAGTAGGCCAATGCCTCTCATCGCGTGCACCTCTGAAGTGTTTCACATCGTACACATACTCACCTAGAGCCGTTGGGTCGGGAGTGAGGGAGATACCGAACTCTGGCCACCTCGACCATACCGCTGAACCAAATGGTCGCAATTCTCTTGACGTCATGCTTGAGCCCAGTGGGGCGTGATGCTCAATCCATAGAGCACAGCCATACACGACACGAATAGTGTCAAGATACTTGGCTACTTCTAGAGCTACTGATTCTGAAGTTCTGCCACCTGGGTCAAGGAACGCTTTATAAAGAGGTCCTATCAACAGTATTTGTGGCTTCACGTCTTCAATAGCCTGCTCCAGTACTGCTCTGTCTGAGGCTTTCATTAGGTCCATGCCGGACGGTTTTGTTAATACGTAGGCGTCAAACCTGTCGGTCCTTGAATACGCCATTGCGTCTTTGGCAATAGCACGAGAGGTTCGTCTAATAATCTTTTCTGGGTTTTCAAGGTCGACAGTTAATGTCCTAACCCTCGGCATTGGCTGCAACGAAAGGGGATGAATCCCGCACGAAGAAAGAATAGCAACCTGTCTAGCAAGCATTGTCTTGCCAACACCTTCGGCTGCTACGACGATTACACGCTCTGACTTTTCTAGCAAACCAGGGATAACCCATTCGTAGGATTCGTCATCCGATTCACCCAGGAAGTCGTTCCACTGAACGAGTCTTCCAGTATCTACCGCCCTAGTCATACTGGCAGTAGCAATAATTAAATTGCTTTTTGCAATCTTTTGAAGAGGGCTTATGTCTTTTCTGTCAAGCAAGTCTTGTAGTTTGGCTAGAGCCATTTCTTCAAGCGACTCTTGTTCTTCATCTTCTTCAACTAGTTGATTATTTGTGGATTCTTGAATCCCAACATTCTCTTGCTCTGTAAATCTGTATTCCTCAATAGCAATGAGTTCATCAAGTTCTCCACCAGCACCAATGTGGTCGGATATGTCTTTTGCTTCTGGACACATCCAAATCTGTGCATCACACCCAGCGTCAATTAATGTTTCAAATACTTTCTTAGCGTGAGCAATACCTACTTCATCATGGTCTGCAATTATTTCAATTACAGCACCAGACAAAGCCTCGGTATGAATGTCGAGCCACTTGCCCGCACCGCCAGGCATTGTTGTTGCTATCTCTCCAAGTGAGGCAAGCGTATTCGCGTCCTTTTCACCTTCTACCAACCAAATGGGAATTCCCTCTTGTTTGGCTGCCAGAACTAAGGGAAGATTGTAGAGAACTTTCGGTATCTCACCGAGACTGTATTCCCACCCACCGTTTCCATCCGGTTTGCGTTGGCGAAATGTTTTTTTTCCTTCTTCGTCTATGTAGCGAAGTTTCTGAAATAAAACGTTTCCGTCAGCATCAACATAGTTGTACGTATCTACCAGCGTTGTTTTCAATGCTTGCTTTGGTGCCTGTGCTGGCTTGTTAATCTTTAAAGGTTTCTCAGTAAGAAAACTTTTAGCAGAAGAAAGAGTATCGTCTCCTGGCATTAAGTCAGACACATGTAGTCCAACAGACGCACATATTGCTTCTACGTCACAAGATTGACCACGATGGCAAGTGACCAGTACTCGTCCATCATCCCCTTGCCCAACGGAGAGTGAAGGGTTTGAGTCGTCGTTTCTGCACGGGCATCTAGCCTGCCAGCCTGAACCAGTCTTGCGAACACCCTCAAGCCGCTGTAAAAAATTTTCTGTTATCTGAGATGCGATTACTGACATTTAGCAGGCCTGTCGTGGTTAGTTTGGCAAAAGAATGTTGATTGGTTCTCGCGGTACTACGAAAATATTTAAGCGCCGACGCATTGTTTGTCTTTCACGTTCAGTCATCCCGCCCCATATCCCGAAGTGCTCATGATACAGGCCGTATGAAAGACATTCTTCCTTAACGTGACAGTCGGAACATATTTGTAAAGCAATACCGGTATTCATTCTGGCTTTTCTGTAGTTATCAGAAAAATTTCCTGGCTGAGTTTTATCAGCGTGTGGATACCAGATGTTTGGGTTAAGACCTTTGCAATCACCATCTCTTGGTGGTGTGTCAACTCTTTGCATCTTTTCCCCGTTCAAGTAGTTAACGAAGAATACTATCTTGCGTCAGACAGTCTTGCTACGTCGATTGAAGAAAGATATATCGTTGCGCTGCGTATAACAAGTTGACCATCAATGTCTTGAGCTTTTATGTCTACGGCGTCTTGTGATATGTTGAACTTTGCTGCTATAGAAGCACGTGTTTGTTCTATGTGTAATTCTTCGTCAATCAATGTTGATTCGTAATATCTAGGAATCTTTGTATTTGCTAAAGCTTTTAACTCTGTGTCTTTTTCGCTTGCGCGTAGGCACCATGCACAAGCTAAAACTTTTGTTGTTGCTGCTCTTTTACGAGACTCAACATGACCGCAAGAAAGTCTATGAAGATAAACAAAATGACCCCATCTGCCGGTCTTCGATATTTCAATTATCTCCCTACGGGGAGCACGTCTGTGGTCGGTGGTCATTTAACCACAATACATCAATAAGTCAATGCTTATTTGAGGCGAAGAATCTTACGAATCCAGCTTTTCTTCTTTTTTACTTCAGAAGCAAATGTGACGTTAATTTTCTCAACTACATCGTCAACCTCGTCAAAAAAGATTCGAACTACTTCTTCTTTAACAGGGTCTGCCAAAGTAATTAATTCGTCGTCAAACTCAACAGCAATCGCTGTGGCTGATTTCTTTTTAGGAGCGGTCTTAGCAGCGGCAGCTTTTTTCGCCGGAGCTGGTTTAGGGGAACTCTTTTTTGGAGCAGCCTTTTTTGAAGTTGTTGCCTTTTTGGCGACCTGCTTCTTTGGGGATGTTTTCTGTGTGGTTTTTTTCTGAGCCATGGGGAATACTCTAATACACCGGTATGTCGTCATGGCGGAACCAATAACTCTTTACGGCCTGAAGTGCATGCATTGCTTAGTATCTAGGGATGGAAGAGCATGTAAATGATATTAGTAAAATGGCACTTGCTCTCACCTCTGCCCAAATGGCAAAGGATTTGGCAATTTCTGAATTTGGTCTGGGCGAAGACGTTTCTATGCACTTTATGTCCTGGGACGACTCGTATTTAAGGGCTATTTGTCAAATGGGCGAGGCCCTGTCCAAGAAAAGCCCTGAAGAACGATTTATTCAAGCCAGAAGTCTTTGTTTAATTCTACGCAAATACTGGTGGTCAACGGCCATTACTATGGTTTCTGAAGGGTACTGCTCGCTAGATAACGAGAAAACCAAGGGAATGGACCTCTCTGTGGCTTTTGCCGACGCCGCACTGCCTGTATACGAATGCATAACCGTCAGTCATGTTGGCTCAGACGAGGATGGCAACGTACTGCCGATATCCATGGTTGCAGCCCCTTACAAGGTTGGTCTTGGGAGGAAGGTCACGTGGAACGAAGTTCTCGTATATCCAGAAATAGCCGAGAACTACATAAAACAGACAAAATACCCAACAATGCTTAAAAACGTCATGTTTGAAGACGTGGAGGAAGTGGCTAATCCGGCTGTACTGACTGACATGAGGCAGGAAATCGCATCCCTAGGTTTCCTTATGCAAGAATTTTAAATATACACTTAATTATGAGCGCATTTTATAATACTGAATCATTTCAGGAAGACCATCTTTTCAGGAATTCTTCCGATGGAATAAGAATTACAAGAGCGGATAGGTCCCCGTGTCCGGTGTGTGGGCATCCAACCGGAGACTGTGTTGGGGACAGCGGACCGCCAACAATAATATTCGGATACGACACGCATTCAACGCTTGATGATAAAACAACGTTCTTAATTACTGAAGACATTTTTGACGAAGTTGAGATAGCTCCAGGAATAAAAACGCGACTACTTATCCACAGGAAGGGAAAAACAATTCCTTTTGAAAAAGCCGTAGAGCTAGGTCTCGTAGATTAAATAATTACGTCGACGCTAGACCTTTTCATTATTCATTCCTGCGCTACACTCTATCCCTACACCTCATCAACGATGAACTAGACGATAGGAATTAAGATGCCATTTATTGACGACGCTTTCGTTAATGCTTACGCAGTAAAGCAAGCCCCATGGGGCTTTAACGGTATGGGGGAGATTGTTTTTCTTCGTACATATAGTCGCAAGAAAGATAACGGGAACATTGAAACATGGCCTGAAACAATTCAGAGAGTAATCAATGGCGCTCTTGAAATAGGTGTTCCGTATACGCAGGAACAAGCAGAAGAACTGTTTGACCATATGTTTAATTTACGTTGCTCCATGAGTGGTCGCGCGCTATGGCAACTCGGTACGCCAATGGTTTCTAAGTTTGGTGGAGCTTCACTCAATAACTGCTACTTCACTAATATTGAAAAAGTTGAAGACTTCGAACTTCTTTTCGACTACTTAATGCTTGGCGGTGGCGTTGGCTTTTCCGTTGAACGCTCCAAGATTCACGACTTGCCAAAAGTTAAGGGTGGCGTAGTCATTACTCAAGAACGTTCTAATGATGCTGACATCATTGTCCCAGATAGCCGTCAAGGGTGGCGTAGACTTTTGCACAGTGTTCTTAAGTCGTACTTCGATACGGGGAGAAGCTTTTCTTACTCAACAATCTTGATTCGCGAATACGGCGCTCCACTTAAAGCTTTCGGTGGTACGGCAAGCGGTCCTGGTGCGCTGATTGACGGTATTGCTGATATTTGCAAAGTAATGGATAACCGTGTAGGAAAGAAGCTTAGGTCTGTAGATGTTTTGGATATTTGCAACATTATTGGTCGCATTGTTGTTTCCGGCTCGTCACGTCGGTCCGCGCAAATAGCAATGGGTGACCCTGATGATGTCCTTTTTCTTCGTGCAAAGAATTGGTCATCAGGAAGTGTTCCTGCATGGAGAGCAAACAGCAACAACTCGCTCTATGCGGATGGTTACGATGAACTGAGCACTGAACTGTGGAAGGGCTACGACGGTTCTGGAGAGCCTTACGGCTTGGTGAACAGAAAGCTCGCCCGTACCTATGGTCGCCTTGGCGAGCGCCGTGTCGATAATTCTATTGAGGGTTTTAATCCATGTGCAGAGATTGCTCTTGCTGACGGAGAGTCGTGCAACCTTGCAACAATATTCTTGCCCAATATTGAATCGTTGGCGCAGTTCTTGTCAATATCAAAACTTCTCTACATGGCACAGAAGCAGATAACGCGTCTTGCTTACCCATACGAGAAGACCACGAATATTGTGCGTCAGAATGCTCGTCTTGGACAGAGCGTAACTGGAGTTCTTCAGTCAACAGAAAAACAAGTTTCTTGGTTGTCTCAGGCATATGAACACCTTCGTCAGTTTGACGCTGAGTATTCAGCCGAGCACGGATTCCCGCAGTCCATCAGAATGACCACCGTACAGCCCTCTGGGACGCTCTCCCTGCTGCCTGGAGTAACGCCGGGCATACATCCGGCATTCGCCCCTTATTATGTCCGTAGAGTGCGTTTTGGCTCCAATGACCCGCTTATTGACGCCTGCCGCAAGCGTGGCTACAAGGTTCAGTGGGATATCGGTTTGGACGGTCGCGAAGACCACACCAGACAGGTCATCGACTTCCCATGCATGTCACCAGAAGGCTCAATTTTGGCCAAGGACATGACCGCAGTTGAACAGCTTGAATGGGTGAAAAAGATGCAGACAGATTGGGCAGACAATGCCGTATCTGTAACCGTCTATTACCGTAAGGAAGAGCTGGAAGAAATCAAGACATGGTTGTCAAAGAATTACGACAAGAGCGTTAAGTCAGTTTCATTCTTGCTTCACTCGGACCATAACTTCGTACTCCCTCCATACGAGGAAATAACAAAAGAAGCGTACGAGAAGCTTGTAGCAAAGATTGACTTCACTATTCCTTTGGTTCAAAATAGTTTTGAAGGAACCGTAGACCTTGAAGATTGTGCAACTGGTGCTTGTCCGATAAAGTAGTGGCATGGCAGGAAGAAAACCAATCCCAGAAGAAGAACGTTTTTGGGAGAAAGTAGATAAATCCGGACCTAATCCAGATTTTCCGGATTGCTGGGAATGGACTGCGAACAGGGTGAAAACATATGGTATGTTTTCGTGCAAGCGAAATGGAATAAATAAAAAAGTCCAAACGCATAAATACATTTGGGAAAAACTAAATGGCACTGTTCCTGAGGGGTTGGAAGTTTGCCATCTTTGCAATAACCCACCATGCGTTCGCCCTGACCATCTTGAGGTTGGAACTCGCTCCCATAATCAACGTTATTCAGTTGTGCACGGGAACCATAAGGAAAGCAGAAAAACACACTGCAAACACGGGCATCTCTACGATGAAGAAAACACAATTCACAAAATCAGTAAACGTACCGGTTTTTACACACGAGATTGTAAGGCTTGCCACAAGAGGTGGAAGAAAGAGCGCTTTGCGCGCAGGCGTGAGGAAAAGGGAATAGAGCCTAAAAAACCAAACCACTGCAGAAAAGGTCACGACTTTGGTGTTTACGGGGAAAAGTGGTACGTGAAAAAAAGCGGACGAAAGTATCGGACGTGCGCGGAGTGCATGCGAATCAGAAATGAAAAGAAAAAAAATGGCTAAGAACTTGCCGCTCATTGAAAGATTTTTCCAGAAGGTCGATAAGTCTGGTAGCGAGGCGTATCCGGATTGCTGGATTTGGAAAGGCGGAAGGACGAGCAAGGATTATGGCTCTTTCAAGTACTATCAAGACAGGCCGGCGATTGGGTCGCATGTTTCAAGTCACCTATTCCATATAGGGGAAGTACCAAAAGGAATGCTTGTCTGTCACCATTGTGATAATCCACCGTGCGTTAATCCTAAACATCTTTTTCTAGATACGAATTCAGGAAACATGAAGGATATGTTTAAAAAAGGAAGAAATGGCTCTTCTACAAAAAAACAAACTCACTGTAAAAAAGGTCATTCTTTTGAGGAGTTTGAGCCTCTTGTTTACATCAAGAAGCAGGGCAGGCAAATTGGTGAAGAATACAGAACCTGCAGGGAATGCAAGCGCATCAATGACTCAAAAAGAAGAGGGAAGAACCTTGAATACATGCGCGAGTACAATCTTAAAAATAAAGATAAATTGAACGAACAGCAGAGAAACCTGTATCATGCTCGAAAGAGTAAATAAATCATCTAGCCTTTATAGTTAAATGGATATAACAAGAAACTTCTAATTTCTCGTTCTAGGTTCGATTCCTAGTGGAGGCACGTAATGTGGTGCTAGAATGCTCCACACGGGGGACTGCGTGTATAACGCGTCTTAAACGACACTGTGGTGTGCCCTGTTATTTGGCAAGTAGCTCAGTTTGGCAGAGCAAGGGACTGTTAATCCCTGGGTCGTAGGTTCGAGCCCTACCTTGCCAGCCAGCACAAAAGAGAGGCAGTAACGTCAATGAGAGAAATAGGAAAAGATGAGTCGTTTTCTCACATCCTTGAGCGGTTTAGTGAAGAAAATACTTGGGTACATATCGACTGTTTCCCAGGCTGGGCTGGATTAATTTTGGACACCGATGCGCAATTGGCCAAGATTGACCCAGACTATAAGGTTTTGCAGATAAAACAAAAGTTTGGTCGTCTTCGCTATTACTTTAAGCCATCAAAAGATTCACTGCTTCCTAAAATGAATAGAGTTACAGTGAAGGCTGAGTCGATTTCAGGTGGCGTATGTGAGATTTGTGGAGCACGTGGGCAGGTCCAAAATCTTGGTGGTTCTTTATTTGTTCAGGCTTTGTGCATGAAACACAAGTTCGGTTATTAAAATCTATTAGCTTTTTGTATGCCGAGGCTTGCGCGAAGTTGCCATGCCCATTTTTGGGATGAATCAATTCTTTCTGCAATGAAGTTTGCAACACCCTGCTCGTTCATGTCATTGGCTATTGTGAAAACTTCTTTAAGCTCCATAATGTGTTCATTAATAGCTTTAAGCAATTCGGTACTCATTTCTTGTGGTGAGTCACCTTCTGAGATATCAAACTCCTCAATGGTTTTCATCTGAGCAAATCTTGACATATGAAATGGTGCATCATAACCAAGCTTGAGAATTAATTCAGCAGTTGGGTCTACTGCTCCAAAGAAGTCTTCATAGATGTTTGCATATAGCTCATGATATTGCGGGAAGTCTGGTCCTTTTACGTTCCAGTGAATACCATGCGTCTCGTGGTACAGGGTAAAAGTATTAGCCAAAAGTACCCCTAGCGCCGCAATCAATGGGTTAGCCCCAGTTGTGCGCTTGTTGTCTTGTATCTTGTCTTGAATCATTTGCAGTTCTTCGTAGAGATTATCTTCAGCAGCCATGGCTATTATTTTCCTTCTTTTTCTTTACCGTCAGTGAGTGTTGGTCCACCAACAACCCATGCATCACATGTTCTTTCAGAGTGGCACTTAAAGTCAAATGCTTCACAGTATCCAATTTTACCAGCATCGATAATGTCCCATGCGGCACCTGATTCATTTCCAAGTGCGCTATCAATACATTCAAGTATTCTTGGTGAGCGAACAAATAGAATGCAGTTCCCACAAAGAGACTTTTTAGCATCTTCTTCAGATACTGACCATCTCTTTGCTTTCTTTGGCCAGAATGCAGCATCAGGTTCTTTTGGATTCATCGGTCCGTAAGCTGCTGTGTCTATGGCATTTTGACGGTTTTTAATATTTACGGCAATACTTTGTGTTGCTGGAGGACAATTGTTTGGGTCTGCTTTTGTTTCAAACCTAAACCCCTTAATCTCTCCGCTGTAGTTGCCCCATGTCTGTCCCGTGGTCATTTTGTTTCCTTCTTGAATTCGGTCCAAGTTTTATCGCCTATACCAAAGTACTCGCGAGCATATCCTGATTGGATAATATCTTTATTTAAACAGGCCGTAGAAGGGTCTTCTATTTGGTCTGAAGAAAATATGCGGGCAAGAATTCTTCCGTATTTATCATTCTTGTCTGGGATTGTGTTTACAAATACCCACTTGTGGTTTGTAAGCCAGTCTTCCGTGAAATGCTTAGCTTTGAGGCCCATTTCTTTTTCTGCTAAATCTTTTGTTCGTGATTCAGGAGTATTAACTCCATAAAGACGAACACGTATTTTGTGATGAACGTTGAAACCAAGGTCAACCATTAACTCTATGGTGTCGCCGTCTATAACCTTAAGAAGGGTTGCTCCGTACCAGAAACGTTCCATTACTTTGCTTTTCTCTTCTTTTTTATGTCTATCTGTACTTGTTTTCTAGCCTTACCCATTCTAGTTTTAACTCCAGGCATCATGCGAATGTCTTCTACGGCAATTACTCCTGTTCTTGCTGTTTCTGCAAGTTTCTTTTTTATTTCTGCACGGCGCTTCAATAGTTCCGCGTCAACATTTTCAGTTTCATCGTCGTAGAGGTCTAGTGGTTCATCTGTTGCAATATTTTTAGCTGTATTTTTTTCTGCAGCTACCGACTCTTCGGCGTATAGGTCCATATCGCTTGCGTCATCTATTCCGCGTAGGTCTGGGTCAATTGGTTTCTTTTTTGAAGTAAGAGCTTTTATTTCTTCATTAAAAGATAGTTCTTTTTTCTTTGTATTTGCATACTTCTCTAATAGTCTTTTGCCTTTTGCTGCAAGCGCAGCTGCATCTTCTGCGTTCTTTGGAACAGGCTCACCCCATGCAGCTGCCGAGAGGGCAAGTCTTGTTGCTCTACCTTTTTCGTCAATCATTGGACCTGATGGGTTGGTAAAAAATCTTGTTAGGAACGAGCCTTTTCGACGCATTTTCTGTGGAGTATTGGCTGGCCCTTTTACTCCTGGCTTGAGGTTCGCGCCTTCTTTGTTTTTAAAGTATTTTCTGCCGGCTGCGGTAAGCCCACCCTTCGGGTCGTGAAGTTGTTCAGCGCTTTTGCCTTCTACAGGGATGCAGTTAGGGACCATTTTCCCGCCCTTGCCTTTTTTCATCCCAAGCTGAACATATCCAGCCCAACATGGGTTGGCTGCTTTAAGCTCGAAAGAATTAACTACTGCCGAACCATAGAACTCATCAAAAATTGGCATAAAGTCATCATGCTTTAACTCGACCATTGACTCTTCGACTATTTTGTTAAATTCAGTATCAGCGTCTATACGCTCAGATATGCGTAGAAGTTCATCAAACATGTCTTCTTCTGTTGGGTTTAGCTCATTTTGCATACTCGTCCAGTCTTTCACACCCATCTGGGCCAATTGGGAACTGTAGTCCTTTATTATCCCACATTAAATAGCATCTATGATTAAATGGATACGGTCGGTGTCGCCAGTATTTTCAACACTGTGATATCTATTGACATTGTCTATCACCCATATCTCGCCAGTTTTTAAGTTCTTTGCTTCGTCGCCCACTTTGAAAATGCATTTTGTGCTGGTGATTACAGGGACGTGTATTCTGTGTGTTTTGGCAGTTAGTGGCCCTTTGTCCCTATGTCTGGGAATAACCGTATTCGCCTTAAGCCGGGTTAACATTGCCTGCTTAATGACCATCTCACCAAGAGTCTTTGCTGTCGTTCTGACTATCTCGTCAATGTGCCCCTCGAAGATAGCGTAGTTTTCATGTGTGATTCCAGAATTTAATCTTTGCGTTAGGTCATACATAAGTGGAATGGTATCGGTGTTGGAGGCGGCTGCTCCACCATTCATTTTGCGTTCTTTATTTTTTTCCCAGTCTCTGTCAGTTAGTGAATTTACATCATTAAGAAGGTTTTCAAAAAGCGCCATGTTTCCTATGAATTGAAAAGCTTTACTTTCTTTCATAACTACCTCATATATGGCAAAAACCCCGCCCACACCGTTCGAAGGTGCAGGCGGGGTTCCGCTTAGTGCTTATTAGGCTTCTGGAGCGCCGTCGAATGTTACTTTGACGAATGCTTCTGGGCGCTTGACTGCAAGTGCAAGACGCTGTTCAGCAAGAACAACGATTGCGTTACGTACGAAGAAGTCGCTATGCTGTTCAGAAATTCTGATGCTAGCTTCTTCACGGTCGTACAATTGAGCACCAGTACCGAAGGCACCGACGAGTGCGACTCCTTCTGCGATTGCTGGAGTGTCAACCAATGGCATGCGCCAAACTTTTGGCTCGCCGCCCATTGCAACTGAAACTGCGATGAGGTATTGGCCATTCTTGTCCTTGGTCAATTCGATATCTTCCCAGTCGTTCGGGTGAAGAACAACGCCGGAAGGCTCGTAGTATGCAAGGTACGACAAGGTAGCCGCACGACGGATTGAGTCTGCCTTGGTGTCGGGCACTGGTAATGTTGCACCTTCTGACCATGAGTACTCCTGGATGTTTGGAGTCTGGAGAACACCGAGAAGGTTTTCGCCAGTTCCGTCACCGTTAAGGATTTGTGAATCCTCAAGAAGGCGGAGACCGTACATCAACTCGTTATCAATGATTGAACGAAGCTGTGGCTCGTCTGCAAGAACATTACGGTGCGCTGCTTCCCAGTGTGCGAGTGTACGCACTGGAGCTTGCTCACCAATGAAGTTGAATGACGACTGTGGCTTTGCTGCGAATGCTGAACCGTTACGCTCAGCTACTGCTGCCGCGTTATTTGTACCGCCACCGGTGAGGGTGGTGAAGCCAAGCTGGCGGAAGTATTCGATTACCTGTGCGTTTGTCTTGCGAACTGGGAACAAGTCACGAACACGCTTTGTACGCATTGGAGGGATAACGATTGAGTCACGCTGGATTGAACCGAAAACCGCATCTGCACCACGGGCCATTGAGCCTGAAGGCATACCTGAGAAAACGTCTTTAACGTTGTACGAGGTAAGAGATGCTGAAATCTGCCAAGGAGCAGGCATGTTAGCGCCATTACGGCCACCGTTCAGTGCCTTGAACTCAGCGGAATCGGTGAACATTTGACCAATGCTCTTGATTTCGCGTGAGGAAAGCTGATTGATGTCTGCAGACGAAGCTGCATATGCTGAACCAACAGAACCAGATGCTGGCTCTGAAGACCAGCTATCAACGTTGTCCATGGTCTGAAGGTCACCAAGGAGAGACTTAATCTCTTTGATGTCACGCATGTTCTTGTCGAACGCGCTCTTCTGCTCGGTTGAAACGATAACTGTACCGTCTTCAATTTTGAATGAATCTGCGATGGCTTTATTATCTGCCATCTTTGTGCGAAGAGCTGATTGTAGCTCTTCTACGCGGGCTTTGTCTTGCGACATTGTGTACTCCTGTATGGGTAAAAGGGTTGGGTTTTTAAGGTTTTGTTTTCACCAGCCTTAGGTAAGCACCCAGCCCTGGTACTACCAAAAGTAACACGCCGAAAGTATGGTTTAGTGGAACTAATAATATTTACGCAAATAAAGTGTGTAAATATTTATAGCGACAAAAACGTATACAGCAATTACTGTTTCTTAATAGGCTTTTTCTTGAGGTTTTCGCGCATCACGGTACGTACAGCTGTCTCAATATTTCTCTGCTGCCTAACACCCATGTTATGTCGTCCAAGGTCTGTAGAGCCAGCCCTGTTTGCGTAGTCAGACATGTTGGTGCATGGCATCCAAACCGCACGACCTGTTTTCGATATTCGCCTACTCACGCCAATGCATCCCATTTCACGGGCTTTTTGACGTGCTGATTCGATATCCATAAAAACATTAGAGTCATTATCTCTGACGTATTCGGGACCGGCGGTCTTGCCTGATTTTTTAACGGAATCATTTGCTCTTGGCTTGTATCCATTTGTCATTGGGGGAACAATCCCCCCACCAAAAGCGGTAACCGTATTGCCAAAAGTATCTAACGATTCCTTGACAGCTACAGAGTTGGTGCCACTAACTAGTCCACCACCGGGAAGGGTATCTATGGCCAGAACTGGACGTTCACGCAGCCTTTCCCAACCGTCTTCTCTTCTTTTTTTACGTTTTGCAGTCATTCCATCTTTTTCGGCCCTTGGATTAGGAACAACAGAACGCCATTTCGACCCCTCTGCCATCGTGGAAATTCTGTCAAGTTCAGTTGGAGACGAACAGGGGTTCCACTTATTGTCTTTATCTAGATGAGCGCCGGAACAGCCGATGTCTTTTGCAAGTCTAAGGGCTTGCATCTTTGGCGTTATTGATTCAACGTTTTTCATTTTTTTGCAACCTTGACTGAATTGACATTTTTATTTTTTCTGACATGTCAATATCTTCTTTAGTTTCTGTTTCAGCAATAGATTTAACTCTTCGCTCAACTCTTCTTGAACTGCTTTTTTCTTCAAGTTTTGAACTGTTATTCAAGAATCTTCTCATGGAGCCTTTACCTACAGACAGCATAAGTTTTTCTACTGTGTACTGGGAGAGCGCATCGTTCTTGCGATGAGTGAAAACGTTACTGCTCTTGTTGAATCCTATGTTTATGCCATCTATTGCTGCTATAGCAGTAGATGTTTTAGATGCAAGATTAAATTTTTTGGCTTTATAGTTGACAATATTTGACTTGTCTTCGCTATTTTTAAATATATTCATCGGGGCAGAAGAAGATGGAATATTCTTCTTTGTGCCAAGCAAGTTTCTGCCAACATGAAGCATTGGGGACTGTTCGGTAGTCTTTGTTGACCCAATTTGCTTTATTGTTTTTTCATAGACATCACCAAATGAGCTATTCAGCATTTCTTCCATCTGCGGGTTTACTTCTCTAAATGGAGTAAGCATAAAACCTTCAGGAATTTGTTTTGTGTCTATTGAACCGAATCTAGACATGTCAGTGGCTATTGATTTTCCAAATTCTGTAATGCCCTCAACATTTAAGGAGCTATCTTCTTTGATGAGGATTGCATGAGGAGTATTTCCAAACACGTCTTTGATTATTGATACATGTTTCATTATGCAGTTCCCTTCATTAGCCACTTCAACACGTTTTTCTGAGAAGAAAGAGTGTTTAGTCTATTTGTGTATAGTTTTTGAATAATATTCAAGTGAAGTTTTTCTCCAGTTGATATCCCGTATTTATCAAGATTATTTGAAAATCTACTCACATTAAAAGAACGAGCTTTAGCTATCAGGGAGTCAATCATTTGAATATAGGCAACGCGTTGAGTGGCTTGAAGCTGCATGTAATACTGAGAGTAGGCAGGTATTAAGGTACTCTCAAAATAGGACTCAAGCCTTATTTTGTTTCTTTGTGTTACTGATATCTTGTCGAGGTCAATAAGTCCTGAAGTTGAGTTTTGTCCAAGAACAAGACGCGCACCGTCAGGTGTCTCTACTGGATAGATGGAAGACATTGGCCTGTCTCTTTGGTCGGTGAGAAAATCTGAAATCATCATTCTTGCAACATCCTGAGGAGGTAAATCTGCAAACTTTATATCTGGATTGAACTTCCCGCCAGGAATGGCAGACTGCACTTCTTGGCGAAGAAACTTTCTTTTATCCCCTGGAGGGCCAGCAAATATAACATCTGGAGACTCAAGGCCTAAATGTTGTTGCAGGTCAGATGCAAATCTTTCTCCAATGTGTTGGAAGTCTTTTGGTCTTTCGTAGAGGAAATACTTGTTCCCCCCAGCGGTTACAGCGGTTATGCCGTTTGCCATCTTTTGACTTTGCACTACATTTGACTGGGATAGTACTTTTGCCAAGATGTCGGGAGATATATCCGCGAGGCTTCCTCCGTCAGCTATGTGGTTTATAGCTTCATCAAGATTCCCTATCATTTCAGACGAACCAGCAAAACTAACCGTATTTCTTGCCGTACTGGATTCAATAGTCTGGGGAACTTCTCTCTTGGGGTTTGAGAATAACTGGTTTGCCCATCTGACGGTTCTTCCAGACCTTTCATTTGGGTTAGGGATGTTTATAAAGTTCTCAGTAAACTTTATGCCATCTCCAATTTCTGCAGAAATACTTCTTAGACGAACAGATGGGTCATTTGCATTTGGAATAGCTTGAGATGAACTAACTAGTCTTCCAAGTTTTCTGCGTTCCCCAACTGTTAGTTGACGAGCTTTTTCTATCGAGATTGTAGAACCACCTGGAAGTACGTAAACAAGTTTTCCAACCCCCGTGTTGGAGAGCATGCCTAGTTCTTCTCCACCAATATCCCTCGGAGATAGGGCTGACATAATAAATGCCGCCCCTTCCATGTCTCTATTGTCAGGTATCGCACGAAGCACTTTGTTGGGCACCACGGGCTCTAGTACGAAGCCGTCTCGTCTTACCATTCTTCGTATTTTGGTACCAGAAGACTTGTTGAATTCGCCTATGGCTTTTATCGCTTCTGCAACTCTAGATTTTTGTATGTCTGAAGCAAATATGCCAATTTTAGGTATCTGTGGAGCTCTCGATGCTATTAACCCGGATGGCGACGGCATGCCGGTTATGGGTGTTCCTTGAGCATTTACTGCGTTTACCGCAGAGCGAGCCTGTCTAGCTAAAGACAACGAAACACCAAGAGCTGAAGGGATATCAAATAACTTAAGCCCACACGTAGTCAGCCTATTATCCGTAAACCGACCACCAAATTGGTACCCCTCTGGACACCTATAGGCACTGTTGCCGCCAGGCTTCGACCCACCACGTCCGCCAGGTATTCCTGGTCTTCCGGGTGTTATGGTTCTGAATCCTATAGAACGAACAGGACTTTGAATCCTGTCACTATCTCCAGGGACTATCGTGCTAACAAGGGAACTTAACGCAGAAGAGCCAGCGTTGGCTTTTGTTTGGAATCGTTCATTGTAGGAAGTTAGTTTTGTTTTTCTATGGGCCCCAAATACACGGGCCAAAGTTTTATAGTCAACAAGCTCTTGAGAAATTGCACCGATTCCTCTTATGTGGTCAACTGCCACCTTTGACTGGACGTCAAAAAGTATCACTCGCGTTATTGTTGATGAATTATCAGAACAACAATTATTAATACGAGCAGCTTTATCCACAGCACTCTTCTTCAAGGGATTTTTGAACAGTAATTGATACAACAACACGAGCACCACTATGGTCGTCTCCGTGGACTTCCCAGTTGTCATTGTTTCTAATAGCGTTAGTGAACGATGGCTCCATCTCCATAAAGTCACGCAAAACGGTCATTGCATGCATTATGTCATCTTCTGTAACTACGTGGTTTTCTGCAGTGTCATATGGAGAGAAATCATGAAAGAACACGTCAGTTGATGCTTCGGCTGACTTACCTGCTCCTTGAATTACGTTTGCAGGTTCTTTGCCTGTATTGATGTGTGTAGAGAATTGCCTATCATTCCAGTTCGTAAGTTTTTTAAGCTTCTTTCTACAGTTCTTCATCCCAGGATGATGACATCCTTCATTTGGCCATAGTCCTGTAGTTTCATGATGTAACCATGCGCACATGTTGTTAAGTGGGAATAGCTCTGGATGGTTAGCCAAAATAAGACGGCACCTACGGAATCCGCCCTCTTTACGCATGATTGGACGCCAGTAGCGGAGGAGGCGCTCTAGATTGCCTCTGCGTGGCCCATGACCATGCATGATGTCACCAGTGATTCGTTCTTGTGGCAAAAAGTCCGGGACGGCATTTTGGGGCGTAGCTGGTACGTCAGCTGGAGAGATTTTTACCTCATTGTCGTAGTCACTCATCTTATTTTTCCTCTATTTGTTTGAGAATTCTCATGGCAGTCCATGCTTTATTCTTGTCGCTTAATGTCTTGAATGACAGATTTCCTATATCAGACTGTACCATCTCGCCACAACATGAATTGGATAGCTGCAAATTGCGTAATTGTTTATTAAGGAATGACTCAACTGCGTCAGATTTTGACTTAATATTTCTGGCGTTTCTGCCAAGTGATGTATATATTTTTATACCCTCAAGCATGGTTTTGTCTATGTCAATTGTTTTTGTTATAAACGTTTCATACCATTTCCCACTAGTCACAGAATGAGGTGAATCCCATAGGGTTCTATGAAATCTTGAAGACCTCATTTTGGTTAAACCGGAAACCTTTGATGTAAATGCAAAAAAATCTACACTTACGGTTCCTCCGTCTTGCTTCTCCACGACTCCATCATCACCGTCTGGGCCGGCATCAAGCACATAGAACAATTTGTCCCCATGTATTGAGCCGACCAATACTGCCCTCATCGTGGCCTTCTTAGATTTGTTATAAGTTCTGGTTTCCCACCCTTACGCATTTCTTTTAAGGCTTTTTCAGCTTGTTCCTGTATGTCAAACATTATTTCGTTACGCAATATGGATTCCATATTTGCTGACGGTGAAACATTTTTTGCAATAATTCGTGGATTTTCTATATTGATTCCATCTGGGTGGGCAATTCGTATATTATTAAAACCAAGTTTATTGAATTTATCTTTAACTCCTTGAGCTGCCCGATACTCCCGAAGCATTTGCATATTTTGTGAGTTCATTTTCCCGGCACCACCAAGAGAGTAAAAGTAATCTATTTCTTCTTGGGAAAATCCGCTTGCTCTTAACTTTTCAGAAATAGTTTTTGTATTGACCACATCGGATATGTCTACATTGCTTGACATTTCTTTGATTTTTGAATACGGGTAGTTTATTTGCTCGACTTCATCTTTATCAAAGCCACCAAGAATCTGTGCCTCAAATGGAACACGCTTCCTGTCCGCTGTATCGAGTTTTTTAACTGGAGCCATTTTGCCGTCATCAGATAGTCCTGCATTTACATGTGCAAAGTTTCCATCCATGCCGGCCCCCATTAAATGAAGTGTTGCATCCATATTATTGTTTTTGTTGTTCTTACCTTCTGCGTTTATTGTTGCGTCAAGAATGTCATGCTTATTAATTGAGTTAAGTTTTACTGGTCTATGAGACGTATTCATTGCTTCTCCGCGCCCATAAGACGTACGGTTGGAAACGCCAGATTTAAGTACGACCTCTATGTCTCCGAGGGAAGTAAGACCGTCCCCGACTATGTCTTTATCGCCTATTTCAAATATGGCGTCATTTGAAACGTTCCCCTTATTTGCGGCTGTTGCTCTGCGTATTTTTTCATCAACATGGGATTTGTGTACAAGATATCCAGAAACTGGCATTGTCTCGTTGGATACGTCTGGCGGTATACCAATTCTTGAATAGTACTCACGAGATAGTTTTTCATTTGCCATTCCAACCGAAGCCCCTGAAGAAAACTTCGCTGCAATAGGACCAGACGTCCAACCCCGCTGTTTGTTTATTCTTCCAAATTTTCCTGCAGTGCGTTGGCTTGTGGGTGATAGTTTTTCTGCGTCTTTAGAGACCGTGGCAACTCTCATAAACGCATCTGATGCATCCTTGTAGGCGTTGGCTATTTTTGTTTTTTCTTCAACAGACATTGTTCCTGGTTGAATGTTCTTAATAGTGGAAAGCATTTCAGATTCTGTTATTTCTCCACGCCTATGAAGGTCCCTGATTGCTATTTCTGCTAATTCTGGAGCAGAATGACGGGATATATCATTAGCGAGCTGGTCGAGCTCGTAATGATAGGTTTGAATAGCGGAACGATGTGATTCCCAGATAGCATCCCTTATGGGCCTGCGGTAAGAGCTATTTATATTTGATTTCTTTAATGCTGAATTGACTGCACCGTTAACTGCACGTCTTTTACTTCTTCCAGAAAGGTCACCATTTTCGATGCGTACTGGCTGGGGTGAACTTTTCTTAGCATTCTTGTCTTTTTCCCATCCCTCTTGGAGCATGGCTTGAACTATGGATTCGCGTTTTTTGCTGGCTTTTTTGACTGCATCCAATTCTCTTGTCAGCTGTTTATCAGCATTAAATGGTTCCCCATACATGTCTTCATAAGATTTTCCGCCCTCGTAAACTTCATAGGCATCATGTACCGCTTTTGCTTCAGGAGTACCATCAAGTCGACGAGCAACCTCTGCCCCAAATGTGTCGCCTTCATCCCAACCGGCAATGGGAGCCTTTCCTCTTCCTCTTCCAGTAAGAGCATCAGATAAACCACTTGATAATTTATTTATTTTTTCTTCTACGGTTTTGGGAGCGGAACCAAGACGTGCTTCTTCGATAACTGCAGCGTTGTATGCTGTCTCTCTTGCTGCAGACGCCTCGGAAAGTAGGCGACGGTCATACGCTATGCTCTGCCGTTCAGAAAGTCGCGCGGCATAATCTGGATTTCTTGATAGGCCAACTGAACCAAGTTTGATAAAACTGCCTCCGGCGTACATTTCATCCACAAGACCTGGAGCGTCTTTTTCTAGAACCTTAGCCTTAGAAACAATATCCTCATCACTTATTGAATCTATAGTTCCAACTTTCCATTTATCTTCAACTCCAAGTTTTGCAGCTTTTATGCCCCACTCACCTTGGAATACTTTTCCTAAAGTCAATCCTTCTACAATGTCCGTCTGAACTTCATTTACATTCAATGGGAGTTGCAGCTCTTTAGGTAGTGAACGATTGGCAACTATTATTGCAGCCCATCTGTGGTGACCATCAAGTATGTATTTGTCTTCTGTTGCAAGTATTGGGCTCATGAACCATAATTTGCTCATTGCTTCATCGTACGCTTTTTTAAATTCTGGGGTTCCCCTAACAAGACCAGAATCTTCTAATTTTTTTACTTGTTTAAAAACATCTTTGGTAATATCTTCGTTAGTACTATCAACTTTTGAAGCAACAAGCTGCCTCTGGGAAGGCTGATACGTGGTTGGGTCTGCTGCTTTTGTTATTACGCCATCCCTGCCATCTTCCGTCTTGATTTGTTCTTTCAGAAATTCTATAAATGGCATTTCAAGGTTTACTTCTACGTCTTGCCAATTTGTATTGTCATATAACCATTGTTTTTCGTCTTCAGGTAATGCTAGGAAAGTGGCGCGATGTTCTGCTACTGTTTTTTTAGTGAGTTCGTTTTCGGTATTGTGTTTTTCACCAATAGTTTTATAAACAAAAGCAGTTTGTTGTTGGGGAGTCATTGCAGATTTTCCATCAGCAATCAATTTTTGATTTTCTTTTTCTATTTCCGCCACATATCTTTGCTCTATTTCGATATTTTGCTTAACGGCATCACCTTTGTTGCCTAATGGGGCCCACTTCCCAGCAGCTTTGCCGTCTTTAAGCATTCTGATAGCCACAGAGTCGTGTCCAGTAGTTCGACCATTCGTCTGCGGCATGTCTTCACGAGCTATACCTATGTGTCCAGAGCAAAGAAGGTTATTCTCTGGGTTATAAAGCATACATAGGTCTGCCTGATGTTTTTCTTTGTATTGACGCTTTGCCTCGGCAATCATTTCAGGACTTTTTAAATCTTCGTCAGAGTTAATTTTTTCAAATTCTGATTTAAATTTAAGCCATTCGGGGTGTTCGTTTTCAATTTGATTGGCTGCTTCTTGCTTAACAAGTTCTTCAAATTGTTTTTGAGCTTGCTCAGTAAGTCTTACATCTTCATGTTTTACCATCACATGATGACCTGCCATCATTAGCGCAAGAGCGTCCTCGACTTTATCTACTTCATATAGGTGTGAAGATTTTTCACTTACAGACTTTTGACCAGACCTTCTGACGGTTCCACCAAAAAACGATGACAGCTCTTCTTCGGACATGGTTTCAATATCTTTGCCATTATCGGCTATTTTTTTAAAAGTTTCCAAAGCAGATTCAGCAATAGCTTTTTCTTTTTTCCCTCTTTCGGCTACCTGTTCAGCGGAGTCGGAGACACCAGAACTGAGTCTCCCAGCTCTTGCTGCTGGGTCCATACCGGCAAGTCTTTCAACTCTTCTACTACCACTAGAAACCTGAGGACCTACGCTGGATGCCCGCATGGTGCCGTCGGCAAGGAACTTTTCTAGGTCAGGTTCACGCATTCTCACCCTGACTCTTCTGTCAAATCCGTTATGCATCTGAAAGGCAGCGGTTTCCAGGTCTGAAATTATTTGCTCGTGAGACTGGGTCGAAAGTTTTTTAACAACAGCACTATCAAGTGATGAAATAGATAGCGCTTCGTGCTCGCCTGAACCAGAACCGGATATCACCTTACGAAGTTCTACCGAACGGTCTTTTATTCTTCCGTTTCTTTGTGTAGTTCTTGCTTCCCGGGTCATTGCTGGTCCGAATACGTCGGAGTGGCCAGAAGAAAGTTTTCTAGCAACTTCCGACGCAGGACGGCCTCCTCTTTCTGCTGAAGTTTTACTTATAGATTCTAAATATGTTGGAAGCTCTGTTGGGGCTTCGCCAAATACTCCACCCTTATCGACTACGTCAGAAAGAACTGTCCTGCTTGTTTCTTTAACAGAATCCGCATCGTCAGAGCGTGAGCCAGGAAGAGGGGAATCGTGTCTGGTTACTGCGTAGTTGTCTGCAAAGGTTTTAAGCTTTCTTGAAGCACCTTTACGCCATGCAGCATCATCAGTGCCCGATGCTATCGATGTAGCCATCGAATCAAGGACTTCAACGGTTCCTTTTTGCTCGGCAATTTCTATGCGAATAGTTCCGTCAGCTTCTCTTCCAACAATTCTAATTTTTCCTGGAGGCATAACGACAGTTTGGTCTCCACTATCTCCAATATTGGGAAATATTCCCCTGTCTTTTGCTTTAGCAACAATAACTACGCGCTGTTTTACTTTTCCTGTTTCTTCATTTATCTTGGTAGCTTCATCAATAACAGTTTTTTTCTGACCTTTAGAAATCACTCGGCCACTTAATAGTCCGTCGTTTTCTATCTCCCTACCTATGGAAACTCCCGTGAAAATAGTAGGGTCAAATTCCATTACTGTTTCTATATCTAGCTGCTCTCCAAGTGAGGAAACTTCCATTGCCTCAAGTGTGGGAACTAGTATGTTTTTGATTTGGTCATCGAAAGAAGCTTCACTACTAGATTTATCATCTATTGGAAGTGCAAGACGTTTTAATCGAGCATTTTTTCTGTTTGCAGCCCTACCTACGGATATTTGCTTAGATGGCTCTAGCGCACCAGCTAACCCATCAGTATCGAATGTGCCCATCTCTTTAACGGCATCAGATTGTTCTTTTGTTATTTTTCTACGGAGCCGTGCTCTTTGCTTTTTACCCATATCTCGAGCTTCGGTAGCTGATGCTACTTTCCGTGATGCTCGTGGCTTAGGCGAAAGTACAGTTTCAACTTTCCCATCAAGCTCCATCAGGATTTGCGCAGTGGTTCTCTTATCGCCGGCGTCTTTTATAGATTTTGCATACTGGTTTCTGAGAAGGTCAAGTTCCTCTGCTTTATCCATGAGGTCTTTGTCTAGTGCTGCAATATCGACAACAGTTAATTCACCATCTGGAACGGTTTCTACGTCGGCTGGAACATAGGAAGCAATTGAATTTTCTATATCTTTAATCAGTAATGAATGGTCAGCTATCTTGCGAACTAATTCTTTTTCTGACATCGAAGAAGCAAGTCCCTTTAGGTCATCAAGAGCTGCGGCCCTAGAAGCGGCCTCTATCTCTTCTGGAGCATAAAGACCGTGAGCATCTCTAACTTCTTTTACTCTCTCTTCAAATCTAGCCAACTCAGTTTTTGAACCAACGCCATGTTCTTTTCGCCATATTTTTTTGGCGTCTTCATACATTTTGTCGTAAAATTCAAATTCTTTTTGTGCAGAATCAAAAGCGGGAGAAGTTATGTCATCTATAGAATCCATTTTTGCTGAAGCATTATCACGCTGTGCTGCAACTAGTGCTGCGTTGTTTATCATGTCTTCTTCTGGGAGCTCCTTAAAAGCTTCACTGAAAGACTTAAGGGCTGCGCGTCGTTCTTCTGAGGTTCTTTCTCCAACTGAAATCAACTCTTCCGCCATGTCTTCCGCGGGCATATCCGGAACAGCGTCTCCAGATACGTCTGGAATAAAATCTCCACCAGCATCACCGCTTGGAATAATTGAAGAAACTATGGCTCTATCTTCAGCTGCCGCCCTCATGGAGACATTGTCCATCCATTCAAGTGCTGCATCAATATCTTCGCCGTAAATTATTCCCTGTTCACGAAGCGCCCAAAGCTCTGCGCATACTTCTAGGGCCCAGTGCTCTCCGCCTTTTCTGTACACATCCCCTGGGTAGCTACCAGCAAGAGCTGATACAACTTCAATTCTGCTTAATGCTCCATTAAGTGCTTCAATGTTTATATCATCAGCAACATCTATCATGATGTTGGGCCAGTCGTAGCTCGTTATCTGAGTAAAATCAGTAACAGTTCTGTATCTCCCCGTAAACATTCCCGTTTTTTTGTCATATTCCGGAATGCGGATTGAACCACCAGCCATTAGTTCTGCTTCAATATGGTCCATAAATGCTTGGTACTGAAGTGTGTGAGAAATTTCGTGGAATATCTGCTGGCGCATGTACGATTTTTCGCCATCAATCAAACCGGCCATACCTCGTGCCGTGTGGTCGGCGTTGACGAGGAAATCTGCAACTGTTGCCCGTGCTTCAGCGTCAGTAGAGGCTCCAACTGCAGCTACCGAAAGTCTTTGATTTGGGCGCAACGATGGAAGTAGTGACTCTTGCCCAGACATGCTGTTGTGCATGTTTAGGGAGATTATGTATTTTCCACCTACGTACCTTGTACTCATTTCGTCAGTGCTCGAGTTGTCATACTCCATGACGTTTGTGCGGCGCATCGTTGTTGGGGATTTTACATACTGGTCCAGAAGTCCCTCTAGGACTGCGCGCTCAGTGCTGTAGTACCTAGATACGTCTGCTTTTAAAACAATATCTTGTTCTTCTTTAGTTAAGTCTCTCCATCCTTTTACGGACTGTAGTCTTGCTTGGCAAAACTGCTCAACTTCAACCGGAGTAAGCATTGCTCCATCGGCTCCACCACGCTGATGAACGAGCCTTATGTCCCAACCAAGAGAGGGGTCAGAAGCCGCTAAAGCGCGAAGCGCATCAAACCCCTGCTTAAGGTCTTCATTTGTTGCTCGTGCAGTTTCACTTCTATCAACGCCGAGAGAATCAAGTATCGATGAAACACGGGCATCTGTTTGTAACATTCTGTCCTGTGCTCTTATTGCGCCATTCTTAAACCATCTCTGGTTTTCTGGCATCTCAATACTTCGCCAGTCAGGCGTGTCTACGCGTTCTCCAGTTATGGAGTCGTACCAGACAGTTCTTCCGAGTTTTGCCAAATAAGAAGGGCTCGGTATTTCGCCAGGAACCCTGTCTGCCATTGGGTCGTATCTTTGGGAGCTCCAGTTGCCGTTAAATACCCCATCAAAGAAACGTTGAGCAGTGGTTCTGGTCCCCTGTAGTTTCCCGTCAGCGGTGGCTGTTTGCGCCATTCTTGCAGCAAATCTACCGAACTTAGACGGACTAAAGCCAAAACAGTTTGTCCCATACATGTCCGTAAACTGATTTGCGGCCGGCGTCCCTGGAGGGCATCTGAACTTATTTAGCTCGTCTTTTATTACTCCAAATGCGGCAGCCGCACGTGAAGCCAGGTTTCCCCCGGGAATACTGGAGCCTATTCTTTCCCCAGGAAGAATCTTTACTTCGGGGTCGAGCTTGTTTCCTGTTTCGCGACGCTTTTCTCCAACTGTTAATCCAGAAGTTATTGAGAACGGGTTGACTACTCGTCCAGACTCTGGGACAATATCGTCAGTACGTGGATTGACATCGTATACGGTTAGTTCTACGGATGGTTTTTTTATTATCTGATTTAGTTCGTCTTGAAAAGAACTTGACTTTGGCTCTTTATCAGCAAGCCAGCCAAAGTTTGGTTTTTCTTCCAAGCCATGAATACTTGAGTATGAAGGAAAAAGTTGAAGGTGTTTTCCTTCTTCCCATGTCTCGTCTGGCATGAATCTTTCGCCAGTAGGAAGAGATTCCATCCCAGGAATTGACCCGCCGCGCATGTCGCGCTTTTTGCCATCAGTATTATCTTTGTCTACGCCTCCACCAAGAGGAGTTCCATCAAGTGCTTTGATAGATATATCTGCGTATAGACGCTCAGTAGCAGAACTTATTGCAATTGATTTTCTGAACGAGACAGCAGTCTTGTTTATGTCTTTACAGCAAGACGTAGGCACTATTAAGCGCGCAGATAATATTACTCGTTCACGGACTATTGAATCACCCGTCATGCCGGGGTCCCTTTTTAAAATTCGTCGTCGAGAGTGTCTTCGAGCAACTGGAACTCGACAAGTGCTGCCATGAATTCTGCTTCATTGAGTGAGTCGCCCTTCTCTTCCGTACCAGCTAGCCAGCTTGCTGGCACAAGACTCTCAAGCTTGAGAGCGCGAGCGCGCTTCATGATGTGCTTCTTGGTCGCGTCTTTGTCTTTTGCTCGCCCAAATGCCTGAATAGCATTACGGAGGTCTGACTCTTTAACGATTGGGTAAGAACCGTCAGGCATTGCTTCGCCTGTTTTGGCTAAGTCAAAACGTCTTGTCTCTGAAAAAGCTCTCTTGAGTGCGATTTCGGCTGCTTCTGCTTCAATTGAAGCAGCTTCATCCTGTTCATATTTGTCGTAACCCAAAATTTCTCCATCTAGTGCAACGAAAACGTCGTATGACTTCCCGTCGAATCCTTCAATCTCTACTGCGTAGGAATCAAAGCCTTCGAAAACGTCTGGTTCAACAGCAACAACATGACCGTCAATTGATTTGACTGCAATTTCAGCAGCTTCGGTAAAGTCGATTAGTTTGTAACCACCGAAGTCTGATTTTTGCTCAAACTCAGCGTTGTCAAGCTTATGGAAACCCATAACCTCAGCACTTGTTCCATCAATGAATACTTCTTTAACAGAACCATCTTTTGTCTGAACATCAACTACGAACATGTCAGCATCAGATGAGTAACCAGAATCGATAACGACCCCGTTAAACATCTTCTCTGCAAGACCTTCTACGTGAAGAATTCCTGGCATTCCCTTTTCCGCAACACAACCGCCTGGGCAGTCATCACAAACCGGAGTTGAGCTATTATAGCCCTTGCGCTCTAGGGCACAAACGTAACCCTTGGTTCCCATTTCTGCTTCATCAATTCCCATTGATTTAATTCTCATAGAACGAATTTCTTCCCACTCTGGGTCGTTGGCAGAGAATGACTTTTCAGCCATCATGTCGTCTTCTTCGTCATCCACTTCTTCGCCAGTTTCAGGCATTTGAAGTTTTTTCTTCTTGAGTGGCATGCCGTTTTCATCTTCTTCTTCTTCATCTATGCCGCCGTCGAGAGCATCTTCTGCGTCAGCCATGCCCTTCTTCTTAATAGGCATACCGTTTTCGTCTTCTTCGATTTCTTCGTCAGCTGGACCATCCGCTACATAAGCTGGGTCGACAACAAGGTTAGGGGTACCCTTCATGGCTCCGGTCTGACGTACTGGGACTCGAGGCTTTCCCGAATCATTATCTCCATCATCCATGGTTGCATCAATCGGGTCACCAACGGTGTCTTCGTAATCGTCGTCCATTCGGTCATCTTCGCCGTAAGGGACTGTTTCTGCATCTGCAGGAATCGGTTCTTCGTCGTCTTCTGGTTTTGGTTCAAGCTTCATGTCCTCTTCAGGCATATCGTCTTCCATGACAGGATTGCCTTCGGCGTCGAGAATAGGGTTACCGTTTTGGTCAAGCTTTGGCTTTTTCTTTGGAGCAGTAGCTCCAGCCATTGGCTGTTCTGGGACAATGGATGCTGCAGGCTCTGCTGGGACCATCTTCATTTCCATCGGCATTGCTCCGCACTTAGCGCACAAATCTGCGCCCTTTTCAAAACCGCACTCACTTACAGCAAGCGCTTTTGCGCATTTAAGCACGTTTCCATCACTGTCAATGTTGACGGTAGCCTTTTCATCGTAGCTCATAGAACTCCTGTGTTATCTGGGGATGTCAAGTCGACACTGTCCAATAAATGTGTTTAATTATAACCTATCATGAGGGTCTCCCATGACTTGCTACTAATTGACTGTTTTGCAACGGTCTTTTATTAACTAAACAGCTGTTGAATCAGAAATTACTCTCGTTCCATTTTTGTTTTTACCGTAAAGAGTTTTTCCATCTTTTTCTATACGCTCTCGCGCTGTACGAAGTTGTTCCGCACTGAAAATGTCATCTATGGAATAATTTGTTCCAAAAACTTCATTGAATCTATTTACAACACCCTGAAGCTCATTTGTTGAATATCGAGGGCTGTCGCCCTTCTTCGGAGAAAAAACTGGACCACGTGTAGCAGCCAGTTTAGGCAGCTCAGTATGTATGTCTTTTTTACCGATTATTGAATGAACAGTCTCTCTATTGGCTTTTGACTTTTCCACGCCACTCTTTTGAATGAATTCATTTAGGGCTTCGTACACAGCATGCTTGGAACGACTCAGCTCGGAATCAAGCTGTTGACCAGCTTTCCCTTCCGTCCAAATAGAAGAAGCATCAGGTATTACTCCCTTGCGAATCATTTCATCGATATAAGCGACGGGAACGCCTTTCTTTTCCCATTCAGCAGCATCACGCCTACTTCCAAGACCAACATTCTGACTACCAAAACTTTCAGCAATCACTTGACGGAGTTTTTCGTGCCAGTTATCGTTTTTGCTAATACCGAGGTGCTCCAGAAGGGGCTCTATTTTGAAATCCTGTCTAGATGTCTTGTCGGTTGCTATCTGCTCAGCAGTGACTGTTCCTGATGGAGTTAAGGATGCCCCAGACATTCCTTCCAGCATTAAATTATGTTCTGCTTCCGAGTCGCCATCAGTAGCACTATTCTTCTGGAATCGGCCCATTGCCTGAAACTTGGCAACAGGACTAACTTCCCCAAGAGAAGCGTATTCATCTGGCGTTATTGATTGTTGTTCTTCTTGGTCAAACCAGTGAGGGAATGCGTCTTTACCAAAAGTCTCAACAATGAATCGGTCTCGCATGCTGGCTCGGCCTATATTCTCGGCAAATACTTCTTCAGCGTTCCACTTTTTCTGCTTTGCTTCCGCCGAATCTACTGGGGCAAAAAGCCTCCATGCTCCGAATTCTTTTTGCTTGCCGGTTTCGGCCAACATGTACCTGACTGCGTCATGGTTAATAGCTGCGCCATCTTTTTCCAACAACGCAGCGTCTCTTCTGCCAAGACCAAGCATGCTTGCTAACTCGGCATTGGTGATTGGACGAGTCTGTGAATGGAAAGACTCAGACAGTGAACCACTATCGGTATAATCCCTAGTCCACTCTGTCGGAACACGAATGGCATCCTTGAGCTTGGATACTGGGAGCATCCATGTCTCAGCTGAAGGCTCTTGATTGCCACCATTTTGAGATATGTTTCCAATCTTAATTGATGGGCGCTCGCGCATTCTTTCAGAAATAGCATTAAGCGCATTATTCAGTGCTTTTTGTTTCTGGGCAGGGTCTGTTGAGTCGGAGTCAATATCAAGTGCTATGCCATTATCTCTAAAGCCCTTCCATATGCTCATTGATGTTTTTGTGATTGCTCTATTAGTGCCACTATTTTTTGTAACGCTAGAGAACCCAGCAAGCTCTATGGGGTGCGCTAAACGTCGGGTGTCGCCTTCTGCACCAGACATGTCCTCGCCGGCATTACCGACCGTACGAATACGCCTGGAGAGACGTCCACCAGCATTTGATGAAGCTGCACCACTGCTTAGTTTGGCAACGCTTCCTGAATCGCTTTCAGGGAAGTCATTAATCCAGTCTAGTGAACCAAGTTCAAGCTGTTCTTCTGCTCTTGTAACGGCAACATAAGAAAGTCGGAGTTCCTGCTCGTCAGGCATAATCCATGTTTTCTTCTCTTTGTCCCACTTTGGTTTTCTAAAGTCTGACCAAATTTTTACTCTTGGAGACTCAAGACCCTTAGAGGTATGTGCTGTTTGAATATGCACGTAGTCGTCGCGATTTTCTGGCAGTTTTTTCTTGTCGGTAATAATCTTGCTGAGTGCTTCACGCAAGTCTGCAACAGAGTTCTCTGCAAGCAGCTTATTAAGCATGTTTAATCTGTTGTTATCCCCGTCCTCTATGGCTTTTTTGAATTCTTCCATAGTAGTAATTCCGTCAAGGTCTTGACTTGGAGGTGGAGGAGTCTTGACTTCTTTGCCAAATTCGTTGATGTAGAAAGGGTTGCCTTTTGCTTTGTTTTCCATCCAGTCAATGTTTTGGATAAAATTTTCTAAGTCTTTCTTAAAGTTCTTACTTCCATATACAGCGCCGCCCTTGCTGAAAACATCCATAGTTGCCGCAATGGCTCCACCGTTTGCACGAGTAAGAATCATTGTTGGTTTATCTATAGTTGTAATTACTCCATCTACAGGATTACCTGACTTGTCTGCTTTCTTTCCGGTCATGCGTTCTTTTGCACCAAGAAGCGATAGGAACTGGTTTCCTACTCCAGCAATTACTTTTCCAAATCTATAAGAATCTGTAATTGGCATGTCATATACGGATTTTGCATCATCTAAAGTTTTTCCATCAGCCCCTCGCCAGGCGTTGATGGCCTGATTGGTATCGCCAATGTAAATTTTTTGAATATCGCCAGAGTTTGCCAGCATCTTTGCAAACACAGGGTTCATATCCTGTGCCTCGTCAACCATGGCTATATTGGCTCCGGCTATTTTCCCAATGTCTGGGTCGGTTAGTGCCCATATTTTTGTTAAATGAGCGTTGTTCGTTGGCAACATTCCCTTTTTGCCATCACGTGCAGTATTAATGTCTTCCCACATTTTCTTGGCATATCCGACCAACTCGGGAAGTATTTTTTCATCTTTCACTGCTAATGAACCATTGAAGGCACCGGTAAAGTGCTGAGGGCCAACTTCCTTATCATCACTGATTACGAAAGCATCAATTGCCTTCTGTACTCTCTTGTAAACATCTATGGCACTGAGTTCATCTGCTTCAGAAACCATACCCTTTATACCGAGATATGCGGCTCTATCTTTGTAAGACTTGATTGGGTCTATCCAGTTGACAGCATCAGCCTCGTAGCTTTTATCAGTCAAGTTTCTATTAATTGCCTTCATGGCATTGTAGGAAAGACTGTCCATAGTTCTAATCTGGAAGAAATCTGGAGAGATGCCTTCTTTGGCTATTCTCTTTGTTACGTCGTCTTTGGCGTTAACGTTAAATACTAAATAAGCAATTCTTGCTTCCGGTTCTGATTTCTGCAGTCTCTTAGCAAAGTTAATAACTGTTGTTGTTTTACCCGTTGCCGCTAAAGCTCTAACCTTTACGTCTGCTCCAGTCATCATTGCGTCTATAGCAACATCTTGTTCAGGGTTAGGTTTTCTGTTGGCAGGGAGGTCTGGGTAGTCGTATTTCTCAACGTCTTTTATGTCAATTATTTTTCTAGGTTTTCTAGAGAATGGAGCACTTGGTGTACTTGGCGCACCTGGGGCATTCGGGGTGGAAGGCTTGGATGGAGTAGCGTCACCATTTGGCCATACGGTTTTGCCGTTTTCAACGGTAGGCCAGCCATAAACCATGTTACGAAGCGTGTCCCACTGTGACTGACTAAGGACTCCATTTTTACTCTTATGCTGAGAAAGAACACTAGGTAAGAAACTTTCTTCAAAACCCTTTTTGGGAGTTTTTGCTGCGGCAGCTTCTATTAGTTTTTTCTGCTCTTCTGGATTTGGCATGTCTCCTGGTGGATTTTTGCCAGAAGACAGGCTTTGCGGAGCAGTTACTGTTGGTGTAAATGTTGATGCTTTAGGAGCTCCACCACCGTACGGATTCCAGTGTCCGTTTGGCCTTTGTTGTTCTGGTCCGAGTTTTGTTGGACCATTGGCAATGCCGTCAATACCGGTGTTTCTGGCTGGGTCGAATATCCAATCGAGGCCTGGACCGGGGTCAAAACCTAATTTTGCACGAGTAAGTGCAACATACAGAAGATGTGCTTCTTCTCTTGGCAACCTATTGTTAACCTCACCAGCATCTTTCTGTGCTTGAGTGAGTGCAATCCCCATGTCACGAGCATTGGACCTTCCCCAGTCATCACCCATCATGACGTAGTCGGCTTCAAGGCCTTTTACCCCGTGTCCGGTAATTACTTCAATATCAACGCCTTCAGTGTCGTTTACGTGGTCTGTGAGGTATCTTCCAAGTTCTGAAACAATAGAAGCACTTTCTTCTAGGGTGTCACCGGAGACAACCCACCCATCGCCAGGCGGGCGCTGCGCCTTCCCGTCTAAAGCAACACTCTTCTCATGGTAGGATATTTTCCCTTCCATTTTGTGGTCTTTAATCCATTTTTGAAGTGCAAGTCTGCTTGGCCCGAGCGCAGTAGCTTTTGTGGCTGAGCCGTTCGCGGCCGTGTATGACTTTACTCCGTCAACTCCGTTACCGGTTATGAGAATACTCTTCCCGTCCCATTTGCCTGATGCCGTAACGCCAGGACCAAGCCACGAACCAGAGTCGGTAAATAATGGTCTCCAGTAAACCCTATTAATATCTGCGTCACCATTAAGAGATGCTGGAATAATTATGTTTGGCTCAAGGCCGCCCATTATCCACGGGCCATTAGCACCAGCACCAGATTTCTTGGGATTGAGTGCTCCCTGTATTTTTACAGCTTCAATATCAATTTGTTCAAATGGGTCTATGTCTACCCTTTCTTGAACTGGAATAATTTTTCTCTTAGAATAGTCAAATTCACCTTTTACTGAGTCCCACATGCCCTCTAAGGCTTCTACGTAATCCATGGCGCTCATGTTGGCTTGCATTATCGCCCCGGTTTGTGGGTCTCTATATGTAGCCCGTGTTCCGTCTGGGTTCATTTTAGGCAAATCAAGAAGCCTCATCAACGAGAGCGCGTCAGCATTAGCTTTACCGTCGATAGAAAGTATTCTCTTGACGTCTTGAATACTTGCAGCGTCCATCACTTTTCCACCAAGAAGCTTTGACTCCACTGGTCTTGCAAGTTTTTTGCCAGAGTTAATCCAATTCAGAACCTTCATTGCGGCAAGCATTTTAGAGTGTCTTTCCTCCGGCATGCCAAGCGTCTTACCAAGTCGCGTGCTTATTTCTATACCTTGAGAAATCATTCCCGCATTGGTCCTGAATATAACCATGTTTTTGCCAGGACGGTCAAATTTGTAGTCTCTAAGTATTTCTCCGTCAGCCTGAGCAGCAAGAGCCTGCATGGCATCGGTTAATAATTTGTCTCTATCTTTTTCATTAAGTGAGGGAAGCGCGGAAAGACTTACAATGTTTTCATCCAGACGATTGTTTCTTTTTTGTATGTCGACCCATCGAGCGTCGTACTTCTTGGCAAGTTTTTGAAATTTTTTAGTAAGTTCATCTTTGGATAGTCCAGCAATACTGAAGTCGGCTTCGACTACACCAGCAGCTCTACCAAACAATTGGTAATCGGAAGCTTCTGGGTCTACGCCATCGTTTCTGTCCTCGATATTCAGCATGTTAAGAATCGAGTTACCTAAGTATGCTTGTAATCTTCCGTATCTAAAAGAGTCACGAAGGGTTAGTTCAAATGTTGGTTTTACTTGAGCAAAAGTATCTGATGAACCTCTAAACCCAAAGATTGACTGACGTGGGTCACCAACCATCATTATGCTGACGCCTTTTTCGGCATTGTCGGCAATTACTTGCTGAACTACCTGGTTAGTGTCTTGTGCCTCGTCGAACATGAACAGGCTCAACGGTTTGTCTTTTGTTCCAAACTGGCGGTACCACGTTGCACCTGTCTTGTTGTGTGTAACAATGCCTGTCTTGCCTTTGACGGCTCTTGTTCCGGATGGGGTGGCTTTTGGAAAACCCTGCTGGTCCCTGCTGGCGTGACCAATCAAACCTGGGTCTGTTGATAGGTCAGGCTTGGTTAATGCCCACATTTTTACTTGATGGTCAAAAGTTGGAAGAACGTTTGAATTATCGTCCGTAATGTCTTTCCACATCTGTTCCAACTGCTTAACCCAAGCATCTGGAACAGGCTGGGTCCACACGCGGTCTACTACAGGACTTAGGGTGGTGCTGCCTCCATTTAGAACCATGTTCTGTATGTCAAAAGCAGAATGTTCAAAGTGTTTTGCACTTATGGTCTCGTCGCCGCTTATGCAGAACCTGCTAAGAGCATTGTTGAGGATTGCTCCGTATTGAAGTGCGCTTATTTGCGTGGCATCAAACATCTGACTACCCAAGGGAAGTGCGCCACCATTGTTGCTTCCGCCATATTTGATTTCGTCTAATTTGTATTTTTCGACAACAGCTTTAGAGCCCTCTATTTTGTCAAAAGCGGTATACCCAAGCGTTCTGTACCCAACAGACTTAACACCTACTAAATCCACAGTAGTTCCATCAAATCTTGTGATGGTTTTTTTAACGGTTGCCTGTTTATGGGTTTTACCCCAGTACGAATTGCCTCCGCCACTTGCACCAATTGAAACTTTTTCGGCAGTTTTTGGGCCGAACATTTTATTTCCGGTGCCAAACTTGAGTGACCAATACGCCAATTGATTAATTGTTGAAGAACCAGTATTTTCTGGCATTCTTCCGTTTGCTTCTTGCGCGTTTTTTCTGGCAAAAGTAATGTAATAAACTCCTGCTTCTGGGTCTTCTAGTTGAACAGCTTTAGAGACTGCTTCCAGGGTTGTCGTTTTGCCAGTTCCGGCACCCGCTCTTACTGCAGCTATCCCACCCGGTTGCTCCAAGAAATGAACTCCGGTGTCAATGATTGCAACTTGTTCTTCAGTTGGCGTGTAGTTGAGGCCTAGGCGCTCGCGAGCGCTTTCCGCGTCGCTTCTCTTGACTATTCTCTTATCGTCAAACTTGCTTACAATCGGCTTCAGGTCAGCGCCGCTGCTTAGCTTACGATAAGACTGGTCGTATCTATTGCCGTCTTTGTCTTTAATTAAGAATCCAGGGATTCCTGCAAGGTCTTCTCCAAAGAGTCCTGATGACATTGCACCAACAACGCCTCTTCTCTTTCCTCCTGCAGGAACTCTAAATGGAGCCTGTGGAGAAAGTGGTTTTTTCTCGCCTTTCTTTGGTGGGCCGAGCTTGACTGTAACGTTTCTGGCAGTGTTTGTTCCAGGAACCGTGAAGGTAAAGTCTTGACGACCTTTTCTTTCGTCGTCTCTTTTACCAGCAAGTCTACGAAGCGTTGGCGACTTGTTCATCATGTAGTCGATGGCCTGCTGTGCCTGTGTTAACGCATCTTGAAGTGCGTTTGGGTTATCGCGAATGGCTTGCATCCAGCCGGAAACGTACTGAGCGTGGTCTTCTCTGACTGTCGGCTCAAGGCCAAGGATTCCCATGGCGAAAGCGCTACCAATTTCAGCAATTAGTTCTTCAAATGCGTACCTAGATTTAGATTCGGCTCCAGCTCCTCGCATTCTTCCTGTTTGGTCTCTATTGAGGCGAGATGGGTGGCCGGTCCAGTGGGTTGTTTCGTGAAGCAGTGTTGAGTAGAAACCTATTGGGTCCTTAAAAGAAGAGAACGTGGGCATTGTAATAGAGTCATTGGAAGGTGAATAAAATGCTCGGCCTTGTTTTGCCTCTTTCCAATCCGGTCCTATTTCTGAAATAACGTCTTCAATGTCTTTCATTCTCTTCGCTGCGTCAAGTTCGTCATGCGAGATTGGTTTATAGAACTCCTCCGGCAAGCCTTTTACTTCAGCAACGTTAATAACTTCAGTAATGTGAAACGTTCCTGTTGGGCGACCGTTGTATAAAGTTGGTGCAATTATCTGTACGAGCTTATTCTCATATCCCGGTTCTAGTTCTCCGCCAGCTTTCTTCCATTGAGCCACCCCAGCCCAACGTGGAATCTCGTACCCACGATGCGATGCAACCTGCATGAGAAGGAATTGGTTTGTTCCTTCATATGTTCTTTTGGTATTTGGATTAGTAGCAAAAAACATTGCTCTTCTCCAAGGAAATTCCCATGTTGAATTAGGGTCATTTTGTACTTTTTCAAGAGAAGCTAAAAAGTCTTTAGCCATCAAGTCGTACATTTCCTTAAGGGAACTTTCATCTAGTTCTTGACCTGATGAAAGTTTTGCTAGCGGACCATCGTACTTAAATCTGTCTTCGTCAGACCTGTTCTTGGGACTTGTTTTGAGATAAAACTTATAGTCGTTAGAAAGGTCTTTTCCAGGAATGCTGAATTTCTTATCTGGATTTGGTGATTTAGGAGCTGAAATTTTTGCTACAGAGTCGCCGACTTCGTTCTCTAGTTTTTGAACTGGTTTTTTAGCACTCGGAACACGGTCTTTTGGCTTGACGTCGGGGGCCCCAATAGGCTTCAATGCGTTCTGGATTCCTATGAAACGAGGATTGGTTGAACCTTCGTCTACCCAGCCGTCATTGTCGGGGTCAAAGGTACTGAATGTGGGTTTTCTGTATCCGCGAACGCCACCAGTAGGGATGTCGATATCCGTGCTTCTATTTCTACGGTTGTCGCCAAGATGACGGTCACCAAGGGTTGGTCTGTCTATGAGACGAGAACCAATCGCCCTTCCTAAACGAAAGCCTGCGGCCTTTGTTTCGGGGTCAAACTCAATTAAAGATTTTTTTTTTAGGTTATTGAGTGCAGTGTCTACTGCATCTATGAGTTCCAGGGTTACTCCGGATGTGAGAACGATGCCTTCCGTATCAACAAAAGACTCAACTCTGTGATAATCAAAAATTGGGTCAAGAGCTTGTTTTACTTTAAATGCATGCTCTACGACTACCGGAATGTAATACGGCTTATCATCGTATGAATCACCGAGACTAAACTCGGCGAGGCTTTTGTACTTGCGACGGGAGAGGAATTTATTCTCAATTGCCCCACGGAGTGAAACAACAGCCAAATCTTCTGGGTACTTAACTTCTATGTCTGTTAAATACTCGACTTCTGAATTGAGTTCATCTAGTCTGTACGACTTCATGACAGACGGACCGGCATTAACCACGCCAGGAGGAATTACGGCGAATCGACACTTTCCTTCACTCTCAACAGCCATGTCAATAATCTTGCATTTTCCTTCACCTTGGAAGAATACGCAGTTTGAGCATTTGACGCCTATTCTAGCAATTTCGTTTTCTATGGCCGGCGTATATCCAGCCCACACACCTTCGGAGTCTTCATTGAACTTTCCGTGGCGAGCTACAATCTTTAGCAAAGCGTCTCTAAGGTCCGCTTCTTCTTTATCGAGGTTTCCAGGAGTTTGCTGACCCATGTTGCTGTTGCCTGTATTCGCGTACTCAACTCGTGGAAGAGCAATAACAGCCATTCCCTCGCTAGTTGGCTTAAACGCCATCGGTACCGATGCTGCTGGTGGGCGCATGGGAACCGTTGGAGCCTGAACTCGTGGAGTCGGCATAGACATTGGCATAGCCATTGGGGCACCGAACATGAAGCGGCCGTTGTTGTGCATGAATGGGCACTTGTACTTTTCATTTTGACCGTTTTCGCCTACATGTCCATACATGACATGATTATCTGCAACGTCAGTCACGGAAACTTTTTTGCCGAGCATCATCGAGAGTTGCTTCTCTAGTTCCTCTACGTCCATACCATCAGTAACAGGAGTACTCATCTGTGGGTTCTCCATGATTGCAGACTGACCGTCAGACTTGACAGAGATGGTCCCCGTGAGTTGGTTTGCGCCATGCAATACAGGGCTTACTTCATAGAGTTCAAGCTCGTAAATAACGTTTGCTTGAGCCTTTTGGTCATACTGAGCGCGGAGGGTTTTGTAGCCAATTGACCACTCCTGCTCTTGACCAAAGAAGGCTACGTTTGAGAACGCCTCTTTGCCTTTTTCTGAAAAAAGATTGAACTGAACGCGAGCAAAAAGTCCACCAATACCAGCCATCTTCATTTTCATTGGAAGACGATTGTCGGTTGGCGGTACTTCGTAAATTTCTAGAACCTTACCGATAGGGTCGTTCCAGTTATGTCCCCAAACAACACGCGGCTTTCTGCGCATAAGGCTCTTGGTAAATGCTCCAGTTGCACAAATGTCACCAACAGAGTCTCTATTACCAATGCCTGCCACAAAGCACTCAACGATTCCCTGCGCTTCATCTAGGTTTAGCGAGCCATTTGCTGCTGCTGTAGAACCTAGTGATGCTGCTTTGTATTCAAACATTTCTAAAGGCATTTGGCTTCTTTTCTTTAGCGATGAAACGATAATAAACTATTTTGTAGGTCTGTTAGTGCACCTATTGTTATTATCCATTAATATAAAGAAACAATATAAAGAAACTAAGCTACTTGAGCAAAGTTCCAAACATCCCTTGCGCCTGTTTCGGCTATTTCAAACTGTTCTTTAGCAAAGAAGTTTGCATACATATCAATCAAACCCTCCCTGAAGGAGAGGAGGCGTCTATCTTCTTCGGCAAACTCAAAAGACTTGAGCATTATGGAGTTGATGTCAGAGAAGAATACGTCATTAACCTTTTTGATTCTAAGCAAATGTGACTCAATATTCTTGACAACGTCAAACGGCTGAAGAGTTTTAATCTTCATACCGTATTCGTTTGACTTCTCGCTTCTTAATTCGTATGAGTCATTAATAATTGCAGATAATACGGGTTTAATGTCGTCATCAATCTGCTTATTCCATATATCTTTTGAGAGAATTGAATCTATGTCCAAAGTTCCAGACATAAGAGACTTTCTAGCCTTTGCCCCACTGGCCTTCTCAAGAACAACTCTTTGCTGTCTTTCGACAATACGTTCAATGCTTCTAGAAAGTATGTCCGTCCAGCGCTCAATTGCAGTCTCAGACCTATCTTCGGCTGTCGTTTCGTCACTCTTTGTTTGAATCTGAGTGTTTGAGTCAGAAGCCGTAACCATCCCAGGCATCGCCTCAGGAGCAAGCGCTTCTGGCGGAACAGTGTCTTGAGGCATTCCTTCAACTTGTCCTGCTGCTGCAAGGGCTCCCTGCATCGTATTGGGGTCAAGTGGCGGTGTTGCCCCCACTGGAGGCATTCCTGGTACTGGGGGTATTCCTGGAGCGCCTGGTGGCATTCCTGGCATTCCTGGCATTCCTGGAGCGCCTGGAATCTGTGCCGTATTTGGTTCTTCCATCTTCTTCTTAGTATTGGCAATTGGAATGAGGTTGGGGTTCATCAAAAGGGAGTCAGCCAAATCGGCTTCTACTTCTTTTCGTGAAGAACCTATTCTGTATTCGTTGTTGCTAATTAGACCTGCTTGGAATTCCTGCATCAGGTAGCGGTCGCGCTCTTGCTTGTAGAGCATCAAAATTGGGACACCGGTGGTATCAAAGTCAACGTAGTTCTTATCATCTAGTTCATCCAAAGCACGGGCGATTGGCTCCAAATGCGGAAGCATTGTCTCCATCCAGAATACCCTGATTTCCTCAGCAGCGTTACTAAACGTACGTCCTGCAGCATTTCCTATTACCGACTCCGGAACACCAAAAGCAGCAAGTATTTCCTCTTTGGTAACTTGGCGCATCTGAATATAGGCAGCATCTCTTGGGCTAGCCGAAGTGTCAACGAAGTCAACACCATCATCGGCCGAAATAACGGTCGTATGGCCGGCGCGTGTTATGTTTCCACGGAATCGACTACGGAGCTCCTCCTTGTCTTCTTCATCAATTTCTCCACGAAGGACAAGCAATCCACCGGGACGACCATCATTAAGCAGGTAGTTGCGGTTGTAGAGCTTTGCCAAGTTCTCAATTTCTATCGCCACGCCAGATGCCTCAAGTGGAGTTAGGGACAGGTATGGGTCAAGAGGGTGCGGGCGACGAACCCAACAAACATCATCCGGCTTCATGATTACTTTTTGACCATTTGGCATGCTTACTTCGTAACCAGAAACAAAGGTCTTGGGGTCGGGAATTGGGGCAGTTGACTGAGGTGGGAGTAGGTTTAGTCCAATTATCCCACCATCACGACCACGCACTTTTTCGATAAAAGCACCCCGTGTACCAAGGAGAAGCTGAGCGGAAAGCCTGTATCTAAAAATAAATGAGTTTTCCCCAACATTGGACTTGACGTTTAGGAGTTCCAGCAATGTTGAGCGGTTCGCCTCGCGGCCAACTATTATCTCACCCTTGCTGGAGTTGTCTTTGCGGAGTATGGCCGGTAGACGTGCCTGGTTTCCAGCGATAGCATCAATGCACCGGTTAACCCAGGTAATTTTTGACATGCCTTCGCGGTAAGCACGCTCGATATCCCACGAGTCCCTGTATGGCTTACCCTCAAAAGAGGGGTTATTTGAGATAGGTATTCCATACCCCAACCCCTTCGACCCCGATGACTGAACTGATTTATTCTCTGACGAGTTCCATCCCATGTTTTATTTACTCAAGTCCTAATAAAAATCCGAATATGCCGCAACAAACACCAGCAACCACTAAACCTGCCGGCAGGTAAATCATGCTAGTGCCGACACTCGTAAACATTATAAATGAAAACATGAGCAAATTAGCGAATGTAGGCCTTTTGCTTTTGGACTTTAGCCATATTAAGGCTTTTCTACTAACTGTACGTAGTTTTGACATATACCATACAGTAGCGCACAAATGCACCTTTTGGAACGACAAGAGTAGTGAAAGAAACTTATGACAAAGAAACCTAACTGGGATGATGTCCTTGAGTACTTGCAACCAAAAGAACCATTGTTTTGCCCAGAAGAACCTTCAATTAACCAAAAGGTGTTCTTGAGAACAAATGGGATAGAAGCTTTGTTTGGCGGAGCAGCAGGTGGAGGAAAATCGTCGGCCTTACTAATGGCCGCTCTCCAGTACGTAGACGTGCCTGGTTATTCAGCCCTTCTCTGTCGTAGAACTTTCGCCGACCTTTCGCTCCCTGGAGCACTCATGGACCGCTTTAGGTCGTGGATAAGTAACTACGACGACGTTCATTGGAATAACAACACCTTTATCGCCACATTCCCATCTGGCGCAAGAATATCCTTCGGTTATCTGAATAACGTCAATGACTACCTTCGCTACAAGGGTTCCGAATTTCAATTCATCGGAATGGATGAAGTTACAGAAATCAGAGAATCTGACTACAGATACCTGTTCTCTCGTCTCCGTCGTCCAGCATCTGGTCCAGTTTCTCAAGTTCCACTACGGATGCGCTGTGCTTCAAACCCTGCCCCCAACTGGGTTAGACAAAGATTTATCGTAGAAGGCAAACAAGAGAGCAGGGTCTTTGTTCCTTCAACACTGAAAGATAACCCAGGAATTGACGCTGATTCATACCGTCAGTCACTGTCCGCTCTTGACCCTGTAGAAAGAAGAAGACTTGAAGAAGGAGACTGGTGGAGCACCACTCTTGGAAGCCTCTTTGACAGACCAGCATTTGAAATAATTGATGGCAACGAAATCCCACCCATATCTCCGGCAGCAAGAGTTGTTAGATACTGGGACCTTGCAGCCACGGAACCATCCACGTCCTATCCTGACCCCGACTGGACGGTAGGAACGCTAATGATGTTCGACCAGGGCGTTTCATATATTTTGGATGTCAGGCGCGAACGCTTCAGAGGAGAAAAAGTTGAAAAACTGATTGCTCAAACAGCTCTCGAAGATGGCATCGGAGTTCCGATACGAATGGAGCAAGAGCCTGGTTCGTCAGGTAAAGCACTCATGGACCAGTATGCAAGGTATGTGGTTCCAGGATATGACTTCGGTGCAATTCGTCCATCAGGAGACAAGGTAACAAGAGCCAGGCCGTTTGCTGCGGCTACTGCTAACGGAAACGTAAGAATAATCAGAGCGTCATGGTTGAGTGCGTGGCTTGACGAATTCTCATCTTTTCCTGAAGCCTGCGACCATGACGACCAAGTCGACTCTGCAGTTGGAGCTTTTACATTTTTAACTGGCTTGGGGTTGCCTCAAAGAAAACGTGTCTCTATACTCATCTAAACATAACTAGATAAGGGGATACTATGACCCTGAGTAAAATTCAGGAAATACAATCACTCATTACAGCTCTCGATACTGAGTTGAGTGAGTTTATGGATTCATCGCCATCTGTATCGGAAGCCTGTGCCGTACTAATTGACATGAATCTACTGAAACGAGACATGTCTCTTGTTTATGACTTCTTTGCTACGTCGGTTGGACACACAATGGGCGACACCGAGAGTGTTCTCATTGAAGGCGGAGGAGAGGTTGAAAAGAAATCTTCTTATGACCGCAAGGGCTGGCAACACAAAGAAATAGGTTCTGCTGTTGCTGACAAGATTGTCAAAATGTCAGTCGATATGGACACTGGGGAAGTAATGAAAACCCCTCGCGAAATAGCCGTAGAGATGCTAAGTTACTGTGCGCCGTCGTACTGGCGGATTAAAGAACTAAACAAAATTGGTATCAACCCTGACAACTACTGTGAAGTTGGGGAGCTGAAAACCAGCATCATTGTTCGCAAACCAAAGAATAAATAGAAGGTAGAACCAAAATGGACAGACATGAATCTGATATTGAAAAAGCACTAGCACAACCATTTCCTGAGGAGATGGAAAAGGTGCTCATGAAAAGTGGCGTAGAGCTTATCTACCTGCCAATCAGCGAAGTCATCAACCGCCTCAATAAGGTACTTGGTGTTGATAGTTGGTCGTTTGAAATTATTTCCGTACGACGTGACGACATAGACCCTGACGAACTAGTCGCTCACGTAAGTATCACTGCTGAAATCAACGGCAAGTCGGTAGTCAAGCATGGCTTCGGTGGACAAAGTGTAAAGCGCGTAAAGAGCAGTGGGAAACCAGTTGACCTTGGCAACGATTTCAAGGGTGCTGTTTCTGATGCATTAAAGAAGGCAGCACAGCTACTCGGTGTTGGTTTATACTTGGCACGAAGCGCTGACGCAATGGATGCTGAAGACGCAATGAGTATGCCAGAACATGTTGAGCCGCCACAGCCAGCTTCTCCCAAAGATGAAAAGTGGAACAATTTTGTAGACATTACAAAAGGAATGTCTAAAGAACAAAAAGATGAACTCAATAAATTCTGGGAAGAGCATGCTCCGGGCAAACCAAAGCCTACAAAATCAACCGCAACTGAAGAAGATATCCAAGCCCTTCTTGTTGAGTCATTGCGCATTCAACTCGGCGGAACATACGTAAATGAGTGATTCAAAAGCGCCACTAGTGGCTCCGGAGTACCTCTCTCCATCTTCGATATCAACGTTTAGACAGTGCCCGTTAAAGTTTAAGTTTGGCAAAATAGATGGCTTGTATGAACCAGGCTCTGATGCAACTGTTCTAGGTAACTTCGTTCATGAAGTTCTAGAAACGATGTATGCTCTCCCTCCGGAACAGCGTACGCAGGATACGGCAAAAGATATTGCTAGAGAACTATGGGCATCTAAGTGGCTGGAAGAGTCATCAAAGTATGTTCGCGGTGAAAAAGAATTAAACCGTTTCCGATGGACTGCATGGTGGTGCATAGAAAATATTTGGATGCTTGAAAAGCCAGAAGATGTTGAACCTTGGGGTATTGAGACACACGTAAAGGGAGAGATAGGTGGAGTCAAAATACATGGCTTTATTGACAGACTCTCGATTAGTGGCGACACGGCAAAAGTTAGTGACTATAAAACTGGCAAGACACCCAAGAAAAACTACATGTCAGATAAGTACTTTCAACTAATTATCTACACTCAACTTCTTTACAGTGTTGGTATTGATTCTCCTAAAAAAGAAATAGAACTTCTTTACCTCAAGGACGGGGTAAGGTTTGAAAAACAAATAACTCAAGAAGACATTGATGAGGTCGTACTAACACTTCGTGAAGTCAAAGACGGAATAGACTCAAGATGTGAATCCGGAGAATTTGAACCAAAAACATCAATACTGTGTAACTGGTGCGGTTTTAAGGCGCTATGTCCAGCTTGGAAATAAAACAGACAAAGGCAATAGGTGTGGAACTGAATGACGACGCATTTGCTCGCATGGTGGCTGAAGAGGTAAAAAACAAACTCTCACCAATTCACAAAAATGATTTAATGCAGGAGCACAACTGGGGCAGGTGGAAAGAAGCATTGCTGGCTCTTTCGGAGAATCTTCAGGACCAGATAGACAGCATTGAGGCCGATTCAGAGTCGGACGAGCGCAGGTACGCATCACTTGGGGCCAAAGGCAAAAGACTAAGTCGTGAGGCGACGTCGTACTACGACACTAAAGCCACGAGAATTAAACGGTTTCAATTTCATGTCGACAAACGCCTAGACGAAGTTATGCAGATGATTGAGACAGGAGAAGCTATTGTTAACGATGGCTGGTCTCAGGTTGAATTCTTAAAGAAAGCAATTACAACGCATAGGGAAATGTTGCGAGACTTTGACCTAGAAGACACATCTATCGACAGAGCTCTTTGGGCTACACTTGACAACAAGTGGTTATTCGATTCGGTAACCGACGACAATTTGTAAATTGGGGTATTAATGTTGCGCAGAAACAAGCCCATTAAGAGACAAACAAAACCAATCGCTAACAGAAGCAAAAAGCAAGAAAAACTTTATGAAGAGCGACGCCCATTTGTTGCAAGAATCTTAGAAGAAAGACCAGCATGCGAGGCATGTAAAGTTTTCGCTGCACATGACGAAAAACCCACATTTGTGCAATACCCAAGTCAAGACGTACACGAACTGGTACGCAGGTCGCAAGGTGGGTCAATCTTGGACGAAAAAAACGTTTTAGCCGTTTGCCGTAAATGTCATACACGAATAGGGAATTACCCTCAATTAGCAATAGACCTTGGGTTGGCTAAAAGAAGCTGGGAAAGCTAATCATCATTTTTGTCAAAATACTGAAATGATAAAATAGATACAGTGCACTACTTCGTTCCGTAAAAAGAAAGGTGGTGATTTAGGTCTAGCAGGGAAACCTGCAGCAAAATTGATTAGTCATTCAGTGACGAATCTTTCCCGTCTGCCTTTTGGTCGGGCGGGTTTTTGCTTTTTAAACTCTCCACAGAGCCAATACGGTTATCTATTCGTTCACTACCGCCAGGATAAATGTCTCGCAGTTTTTCGCCATCTGCTGTAGTAATTGCACCGCCGTGAATAACTTTGCCAGGGCTAAACCCGTAACAAGCGTTCACAACATCACAGACGCCAAACATCATGACTGAAATCCTCTTGCGTCGCCAGTTTGGAGAAGTAGTAATCTGCTGAATCATCGGGTCTCCAGCACGCCAGTTAATCATTCCGGCCCATGTGGACATATATTCCTTCTCAAGCACCCGAGAGGCTTCTGAGCCCTCAATCACGGTGCCCCAAGGGTATCTACTGTCGGCAAACCCAAGAAGAATTAAATGAGGAGGCTGGATATGTCGCCCGTCAAGTAGTACAAACCAAAGTTTAACTACTTCGTCTTCAGAGCCAAAGACTTCTGGACGGTAATACTTGACTACTAAATGACCTTCGGCATCAACTTCTCCGCGTCCCCACTCGGTCAGGTCTTCAGTGGGTAGTTCTTCATCAGGGCTATACCAGCGTTTGGGCGGTTGTTTATCTAGTCCGTAAGAAAACCAACGAATATCAAAGAAATTATCGCTTAATTTGTTTCCAGTATCAAGCGCAAATGTTGAGGGTAGTTTTGCCATACGGCAATACTAGTCGTTCCACCATGCTGTCCATGGCTTGGCTGAAGCAGATGCTCCATCCCCGTGGATACCAGTGTAAGCAACGGAGATTGTCACTTTTGCGTCATCTTCGTAGCCTGTCCAGTCTCCGCCATCAGCGTAAACGAACATTTGGAGAATTTCGTCAGTGTTCATAATTGCAACATCAGTGAGGTAGGTATTTGCCTCCCACTCATTAAAGGTGTTCCAACTGTTGTTTATCGCACGGGCTTTATCAATAGGTGTTGCTGCTGTGCTTCGGATGTCAAGAGCACCGTTTCCCCAGTACTGCTGCGTCCCCCATGCCCCAACTCTTCCAGCAGCATCATCTGGGTTACCAAGCCACATTGTTGGCTTCAGTTCTTCATTGACATCGCCATCCCACGGAACATTTTCAAAGCCAAACACCCAATCTGATGGGTTGTCAATTGCGTTGTGCTGTGTCTTTGAGTTCTTTGACTTGATTGCCGCAAGGCGAAGTAGTCTTTCAGTTGACTCAATATCAACAGTTGTTTCGTCACCCTGCCAAAGACCAGATGTTGGACCGTAAATCTGCTGCGTGGTAAACCAGATTGACTCAATCTTCACACGGAACGGAAACGACACATTCAGATATGAAGGGTCGCCCTCTCTTACTGTCCAGTCGTAGTTGACAATTGATGGTGCGATAATTCCTGACATTTTGTCTCCTATTAGTTGTTTCTTCCATCCCAGATACGGGTTGGATTAGAAATGTCTGAGCCGCCAATACCTGTGTATTGAACGAAGATTGATGCCAAGCCAGAGTTGTTGGTGTAGTCGCCCCAGTCACCACCGTCTTCGTAAACAAATAGCGATAGAACCTCATCTGGGTTCATGATTGACAAGTCGGTCTTGTACTTATTTGCCAGATACTCGGCATTGTCCCAGCCGTAGTTATTCCATTCTCCCATTACTTCCATGCTTGGAAGAGGGCGAGCGGTGCTGCGATACACGCTTCGCGTGTCTTGCCAGTTGTCGTACTGAACGACCTGTTCTGGAGTTTCTGGGTCGTTGTCATCAACATTGTCACGGTTGTCAGGGTCGCCGAACCAGATGGAAGGCTTTGATTCGTACTGCAATCCAGCACCCCACTCGTTCCATAGGATGTTGTAGTCGGTCGGGTAATCATCGGTTGAATCAGGGCGAAGAGCGTTGCGCGTCTTGACACCACCAAGCCGCAACACGCGGTTGAGGTTCTTGGGGTTGTACCCGCCATCATTGTTGTCGCCGCGACCACTCAAAGCATCATCAGCAGTGAACCAGATTGACTCAATCTTAATTCGGAATGGAAACGAAAGGTTTACATACTTCTTGAAATATGTGTCTACTTCGTATTGCATGGTGAGGATTGACGGTGGAATAATTCCAGACATTTTTTCTCCTGTTAGTAAGTAACGTTAATATTGTGACATAAAAAATCACCCCGCCCACTAGGAACGGGGTGATTTTAATTACGAAAAAGTTAAATTAGCCTTCAACAACCGTGAATGCGACAGTCATGTTTGAACCGGCAGTACTAGAACCAATTTGTGAAACGTCAAGGCTAACAAGAGCGCCTGCTGCAAAATCGCAATTAGCAGCGGTAAGCGTGCCTGCGTCTGAAGTGCCGCTGATTGCGATTGAGAACGCTGCTGCGACATCAGAACCGACCTTGAGGTCTGCGTTAAGCGCTGCACCAGTAGGGGCTGTGGTGACGGCAACATAAGCGCCTGTGATTGTGCCAGCAAACGGCATAGCCATTGTGACGATACTGTTTGTTGTAAGCACGCCTGGGATTGTGAGCGTGACGGTTGTTGGGGCAAGGACTGCTGTTGACATTTTTTCTCCTGTGAAAGTCGTTGTTAGTAGAAATTATAGCAAACTCTCGAACCACAAAAAGACCACCAAACCTGTAAAGGCAAATTTTATTTTTTTAATAATTTCGCTGTGTTAAAAAATACACATGTATAATTAAAGTTCTTAGGACCGTTATAGGCGCAGGGGCGGGGAGTCATTGGCTCCCCGTCCCTGCGTCTCTTTTGTTATATAGTCCCCTTGTGAACATCATTGGACTAGACCTCTCCCTGACCTCGACTGGGTACAGCATCAATGAGAAAACTGGCGTCATTGTGTCCAAAAATAAAGGGCCGGCAAGATTATCTGAAATTAATAAAATAGTTCTTCAGTTATGTCTTGATAACGATATTGAACTAGCGGTCATTGAAAGTTACTCATTTGCTTCACGCAACTCACAGGCCCACAGTATTGGAGAGCTTGGCGGATGCATCAGAATGACCCTCTGGGAATGTTTCATTCCATACATTGACGTTCCTCCAACGTGTAGGGCAAAGTTTGCTACAGGAAAAGGAAATGCGTCAAAAGGTGAAGTCATCTCCTCTGTTTCCGCCAAGACTGGAATGGTCTTTAGTGGGGCTGGCGGGAACGACGAATGCGATGCGTGGGTCCTTGAACAGATGGGCCTAACCATGGCAGGATTATCTAAATGGGAGTGGACCAAAGAGCAGTTATCTGCCATGGACAAAGTAGACTGGGCCAATCTAGAGAAGCTACAAAGTGGGAAAAATGAGAACATCACCAATCAGTCAAGTTGATATTGAACAGGAACTAATACGTCTCGTTGAGAGACTTGAGGTACAAACCGAACAATTCGAAACACTGGCTATGGACTGTGCTAAAAAAGAAGCTCTTTATAAATCTAACTGGGCAAAAGAATATCTTTCGGCTAAGGGCTCTATCAAAGAGAGAGAATCTTGGGCTGATTACAAGATGGACCAACAGAGTTTTGAGTACAAATGTGCTGAGGCTTTGGTTAAATCTAAAAGAGAAAGTCTCTACTCAATTAGAACATCAATAGATGCAATACGAACCCTGAACGCAAACGTAAGAACGCAGGTATAAAATGGCAAACGGAATACACAAGTCTTTACTCCCACTCGCAGTTGACATAGATACCCTGTCTCCACTCGGTGGTAACCCACGACATGGGAACGTGGAGGCAATCATGTCCTCTTATACAGAGTTTGGACAGATAAAGCCGATAGTTGTTCGCCCAAACGTTGATGGCACTTCTACGATTATTGCGGGAAACCATCAATACCAAGCAGCCAAAAGACTTGGATGGGACAAGATTGCAGCAGTTGAATATCACGTAGATGACAAGAGAGCTTTGGCTTTTGCGCTCGCTGACAATAGAACAATGGAGCTCGGTTACACCGAACCAGAACTACTCAACGACATCATCACGGAGATAAATGAATTCTATCCGGAACTCATAGAAGGGCTTGGATGGGACGAGTACGAAGTTGCCGAAATAGAGCAGCGTTCAATCCGTGAAGATAACCAAGTTGTGTCTGGTGGGTCATACACAGCACCAACGATGGTAGCCAATAACGAATTTGCCGGCAATGGATTCTCACCTTCTTCAAGGGTGGATAGCTTTAGTAGTTACGAAGAACGTGATGAAGATGAAGAACGACCAAAAGCATCAATAGACATGAATAACGTCTCAATAACGCGAGACAGGGATGGCAATCAACAAATCAATGCTCGTGCTGGAGTGGACCAGAACGATGCAGTTACTCGTGGTTCCACTACGGTTTCTCCGGGCTCTGCTCCTCAAGCTGTCGTACAGTACACAATCGTATTCGATAATCACGACCAGCAAAGAACTTGGTACGACTTCATTAAGTGGCTCAAATCAGATGCCGCAGTAGTAGGTACAACGACCGCAGAACGATTGATTGACTTTATTCAACAACATACGGAGATTTAATGGCTATCGGTAGCGAAGGCGAAATAGGAACAACGTTTACTGTTTGGGGGAAAATGTCTCAAGCAGATAGAGACGCGTGGTTTAAGCACATGCGCGAGAATTGGGTGCCTTTACAAAAAGGTTACGCAACTCTTGTGTTGAAAAAAGAAAACAATCCGTTCTATGAGAGCAAAGAAGCTCGCGAATTAAGACAACTTAGGTCTCTTTATAATGAAGCCAAGGCCGAGATACAAAGACTTTCACAGATTGCAAAATACTAAATGACCCGCCAAAGAATGTTTCTAGATATGAGCTGTGTTGATGCTGCGCGTCAGCGGATAAGGCATGTCTACGACACGTTTGATACGGTTTGCGTTCAATTCTCTGGAGGCAAGGACAGCACTGCAATTCTTTTACTCGCCAAAGAGGTACATGAAGAACGCGGATTAGGTCCAGTAAAAGTAATCTTTCGCGATGAAGAAATGGTTAGTCCTGCAACCATCAAGTATGTAGAGATGGTTAGAAACTATGACTGGGTTGATATGGAATGGTACTGCCTTCCATACCCTGCGGAGATATGGGTTCTTGGACACCGCATTACTACTCTTCTTTGGAGTCAAGAAAGATTCGAGCAGAACCGCTGGGTTCGTGACATGCCTGAGTGGGCAATAACTGGGAAGAACTTTGGTTTAACTCACAGTGTGTCTCTTCCTGAACAAACCGACTACTACACCATGCAGGGGAAGAAGGGGAACGTAGCCTTCCTTACTGGAGTACGAGCAAGCGAGTCAATGATTCGTTACCGCTCTATTGTTCAGAAGCTTCATGAGAACTACATCAACACTCCATACAAGCTCAAAAAAGGAATACCTCTCAAGTTTGCAAAAGTCATTTATGACTGGAACACGAATGACGTTTTCAAGTTCATCATTGAAGAGCATGGTGCTCCTTACTGTGAGTACTACGACTTAGCTGCCGCCACCGGGAGCAATACAAGAATCGGAATTCCGCTTCATGCAACTGCCATTAGAAGAATTGGTGACGTGATTGCAACGGAGCCAGAGTTCTACGACAGGCTCTACGAATGCTTTCCATACATAGATGCACAGCGCCGACTGTGGCCAGAGTTTGATGTTGAGAAACTTATTGCTAGTTACGCTCGCCACGGGTTTGACGGAGCGTCAGCTTTTGTTGATGATTACTTGGTTGGTTCACGGCGTCAAATGGAAGCACGTGTCTATATAGGCAAGTTTAGGAAAAAACACCTCACGGACCCACACGGGTATCCGGTGTCGTGGCTTATCAGAAATCTAATGCTTAACGAAATAGACGTTAACTCACCTACGCCGGTTGGCCCCAAGACAAGGGCCTATACAATCAGAGCCGCAGAAGAAGAACTAGAGGAAAACCTATGACAAAGCTAGATATCGAATACGTTGACCCAAGAACTTTAGTTATACCTGACTGGAGAGCTACGTATTTACTACGCCCAGAGATGCTTGTTGTCTCTGCTTCCCTCTCGCAATACGGGTTCATACAGCCAATCCATGTACGAACAAGCACTAGGGAAATTATAGACGGGTCAGAGCGAGTCCTTCTGGCTATGAATATTAGACAGATACTTGACCATTCAGACGGTCTCGTCCCAGCCGTATTTCACGACTTAGACAAAATGGACGCAATGATGCTCCATTTGAGATTAAACCGCGGACACACCCAGATGGTTGCCGCCAAAACCTCACAGATAATTAGAACAGTTAAACGTTCTGGCAAATACGGCAAAGACGATTTTGAAGCAATGTTATGCATGAGAAGCGAAGAATTAGCCTTAATGCTTGACGGGACAATCTTCAAAGCTCGCAAAATCAAGGAACACAACTATGCAAGAGCATGGATTCCGATAGAAGCGCCATCTGGAAAAGAGAGCGGGGAAAGCGTAATTATTGAACGCCCCCCAAATGCTGACCGTTAGTTAACACCTTTTAATGGTATATTTTAAATAACCATAAGGAGTTTAATATGCCAGGTGTACGCTACGGCCCAGACATTGCTGATGATGCCGCATATATTATGAATAACCTTGTATCTATTAACAAGCGCCAGCGTGATTTAGAGAAAAAAGGCAAAAAACTCACGGCAAAAGAAAGCCGCAATAAAGACAAACTTGCCAGTTTGGCTGATGGAATATTTGGCGTATCACGTGCAGATATTGACCAGAACAAGTTCGGCGACATGGGCAAACTAGCGCAATATAGCGCGTACGGAAAAAGCACTAGAGGCAAAGCGTACAAACGTTCAAAAATGGCTAAAAATGCACGTACTGGCAAAATACGTCAGCGAGAAATCGCGGCTGAACACTTACGAAGAAGTGATAATAAAGTATCTCGTGGATTGGATTCGTCCTCAAGCGGAGGTGCATCTTACTTGGGAAGAACCAAAACTAAAAGATTTGCAGCGCTTCATGATGCAGCACAGGCACGTGCAGCTAAAAAAGGGGTTAGCTACCAAGGAAGAACAGTAAGAAGCAATAGTCAGGAATCTATCGACAATCTTGGTGTTGCCAATGTAAGTAAAGGTTCACTAGGTCGGGCAGCTGCTGGCCTATCCAAGACAGGCTCGCTTAGACCACCAAAGCAATCGTCCGTGGCTCGCAGAAACCAAGGTAGCCGTGGCGGACCAAAGAAGCCTCCTGGACCAAAGAAGTCAACTAAGCCTACAAAAAGGAAAAAGTAACTAGTCGCCTAGCAGTTTTTTTTCGTGCAGGCCGAGGTTTATTTCAACATCACCCAACTCCGGGTCGTAGCCTTCGACAACGTCTTCAACCATGTCTTCATAGAATGGCTGACCTTCTATAGCAAAGTCTTCGTTTATTAAAAATTGTTTAACGCTGTCTACGGGTTTTAAAATAGCGGTATAAGAACCATCTTCGTTCTTTCCAGTAATACTTAGCCCTACTGCCGCCATTGAGGATATTGATATATCCCACATGTAATCAACAAATTCAGCCAGTGCTGCATCGTCTCCAGCAAGGTCTTCCTGTTCTTCGTTGAAGAAGTAAAACAACACCTCACAAACGTGGTTCATTACGTCAATAGTTGCAAGACGTTTTTCTTCTCTGGAGAACGGTGTGGTGGTCATGCGTGAAGGCTACACCCAAGGCGCTGTGTGGTCAAGCAAAGGTTGCTAGTCTGCGTGGTGGCAGATAGATGATAAAATTTAATATCTGCAATTTATTGCATCAATTGACTCGAGGAATTCATGCTTGTTGGCATCAATGACATAAAGACATACATGGATATTTCCCTCACTGCTCGGCAGGAAGATGCGGCAGAAATAATCCTCGCTGGACTTCAGAGCGAACTGGAGGGCTACCTTCGTCGACCTATTGAGGTCACCGAGTTTGAGGAAGAGCATGTTCTTCCGTCTAACCATACAGGTCTACCCATGGGGAGCTTCTTGACGACCATGCGCAGTAGTGGTGGGCTCATGAACTCGTATACCACTGTTGATTCTATAGATTCAACCACATGGGCATATCCGCCTCCAACCATTTACCTCAAGAACTCTCCAGTTGTGGAGATTTTGGAAGTTCGCGTTAAGCCATTATTTGGCTCAGACCGAGTATTGGTAGAAGAACAGGACTACACGAAGCGCGTCTATGGCCTTGATTATTACTACGGCTATGCCGACGATAGGGTTACGATTACCTATACTGCAGGCCTAGATGGTGCAGCCATTCCAGTATTTAAGTTATTGATACTCCGTGCAGCGACAAGAGAAATGCAAAATATGCACGATGACGTAGTTGGCGTAAAAGACCTAAACCCAAGAGGCGTTTCCGTCACGTCAACAGGATTTTTAGATTCGGAACTATCGTCTGTGAGAAGATACCGCAGAGTTCGGGTATAGGTCATGGCGGACATTGAAGTAAGAATTCAGGTTCGTGTTCATGGAGAAGACGTCAAAGACAGATTAGATGGAATGCACGACAGGGCTCACAATATGAGACCCGTTCTTCATTGGGCCGGAGGACACCTAGAACGCGCACTAGGCGAGAACTTCACCACGATGGGGGCAATGTCGGCTTTAGCCATGCTTAGAGGCGGATGGGCCCCACTTACGCCAAAATATGGAGCATGGAAGATGGCCCACTTTCCAGGAGAACCAACACTCGTGCAGACCGGTGGCCTATTTGCTGCGGTAACACATATGGATGACGACATTTCAGACATGCGTGGAACCTACAGTGTTAACTCAAAAATAGCGAAGTTCCATCAATATGGAACAAGAGACATGGTTGCGCGTCCTATAGTCTTCGTACCTCGCGACTTTGATAGGGAGCTCGGCAAGAAAGCCAGCACCTACATTATGGAAGGCAGTAAAATTACGTGATTGAGCTAATGAATGGCTCTCATTATGCCAAACAGTACGTTAATAGCTACCTTTCCACGGATATGCCACTACGGCTTATTACGTACAGAAATGGGTGGGGTCTTGACAGTCGTGAACTCCCAGACCCTGAACAGTTCATAATCCACGAACCGTTAGCAATAGATAGGTGGCCGTCAGTGATAACTACGGTGCTTTCTACTAATCAGTTAACAAGAATTGGTTTTGAGGGGAATAATCCCCTCTACCGAATCTCCTATTCAATGAGAACCTACATATGGGTCCGTACAGAGGGTTCAGAAGCATGTGGGCTAATGAGGGACAGACTTACTACTGTCGTGCGCTCAGCCCTTCTTGACTACCCATGCTTAAAGGCATTTGATGCTCGCACCAACTTCAGAGCGTTAATAGATGAGGGGACTTTTAGAGAAGAGTTTTCAGACATTACTTTGCTAAAAGGTGACAGAGTTATGTCTGGTGCTTACATCGGTTACACGCTTGAAATAGATGAAGTTGTTGATAGGCAAGACCAAGGCACCATCGGTGAGATAGATGTAGATACCACATCTGTTGGTGTAGGCCAGGAACTTCCTGTCCTATAGCTTGAAATTTTATTTAAAAGTCTCTTGGAATAAGTTAAATAGATAGTTGCACAGAATATTAATACAGCCTCTGTACAATTGAAATCACATACGGTATTCCCCCTAATCCGAAACAGGAAGGTCCTATGCCAGGCGTAGTAATCTCAACTTCAGTTAGAACAGGTCCATCGACAGCGACGGTCCGCGAGTCTTCACAATTCTTCGTAGCCGGCAAAGCCGAGCGAGGTCCAGCAGGTACAGCCGTAATGGTTGAAAGTCTTGCTGAATTCGAAGACACATTCGGTGGATACGTTTCGTATTCTAACTTGCACCCAACAATCGAAACTTTCTTTGAAGAAGGCGGAACCCGTGCTTACGTTTCTCGCGTAGTAGGTTCTGATGCAACAGTAGGAACCCTCAGTCTCAACGAAGGCGGAGTAGGTGGAGATGACTGCATCGCACTCACAGCAAACGGAGCAGGCGCATGGAGCTCTAACGTGACAGTAGACGTTACTCACCCAACAGCTTCAACTTTCAAGATTGATATCAAGTATTCGGGTGTTCTCAAATACACAACCGGAACTGTCAGTTCTGTATCTCAAGCAGTTGGCAGAATAAACCTCAGCTCCATAGCTGCTCGTTATGTTTCTGCTGAAGTTATTGATGCGACAATCGCGCGACCTGAAGTATCAACTGCCTCAGCATTGAGCGCCGGTGATGATGACAGAGATGCTATTATTGTCGCGGATTACGTAGCAAGCCTTGAAGCCTTTAACGACGCCCTCGGAACCGGAGTGGTTGCATGTGCTGAAGACTCAAGCTCAACAGTAACTAACGCTCTTGTTGCTCATGCAAATGCATACAGCAGAGTTGCTTTCTTGTATGACACAGAAAATGCAAATACAGCAAGCGTCAAGGCCAAGGCTCTCGCTATCCAAGCAGAAGACAATGCAGAACATGCAGCAATCTTCTATCCTTGGATAGAGGTTCCAACAGCAACCGCTGGAATCACTCGCTTTATCCCTCCAGTTGGATATGCTGCCGCAAAACGCGCAGTTGCCCACAACCAGACTGGACCACATCTTCCAGCTGCTGGTCTCTTGTCAGTAGCAAAGTTTGTTACAGGAATCAAGGCAGAAATAAGCAAAGTAACCGGCGATGACCTTGACGAAAACTATGTCAATGCAATTCGCGTCATTCAGAACACTGTGAGAATCTACGGAGCACGTTCATGCTCAGTAGATACGGACAACTTCCGTCACATCACACAGCAAGACGTTGTAAACTCAATCGTCACAATGTGCTACCGTTCACTTGAGGACCTTGTTTTCAGTACAATCGACGGAAGAAATACAATCTTTGCAAGCATTGAGTCTCGTATAGTTGTAATTCTTGCTGGTATGCGTGACCTTGGTGCGCTTTACCCAGCATTCAACGTCAATGGCAAGCAACTTGACAACGGATACACCGTTAAGTGCGACACCACAATCAACCCTGCTGCACAACTTCAGACTGGCCTCGTAAAGGCTAAAGTCGGAGTAAGAGTAAGCAGCGTTGGCGACAAGATTGAAATCGATATCGTCAAATCAAACTTAACAACATCAGTGGTCTGATAGAGGAGTAACCCAATGTCAAAAATTGCACAGAGACAAGTACTTGCGGAAATTGTTCCAAGTAACTTTGTTAACAATTTAAAACAGCAGTCAAATGTTCAAGGTAACTTGCCAGTATGGAACGGTTTTCGTTTTGCACAAGTTTCTGGTGGCGAAATCACTGCTTCTGTAGAGAAAATCTACGAAGGCGGAAGTCGTCGACCTACGGTATTGTGTGCTCCGTCAGAAATCGGTGACATTACGCTTACCGCTCACTATGACGACGACATGAACCCAGCTTCAACAGCTTCGGGAATTGGTGAAAAAATTCAGAAGTTGCGCCGTTACGTAGGTGTTGCTTACTACAACATCACGGTATCTGTTTACGACTGTGACATCAAAGACCCAACCAACGACCGCTTCTACTACGATGCCCTCCTTGTTGGAATCACTGAGCCAGACGGCGACTCGTCATCTGGTGCCCCAGCTACATTTGCTCTTACCTTCGCAATCTCAGACGTAACCTCTACTCCTAGATAATAGGTAGTTGCGCTACGGCGTGATAATGATGTGCTAGTTTCATTCGTATGAGTGATTCACCAATTTCAGTACAAGAAGACGGCACGGACGAAGTAAAGCCTGTAGCCAAGAAACAGCTCCGTGATGCTGGATTCAGCCCTTCAGGCATGTCCACAGGTCCGGAAGAGACACAACTAGACAAGTTGCGCTCAATCGTTCGCAAAAAAGTAGAACGAAGTGCTGTTCTTATTCCCGTAACAGAACGCCCTGGCGTGGCCATTAAGGTCAGTCCAAATATTACACAAACACAAATGCGCAACTGGCGTAAAAATGCCGGAGAAGACACGCGAAACGGATTAGACGCTACCAAGTTTGCTTGTTTGGTAATTGGTCACACAACAACTGGTATTTATATTGACGACGAAGAAGTATTCGATGAGGGTGGAAATTTTCTTAATTTTGCTCACCCATTGATTCTTGAAATGACAGAGACAACACGTCCTGTTCCTGATGCTGTTAGAGCCCTATTTGGAGTAGACCCACACATCGAATCTGCAGCACTTGCAATTCTTGATGCTGCTGGATACTCAGACTCGGTCGAAGCAGTGGACCCTACGAAGGAGTCTTCGACGAACTAGTCGTAGATTCCGGCCTAATGGCAGCTGCAAGGCTGGGCGAGTTATTTAATCAGAATCCACTTACGTTCCTAGATTTAGAAGAAACTGACTGGATACTACTTTTGGCCTGTGCTAAAGTTATAAGTAACGACCGCGAAGAGCAAGAGCGTAAGTCAAAGACTCAGAATCCGTAGATTTAATCCGGATTTATAGCTTGACAACTTTTACACTCACGTGACTTAAAAATCACCGGAGACGTAATGGCTGACGAAAAACTTAAAGTTATAGTCGATTTTGACGCCCGTACGGGTGGTCTCAAGAAAGCCATGACGGAGCTCAAGGCGCTTGAGCAAATGGATAAAAGGTTTTCTTCTGGGGACCGAATAAGCCAAATGGCTAAAAAAAACGCTCAAGGACTAACGGCCTTTAAGAGAAGTCTCGATGACGTCGAAAAAGGCGTAAAAATGTTCGGCAAAGGGGTAAGTAAATTCATCACCTTAGCCCTAAAAGGTGCGATAGTAGAAATGGCGGCTTTTAGCGTCGCAATGCTAGGTATTCACGCTTTATTTGCAAGCGGTCAGTTCATAATGAAAGCTTACAACGGCGCTATGCAAATGGTCTCTGTTGGTGTCGCGGGAGTTACGGTAGCGCTCTCCGCCGCATCTGCTGCTATTCGAGAACAGCAAGCAGCAATGTTTGCATATAGAGGAAAAGGTGCTGCAGCATTTGGCTCAGGCATGGCTCAAACACAAATGGGTATGAGAAACCTCCAGAGCGATGTAGACCTTGCAACTCTTGGTGTTGAAGCCCTCAACAAAGCATATGGAAACATGTCCAAGAAAATGAGTGTTGCCCAAATTAACGCTTCTAAGCCAATGATTAAATCTCTTATGGATTTTGGTTCCGCTGGTCAGGACCCAGCAAAAGGCTTAGAACAGGTCTCTGTAGTTATGCAGACAATTGCTGACAAGAAAAAAACACTCTCTCAAGTAACTACGGAGTATAAGAAGCTTGGTGAGGAAGCAAAGAAGTCGCTTAAAGGGAAAAACATAAAGTCAAAAAAAGACTTTGAAGACTTTATCATGTCTGGCGAAGCCGCTAAAAAAGGTGGAGTTACTGGACAATTTTCTGCAGTAAATAGCACTCTTGTTAGCCAGCTAAAAGGCTACATGACACTTATTAAGGGTCAATTTGCAGACCAAGGTGACGAGATGCTTGCACCCCTGAAGGAGTCTTTTGCAAAAGTATTTGGGATAATAACCAAAGATATTACAAGGATAATGGCTGCAGTTAGTTCAAGTTTTGGAACCCAAACTTTTCTTGACGGATTTGTAAGCGCCGTAGACAAAGTCGGTAACTTTTTTGTAAAAATGGTAAGAGAATACCTTCCAAAATCAAAAGGAATGATGACCGGCTTGTCCGATTGGTGGACTTCTTTTAGAAGAGGATGGAATAGGGTTCTTGATTATCTTCGCCCATTTATAGATGGTGCAAAAGTAATTGAAAGTGCTTTTAAACCAGTATGGAACTCAATTAAAAAGGGAGCAAGCAACTTCGGCCAATTCAATAAACTACTTCAGGCAAACGAAGTTCATGTTGTTGAGACGGGAACAAAAGTTGCAGGGCTAATAGATGCGGTGTCAAAACTGTTCTCGGACGTTAAAAAAGTCATATTTAGTATGCTTCCATTTATAAACGACTTAATTAGTGGCGTAACAATGGTAGTAAAACTCATGTCTTCACTATTTGGAATGGTGGCAGATAAGGGATTCAATCAAGGGTTTGCTGCAATATTTGGTGGGTTAATAGCTTCAAAACAACTAGGAAAAATTCAAGGAAGTTTTTCACCAAAAGTTCCGGTAATGAATCCCAATGTAATGCAGGTAACGGCTACTCAGGTAAACGTTAATGGGGCAACAGGAGTTGGTCCAGGAACCACACCTCAAGCTAGTGCAGCTGCTACAAGCACCGCAGCTGCCGACAAGCTATCAAGTGGGCACAAGAAGACCCTTGCTGAAGCATCAAAGGACGCCACTAGTTTCAAAACTACCGGTTCCTCTTCTCCAGACAAGCCTGGAAAAATGGACATGATTCACCCCAAAGGCGGACTAGCTGGCGCTGGTGCAGCACTTCCTTACGAGGCTGGATACGGCACAATAAGGGACTTAAAAAATTACAATGGCGGAAAATTTAGCGGCTATGTAAGCAGCGCCATAAACATGAACAGACGAGACACGGAACGGTCTTTCCTTGAACGGGATGCGCGTAATAAGCAACTAATTGAGCAGTCAAAAAAAAGAAGTGAGGCAATAAAAGAAGCTGCCGTAACCCCGAAAGCATCTTCTTATCTCGATGCTCTTTCTATGACCCGGTTAGAAAGAGGAGGGGAATCAGCAACTGACGCATTAACCCCACCTGGAAAATTGTCAATAGAAGACAGAAACAATCTCAATGCTGAAAAAATGGAACGCGCAAAATTACGTGTTAAACAAAAGATAAACAAAGCCGGCAGAACTGTGCGAAAGGGGGTTGCTGGATATAGAGGTGCGATAGCTTTTTCAAAATCTGGAGCTATTGACCCGGAAACCGGTGGATACTTTGACCCAAGTGCAGCAAGGGCTCAAATAGACGCCAGAAGTGATTACTCAGCATTTAAAAAATTTAGAGCTAAGAACAAAATCAATAGAGGACCAACGACAAAGTTTGGTTCCAAAGTAAATAAATTTCAAAAAGGTTTTGGCGGGAAGATGGGTACTGGCCTCGGCCTTGGTTTAGCCAGCCAGTACGCTCCCGAAGAAATGCGTGGGGCCATGGCTCTCGGCGCAACGGTCAGCCAGATAGACCCACTACTCGGTCTTGCTGTCGCTGGTCTTGGCGGAGCAATGAAAGCCAAGAGTGCTGGAGCGGGAATGGCCGCTGGTGCCATGGGTGGAGCCGCTCTTGGTGCAAAGTTTGGTGCCCAAGGAGCAGTAATTGGTGCGCTCGTTGGTGGACTTTTTGGTGGAATTAGTGGAGCTGTAAATAAAGGAAGAATGACGGTAAAAGCTGCCCAAGAATCCGTTAAGCAAACTATGGATGGTTTCTATAAATCCATAGGCCGTGCAGCTGCGTACGACTACGAACAAAACGTCAAAAAAATAAACGCTGGAGAATCATTGAAAGGTCAGAAAGGAGCTTTTCAAGATATAGCCGGACAGATGGTTAAAAAACAGGAGGAGATGAAAAATATAGCTTTATCCACCACTCCTGGACTAGGAAATCTTTACAATGCAGAGGCTTTGGTAAAATCAAATGTTGGTGCAACGTATGACACAGAAATAGGTCAAGCCGGGTTTACTAACATTCAAATGGTAGATGAAGTAAAAAAACGATTTGGTATAGACCTTTATACAACCAATAACGCCGCGCAGCAAAGTATACTAAGAGGAAAACAGTCTGACCTCATTGGCAAAAAAGGCCAGGCAGAAAATCGTAAATTGCTTACGCGGTTTAAAAAAGAAGGTTTACTTGGGGACATAACTCCAGAACAATTCAAAGCTCAACTAGAAGCACCAGCTCATGCAATACAAGCACTGATGGGAGACAGCACAGAGGCTAGAAACCTAGCAATGATTCAAACCCAAACAACCAAACGAATGGACTTACTGACAAAGGCCACGGGAAAGAGTGCTCCTGAGCTTGAAAAAATGGCGCGGGAGATGGGCTTTGACCTTTATGACGCCACCAAAGACTACAACGACATTCTTAAAAAATTCACAGACAATATGGTTCGTACTTCTGTGCAACTCAACGATGCCATTATTGACGTATTTCTGTCAGGTAGTGACGTTTTCAAAAAAGCAAGAGAAGCCAGAGAAGCAACACAGACTATTAATAAATCTTCTCGAGGGCTGGGAGATACCTTGCGTGCGGGAGGAAGTCCCACATCAAAGACAGAAGCTGTCAACTCGTACATGGAGACTTTTTATCCTCAGATACTTGCTGCAGCAGGCGGCGATGCGGGCAAGGCATTCATAGCAAGTCGAAAACTGATTGGCCCATCAACAACGATAGACCCCAAAACGGGTAAAAAAGTATCAACTGGCGGTGGCCTAGCTTTTGCTCCTGGACAAGAACTTGCAGGCCAAGAAGCCTTTTTCACCAACAACCCACTCAAGCAGCAAGCTGATGCCAAGATAAAAACAGGAATCGCTGACCAGTACACCACACAAATCCAGGGCATACTAGGACAGAAGGGGTTCTCGGGGAACATAGACGCAATTAAAACTTCTATTGCCGGCATGGATGATGCTCAAATAGAAAAATTAATAAAAGACATGAGTACCCTTAATACAAACACCATGAGTGGAAAGGGAAAACGCGCGGTTGAACAAAACAATTTTAAGAAATTTAAAAAGTTCCAAACAACAGGCGCAGTAGAAGAAATCCTTGCAAATGCCGGAATTCAAACATCCATAACATCTCAAACCTCGGGTACGGACGCCGCCCTAGCCAACAGCGTATATGACACACTTGCTGGACTTAAACCGGCAATAGCGGGCATGGACGATGCCATAACGTTGTTTAATGAGTCTGCCAAGGAATTCATGAAGGGTCCACTTACGGGGGTCCCCGAATGGTGGGCTAGGGGTCTTAAAGTTACCGGAACCGGCGACGACATGAGACTGATGCCAGATGGTGATACTTCATCACCTCGTGGCGGACACATTGGCGATACAGCAACAAGCAAACTGTCACAAACAATGGCTCGCCATCAGGCAATGAACTCACAGTTGACTGGTACGCGTCAAATAACTTCATCTCTCAGAACAACCAACCTTGGTTCACCAAGTTCAGACCACGCAACTGGCGCTGCCTATGACTTGACCGGACAAAACCTTGGGGCCTACTCCAAGCTTGTTCATGCAAATGGTGGTTTTGCCGAATTCCACGGAAGCATGGCAACTAGACATCTTCACGTAGTGCCAGGTCCAGGAAACTTGAACTCAACAGTTGCTCCGTCTGGACAGGCCGGAGGCCAGATTGGCGCACCAATAACAAACCATTACAACATCCACGTAAATGGCGCAAAGCATTCGCCACAAGAAATAGCTTCTGAAGTAATGTCTCACATACGTCGTGAAGACAGGGTCGGAAGAGAGCGTTCATAATGGCATATGGAGACATACTGTTAATTACGGTCGGTTATACATCTTCTGACCCAAGTAGCTTGCGCAAGCATTATCCAATCAAAAAAAGGTATCGCCAGACTACAACAAACCGGGCTCCAGAGTTTCCAACTGATTATTCTCTTTATCCGGCACCAACACTAGAGAACCCAATATCAAAGACTTACTGGTTTCCATACACCAGTATTACGCCTTCCGATGCTTTATATATTGAATATACATACGGGGATGAATATGCATGGAATGATATTGATTCTAAAAGACCTGCCCTAATCGCTGCCCCAAATAAAAACTTATTAAAATCTTACGATTTCCCAGTTGGGGAAAGACGAATTTATTCAGATGCAGCATATGAATGCACTCAGTATTTGTTTCACTGGACTGATACCAATTATCCAGAATCAAAAAATCCATATAGAACAAACCTTATACACAAATGGAGACGTCTAGATGACACCTCTACGCCGTGGGCACAGTTCTGGTTTCACCCTCAATTAAAAAGATTTTATGCACTGGAAAATACAGATGCCCTACAAATGTTACCGGACCCAGATTTATTTAACTCTGGAGCATGGTCTTCATTTACTGGAGACGCTCAAGAAATAAATTTAGCGAACTTTACACTTGCAAAAATACGCGAGTTGGTGTCTGCTGGATATTCGACACCATCTGCAACAGCATTAATAAACTCAAACGAAGCTAAAGCTGCAGGGACAGAAGCAATTGCAAAAAAAGCAAATATAGGCGCAGATAAATTACTAGCAAAAGTCGGCTCAATAGCTGAAGCAACAGTTAAAACTGTTTCTGTTCTTACATCAACAGCCGTAAGTAGTTCACCGGCTTCACAAGCCGCAACAATGACTCAAATATTTACAAACAAATCAGGACAATCGGATTCTGTTTCATATGAATTTAAATACCGTCCAAACAATGCCACTTACAGCAATATAGGGGCTGAATGGACTGAAATAGATAGAGTTAACAATACGCCATTAGTAGATTTTAGAAACTTTAAACTGATGAAAGTTAGTTTTGATTTTGTTGTTGGAGACAATTTGAATTTATTTTCGAACTGTGATGATGAATTGAAAAAATTAAGACAAATGGCGTCCAGGCCTTATCCCGTAGCTTTAACTGGCCTGGATAACATGTTTGCAGAACAATTAAGTTTTTATAAAGACGATAAAGCAAAACAGATGGTTTTTGTTATTGCTGATTTATCTATTACTTCAGCACAAAGAAGCAATGGTACCGATGCACAATCTTCACTGGGTAAGATAAATAGAGCGACTGTTTCAATTACTCTTCAAGAGATACCATTGAGCGGAATACAGCTAATAGTCATGCCAAAACTCACACCAGACAGTATTGCACCAAGAAGAAGAACCACTAACGGAACCGATACTATCCCCGCCATTCTTGACACAACCGGGTTTACTACAATCGAGTCTGTTGGCACTCAAGTTGTAGATAGTACACCACCTTAATATGGCCGCAAGCATCCCAACAATACCCGATTGGAAAGGACCAAGTGAGTCTCGTGGTCTTTACTCGTCGAAAATAATGATAGCAGACTTGCCCAATGTTGATAAAGGTTCATTTACTGATATATCTGAACTTGTTGTGTCAGCAAGCGTTAGCTACAACATGGAAATGGCCTCTGAATTGTCCTTTGACATAGTTGACGTTGGTATGGCAATGTCAAAAAAAAATTACTTTACTCTTGCTAGAGATGTTATTTATGAGACCCAAACAATAGGTCAAATCAATAGCCAAACTGGAGAAGTAAAACTTATACGTCAACTATTTGAGATGGCAAACATTACAGTAGCTCAAGGTTCTGGCGGAAGCGTAATTTATTCAATAAAATGTTATACAAAAGCTATTCAACAAATGAAGAGAGATAAAAAACCTTCTGCCATAAAAGGGAACGGAACCACATTCATCAAGAATGCAGCTCTAAAATATGGACTAAAAGTTCATGCTGAGCAGACCAATAAAGCAAAAACCATAACAAAAGCCACAGGGTCAACTCAGGCCGAATCCTTATGGGATGTAATGAAAAGACTAGCCAGTGATGCTCAGTTTGTATTATTTGAAGTGGATGGATTCTTAGTTTTTGGCACAGAGAAATGGCTCATGAACAACTGGGGCACAGACGTAATATACCCCAAGCAGATACCTAAGACAAAGAAAAATCCTAATCCAAAGAGAAAAGAAACCCTCAGATTTGTGCCATTGCAGTTCCCTAACCATTCTGCTAATTACGTTGGAAAACCTGGTAAATTTTTATTGGCTCAATATCCGACAATCACAAAATCTGACAATGATGCCTATGCTGCCGACGGTTCATGTACTGTCATGAGAATTAATGGAACACAGTTACGACCCGGCATGACAGCCTATGTTGGAACAGTAAACAATATGTCTGGATACTACTTAATTACGGAAGTTTCATTTAATGAAATGGTTTCCGATTCAGTGAGTGTTTCTTTTAGGACAAGAGCCAGAGATGAACGCAAAGGTCATTTTGAAAAAATAAGAACGCTTCCTGTTGGAGAAAAATACGCACAAACATATATACCTGGGGTAAACCCAGGAAAAGGAAATAAAAAAATACAAACCGTTAAATCGGAATCAAAATCTGCTTCTGGAAAACCAATAAATAAACCTTCTCTTGACAGCAGGATACTGCCTTTACCCACAATCGATACCGGATTGGACAGATACCCAGCGATGCATTACGCAAATCTCACAAAAACATACCCTCTATACAAAAATCAAATTACTGGCGGAGTAAAGGGGGCGGATAGCACAAATGACGTAGACACTTTGATAGTTCAAGGCAATATTGATTTATACAATCGTCCAGCACATCCTATTAGTAGTGTAAACAACAAGGGAATAGAAACGCTAAACTCGATAACCCATCTTGTTCAGTATGGAAGTGAGTGGCGAGGAATACTGCTTCCAACAATATGGACAGACCCTGATACAAATTTAGCAATTAAAAAAACGTCAGCAGAAGTAGTCTCCAGGTATTTAGCACTAGAAGTTATTGAAGCTGGGTCAGCTTATCACTTAGGAATCATCAGGGGGATTACCAAATTCGACGCCGAAAAAAACGCTCGTGATTACGCGTGGCTTCTTCATTGGCAACAAGAACTAGTAGTGAATAAGCGTTTTCCTACTTACGTTAATAAAAAATGGTTAATCCCCAATACGCCAGGTAGTGCCGACTCTATATGGGTGGCTTTATAATGAGTAGGAACAATAATCCAAGAGTAATCAATAGACACAACGCTGCGTCTTTTGCACTGGCAGAAGGCAGGTTTTATTCGGCAACCGTCACAGCAGTAAAGCCCGGGGGATTAATTACTGTACGCATTCCAAGTCTTGGTCTTTCATATGGACCATTAATGCCAATGAATACAACTGAGACGAGTGTTTATTCTGTTGGTGATGTAGTCAAGTGTACGTTTACTGACGAGTTTTTCAAAGAGCTGATAGTTTTTGGGTCTACAAAAAAACGCCCTGACGCGTACGTTCCTAAGCCTTCCACAGCATCTGCTGGTGACATTCTTCAATTTGATGGAACGAAATGGATTAGCGCACCCGCTGACTCATCTTCGATAATTATCTCTGACACTGCACCGCCATCGCCATCTCCAGGGGATTTGTGGTTTGAGTCAGACACAGGTAAGACTTTTATTTATTACGATTCGTCATGGGTTGAAATTGGACCACAACCATTAAGTGCCGTAGGACCGACTGGAGCGACCGGACCTGCAGGTGGACCTACGGGCCCTACTGGTCCTACTGGTGTCACGGGTGCTACTGGTGTTGGAGCGACTGGCGCTACAGGACCTACAGGACCTACAGGAGTTACGGGCGCAACAGGAGCAACTGGCTCTACTGGTCCTGCTGGACCAACCGGTTTAACAGGAGCCACGGGTCAGACTGGTCCAACCGGAGTAACAGGAGCAACGGGCACAACGGGAGCAACAGGCGTAACGGGAGCAACAGGACCTACTGGCGCAACTGGTATCGCGGCAACAGTCGCCGTAGGGACAACTACTGGTGGGGCAACCGGAGTTGTTACGAACAGCGGCACATCTGGTGCTGCAGTTTTCAACTTCGTACTTCCAATCGGACCAACGGGGGCAACGGGTCCGACGGGGGGTACAGGGCCCACCGGACCTGCTGGTGGACCAACTGGAGCGACTGGAGCAACAGGTTTGACTGGTGCAACTGGCCCACAGGGTGGAGTTGGAGCAACAGGTTTGACTGGTGCAACTGGCCCACAGGGTGGAGTTGGAGCAACAGGTTTGACTGGTGCAACTGGCCCACAGGGTGGAGTTGGAGCAACAGGTTTGACTGGTGCAACTGGCCCACAG